>Ga0209343_10000039_pt1 | contig 154939 bp, 137 predicted proteins | sample RifCSPlowO2_02_FD_184026 | JGI IMG/M metagenome (GOLD analysis project Ga0209343, IMG submission 184026) | Groundwater microbial communities from Rifle, Colorado - Rifle CSP2_plank lowO2_0.2 (SPAdes) (version 2) | ecosystem: Environmental > Aquatic > Deep subsurface > Groundwater | place... | reverse complement strand
TAGGAGTAACCGTCCAGATATAATCGAGCGTTATGAGAATTTAGCGCAACTTGAAGAGGATGAGATTGAAAGATTAAAGAGCGATATTTATAGGATTACCGCAGGGCATTTTGGGATATGGGGATTGGGTGGGGCGATGAATCACAAAGTAGCTCCATATTTTCATGGGAGGCATAGCGTCGTTTTGATGGCAGTGTTCCCTGATTTAAATTTAAATTCCTTAGGATTCCAGTTAGATTGGTCGAGTGAAGAGAGAGGGATTGAATCAGTCAAGTATGTGCTTTTCAAAGAAATACCACATATTATGGAACAGTATGAAAGGATAAATCAGTCAGATGATAGAGAGATTCATGAATTAAGAAACAATATCTATGGAATTAAACAAGCCCATTTTAATGTATGGGGATTGGGTGGGGCGATGAATCAGGAATCAGCTCCTTACTTTGATGGGAGTTATATGAATGCCTTGATAGTAGTGTTCCCTGATCTAAATTTGAATCCATTGGGTTTCCAATTAGATTGGTCAAGTAAGGAGCGAGGGATTGAGTCAGTGAGATATGTTCTTTCTAAAGAAGCACCTCATATTATGCGACAGTATGAAAGGATCACCCAATTAAATGATAGAGAAGTGCGTAACTTAAGGAACGAAATTTATGGGATCACCTATGGACATTTTATGGTATGGGGATTGGGTGGGGCAATGAATCACAAAGTAGCTCCTTACTTTCATGGGAATTATATGGATGCGTTATTAGCAGTTTTTTCTCACCATCAACTTGGACTCACTCGTGAAGGGTTTGTAGAGAGAACTGAAAATGGAAGTTCAGCTGCTACTCAAATGGCAGAGACTACTGGAGATGAAGATTCAGGTTTTAATCTGACGATAGAAGATAGTGGAACTGGGGATTCAGCTTCTCCTCTGATGACAGAAGATACACGCAAAGAAGCTGTAAAGAGAGGGATGAATCCCAATGGATGGAGTTCTCAACTTTTCTTTGCTCCACATTATGAATTCTTAGATACATTCAATCCCATACAGTTCTTTAAGAGCCATAGGGAACAGACTTTAGGTCAGGCAATAGGGATAGTGCTGATATGGGGAGCGATGGTGGCAACTATGATTGGAGCTCCATTTGGAATTGATTTTCTTTTGTCTGGAAATCCTACTAACCATCTAGGTATTACCATCGTTACTTCATTCATCGGTTCTCTCTCCATTCTTGCAGGAATAAGACTAAACCAACTGAAAGAGAATGAAAAAAGACTCAACCAACTTATTCAGACAGGTTATAAATCAAATCGCACAGAAAAATTTATTCTTTCAATCGTCTATCTTAGTTATCCTATTAATGTTTTAACTCATCATCTATTTAATCTTATTTCTAATCTTACTCGTCCTCTGGGAAAATGGAGATTAGCTCCATTGACAAAAGTGCGTGTAGAAGAAGATCAATATAACTGGGAGACAAGAGAGCAGGGGATCGAGAATGTAAGAGAGGGGATTAGGAAGAATCGGCATGATCTATTAGAGAGATATGAGAGTTTAAATCGCCTTTCACCAAAAGAAAAAGAGAGAGAAGCAGAATCATTGAGAAATGAGGTGTATAGGATCACGTTTGGACATCTTGCGATATGGGGATTGGGCGGGGCGATGCAGCGCCAATCAGTTCCTTACTTTCATGGGAGTTATATCGTTGCGTTGATGGCAGTATTCCCTGATTTAAATTTAAATTCCTTAGGATTCCAGTTAGATTGGTCTAGTGAAGAGAGAGGGATTGAGTCAGTTAAATATGTTCTATCCAAGGAAGTTCCAAATATCATGCAGAACTACGAAAGGTTAGATCGGCTAAATGATATGGGTATAGATGATTTAAGGAACGAAATCTATAAGATCACCTCTGGACATTTTATGGTATGGGGATTGAGTAGGGCGATGCATGATCGGAAAGCTCCCTACTTTCATGGGAGTTATATGAATGCTTTGAGAGCACTGTTCCCTGATCTAAATTTGAATCCATTAGGATTTCAGTTAGATTGGTCTAGTGAAGAGAGAGGGATTGAGTCAGTGAGATATGTTTTTTCTAAAGAAGTACCTCATATTATGCGACAGTATGAAAGGATCACCCAATTAAATGATAGAGAAGTGCATGACTTAAGGAACGCAATTTATGGAATCAGAAAGGGACATTTTGTGGTATGGGGATTGAGTGGGGCGATGAATCAGGAATCAGCTCCATACTTTCATGGGAGTTATATGAATGTTCTTATTTCTGTATTTAATCATTCAAGATTAGAATTGAATTTACAAGGATTTAAAGATTTTAGAAGAGCTACTTTTGAACTAAAGTATAGTTGGGGTACTCTTGAGTCAGGGATATGGAGCGTAAGAGAAGGTATTAGGAGTAACCGTCCAGATATAATCGCCCATTATGAGAATTTAGCGCAACTTAAAGAGAATGAGATAGAAAGATTAAAAAGGGATATTTATGGGATCACTTATGGACATTTCCATGTATGGGGATTGGGTGGGGCGATAAGTCACAAAGTAGCTCCATATTTTCATGGGAGGCATAGCGTCGCTTTGATAGCAGTGTTTCCTGATCTAAATTTGAATCCATTGGGTTTCCAGTTAGATTGGTCTAGTGAGGAGAGAGGGATTGAGTCAGTGAGATATGTTTTTTCTAAAGAAGTACCTCATATTATGCGACAGTATGAAAGGATCACCCAATTAAATGATAGAGAAGTGCGTGACTTAAGGAACGCAATCTATGGGATCTCCTATGCTCATTTTAAGGTATGGGGATTGAGTGCAGCAGTGACCCAGGAATCAGCTCCTTACTTTCATGGAAGTTATATAGAGGTGTTGAGAACACTGTTCCCTGATCTAAATCTGAATCCATTGGGTTTCCAGTTAGATTGGTCTAGTGAAGAGAGAGGGATTGAGTCAGTGAGATATGTTCTTTCTAAAGAAGCACCTCATATTATGCGACAGTATGAAAGGATCACCCAATTAAATGATAGAGAAGTGCGTGACTTAAGGAACGCAATTTATGGGATCACACATGCTCATTTTAAGGTATGGGGATTGGGTGCAGCGATGACCCAGGAATCAGCTCCTTACTTTCATGGGAGTCATATCACCGCCTTAATAACAGTGTTTCCTGATCTAAATTTGAATCCATTAGGATTTCGATTAGATTGGTCAAATGAAGAGAGAGGGATTGAGTCAGTGAGATATGTTCTTTCTAAAGAAGTACCTCATATTATGCGACAGTATGAAAGGATGACCCAATTAAATGATAGAGAAGTGTATGACTTAAGGAACGCAATTTATGGGATCACACATGCTCATTTTAAGGTATGGGGATTGGGTGCAGCGATGACCCATGAATCAGCTCCTTACTTTCATGGAAGTTATATCACCGCCTTAATAACAGTGTTTCCTGATCTAAATTTGAATCCATTGGGTTTCCAGTTAGATTGGTCTAGTGAAGGTAGAGGGATTGAGTCAGTGAGATATGTTCTTTCTAAAGAAGCACCTCATATTATGCGACAGTATGAAAGGATCACCCAATTAAATGATAGAGAAGTGCATGACTTAAGGAACGAAATCTATAAGATCACCTATGGACATTTTAAGATATGGGGATTGGGTGCAGCGATGGTTAAAAAATCCGCTCCATATTTTCATGGTAGTCATATTAACGTATTATTAGCGTTCTTTTCTAATTCCAGACTTGCTCTGACTCATGAAGGGTTTGTAAAGAGAAATGAAAATTCAGACTCTATCATAATTGCAGAGACTGCTGGGGATGAGGATCCAGACTCTACTCTTACGAGAGAGCAGATGGATAATAGTGATCCAGCTTCTCCTCTCATGACAGAAGATACACGCAATGAAGCTGTAAAGAGAGGAATAAATCCAAATGGTTGGATTACTCAACTCTTCTTTGCTCCACATTATGAATTTTTAGATACATTTAATCCCGTACAGTTCTTTAAGAGCCATAGTGAACAGAGTTTAGGTCAGGCAATAGGGATAGTGCTGATTTGGGGTGCGATGGTGGCAACTATGATTGGAGCTCCATTTGGAGCGGATTTACTTATTTCTGGAGACCCAACTACTCATCTTGGATTGGACATCTTTGGCAGTATGCTCGGAGCGCTCTCTATCATCTCAGGGATACATCTGAACAAACTCAAACAGTTTAAACATAATTTCACTAAAGTAGAAAAAATCTTTTTATCAATCACTTATCTCTCCTACTTTCCAAACTTTCTAGTTCATCATTTCTATAATATTCTTTCTAACCTCACCCGCCCCTTGGGACGATGGAGGTTGGGAAGCCTCACTTTGCCCAAGACCTTTCCTGCTTCTGAAAAAGAGCCCACCCTGACCGCGCTCATTAAGTCCATAAACTTAAGAAGAGAGCAGGAGAAAAAAACCGAAGAGAAGTTAAAGTCCGAAAAAGAGAAGGCGCAGATTCAAGAGGCACGAGAGTATCAACTTAAGTTGATTGCAGAGAAGTTTGGTCACTTTGACGAGCAGGATCCTTTTTATAGAGAGATAAGAGAAATTTTCGATTCGTTGGTGAACGTGTTAAAGGAGAACGGACGATTGGACAAAGATCGGATTTACGAATTGGTTCTCTATAACTCAAATGAAGTCAATGCAGCCTATTGGACAGATAGTGACACAATCATATTGTCAATGGGTCTATTGCAAGAGCTAAATCTCTTCCTAGGAGGGCATATCGGTAAAGACCATGTTGCCGCAGTGCTAGCTCATGAACTTGAACATTCATTACAAAATTTTGACTCCGTGGCATCAAATTGGAGCGATAAAAAAGGAAATGAAAGAAAAAAAGAATACGATGCCGACATCGAATCCCTATTTACAAGCGATGCCGCAGGATTTAATCCTAACGCAATGTTAGATATTATGAATTTTTTTATCCATTTTGAAAATATCGAAATATTCCATTGGGGATACGTTATTGATGGGGAGATTAGAAAATTAGAAGATTTCATAACTATTACATTTCTCGATGCGCATCCACCCTCCATAGACCGCAGAAGTTTACTGTCTGGGATCGTACAGGATAAAAACGTTCTTTTTCTCAATACGGAAAAAGGTTACAAAAAATTGGAGTTGCCTCCCAGGGGCGACTCTTTTTATGAACGGTTCTTTCAGATGAGAACTATCCAAGACTTAACAAAGATGATGGAAGAGTTCGATACAATAACGGTTTTTTTATTACTTCATTACATACTCAGCTGGGGGGAAGATCACTATCCAGCAGGATGGAGCGGGGTCACAGAGCGATGGGAGGATGCGTTAGACGATTTTACCACAAATATTAAGGATCTCTGGAGAGAAAACGAATTAAAACCATTCTTATTGAACACTCTTAGAACACGCTATCCTCATCTTAACGAAACCCAGATAGAAATTTTTTACGAGGCTCAATTTGGATCCTTATTTGGTCACGCCACCAAGAATGCAAACGTCTCTGAAGAATTCTCGAGTAGGATTCAACGCCTAGTCCATGAGTCCGGTTTAACAACGAAAGAATTAGAGCAGCTCTATCTGGATCTATCCGCCAAATCCCCCATTGTCCATTCGGATTTCCCGCGAATAGATGAAATAGCCGATGGTTTGGGTCAATTAATGAACGACCAATTCACCTTTCCTCAATGCATGAATTTCGTTTTGTTTCAAGTCGCTCAAAAATTAGAAAGCACTACAATCCTGGCAGGACTAAAATATCTTATAAAACGCGACTACCACTACTATGAAAACCGATCTAAATCTCGAGATCTGTTTGGCAAAATGGTGAGGGATGTTCTCACTCGTGATATCCATAGCATAGAGGGGTTAAAAAAATTTATTGAAAATTTTCACTCCGTCTTTGGCAACGAGGCTACATTAAAAGATGAATTTTACGAAAAGTTTGCAGCCATATTGGTGCGAGAAAATAGTGTGTATCAGCAGATGCCTGTCCGTGATCAAATTCGGTTGATCCATGAGATTTTGTCTGATAAAACGGAAAACAGGAATAGAGTTCTTGCCCTTTATTGGGATACATATAAAGAGCGTGTCCAAACGGCTCCAATCAATGAGCGCACCGAAATACTTCTCATTCTTATTCGGAGCGTTGACCATTCGGATCCCGCCATCTGTTTTTTTGATGATCGTGTCTCTAGAGGGACGAATATTCATGCCCTATTATCCAAAGAGTTATTGCAGATCTCTGGAGGGACGAATATTCATGCCCTATTATCCAAAGAGTTATTGCAGACACTCCGCGAATCCGAAAACGGAAGAGAAAAACTATCTCCCAAAGAGAAGAACGCTCAGCTTCAGTGGCTTATAGAGAACGATGCCGTTCCCTATTATCAAGATATGATCCGCCATTATGGAGAAGCTTTGCAACAGGCAGATGCTGAAGATTATTTGGAGGTAGCAAAAAAAATTAAAGAATTTATGAGAAGAAATCCTGGTGCTTTGCGCAGGAACTTTAATCATATTGAACCCGAGATTGTGGATTATCATGATACTTTTATCCTCGCTTATTTTTTAAAAAAACTGAAGATTCCATTCACATTTTATATGTTCTACAGAGTAACTTCTGACGATGAAATAAATATTAAGCGCATCACGCCATTGCCTTTAATGCTTGAGATTCTTTATAAATTATCTGGAGCAAATTCTAAAGATGTACTACGAGTCGGTTCCGATATATTTGAAAATAGCGTATCCTCAGATAAAAGTTTTACTTTATATAAATTAATGATGTCATTGCTCGAAAAAAACCGGACGTCGCTTTCAGTTGACGACATCTCCTTTTTGGCGCAGAACATGGTCTCCAAAAACACACTGGCCCAATGGATGACATTGCTCTATCCCTTCATTAAATTTAACGGAAGCGACATTTTAAAGGTCATAAAATACTTAGCTCCAGTAGAAGTGGAGGCTAATAACCCAAAACTCCTGAGTTCCTGGTATCAGAACCCGCTCTCTTTGGCAAAAGCGATCCGAAATATAAATTTTGACACTACAAACAAAACCAGTTATATCGGCAATTATACGGAGGTCGGCCGAAGCGTAGGAACGAGACAAGATGTATCTCATGGCTTTCAAATTTGGGGGAATCGAGAGTTTAAAATTGATTCGATAGAGGAGCTCCGTAAAAGAATTAAAGATTTAGACCGCCATTTTCCGAACCCTTCTCCTCTAAAGTCTATGGAAGCGGAAAAAATGTTTGTGACTTTACTCTCTTCCCTCACCCGCCTTCCTTACGGAAAGCGCTCCATCGAATTCTCCTACAAAGTTGAAAATGAGCCGAAGAGATTTTCCTATACGGGGTTTACGCTCTCCACTCAACTGTCTCAATACCAACCTTCATCCAACGACGCGATTGTATTGATGGAAGCATTCGACACAGTTTATCCTATCCTTTCGCCGGAGCAGAGGGACCTGTTCGGAAAATTAATCTACAAGATTTTAAAGAATACCCCTGAACTGGAGCCGTTTCAAAGTGCTCTTTCTCATCTTGAACTCTTGGACGCACTATTCCCTTACTACTCCAAAGCGAAAGATAGTTTCATATATGAAATTTTAGAAGCGCATCGGGTCTCTAAAGAGGATTATCTCACCGCGCAGGCGAAAATAACAAGGTTCGCTTATAGAGAAGAGAGCGAAGATATCAATAATGCGTTTTTCGGTTTAGAACTCTTAAGGGCATTAATTAAAAAATCAACGGCCGAAGAGCGGAAAGAGTTATTGTTGTGGCTCATTACAAGCGACGATCGTTTTAAACCCACGCGCATTCAAACGCTAGAAAAGGATAACAATATCATCTTGAATGAATTGATAGATCTCTTCTGGTCACTTACGGACTTAGAGCGGACAGACTTCTTGGAAGAGTTCTTAAAAGGGGAAAATGGGCTCTTTGAGGTTGATTATATAGATTCCGAAACCGGAAACCTGAGAGATATGCCACAGGAGGCAAAAAAAGATAGGAAGAATAACCCTTATATTCAGTTCGAAGATCTGATTCGCGAACTAATAACCACACGATTGGCCGCTGTTTTTAATCCTGAAGAATTAAAACTTGTGAGGGGTCTTTTAACCGTAAAATTTAAAGCCCACTCTCCGGATAGAAGAATTCAACTTCTAAACGGGCTTTTGTCCGCTTTAAAGGAAGTGGATGCCGAACAGAATAAGGGAGATGTGATTGTAGCGATGGTAGAACACGGCGGTATCCCTTTAATTAAACTTTTTCAGATTCTAGCGCAAAGAAAAGTTTTCGTTCGGTTAGAACAAGACGTTATGGAGGGAGAAAAATTGAACCGAAGAATCGGCGAAGTGAAGTCGAACGTAGATCCCATACGGAAAGCAACACTTTTTAGCATTCTTGAGGCGGCTGGTCTTTTGGGAATCGTTGCTACCATAGGGGATCGTTTAGGCTCGGCTTCGATTAGACAAGTGAACCGCGTTCATTTTAAAGAGCCGATCACGGTCGGAAATCAACAATATGAAGATGGAGCTTTGAAAGTAAAACGGCCGGCTGCTTTAAAACATCTTGAGGAAGATTTTAGAGTGATGCAATACATGTTAGAGTACTTTAACGCCCATTATCCGGCGCATGCTTTTCCCAAAGCTCTTCTTGGCCAAGTTCGGCAAGCGGTGGAAGAAGAGTTAGATTTTAAGAAAGAGGCCATAGCGCAGCGAACATTCCGTACAAATATGGGAAAGCGCAAATCAAAGCTAAGGGTGCCGCAAAGTTTGCTTTCCCCAGAAGTCGTTGGAGAGGATCCGCTCCTATTGATAGACGAAATGATCCATGGGTCTCTTTTAAAGGATCTCCCGCAATCAGAGGAGTTGAATAAAATATATTATGAATTGATTAATGAACTTTTCGCCCAGATTTTTAAAGATGGTTTCTTTCATGCCGATCCCCACGACGGCAATGTTCTTGTGAGCAATCCAGAGGAAGCGGTCTTAGTCGATTTAGGAGCCCACGGAGAAGTGAATTCATCAAATAGGAAAACCTTATTTAGAATCATGGAAGCGTTAGCGATGAACAACAGCAAAACTCTTCTTCAGGCATTGGGAGAGTATGAGGGAGTGATTGTCACCCCGGAAATTTCCGAAGATGTCATCTCGCTCTTTCGAGTTTCAAAAACCCACGAAGAGAGATTCCAAAGAGTTTTTGAGTTGCTCACCCAATCCGATGTTTCTATGCCTCACTCATTATTTATGTTTTTTCAGCTCATGAGCAAAATCGGCAAATATTTCGACCCCATCAAACCGATGCAAAAGTTGGGCCTATTTTCTAAATACAAGGTTCTTTCCTCTACAGACATATTAGAGCCTTTGGTCCAGCCTCAAACGCGCATGCACCATTGGCGGTCGAGCGCTCTCTATTACATTTTTGTGGCGTGGTGGGAGGAATCGCTCTATCGTTGGGGCGGTCTGGTTGGATTGCCGATCTTACTCTCTTCTCTTGGATTTGAGCCTATTGTTAGTCTAATTCCCGGAATTGTTTTAAGTCTCCCAGGATTTCTCTTTAGCCACACCATTGTCCGCTGGATTGCTAAGCGAAACAGCGGCGAATGGCTGGGTTGGAAATTAGAATTTAAAAAAGATTTTATTTCTTCACGAACCTCTTTAACCCTGCTTTATAACATTCTCTTTCTATCTGTCTTAATTTTCCAACCTGCATCCATCTCTCCAGCTCTTGGCGCTGTTGTGATTCTTCATTTCATTAAAGATATGGTTCAATCTTATTCCCAAACACAGCCTTTAGATTATAAGGACCAACTAGCAAAAGATATTACATTTATCGCAGAGGAGCTGAACACTCCACAAGAAAAACTTAAATTACTTCTCTCTGATCATTCAATTTTTTTACCCAGGATCTTAAATTCAGCCTTGAATTTCTGGACAAAAGAATCAAATGATCCTGAACTTTGTCTGATTGATTTAAACAGCGCTAGAGATAAAAATGATTTATTAATGATTTTAAGAATGGTACAACAGGTTGAAGAACAAAAAAAGAAAAACCCTTTAAAAGAGAGGAGATACCTAGTGATCGGCAAGAGTTCTCCATCAGTTAAGGATATTGAAAGGTTGCTAGGGATCAGCGAGGTATGGTCTGTGCTAGATAATAGAGAGCAAGCAATAGGGAAAATATCAAGATTATTTAGGAGTAAATCGTTTTCTTTAATGGTTTTAACGACCCATGTGGATTCTATGGTTTGGTCTAGGATTCTAGACGGTCTTTATCCAAATTTAAGCCTAAAGATACTGATCCCTGAGGTGCTGGATGTAACCAAAGAGATTAGCTTGAGTCTAGTTGAGATTGGGGGCTTAAATCCCTCTTTAAAAAATTGGGCAGAAAATTTAGCAGATGAAGGAAAAGCTGTCTTAGAACAGGGCAAGATTATCATTCAAGGAATTCCTCTTGAACCGCCTTCCAGAGAAGAAGAGCTGAAAATCAATCGTCTCTATCAACAGCAGGCATAACAGGGATTATAGAAAAATATTTAACTAGTCAAGGACTTTTCGTTTAGTTGTTGGAATAAAAGAGCGTTGAATTTTCGTTACAAAAAGTTTTGAAAACAGAGATCGCTTTTTTTTCTTTTTTTCCTAAATGATATTGGAATCCTTGCAGATACTCTTGGGCTTTAGGATAGTCCCAATCATATTTTTTTTTAAACCATTGAATCGCTTGGATTTTTTTTTCTCCGCAAGAGTCTAAATTTGTCTTTAACCATTCAGCAATCAGCTCCTTAGCTTTTGAAGAGAGTTCTTTTCTAACCATCCAGCGAGCAAAAACAAATGGAAGTTTTTGCCATTTAAACCACTCATCTCCAAGGTCCGTAATGGTTTTAAAACCATTTTGAGAATTTTTTTTTAGAGCCGCGTCCCCAATATAGAGCTGCGCATCATCTTTGTTTTTAAACCCAAGATGAAATTTCGCTTTGATTTTATATTTTTTTTCTAAAAGAAGTTTTAAAAGACAGATAGAGGTTACGGAATGATCGCTGAGCCCAATGGTTGCATTAAAAAGAGACTGAATGGGTCTCTTGGAAAAAAGAAGAACGCTTTTAGCTCGGTTTTTAACAGCAATTCCTAGCCCTTCAAGCTCCTCATACTCTTCCTCAAGTTCAAAAGAATCTACTAAGGAGATAGGTCCAGCATCAATTTTTTTCCTTTTGGCCAATAATCCCATTTTTTTTGGGCTGCAGGGAATAGTTGCGAAATTTTTTAAATCTTTTTTCCAATAAAATGGGGCGCAATTTAAATAAGGGATTTCCGCAATCTTAAAATGCACAACTCTCTTCTTTTTTTTCTGAAATGATATTGTATAGGGCATCTCGTTCCATTGGGTTTCTTTTTGCAGACCGAATCAGAGCTTCTAAACGCTCTTTTGCCATGAAGGAAGGGCTTTTTGCATCCGCTGCATGCATAATTTTTTCTTCTCCGATAGTTCCATCTAGATCATCCGCCCCAAAATTGAGAGCCATGGAGGCGGTTTCTTCACCCATGGTAACCCAATAAGATTTTATATGATCAAAATTATCCAGAAAAATGCGAGCGATCGCAATGGTTTTTAGATCATCAATGCTGGAGGTCTGTTTTTTAGTTACATTCCCTTTTCCCGGCTGAAAAGCAAGAGGAATAAAAGAGAGAAAGCCTTTTGTTTTATCCTGAAGATCCCGTAACTTTTGCATGTGGTCAATGCGTTCTTCATGGGTTTCAATGTGTCCGTAAAGTAAAGTAGCATTGGAACGAATTCCCAATTCATGCGCGGCTTGGTGAATCTCCAGCCAGCGGTTAGCCCCAATTTTAAAAGGAAAAAGAGCTTTTCTAACCCTTTCAGAAAAAACTTCAGCTCCGCCTCCAGGCAGACAGACTAAGCCAGCTTCTTTAAGTTTAAGCAGAATCTCTTTTATGGAACAATGTTCTCTACGGCTAAAAAAATCAATTTCAACCGCGGTATAGGCTTTAATTTGAAGTTGAGGGAAATTTTCATGAATGGTCTTAACAATATTGAGGTAATATTCAAAAGGCCATTCCGCATAAAGGCCGCCAACAATATGAACCTCATTAATCGCTTGGGAACATTGACTTAAGATTTCTTCCAAAGTCATGGCATAAGCATTCTCTTTATTTTTTTTTGTGGCAAAATCACAAAATTTGCAAGAAAGGACACAGATGTTCGTGGGATTAATTTGCCGATTGAACACATAGGTCACGCGCTTTCCATTCTTTTTTTCTTTAATAAAGTTAGCTATTTTGCCTATCTCTATTATTTCTTGGCAGTTCATCAGTTCCAGAGTTTCTTCTTTTGAGACCCTTTCTTCCTGATTAACTTTTTTCCAAATGCGTTCAATAATATGAGTCATAAAGCTTTTTAAAACCCGAATGGTGTATTCAGAGTAATGAACATTGGGTTAGATTTTGAATTTCTACTCCTTTTAAAGAATCCAGCACAACTTCTGCATTTTTCAATTCTTTTTTGAAGTAAGAATTTGTAATGGCAATACATTTCATGCCTGCTTTTTGCGCAGCTTTTATGCCATGAATAGAATCCTCAATCGCGCAACATTCCGAAGATTTTAAAGGATGATTTTTAAAAAAAGGCGTTTTATTTAATTTTTTTAGAGCTTTTAAATAACATTCAGGATTAGGTTTGCCTTTTTTTACATCTTCAGCGCTGATGATCACTGAAAAATCTTTAAGGATTTTTGCGCTCTGCAAGATGAGTTTGATTTCGTTTTTTAATGCGCCTGAGACCACAGCTAACATATAGTTTTTTCTATGTTTATTTACAAAGGAAACAACTCCTGGGAAAATGCGCAAACGATTTTTTATAGTTTTTTTATAATACGAGGCTTTTCTGGCAATGAGTTCTTGTATGCGGCTTTTGCTGGCTCTTTGCTCATGGAGTTTTAGCGCATCCTGAAAACAGGAACGGTCGTCCATGGCCAGATATTTTTCAAAGTAATCTTTTTTTGTAAGAGGAATCCCTTCTTCTTTTAAAACTTTTTGAAAGAGTTCTAAGTGAATGGGTTCATCGTCCGCGATGACTCCATTGCAATCAAAAAGAATCGCGCGGATTAGATGTTTTCTTTTTTCCACTTAATGGTACAACCAATCGCAAAAGTTTCTGGTTCTTTTATTGGTTTGCCAGAAAGCAGGGAATCCAGGGCGTCTCTTAAATAGTTTCGGGTTACTTTCTTAGGCTCTTGCCAGTTATCGTCAATTTTTCCGATATACTGGAGTTCTCTTTTTTGGTCAAAAAGAAAAATTTGCGGAGTATGAGTTGCTCCATAATTTTTAGCCACGCTTTGAGAATCATCCCTTAAATAAAGAAAATTAAATTTTTTTTCTTTAGCTCTTTTTTTCATATTTTCAAAATTGTCCTCCGGATAGGTGATAGCGTCATTAGAATTAATGGCTACAACCTGCACTCCTTTGGCAGCATAATCTTTTTGAAGAGCAATGATTCGATCCTCATAGGCTTGCACATAAGGGCAATGGTTGCAGGAGAAAATAAGGATCAGAGCTTTTTTATCCTTTAAATCTTCTAGGAAAAAATTTTTTCCATCTACTGCGGGTAAGCTAAAATCAATCGCTTTTGCGCCCAGTGTAAGGGTCATTTAGCTTTCCTCCCACTATTTAGATTCATTGATCACTTTTGCGATGGCATCCGCAGATTGATTTAAAGAAGAGCTTAAATTTCTAAATGGATAGAACATATTGACATTATTAGCTTCAATTTCTTTTGAGCAGATCACCCGGGCAGATTCTATTTCTACTAAACGAAAGGTAATTAGGGTTTTTACAAAGGGCAATCTAAACCAGTGACGGCCATATTGGTTAATGCTCCCCAGCAGGATCGCTTGAGCACCTAAAACTTTTCCCATATTGACCGCAGTTTCGTTTTCCACAGCTCCGCTTGTTTGCAGCTTTTGTTCTTTGAGCAAGTTTTCTAATTCCTGCCTTTCTATAATTTGGTAGCGGGGGTTAGAGCTTAGACGCGCAATAATTTTTTCTTGCATTTCCACGGCTGGAACTGAGAATTTCTCAATGGAATATTTGTTGGTTCTAGAATCTTTAAAAGGGAATATCGCGATCCGCGTGATTTGGGGCGCAATTATTGCTGTTTTGTTAGGGAATATTTTAGTGCTTCTCCAATAACAGCCTTGTTCTAAAAGAATGAGGCAAACCGCACTTAAAAGTCCCAAAATTTTGAACCACTGTTTTCTCATAATTTTTTCTCCGTTAAAATTTTGGCATGAGGGAATTCGTTGCGATATTATACTATATCTGCTATAATTCAAACGCCTTAGCAAAGCCGGATCTCAAATTTAAAGAGATTTGAAATTTATAGATTCAAAAGGATGCGGTAGCAATGAAGGGAACAGTTAAGTGGTTTAATGATCAAAAAGGATATGGGTTTATAACGCCAGAAGATGGGTCAAAAGATTTGTTTGTTCATCATTCTGCAATAAAAATGGATGGGTTTAAAAGCCTTTCAGAAAATCAGAAAGTTGAATTTGAAATGGAGCAAACCGACAAAGGTCCAAAAGCAGCCAATGTCCGTCCCGTATAAACTCTAACTTTTAATAAGTTAAACTAAAAAAACCCATACCTTAAAAGTATGGGTTTTTTGTTTTTGCGCGCTGTTTTTAGGCAGAAATTATTTTAAAAAGGTTTTGAAGATATAGGCTGAGAATAAAATGCCTAGAACGGATGGAACATTGAATTTTAGAAGACAGCCAAAGGTTAGCTCTAAAACGCGCAAATCCAAGGTGGTGGGTGAAAGTCCCGCTGATATTTCTTTGGAAAAAAGATCGTAAATAATTCCATCTGGAAACGCATGGCCAATAAAACCCCCAATAAAGCTCCCCAAGAGAGCTCCAACCACGATCACAATAATACCCATGAACAAATTTTTTCCTTCCATAATTTCTCCTTTAACCCGAAGTTTTCATTTTTAAATGCGAAATTCAGGCTTAGCCCTTGCGGGGTTTTAAAGATTCAGTGATCCAATTTAAGTAGTCTGGATTGCCCTCTTCTATAGGCAACGCAATTATTTCAGGAACAGTGTAGGAATGGATTGCTCTTACCTTCTTAATGAGTTGTTTTAAAACTGATTTTTTGGTTTTTACAATCAGCAAAGATTCTTTTGCGGTTTCAATTTTTCCTTGCCACCAATATCTGGAAAGAATTTGAGGAATAATATTGACGCAGGCAGCTAGATGTTCTTCCAAAAGCATTTTAGAAATTTGTTCTGCTTGCTTTTGATCTTGCGCAGTCAGGAGAACAACTCTAGCAAAACTCATAAATTCAAATATATCAAAAAATTTCTTATTCAGGCAACTCTATAGGAGACTTGAACTATTGATGCGTGGGTTTGGCGCGAATCAATGATTTATTACAGAGCCATGCTTAGATCAATTTTGTATAATGAATTTTTATGAATTATAAAAAAAGAAGGGATCATTTAAGAGATGGCTGCAAAGAAAAAAAAGTAGAGGGGTTTTTAACCTTTGATTTCTTTGACGTTCTTTATTTGAGCGGATTCCCATCTGAGGGTTGTTTTTTTCTAGGAACAAAAAGCGGGGATGTCCTATTTGCTCCTCTTCTTCTAGCGGAACAGGCCAGAAGTTTGACAGATGGAGAGATGAAAGTGGTTTCAGAAAAGAAACTTTTAGAATCTCTCCAGCAAATTATTCAGAGAGAATCTTTAAAACGCATTGGATATGATCCTAGTAAGGTATCTTATTCTCTTTATAAAGCATTTTCTTTATTTAAACGCGTGCATTGGATTCCTTTAGAAGGCTTTATCTTAAACCAAAGGATGATTAAGGATCAGGATGAAATCCTTCAAATTGCTCGGGCTTGTCATATTACCCACCAGTCTTGCCTTGAGACTTTTAAGAAGTTAAAAGAGAACATAACAGAACAGGAACTGGCGCATAGTTTAGAAAATCTATTTTATGAAAATGGAGCCAGAAAAGTCGCTTTTGAGACTATTGTGGCTTTTGGGGAAAATTCTAGTTACCCGCACCATGTGGTTACCATGAAAAAATTAAAGAAAAATAGTCCAGTTTTAATGGATTTAGGCTGCATGGTCAATGGGTATAGGTCTGATTTGACCCGTATCACTGTTTTTGGTAAAATAACGCCCCAATTCCATAAAATTTATGAGATTGTAAAAAAAGCCCAAGCTGAAGGGATTTCTTTAGTTCAACATGGAATTTCAGCAGGCGAGGTGGATGCTGCTTGCCGAGCTTTTATTGCTAAGGCAGGTTTTGCAGATTTTTTTATTCACGGCACGGGCCATGGGGTTGGGCTAGAAATACATGAGCCGCCCCGTTTAGGCATGGGTTCTAAAGAGATTTTAAAAGAGGGCATGATCGTAACAGTGGAGCCTGGCATTTATCTGCCGGGTGAGTTTGGCGTACGCATTGAAGATACGTTGCTTGTTAAAAAAAATGGATGTGAGGTTTTAACTAAATGATTAGCACAGCAGATTTTAAAAACGGCATTCTTTTTGAAAGTGAGGGAGCCATTTATCAAGTGGTTTGGTTCCAGCATCATAAACCCGGTAAAGGGGGAGCTGTGATGCGCACCAAACTAAAAAATGTGCGCACAGGTTCTATTATAGATCAAACTTTTAAGTCTGGAGAAAAATTTAAAGAAGCCAGCATGCAGAGAAAGAAAAATCAGTTTCTTTATAGCGATGAGAGAGCCTGCACTTTTATGGATGTGGCAACTTATGAACAAATTACTATTCCCAAGGAAAAAGTGGAGGATCTTTTAAAATTTTTAAAAGAGGGTTTAGAAGTGGATGCTCTTTATTTAGGGGAAGAATTTTTAGCATTGGATTTGCCTGCTTCAGTAGAGCTTAAAGTGGTTCAAACAGTTCCAGGCATTAAGGGTGATTCTGTCTCCAACATGACTAAACCCGCCACCTTAGAAACAGGGGTGGAACTTTCAGTTCCTCTTTTTATTAAAGAAGGAGATTCTATTCGCGTAGATACCCGCACCGGCGAATATGTGTCCAGGGTTTAAATCCGATAAGGAATGGCAGAGAATGAAAATTTTTTGGACACTAGTGTGACGCACTACATTAGGTAATATTTTGGTTCAAAGGATGAAAGAGAATGGATAAAAACGATCCGCAAAAAAATAATTCTATAAAAAATCAGACAGACTCAGATAAACAGACTTTCAAAGATATTTTGAATTTTATGGAAAATACGGATTTAGAATTGATTCAAATAGAAAGAAACGGCAAGAAAATTGTTTTGCGCAGATCGAGCGTAGCTGCGATTAAAAATCAAAAGAGTCTGCAGGAAAATGGGCAGATAAAAGAAAAAGAAAAAGAGTCTGAAACCAGTCCTGTTTTTTCCATTCGATCTCCGATTGTCGGACGATTTTACAGCTCTATGGGAAGAGACCTTCCTGCTTTGGCTGTAGAGGGAGGGAGAGTGACTGCAGGCCAAAAAGTAGCGATTGTGGAAGCCATGAAGATTAAAAAAGAGGTTTTTTCCGCTTATACTGGTAAAGTGTCAAGGGTTTTAGTAAAAAATGGGGATCCTGTGGAATATGGACAGGAACTCTTTCAGATTGTTTTAGAAGAAGAGAACGAAAAGAAAAATGTTTAAAAAAATATTGATCGCTAATCGCGGGGAAATCGCTTTACGGGTGATTCGCGCTTGCCGGGAAATGGGAATTCAAACTGTCACTATCCACTCGGAAGCGGATCGCGATAGCCTGCATGTAAGAAATGCGGATCAATCCATATGCGTTGGACCGGGTCCTGCTTCAGACAGTTATTTAAATGTCCCCAGTATTATTTCTGCTTGTGAAATTTCTGGAGCAGACGCAGTGCATCCTGGCTATGGATTCCTTTCAGAAAATGAAGATTTTGCAGAAGTCTGCGAAGCTCATAAGCTTACTTTTATTGGGCCCAGTAAAGATGCGATTGCCATGATGGGTAACAAAATACAGGCAAAAAAAATCGCAAGAAAGGCTGGAGTAGAACTGATCCCAGGCTCAGAGGATCCTGTGACTCCTGAAGATCCTAACCTTTTAAAGCTTGCCAGAAAAATTGGCTATCCTTTGATTGTAAAAGCTTCTGGCGGTGGCGGCGGAAAAGGCATGAGGATTGTGACCCATGAAGAAGCTTTAATTGAGATGGTTCGCATGGCTTCTAATGAAGCTAAACTATCTTTTGGAGATGGCAGTGTTTATTTGGAACGATATTTTGAAGAGCCTCGTCATGTAGAAGTTCAAATTTTAGCGGACAAAGAGGGAAAAGTAATTTATTTGCCGGAAAGGGATTGTTCCGTGCAAAGAAGGTATCAGAAACTGATTGAAGAAACTCCTTCTCCTCAGGTGGATTCTAAATTAAGAAAAAAATTAGGGAAAGCCGCGCGTAAGATTGCGGAAGAAGTTGGTTATACCACAGTAGGCACCATAGAATTTTTACTGGATAAAGAAGATCGTTTTTATTTTATGGAGATGAACACTCGCATTCAAGTAGAACACCCTGTTACTGAAATGGTCACAGGTTTAGATCTGGTAGAATGGCAAGTGCGTTTGAGCGCAGGGGAAAGATTAGATTTTGATGAGGATGATATACGGATTCGAGGGCATGCCATGGAATGCCGCATCAATGCGGAAGATCCAGAGCATGAGTTTGTGCCTAACCCAGGAAAAATTGAACAGGTAATTTTCCCCGGAGGCCCTGGAGTAAGAATTGACAGCCATATTTTTGCAGGCTATACCGTGCCATCTTATTACGATTCTCTCATAGCTAAGGTGATTGTAAATCATACGGACAGGGAGTCAACTATTATTCGCATGCGAAGAGCTTTAGATGAATTTAAAATTGAAGGCATTAAAACAACCATTCCTTTTCATAAAAAAGTGCTGGAACATGATACTTTTCGTTATGGGGATATTACCACCAATTTTGTGGCAAAACATATTTTTGGTAATGGAAGATGAATTTTTTCTACACCTTTCTTGCTTTTACTCCAGAAGTGACATTAGATTCAAAAAATTCATTTCGATTCGCGCAACCAAGTTCATTTAAGTTGTCCTTTAAGATTTCCCTTTAAATTTTTAAAATTAAATGCATGAAAACAAAAATTGTTTCCCGCAATCGCCTTGCCAAAATTTTGCAAAAGGAAAAAAATAAAAAAAAGATTGTTTTTACAAATGGTTGTTTTGATCTTTTACATTTAGGTCATCTGCGCTTGTTGCAAGGAGCAAAAAAATGCGGAGATATTTTGGTAGTTGCTCTTAATTCAGATGAATCTGTTAGGCGGATTAAAGGGCCTTTGAGGCCATTGGTGAATGAACGCGCAAGGGCAGAACTCATTGCCGCATTGGAGATTGTGGATTATGTCACTTTTTTTTCAGAGGAAACCCCGGAAAAAACAATTCAACTTTTGAAACCAGATATCCTTGTAAAAGGAAGCGATTACCCATTGGAACAAATTGTGGGCAGGAATCATGTTCTAAAAGTAGCGCGCATTCCTTTGATTCAGGGTTATTCTACCAGTAGCTTAGTAACAAAGATAATCAAGTCTTATGGGCGTAGTTCAAACAATGCCCAATGAAACGCGAAAAAATTCCTGAGCAATATTTAAGGGTGTTAGATGCGAATTTGAATCGTTGCAGGGAGGGGTTAAGGGTTCTGGAAGATACCGCTCGTTTTGTTTGGCAGAAAGAGTCCTTATTTCTTCAGTTCCGCGGTCAAAGACACTCTTTAGATCGCATGACAAGAAAATTTTTGCCGCAATTAATCTCTTCCAGGGAAAGTCAAAACGATAGGGGTAGAACCGTTAAAGAAGGTAACAGAAAAAAAATTAAAGATTTGGTCTGCGCGAATTTTAGGAGGTGTGAAGAGTCTTTAAGAGTTTTGGAAGAATATGGGAAATTGCTTTCTAAAAAAACAGCTCCCAAATTTAAAGAAATTCGTTATAGAATTTACGATTTAGAAAAAGATTCCGATCACCTTCAACCCGAAGGGAAGATCGCCCTGTAGTTCTATTTTTGTAGGTTGAATAGTTAAATTCAAATGAAAGATAACCCAAGAGAAAAATTAAAGCGCGCAAAACTAGTTGCTATTACTGCTCAGCCAAAGCCCGGTAAAACCTATTTAGAAATGGTAAAAGCAGCCTTGATGGGAGGGGCTGAAGTCATTCAGCTAAGAGAAAAGCAACTTTCTTCTAAAGAATTTCTTTTTTTAGCCAAATCCTTAAAGGAACTTTGCCACCTTTATGGAGCTCTTTTTATTGTCAATGACCGTTTAGATTTGGCGCTTGCTTCTGGCGCGGATGGAGCGCATCTGGGGCAGGAGGATTGTCCTTTGCCAGATGCGCGGAAAATTGTGAATCAGTTTTATGGAAGTTCCTATTTAAAAGAAGAGGTTCCTTTTCTCTTAGGATGTTCCACCCATTCTTTAGAGCAAGCCTTAAAAGCTGAAGAAGAAGGCGCGGATTATTTAGGCTGCGGCCCAATTTTTGCCACTCCTACAAAACCGGATCGCGCTGCGGTAGGGTTGGAATTAATAAAAGAATATAGGAAAAGAATTCACATCCCATTTTTTGCTATCGGCGGAATTGACCCAACCAATATAGAGCAGGTTTTAAAAGCAGGAGCAAAGGCCATAGCTGTGGTGAGAGCGGTATTTGCAAGCGAGGATATTCAAGGTTCTGTTCATTCCTTGAGAGAAACCATAGGGCGTTATGCTTAAAAAGCAAATTAAAGTTAGAGTCCCAGCGACTTCTGGTAATTTAGGGTCAGGGTTTGACGCATTAGGGATCGCGCTTACTCTTTATAATACGATTGAGCTCTTTTGCGAAAAAAAAACCGTTAAGAACCAAGATCGCAAACATTTATTAACCATTGAAATCAAAGGGGAAGGCAAAGGCTCTTTACCAGAAGATGAATCCAATGTGGTTTGGCAAGGGATCCAAAAGGTATTGAAGAAAAAAGGGTTTCCTATTCAATCTTTTTCTTTTTATTTAAAGCTAGAAAATAAAATCCCTTTGGCTAAGGGGTTAGGTTCTAGCGCTGGGGCCCGAGTAGGCGGGATTTTAGCAGGCAATGGTTTGTTTAAACATTTTTTAAATCAAAAGGAGATTTTAAATTTAGCTGCTGCCATGGAAGGTCATCCAGACAATGCCGCTCCAGCAGTGATGGGCGGATTAGTTGCTTCTTGTCTAGTTGACGGAGAAGTTCAAGCGATAAAGTTAAATCCGCCAAGGGAGCTTTGCGCAGTTGTTTGTCTTCCGGATTTTGAGCTTTCTACAGAGAAAGCCCGTAAAATTTTGCCCTCACATGTTTCCAGAGAAGATGCGGTTTTTAATCTGCAAAGGACCGCTCTTTTTTTAGCTTCTTTTTCTACAAAAAATTTTAGCTGTTTAAAAGAAGCGATGCAGGATCGTTTACATCAGGACTATCGGAAAAAATTAATTCCAGGATTTGATCAGGTGATTAAGAATGGTTATGATCAAGGCGCATTGGGAATGGCTCTTTCTGGAGCAGGCCCTTCAGTGTTAGCTTTTGCTTATCCTAAAAACGCGAAAAAAGTAGGAGAAGCAATGGAAAAAGGATTTTTAAAATATGGAAAAAAAGCTTCTAGTTTTATTTTAGATTTTGATTTTAAAGGGGCGCAAAGTTTATGTTAAAGCAGGTGGTCATGAAATTTGGCGGCTCTTCTGTAGCAGATGCGGAAAAAATAAAAAGGGTCGCTTCTAGGATTAAAGTGGCTAGAAAGTTAGGAGATCATGTGGTGGTTGTGGTTTCTGCCCCAGGAGATACCACAGACGATCTTTTGGAAATGGCGCACAGAATTACTGATTCCCCTTCAGAGCGGGAGTTAGACATGCTTTTGGCAACAGGAGAACAGGTCTCTATCGCGTTGCTTTCCATGGCGCTTCATTCTTTTAATACAGATGCGGTTTCTTTGACTGGCCCGCAAGCTGGCATTTATGCGGATGCAAATCATACGCGCGCGCGGATCACAAAAATATTGCCAACAAAAATTCATTCAGAATTGGCTAAAGGCAAGGTAGTGATTGTGGCCGGGTTTCAAGGAATGAATCCGAACCAGGATATAACTACTTTAGGCAGGGGCGGGTCAGATTTAACCGCAGTGGCTTTGGCTGCCGCTATCAGCGCGGATCGTTGTGAAATTTATACAGATGTAAAAGGGGTTTATACCGCAGATCCTCGAGTTGTGAAAGAAGCAAAGAAGTTAGATAGAATTTCTTATGATGAAATGTTGGAATTAGCTGGAGCTGGATCTCAAGTGATGCAGGCTCGTTCTATTGAAGTGGCTAAAAAATATAATGTGGAGCTCCATGTTCGTTCTACTTTTTTAGAGGATGAAGGAACATGGATCGTGAGGGAGGTGAGGGGCATGGAAGATGTGGTGGTTTCAGGCATTGCATTTGACAGGAATCAGGCAAAACTTTCTATATTAGAAATTGAAGATCGTCCGGGAGTGGCTGCTAAAATTTTTGGAGCTTTAGCGGATGTCAGAATTAATGTGGACATGATTATTCAGTCCGCAGCCAGTGGATTTTCTAATGACATCTCTTTTACAGTAGCGCGCACAGATCTAAAAAAGGCCATGCCCATTTTAGAAAAAGTAAAAGAGGAATTGGGCGCTAAAGATATTTTATGCGAGGAAAAAGTGGCAAAGGTCGCAATTGTGGGAGTGGGCATGAGAAGCCATCCGGGTGTGGCTGCTAAGATGTTTCAAACTTTAGCAAAAGCAAAGATTAATATTGAGATGATTTCCACCTCAGAGATTAAAGTGGCTTGCGTGCTGAAAGAAGAAGATTGTGAAAAGGCGGTTAAAGTTTTGCACAAGGCGTTTAATTTAAATTCTAAATCATGATAGAAAAAAGAGAAGTAAAACTTTTTGATACCACTCTGCGGGATGGATCTCAAGGGGCTGGGGTCTCTTTTTCCGTAGAAGATAAGCTCAAAATCGCTTTGGCTTTAGATCGGCTGGGCATCCATTACATTGAAGGAGGCTGGCCAGGATCGAATCCTAAAGATGAAGTTTTTTTTAAACAAGCAAGAAAACTTAAATTGAAATTTTCTAAATTAACAGCTTTTGGCTCTACTCGCAGAAAAGATAAAACAGCGGAACAAGATCCCAACCTTAAAAGCATTCTAAGGGTAAAAACTCCTTGCGCTTGCATCTTTGGAAAGTCCTGGGACTTTCAGGTGATCCATGCTTTAAGAGCCTCTTTACAAGATAATTTAAAGATGATTTATGATTCAGTCCGATATTTAAAATCCAAAGAATTGGAAGTCATTTATGACGCGGAACATTTTTTTGATGGTTTTAGAGCTAACCCGGAGTATGCTTTAGCCACCATCGCTTCTGCAAAAAAAGCAGGCGCTAGCAATATCACTTTATGCGATACTAACGGAGGCTCCATCCCTTCTCAAATCGCAGAGATTGTAAAAAAAGTTAGAAGTTCTTACCCCAAGTTAGCTTTGGGAGTGCATACCCATAATGATTCTGATTGCGCTGTAGCGAATGCCATTACAGCTGTGGAAGAAGGCTGCAGTTTAGTTCAGGGAACCATCAACGGTTATGGAGAAAGGTGCGGCAACTCAAACCTTGTTTCCATTATTGCTAATTTAAAGTTGAAGTTAGGAATCTCTGTATTGTCAGAGGAACAGCTTCAATCTCTAACCGAGATTTCTCGGTATGTTTCTGAAATCGCCAATATTGTGCCAAACGATCATCAGCCTTATGTGGGTTTTTCCGCTTTTGCGCACAAAGGAGGAGTGCATGTTTCTGCCATGGCCCGCCATATCCAAACTTATGAACATATAGACCCTGCCATTGTGGGCAATACGCGCAGAATTTTGATTTCAGAACTTTCCGGGCAAGCGAATGTATTGTTAAAAGCAAAGGAATTAAAATTAGATTTTTCTAAAAATACGAGTTTAGTTAAACAGGTGATTGACACCATTAAAAAAATGGAGCATCAAGGGTATCAATTTGAAGGCGCAGAAGCATCCTTTGCGATTTTAGTGCGCAAGGCTTTAAACCAGCATAAGACTTTTTTTGAGTTAATCGGTTTTAAGGTGAGCGATGAAAAACAAAAAGCAGAGGGTAAAGTGGTTTCAAAAGCAGAGCTAAAATTAAGAGTGATGGGAGTGTCCCAACAGTCGGTAGCTGAAGGGGACGGCCCGGTGAATGCGTTAGATAATGCGTTGCGAAAAGCTCTGGAAAAATTTTATCCTTCTTTAAAAACAATGTCCTTAACTGATTTTAAGGTGCGGGTGATCAATGCCCAGGCAGGCACTAAAGCCAAAGTAAGGGTGTATATTGAATCTAGAGATGAAAAGGATGAGTGGGGCTGTATTGGGGTTTCGGAAAACATCATTGAAGCTTCTTGGAAAGCTTTGGTGGATTCCATTGAATATAAATTATTAAAAGATGGGGTAGAATAAGATTTAAAATGCTATAATTATTTTTTTATAGTTTTTAAAAAACATGGGTAGAAAAAAGAAAAGAGAAAATAAGAAGCAGAAGAATCCTTTACAGCTTAAAGAGGCTGTACATTCCCGCATTGGGATTATTGGCTGGAATTCTCCTAGATTTTTGGAGTCGCATTCTCAGTTTATGGAAGCATTAAAAACCAATATCGCCTCTTGTGACCTTGCTCCTGTTTTTTTTGGTATTTCCGGCAGTTTAGATCAGCTTGATTTGACTGTTTCTAACGGGCAGAAGAAATCTTCTCATGCTTCTCTTCCCTTATTTTATCATCTCCCATCCAGAGACATGGCAGCAGACCAAATTGAGATGATCGCGTGTGAAGAGCGTTTAGCAGGATTGGTGATGATCCCTTGGTCCATTAATTCTTTAGTGGGCATGCTCATGGCAACAGTGCGTTCAGGGCTTCCCGCAGTTTTTATGCCCTCTTATTCCAGTTGGAATCGTCTTTATAATGGAAGTTCAGCTGCGGAAAATGCGGAAAATAAGGAGGCTTCATTTTTAGGGCTCCCCTACAGTTCCTGTTCCATGCTTTTACTTTTAGAAGTATTTGGTTTAGCGAAAATGGGAAGCCTAGAGAAGATTATAAAACAGGAAGCTTTAGCTCTTTCCGAAGATTTAAACGAAAGCGCTAAATGGTGCGGGCAAAGAATTTTTGAAATGGTGAAACAAAAAGTTTCTGTTCGAAGATTTTTTTCTGAAGCCTCCATTCATAATGCGATTGCTGTTGACATGTCTTTAGGCGGCAGTTCTGAAACCGTATTGCATTTGGCGGCCCTGGCTCAGGAAGCAGGAGTGCCATTGCCATTGGCGACTTTTAGTCAATTTTCAAAAGTGCCGCAACTCATTGGCATGGACCGTTCCGGGAATTTGAGTTTGGCTGAGTTTGAGAAATGCGGAGGTTTAGCGCCTCTTCTTAGCGCTCTTTACAGTTTTTTAAAGCCTAGCCCTACGGTGATGGGAAAAAATATCGTGGATATCGCCAAAGCAAGCCACGAGATGCGTAGTTCATTTAAAGTGAATAACCCTGTTAAAAAATATGGGGGACTTAAAATTCTTTATGGCTCTTTAGCAAAAGAAGGAGCGCTTTTCAGAGTTTCCGCATTAAAAGAAAATTGGCTTTCTTATTCTGGAAAAGTAAAAGTTTTTAATAGTCAAGCAGCTTGTATAGAAGCGGTTCTAAATAAAAAAATTAAAAAGGGAGAGATTTTAGCTGTGCGTTATGCTGGGCCTAGAGGAACCCCTGGCATGCCTGCTTTAGAGGGCTTAAAGGCAGCGCTATCCACCATGGATTTAGAGGAAGATGTCGCAATTTTAACAGACGGCAGGATGCCTAATTCAGGGAAAACTCCTGTCATTTCTCATATATGTCCGGAAGCAGCTGTGGGCGGCGCATTTTCTATTTTGGAAGATGGGGACACTATCATTTGGAATTTTTTAGAAGGGACATTGACAGCTCGTTTAACAGAAACAGAGATTAAAGTGAGGCTTTCCCGTTGGAAAGCTCAAACGTCAGAACCAAAAAATAGTTTGCTGCACCGTTATTTAAAACATGTTTCTTCAACCGTTCAAGGAGCAAAATTAATTTAGATGGAAAAAACAGGCGCTGAAATCATTGTAGAGTGTTTGGAAAGAGAGGGAGTGGAATTTATTTTTGGAATTCCAGGAGGCTGTAATCTTCCCTTTTTTGACAAGCTTTACGATTCAAAGATAAGACTGATTCTTACTCGTCATGAGCAGGGAGCTTCTCACATGGCAGATGGGTATGCTCGCTCTACAGGCAAGGTTGGGGTTTGCACAGCTACCTCTGGGCCCGGAGCCACTAATCTTGTGACCGGTCTTGCTACAGCTCATATGGACTCTATCCCTTTAGTGGCGATTACAGGACAAGTGAGAACCGATGTGATAGGCTCTGACGCTTTCCAAGAAGCGGATGCGATTGGCTGCACGCGTCCTGTGACCAAACATAATTATTTAGTAAAAGATGTGAAGGATTTGGCTCATGTGATTCGGGAAGCGTTTTATATCGCTTCTACGGGACGGCCTGGCCCAGTGCATATTGATGTGCCGGTGGATATTCAGCGGGCAAAAATTGAATTTAGTTATCCTGAAAAAATTTCTATTCGTTCTTATTCACCTACGATTAAAGGTCACCCTCTGCAAATTAAAAAAGCTTTAGAGCTTATTAAAGCAGCTGAACGTCCTTTGCTTTATGTGGGAGGTGGAACCATTCTTTCTGGAGCAACCAAAGAATTAAGAACTTTGGCGGAAAAAGCAAATATTCCGGTAGCCACAACTTTAATGGCTAACGGCGCAATGCCTTTTGACCATCCTCTTTATTTAGGACCTTTAGGAATGCACGGCAAGTATTCTACTAACACTGCCATGCAAAAATGCGATTTAATGATTTCTTGCGGGGCGCGGTTTGACGATCGAGTCACAGGAAAACTCTCTAGTTTTTCTCCTCATTCTAAAAAAATTCATTTTGACATTGATCCTGCCAATATTGGCAAAAGCGTGGCTGTGGATGTTCCTGTGGTGGGAGATTTAAAAACTGTTTTAAAAGAATTAAATGATCAAATGCCGGAGAAAAATCATAAGCCCTGGATTGAACAAATTAAGGAATGGGACAAAAAGCATCCTTTTAGCTATAAAGAAGATCAGGGAAAAGATCCTTTTATAAAACCTCAGTATGTGATTCAAGAACTTCATCGTTTGACTAAAGGGGAAGCTATTATTACCACTGGCGTGGGTCAACACCAAATGTGGGCCATGCAGTGGTATCCTTGCAAATACCCGCGCCATTTTTTAACGAGCGGCGGGTTAGGCACCATGGGGTATGGGTTTCCTTCCAGCATTGGGGCTAAGCTCGCTTTTCCTGAAAAGCCTGTGATCTGCATTGATGGAGATGGTTCTTTTCAAATGACCATGAGTGAAATGGCTACAGCGATCCATGAAAACGTAAAGGTGATCGTGATTATTTTAAATAATTATTATTTAGGCATGGTGCGTCAATGGCAAGAGCTTTTTTATAAGGAACGTTTTTCCGCTTCCTGCTTAACAGCGCAGGGGGGCCGGCGCACAAAAGAGAATGAGCCGGATCCAAGATCTTTAAAGTATATTCCTGACTTTGTTAAGTTTGCGGAAGCTTATGGCGCTTTGGGCTTGCGTTTAACTCATAAGGAAGAGGTGGAAGGGGCTCTAAAGCAGGCTCTGGATTCAAAAGTTCCTGTAATTTTGGATGTGATCATACATCCAGAAGAAAAAGTGTTCCCCATGGTTCCAGCCGGGGCAGGGTTGGACGACATTATTGTAGATATGGCTTGAAACCAAATCTACTGATTTCATTATTGCTTAAAAATGGAATCGGAGATTTTTGTAAAGGCAGGGTTATTAATGAAAGATAAAAATTTTGAACCTAAGCACACTATTTCCATTTTAGTGGAAAATAAAGCGGGCGTACTAGCCAGAATCTCTGGTCTATTTTCCGCGCGCGGTTTTAATATTGATTCTTTAGCTGTGGGAGAAACAGATGACCCTACAGTTTCGCGGATGACCATTGTGGTTAAAGGGGATGAAAAAATTCTGGAGCAGGTTGAAAAACAGTTAAACAAATTAGTGGATGTGATCAAATTAGGGGACTATATCGAGATCCCGCATTTAGAAAGAGATTTAGCTTTGATTAAAGTAAAAGCAGATAAGAATGATCGTTCTGAACTTTTGCAAATCGTGGATATTTTTAGGGCAAAAATCGTGGATGTTGCGGACCATTCTGTGATTATTGAAGTGACTGGAGATGAAGATAAGATCGAAGCTTTGATTCGCATGCTTGGATCTTTTGGAATTTTAGAGATGAGCCGAACAGGAATTGTGGCCATGGCGCGCGGCAATAATTCATTGACCATTTAATAAAACTTAAATTATTAGGGAATGAAAGAAGAGATGAATTTCATTTCTTAAACTGTAGATTCAAATAGAGGAGATCGGTTTATGGCAAAACATTATTCAGAGAAGAATGCGGATTTAAAATTTTTGAAAGGGAAAAAGATTGTTATTTTAGGTTATGGATCACAGGGGCATGGCCAGGCTCTTAATTTGCGAGACAGCGGATTGAATGTTACGGTTTCAGTGCGTAAAGGCGGACGGGGTTACAATCTGGCTTTGAAACATGGCTGGCAGGAAGGAAAAAATCTTTTTACAAATAATAAAGAAGCGGTCAAGGGAGCGGATTGGGTCCATTTTCTTCTGCCAGATGAAACCCAAAAAGAGGTTTGGGAAAATGATGTTTTGCCAAATTTTAAGAAAGGCGCTGTAATGGGTTTTTCTCATGGATTTAATATTCGGTATAATCAGATTGTTCCCCCTAAAGAAGCGGATGTGATTTTAGTTGCGCCCAAAGGGCCGGGACATTTAGTGCGAAGAACTTATGAAGAAGGTAAAGGCACCCCAGCCCTGGTAGCCATAGAACAAAATTATTCTAAAAAGGCTTTGCAGTTGGCTCTGGCTTATTGCAAAGGCATTGGGGCTACCCGAGCAGGAGTGATTGAAACTACTTTTTCTGAGGAAACAGAAACCGATAATTTTGGAGAACAGTGCGTGCTTTGCGGAGGCGTGGTTGACTTGATTAAAGCGGGTTTTGAAACTTTAGTGGAAGCTGGGTATCAACCAGAAATCGCTTATTTTGAGTGTTTGCATGAACTAAAATTGATTACGGATCTAATTCAAGAAGGCGGAATTTCTTGGATGAACTATTCTATCTCAGACACTGCTGAATATGGGGAATATAGCCGGGGCCCGCGTTTAGTGAATGAAAAGACAAAAGAGGAAATGCGAAAAATTTTAGGTGAAATTCGTTCTGGTCAGTTTGCCAAAGAATATCTGCTGGAAAATAAAGTAGGCCGACCTGTATTCAATTCTTCCAGAAAAAATTTAGAGAATCATCCCATTGAAAAAGTGGGAGCCGAACTTCGAGCCATGATGCCTTGGCTTAAAAAAAAGGAATAGTCTCCCATGCTAAAATCATTTGCGGATATTTTTCAGGTTCCAGAATTAAAGAAGAAAGTCCTGATTACCATTGGGATATTAACAGCCTATCGTTTGGGAGCAGTGGTCCCTTTGCCGGGAATTAATGGGGAGGCGATGCGGCTTCTTTTTGAAACACAAAGAAATACCCTTTTAGGCTTTTTAGATATTTTTTCTGGCGGAGCATTAGGCAGGTTTTCTATTTTCTCCATGGGGATCATGCCCTATATTAATTCTTCCATTATTATGAGTCTTTTGCAGGGCGCGCATGTTTTTCCCTATTTAGATCACCTTCAAAAAGAAGGAGAGCTTGGCAGAAAAAAATTAAATCAGATTACCCGGTATTTAACCATGGTTCTAGGCGTGATTCAATCCTTTGGCTTAGTTTATAGTCTTGCGCGCCTGCCTACTCCAGGGGGAGTGCCGATCGTGGACAATTTAACTGTTGGTTTTTACGCTTTGAGCGTATTAACTTTGATGACCGGCACCATGTTGGTGATGTGGATGGGAGAACAGATTACGGAGTTTGGAGTTGGCAATGGAATTTCTTTGATTATTTTTACAGGCATTGTGGTAGGGCTTCCCAGAGGGATTCAAGATCTTTTTCGCCTTTTAAGAATTGAGGAGATATCTATTTTCGGAGCTTTATTTTTATTAACTGTTGTTTTAGGTTTTACCGCGTTTACAGTGCTGGTTGAAACCGGACAAAGGAAAATTATGGTGCAGTACGCAAAAAGGGTTGTAGGACGGAGAGTCATGGGAGGCACCAGCACTTTTTTGCCGATTAAAGTGGATACTTCCGGAGTGATTGCGGTTATCTTTGCGGTTTCCATTCTTTCTGTGCCGGTTACGATTGCGCAGTTTTTTCCAGAATCCCCTCTAGCTGTTCAATTCATGAGCCTTTGGAATCGAGGAGGCTGGCTGTATGAGGTGATTTACGCCAGCTTGATTATTTTCTTTTGTTACTTTTATAATTCCATCCAATTTAACCCAATAGATTTGGCTGAAAATATGAAAAAATGGGGTGGCTTTATTCCCGGGATAAGGCCCGGAGAAGCGACTGCTCAGTACATTCAAAAAATTTTAGAGAGGATTACTTTGTGGGGAGCGCTTTTTATTGTCATGATTGCGATTTTGCCAGACATTTTAAGAAAGCAGCTCAATGCTCCATTCTTTTTTGGAGGCACTTCTTTACTAATTGCTGTCGGAGTTGCATTAGATACTGTTGGCCAAATAGAATCTCACTTGATCATGCGTCACTATGAGGGTTTTATGAAAAAATCCCGGATCAAGGGCCGATGGTTTAATGTGAAATAGAATTTTAAAAAATATTCCTCCTTTTTAACCTAAATGAATCTTATTTTATTAGGCCCTCCTGGTTCAGGTAAAGGAACTCAAAGCTCCCGCCTTGCAAAAGAGTTTAAGCTCGCTCATATTTCTACAGGAGAAATTTTGCGCGAAGCCGTGCGTTCAAAAAGTTACTTGGGAGAAAAAGCGAATCATTATATTCATACAGGCCAATTAGTGCCGGATGAAGTTATGATTGAGATCGTTCAAGAAAGGTTAAAGGCTTTAGATTGTAAAGAGGGGTTTCTTTTAGACGGATTCCCGCGCACAATCCATCAGGCGGAAATGTTAGAGGCGTTTACTCGGATTCATTTGGTGGTTGCCCTAAAAGTAGAAGAAGAGGAATGCGTGCAAAGATTAGCCAGTAGAAAAACTTGTCCTGGGTGCGGATTAACTTATAACCCGGTGAATCATCCTCCAAAAAAAGAGAATGTTTGCGATCAGTGCGGCGCGGTTTTAATTTTAAGAGGAGACGATAAACCAGAAACCGTAAGAGAAAGGCTAAAAGTTTATGTAAAATTAACAGCTCCTTTAATTGAATATTATCAAAGAACAGGACGTTTAGAGTTTGTGGATGGAACGCTTGCTCCAGATAAAATTTTGCAAAATTTAAAAAATATGCTACAATCTAAAATTCTGCTGTGGAAATAAAAGTTTGTGGAATTAAAAAGTGAACAAGAGATTGAGCGTTTAAGGACTTCTGGTCGCTTAGCTCGAGAATTATTGAATGCGGTTTGTAAAGAAGTTAAGGCTGGAGTTAGCACTGAAGATTTAGACAACTGCGCGGCAAAATGGATTAAGCAGCATGACGCTAAACCTGCTTTTTTGAATTATCGAGGGTATCCTAAAACCATTTGTGTTTCTATTAATGAGGAAGTGGTGCATGGAATTCCTGGCCCTAGAAAAATTTTAAACGGCGATATTGTCAGCATAGATGTTGGTCTTTTTTATGAAGGTTGGTGTGGGGATACCGCAAAAACCATTCCAGTTGGCGCCATTTCTGAAAGCGCTCAAAAATTGCTAAGAGTTTCAGAACAAGCTTTGGATGAAGCGATTAAAGCTGCTCGCATGGGGAATCGGATTGGGGACATATCTTATGCCATGCAGTCAGTTTCAGAGAGTCAGGGATTTCATGTGGTTCGCAATTATGGAGGACATGGAATTGGACGGGCCATGCATGAAGATCCTCATGTGCCTTGTTTGGGACAGCCTGGAACAGGGGCTCTGATCAGAGATGGGTTGGTTTTAGCATTAGAAGTGATGGTCAACTGTGGAACTCCTCATGTGGTGCATAAACCAGACGGCTGGACCGTGCTTACAGAAGATCGCTCTCTTTCAGCGCATTATGAGCACATGGTTGCGATATTGGATGGTAAAACAGAACTTTTGACAAAGGCAGCTTAAAAAAATTTAAAAATTTATGGCAAAAGAAGAAAAAATTGAAGTGGACGGAAAAGTTTTAGAAGCTCTGCCCAATGCGATGTTTCGGGTTGAGATTGACGGCGGGCATAAGATCTTAGCCCATATATCTGGAAAAATGCGCATGCATTATATCCGTATCTTAACCGGGGATACGGTTCGGGTAGAAATGTCTCCCTATGATTTGACTCGCGGCAGAATTATTTATAGAGGCGTTAAACAGGAACCTAAAAGTTCAGAAGTTAGATAGATCAGGGCAAAAAATTAGGAGTTTTTATGAAAGTGCGAGCATCCGTAAAACCTATTTGTGATAAGTGCCGAGTCATCCGGCGCAAAGGCGTGGTGCGGGTTATCTGCAAAGAACCCAGACACAAACAAAGGCAAGGGTAAAATAAATTATGGCTAGAATTGCTGGAGTAGAAATACCAAGACATAAACGGATTGACATTGCGCTATCTTATATTTATGGGGTTGGCAGGCCTTTGACAGAAAAAATTTTAGCGGAAACCGGGGTGCAAGCTGGAGTACGAGTGAAAGATTTATCGGACGCGGATATTAATAAATTAAATAATTATATTTCTCAAAATATTAAAGTGGAAGGGGATCTGCGCAGAGAAATTCAACAAAATGTGCGTCGTTTAATAGAAATTGGATCTTACCGGGGATTGCGCCACAGAAGGAATTTGCCGCTGCGCGGTCAAAGGACGCGCACCAATGCGCGTACCCGTAGAGGCAAGAGAAAAACCGTGGGTTCCGCAAGAGCTGAAGAGAGAAAAGCTCCAGCTCCGGCAAAATAGTTTAGGAGATTTTAATCATGGCAGAGATCAAAAAAACAACACCTGTTGCTTCTTCAGCAACCAAGGGAACAAGCCGTCGCAAAAAAGTTTGGAGAAATATAGGGTTAGCTAAAGTCTGCATTCAATCTTCATTTAATAATACGATTGTGAGTATTACGGATGAGATTGGAAATACCATTGCTTGGGCATCTTCCGGATCTTGTGGTTTTAAAGGAACAAAAAAAGGAACGCCTTTTGCCGCTTCCGTAGCAGCGGAGACCGTGGCAAAGAAAGCGTTGGAAGCAGGCGTAAAACAGGTGATGGTTTTAGTGAGAGGGCCGGGTTCTGGCAGAGAAACCGCAGTTAGATCTTTACAGGCTGCTGGTCTATCTGTTTTAGCTATTCGAGATGTAACGCCTCTTCCGCATAATGGCTGTCGTCCGCCAAAACCGCGCAGGGTATAAGTAAAGGGGGTTTTTAGTGTCTAGGTATATTGGTCCAGTTTGTAAGTTGTGCAGAAGAGAAGGAACTAAACTTTTCTTAAAAGGGGATAAATGTTTTAGTAAATGTATTTTAGAAAAGCGTAAAGAAATACCGGGACAACATGGCAAGGGATTCCGCGCAAAAAAAGTTTCAGAATATCATAAGCGTTTAAGAGAAAAACAAAAATTAAAACGTATGATTGGAGTTTCGGAACGTCCATTTCGCCGTTATTTTGAAAACGCTTCCAGAAAAAAAGGTTTAACCGGAGAAAATTTATTAGTTTTGTTGGAAACAAGATTAGACAATGTTGTGCACCGGTTGGGTTTTTCTAGTTCCCGAGTTGCAGCCAGGCAAATGGTTCTCCATGGTCATGTGCTGGTCAATGGCAAGGCTGTCAATATCCCCTCTTATCAGTTAAAGCCCGGGGATCAGGTTGTTTTAAAAGAAGGTTCCCGCGAGAACAGTCATTTTAAAAAATGGTGGGAACAGACACACGAGTCTTCTAATTTACCTTCTTGGTTAGAAAGTAATTTTGAGAAATTCAGCGGGCAAGTGAAGAACTGGCCATTAAGGGATGAAATCTCTTTTCCTGTGAATGAACAGTTGATTGTAGAATTATATTCTAAATAGGAAATACGCGTGGAGGAATTAAGGCATGAAATTGCATGATCTAGTATTACCTGAAAAAATTCAGTTTGAAAAAGAAAAAATTACGGAGAATTACGGTAAGTTTACCGCCGAGCCTTTTGAAAGAGGTTATGGTCATACCATTGGAAATTCATTGCGCAGAATTCTTTTATCCTCTTTAGAAGGGGCTGCTGTCACTGCTTTAAGAATTCCAGGCGTGCCTCACGAATATTCCACGGTTCGTGGAGTAAAAGAAGACGTGATGGAGATTATTTTAAATCTAAAGAAGCTTCGTTTTAAGGTTTATTCCTCCCAAACTGAAATTTTGCGTTTAAATATTTCTAAAAAAAGCGAAGTTTTAGCCAGCGCGTTTGAAGAAAATTCTAATATTGAAATTGTAAATAAAGATTTGATTTTGGCTCACTTAGATCCAGGGGGTAAGCTGGAATTAGAGATTGAAGTTTCTTTAGGCAGAGGGTATCTTCCTGCGGAAAGAAATAAGCGGGCAGATCGTCCTGTGGATTTTATCGCCACAGACGCTCTTTTTTCTCCTGTAACTAAAGTTTATTATGAGGTAGAAAACGCGCGCGTGGGCCAAATTACAGATTATGACCGTTTGATCTTAGAGGTTTGGACCGATGGCTCTATTGCTCCAATAGACGCCATGGCCTATTCCGCCAAGATATTAAAAGACAGCCTTTCAGTGTTTATCCCTGTGGAGGAAGAAAAAATTCCACCCCCTTTAGCGCTTTCCTCAACCTCTCAAGAGAAACAGGCATCCAATGACATATTAAGTAAATCTGTTTCAGAACTGAATCTTTCTGTTCGGGCCATGAATTGTTTAAAAAACGCTAAAATTAGTTCTGTGCAGGAGTTGGTGAGCAAAACTGAAGAAGAACTTCTTTCTTATAAAAATTTTGGAAAAGTTTCTTTAACTGAAATTAAAGAAAAGTTAAAGGAAATAAACCTTTCTTTAGGAATGGAAATATAAAGCGCGTCCCATGAAGACTTTTGCCGGCAGAAAATTAGGACGCAAACCAGGACACCGTTCAGCTTTATTAAAAAATATGGCGGAGAGCCTGCTTCAAAACGAAAAGATTATTACTACTTTTCCAAAAGCTAAAGAAATAGCCCGTACTGTTGAAAAGATCATTACAGACGCCAAGGCTGGAGGATTTAACGCGCATAGGCAGGTGGCAAAGGCGATACATCAAGAACTGATTCGGCGCAAATTATTTGATACGATTGTTCCCAGATACCTTTCTAGAAATGGAGGGTACACTCAAGTTATTAGAAATGGTCAGCGCACAGGCGATGCCGCTCCAATGGCAGTTGTGCGCTTACTTCCTTAAAAATAAGTTCCCTTAATTCTAAATGTTTAACGCTTTCTTAGGACTTTTTTCCAATGACATGGGAATTGACTTAGGCACAGCCAATACCTTGGTTTATGTTAAAGGTCAAGGGATTGTTTTGCGCGAGCCGTCCGTGGTAGCCATAGAAAAAGATACCCGCGACGTGATCGCTATTGGCGTTGAAGCAAAGCGGATGTTGGGTAAAACTCCAGCCAATATTATTGCGGTTCGGCCCTTGCGCAATGGCGTGATTGCGGATTTTGAAGTTACGCAGCAGATGATCCGCTATTTTATTAAAAAAGTCCATAATAGAAGAAGTCTCTTACATCCTAGAATTGTGATTGGCATCCCTTCTGGAATTACAGAGGTGGAACGAAGAGCAGTACGAGAATCCGCAGAGCAGGCTGGCGCTAGAGAGGTCTATTTAATTGAAGAGCCCATGGCTGCCGCAATTGGAGCGAACCTTCCCATTAGCGAACCTTATGGAAACATGATTGTGGACATTGGAGGAGGCACCACTGAAGTAGCTGTGATTTCTTTAAGCGGGATGGTGGTCTCTAAATCTTTGGATGTAGCTGGAGATGAAATGGATGAGTCCATTGTCCAATATTTTAGAAAGAAATATAATCTCCTTATTGGGGATATGACTGCGGAAGAAGTAAAAATTAAGATTGGATCAGTTTATCCTACATTGGAAAACCAATCCATGGAAGTTAAAGGCCGCGACCAAGTCACTGGACTTCCTAAAACGATTAGTATTACTTCGGAAGAGGTGCGGCAGTCTCTGACAGAATCCATGCAGTTAATTGTGGATGTGATTAAAGAAACCTTAGAAGAAACGCCTGCGGAACTTTCCGCTGATTTGGTAGATCGAGGCATTGTTTTAGCCGGTGGAGGAGCTTTAATTCGAGGCATGGCAGATTTAATTTCTCAGGAAACAGAGTTGCCTGTAAATTTAGCGCCGGAACCATTGACCTGTGTTGCTTTAGGAGCTGGCAGATACTTAGAAGAAATAGACAATCTAAAGATTCGCAGTCGTCTTCGCCGTTAAACCTCTTTTTAATCAGTTGAGTCCCTTAAGGCGCTGGGAACACTATCGTCTCTCCAAAAATACCATCCTTTGTTTTAGTCTTCTTTTTATATCATTTCTTTGCATGACATTGCGCTTGAATAAAACCGTGGAGAATTCAAGAAAATTTTTCTTATATTGGTTGTTGCCTACTTATGAAATAACTTTTAAAAGTGTTGAAGCTGGAAAAGGAATAGGGTTTCGTTTAAAAGCATTGGTTTTGGCGCATAAAGAAAATGAAATTTTAAAGGAAAAATTAAAACAAGTTCCTCTCTTGGAAGGACTTCTTCAGGAAACCTTAAAGGAAAATTTAAGATTAAAAGAACTTTTAAATTTAAAATCCACCCTTTTCTTTAAGACCATCCCCGCGCAAGTGATCTCCAGAGACCCTGAACATTGGAATCAGATTTTGTACATTAATTGCGGACTTAAAGAGGGAGTGGAACCCATGGTTCCTGTTTTAGGGTTTAGATCAGACTCCAATAATGAAAAACATTTGATCGCTGGGGTGATTGGGCGGATTCTAGAATCTACCGCTCATACCAGCAAGGTTCTTCTTATCTCAGATCCTTTATCTTCTATTGCCGTGACTTTACCCCGCACTCAAGATCAGGGACTGCTTCAGGGAGAAGGTTCTGTAAATATTTCTCTTGATTATTTGGACCCGAGCGCGCAGATACAGATAGGAGAGGAGGTTCACACCAGCGGTTTAGGAGGAGTCTTTCCGCCGGGTCTATTGGTTGGAAGGGTCACAAAAATTTTAGATTCTCAAGAATTTAAAAAAGTTCAAGTGCGTTCCGCAATTCCTTTAGGCCGCATAAAAGAAGTGTTGGTATTGCTTCCTAATAAAAAACAATGATTCAAAAACTATTTTTTTGGGGATTTACCATTTTAGGCATTTTTTTACTGCAAATGAGTTTAGAGCAGCCTCTTTTATTATTTAATACTTTTCCAAATTTTTTACTTTTATCAGTAGTTTTTTTTGCTTTATCTTTTGGTCCCATGGAGGGAATGCTATTAGGTTTTATTTGGGGATTCTTGCAAGATTTTGCAAGCAATGCGCTTTTTGGCTCACAAGCCTTTATGCTGACTTTGGTGGGTTATACTGTAGGTAAAATTAGAAAAGATATTGATCAGGGAAAACCTCTAGCTCAGATTGGTTTGGTTTTATTCATGTCCTTTATTAATCTGTTTGGGCTTTTCTTTTTTGAAATTTTGTTTAGGAATTCCTTTATTTCATCTTGGATCCTCCCTTCTTTTTTTCAAATGATTTATACCAGTTTTTTTACGCCTCTTTTTTTTATTTTATTGCGCGGTTGGTGCAAATTTTTAAAAGATTTTAAAGCGCAGTAGAACAGGAGCGTAAAAAAATGAAGGGAAGATAAACCGCATGGAATCGTTTAGATTAAGTGAAGCTGAAGAGCGCATAAAAATAGTTGCTTTACTATTTTTCATCTTTTTTTGTTTTCTTCTTTTTCGTCTTTTTTATTTACAAGTGATTCGAGGAGAGAGTTTTAAAAAAGTTGCTGAAGCTAATCGCACGGCTCTTTTTTTTGAACGAGCTCCCCGGGGCAGAATCATAGATAGAGAGGAAAAAATTTTAGCGGATAATAACCCAAGTTTTGTTGTTTTTTTTGCTCCTTTTAATCTAAAAAATGAGAAACAGGAAACATTCTACGCGCTTCTTTCCTCCATTCTTAAATTAAAAGAAGAAGATTTAAAATTAAAATTAAAGGGGGCATTTAAACATGGAAGCATGATCCGTTTAGCGGAACATCTTTCTAAGGATTCAGCTTTTTCCATATTGGAACATAGGCCGGAATTGCCCGGGGTTTCTATCGTTACAGAGATGCAAAGAAGATATCCGCAGGGCAGAGCTGCTTCTCATCTGGTTGGCTATTTAGGTAAAGTTTCGGAGGTGGATCTAAGGGAGCTTGCTTTTGAAGGAGCTTATGGCGAATTATTAATTGGAAAAATGGGATTAGAAAAAATTTTTGATTCTTTTTTAAGAGGAAAACATGGGGGATTAAGAATGGAAGTGGATGCTTTGGGTCGCTCTTTAAGGATACTAGATAGAAAGAAAACAGTTTCTGGCTATGAGATTAAGACTACCATTGATTTAAAAATTCAAAAAGCAGCGGAAGAGGCTTTAGAAAAACAAGGGAAACCAGGGGCGGTGGTAGCCATCTCGCCAAAGACTGGAGAGATACTTGCTTTTGCTTCTTATCCTTCATTTGATCCTAATGTATTTATTGAAGGGAGCTTAACTAAAACAGATCATTCCATGCCCCAAGAACTTTTAGAGAGAAAAGATCTTCCTTTTTTTAATCGAGCGATTCAAGCCACTTATCCCGCAGGGTCTATTTTTAAAATTATCGTGGCAGCCAGCGCCCTAGAAGCAAGGAAAGTAACTGGTACCCAAAATTTTTATTGCCCGGGATACTATATTTTAGGAGGACAAGGGGGAAAAAAATTTTATTGTTGGAAAAAAGAGGGACATGGTCTAGTAAATTTGGAGCAGGCCATAGAACAATCTTGCAATGTCTATTTTTATCATTTGGGTTTAAGAGTAGGTCCAGATTTAATAGAAGCTATGGCTAAAAAATTTAATTTAGGGAGCGCAACCGGCATAGAACTGCAAGGAGAAAAAAATGGTTTTATACCTGGACGCTCCATGTTTAAAGGAGGAAGGCGCAGGTGGTTTGACGGAGATACGCTCAATTTTTCAATTGGCCAAGGAACGGTTTTATTTACTCCTTTACAAGCAGCTCAGATGATTGCGATTGTGGCTAATCGAGGCAAGGTGGTTCGCCCTTATTTTTGGTTAGAAATCAAAAAACCTGAAGGTGAAATTGTGTCGGTGAACAAACCTCAACTCTTAGATCAAGTTATTTTAAGCGATGAGACTTGGAATTTTTTAAGTCATGCTTTAAGTCTGGTGGTAGATCAGGGCACAGGTCAAGCAGCTAAAGTGGATGGAATTAAAATCGCTGGAAAAACAGGCACGGCTCAAAATCCTCATGGGAAAGATCATGCTTGGTTTGTGGCTTATGCTCCGGTTGAAAATCCTAAGATCGCCTTGAGCGTGTTTGTGGAACATGGAATAAAAGGTTCCGCAGCAGCAGCTCCGATAGCGCGGGAAGTATTGTCAGCGGCTTTTGACCGAGAGCTTGAGATTAAGAAACCCGACTCAAAAGCTCTTTTGCCCGAAGATTTTGAATGAAAGAAGATTCTAAAGCTCCTCTTTTTTTTTCCTTAATCCCTCAAGAAGATTCGTTTGTTTCCAGATTTTTTAAACATATGGATTGGAACTTATTGATTGATGTTTTAGCTTTAACATTCATAGGTTTCCTCATGATTTATTCCGCAAGTTTAAGATTTCAAAGGCAGGAAATTTTTTTAGGAAAACAGTTGTTAGCGTTTTTGATTGGGTTTCTTTTATTAGCTTTATTTTCAATTTTAAATTATCAGATTTTCTATCAGCACCCTCGATTTTTATTTTTGGTTTCAGTTTTTCTTTTGCTTTTAGTGCTTTTTATAGGGAAAAGTTATAGAGGGGCTAAATCCTGGTTTATGTTTGGCCCTTTTTCTTTCCAGCCCACTGAAATCTCCAAACTATTAGTGATTTTAATCCTGGCTAGCTGGTGTGGAAAGCGTGAGCGGGACATGACTCAATTAAAGAATATCATGGTTCCTTTTTTACTGATTTTTTCGCATGTTTTTTTAATTTTATTGCAGCCGGATTTTGGCTCTACCCTGGTTTATTTTCCGATTTTAATTGGGATGATGTTTATCGCAGGGGTCCCTTCTTTTTTCCTTTTCGCGATTCTTTTTTATTTGGGGGTGACCTCGGGCGGCATTCTTCTGCACACCTATTTGTCATTGTCTCCATTTTTGGTTATGAAGAATTCGTTTATTTCATTTTTGTATAGGGGGTTAAGTTTGTCCAAAGAATTTTTTCTGATTCATTTGGGAATCATTCTATTTTTATTTATTTGCTGGTGGTTTTTAAGGGGTTTAAAATTTAGAAACTTTGGTTTTTATTTTGTTAATCTTTTTTTGCTTATTTTTTTAGGACTTTTTAGCAGTTCCATGGTGACGGGTCTCCTTAAATCTTATCAAAGAAAAAGGCTTATGGTTTTTTTTAGTCCGGAAATTGATCCTACAGGTTCTGGATATCATGTGATTCAATCTGTGATTACTTTAGGTTCAGGTAAAGTTTTAGGCAAAGGGCTTTTTTCAGGCACCCAAAGCAGGCTGGGCTTTTTGCCGGAGCAACATACAGACTTTATTTTTTCTGTTTTAGGGGAAGAGCTGGGTTTTCTTGTGAGCGGTTTAGTGATCCTGCTTTACTTAGGGCTGGTCTGGAGAGCTTTTTTGATTGCGGAAAGCTCCAGAGACTTTTTTGGAGCTTTAGTCGCTTCTGGGATTGGCACGATGTTTGCTTTTTATGCTATTCTTAATTTAGCCATGGTTATGGGGCTTGCTCCAGTAACAGGGCTTCCTTTGCCATTTTTATCTTACGGAGGATCTTCTTTGATTTCTTCTTTAGCCGCAGTTGGAATTCTTTTATCCATACATATCCGTAGATTTACCTACACATGATTGAGAATATTTCTGTAATTTTAAATCCTTTAAGAGTTAAGAGACAAAGAGAAAGCCAAATTGACTCCCTTTTGTCATATGTGCAAAAACCCAGCCGCTATATTGGCAGAGAATGGAACGCGTATTTCCCATCTGAAGAATTTCGCAAAAACAGCGTTAGCGTTTGTCTTGCTTTTCCGGATCTTTATGAAACTGGTTTTGCAAACACCGGCATAGGAATCCTTTATTCTTTGATCAATCAGCGCAAGGATGCGTACGCTGAACGTCTTTATGCAATAGACAATGATCTAGCCCAACTTTTAAGACAGAAGAATCTTCCTTTATTTTCTTTAGAAACCCAGACCGCAATCTCTGAATTTGACATTCTTGGTTTTGGACTTCCCTATGAGCTTTGTTACACCAATATTTTGGAGATGCTGGATTTGTCTGGGTTGCCTTTAAGATCAAAGTTTAGAGATGCTTCCTATCCTTTAGTGATTGGAGGAGGACCTTGCGCGGTAAATCCAGAGCCGCTTGCGGATTTTTTCGATTGCATTGTTTTAGGGGATGGGGAAGAGGCAATGGCTGAAATCATTGAAAAATTTAAAGAGTATAAATTATTTAAATATAAAAAAGAAGAACTTCTTTTAGAGCTGGCAAAAATCAAAGGGGTTTATGTGCCCAGCCTTTATGAAGTTGACTATTGTGAAGATCAAACCATTAAGAAGATATTTCCAAAATTTCCCGGGATCCCTGAAAAAATTTCTTACCGTCAAACTCAAATTGGAGTTTTTCAAACCAATGGTTTTTCATTTCCTATTGCGCCTGTTGTGCCATTTGTGCAAACAGTGCATGATCGCTTGAATGTGGAAATCCAAAGAGGCTGCCCTTGGAGATGCAGATTTTGTCAGGCGGGATTTTCTTATCATAGCTATAGAGAAAGAAACAAAGATGAACTGCTAAAAATCATTGAACAAGGGCTTCAAAATACAGGCTATGACGCGGTCACTTTAGCTGGACTTTCCGCCGCGGATTATAGAGAGATTGTTCCTCTTTTAGAAACTCTTTCAGAGAAGCTAACCCCCAGAAGAATTTCGATTGGTCTTCCTTCTACTCGCGCGGATCGTTTTACTTTAGCTTTAGCTGAAATCCTTCAAACTGTCAGGCGCCAATCCCTTACCTTTGCGCCAGAAGCAGGCACTGAGCGTTTACGCAGAGTCATACGAAAAGAATTGCAGGAATCGGAAATTCGCGCAACTTTAAAAATGGCTTATCAGCATGGATGGAAAAATGTAAAGCTCTATTTTATGTATGGGCTTCCTACGGAAACAAAAGAAGATTTACAAGGCATTGTGCAAGTGGTTCAGCACTCACGAAAAGAAAATCCAGGGCTCTCTTTAACTTTAACGCTCTCGCCTTTTGTGCCTAAACCACACACGCCTTACCAGTGGCAGGCGCAAGACCGGCAGGAAGTTCTTAAAAGCAAACTCCAATTCTTGCGTAAAAATTTACCAGCTCAAATTCGAGCCCATGGTTTAGAACAGATTGAATTAGAGGGGTTACTTTCCAGAGGGGATCGGCGGACCTCTTTTTTATTGGAAACAGCTTGGAGTTTTGGCGCAAAATTTGATGAATGGAGCGAGAGATTTCAAAATGAACTTTGGAAAAAGGCTTGCGATCAAACTAAAATTTTTCCTGAATTTTATTGTTATCGGCAGAGAACGGTTCAGGAAATTTTTCCATGGGATCATTTGGAGGGCGGTCCAGACAAAAAAGCGCTTTGGAATGATTGGCAAACCGCTTTATGCCAAGCTGAAGCTCCTGTGCCTGAAAACCCTCATTTAAAGCCAAGGCCTGAAATCAGAACTATTTCCAAGATTGAGAAAGCTCAAAAGATCCTTGATAAAACCGCGCAGAGAGTTCGATTTAGACTTGCCCGCAAAGGCTTGGTTCGTTTTCTTTCTCATTTAGAACAGATTGAAATGATCCGCAGAACCATTCGCAGGGCAGAGTTTCCAGTTTGTTTTACTTCCGGGTTTCATCCTCAAATGAAAATTTCATTTGGGCCTGCGATCAGCGTGGGGACTGAATCTGAATGTGAATATTTTGAGGCGGATTTTTATAGTAAAATAAATATTGAGGAAGTAAAAAAGAGATTTTTGACTGTTCTTCCCAGTGGTTTTTCTCTTGTTAGTTTAAGCTCTGCGCCGGTTTTTTTTCCGTCTCTTGAATCTTTAATTACAAGAGTAGATTATGAAATAAGCATTCCAGAACATTTTTTTGTTGAAAAATTAAAAGAGGAAGATTTGAACATAGAAAATTTTTTAAATCAGCCGGATCTATTTTTGGAGAAACTTAAAAAAGGGACTAAAGAAATCATTAAAATTCCTATTAAGCCTCTTATTTTGAATCTGGCTTGGCTGGAAGGAAGACAAGAAAAAACTCTAACTCTCGTTTTAAGATTTGGTCCTGGAAAAAATATAAAGCCGGAACAAGTGGTTTCGCTTTTTTTAAAACTGAGCCCAGAGGAATCGCGTTCTCTTTTAGTGACGCGGAAAAGTTTTTTTATGGAAAGATTTGAAGGTTCTTATGTTGAACCTTAACCTGAATCATTATTCAGGTAACTTAGAATTCCTTAAGTTGGTTAGGAGGTGGGATGGTTTCATCTCTGCTTTTATAACTAACATGGAAATCTGGTTAAAAATTTTGATCTTGGAAGGAGATGCTTATGAAGCAAGAGATTATTGCCAACTGTACCCAGGAAGAAACAAGGGTGGCTGTTTTAGAGGATGGGCGGCTTGTAGAACTGGGAATTGAAAGAAGGGGCTCGGAAAAGATTGTTGGGAATATTTATAAAGGCAGGGTAGAAAATGTTTTGCCTGGAATCTCCAGCGCTTTTGTCAATATTGGCCTTGAAAAAAATGCCTATCTTTATATTTCTGACATTATTGATCAATCTCCAAATTCTAAAGGGGACACTCCAAATAAACCCATAGATCAAATTTTAAAACGGGGAGAAATTATCCTTGTGCAGATCGCTAAAGAAGCGATTGGCACTAAAGGGGTTAAAGTCTCCATGGACATATCTTTACCCGGCAGGTTCTTGGTCTATTTGCCTTATCAGTCAACGATCGGCATATCTAAGAATATTGAAGAGGAAAGCGAGCGCCGCCGTTTAAAAGATATGCTTGAAAATTTTCGGCCTAAAAAAGGCGGTTTTATAGCTCGCACAGAGTCTGAAGGGATTGAAGAAAGAGATCTAAAAAGAGAAATCCGTTATCTTTGCCGTCTTTGGGAAAATATTCAAAGACGCACTGAAAACGCTCCTCCTGCAAGCTTGGTGCATAAAGATTTGGGCTTAGTGTTTCAAACAGTTCGGGATGTTCTTTCAGAAGAGACCTCTGTATTCATGATTGACTCTAAATCGGAAAAAGAAGAGGTGCTTGGTTTTGTGCAGATGCTTTCCCCTGAACTTTCTAACCGAATCCAATTGTTTGAAGGCAATACCGCAATCTTTGACGCTTTTAAGGTGGAGAAAGAGTTCGATAACCTTTTATCTTCTCGGCTCAGTTTGCCTTCTGGCGGGACCATTATTATTCAGGAAGCAGAATCCCTTTGCGCCATTGATGTAAATACAGGGAAATTCACTGGAAAAGAATCTCAAGAAGAGACTGTAACCCAAACGAACATTGAAGCTGCAGAAGAGACTGCCCGACAACTGCGCTTAAGAAATATTGGCGGGATTATAGTGATTGATTTTATTGACATGAGAAGAGCCAGAAATCGTCAGAAAGTGGTGGAAGTGCTCTATCGCGCCACATCCAGAGACCGAGCTAAGATTAAGATTTTGCCGATTACAAGACTGGGTCTGGTAGAAATGACACGGGAAAGGAAAAGAGAATCCATGCTTTCTACGCTTTGCCAGCCCTGTTTAGATTGTGAGGGATCCGGAATGGTTTTTTCCAATGAATCAATTTTTATTAAAGTAAAAAAAGAGGTGCTTAAATTAACTCAGGGACGTCCAGAAGGTAAATTAAGGATTGTTCTTCATCCAGAAGTGGCTGCCTACTTTTTAGAGAGAATGGAACAGTTGAAAAAATCTGTTCGCAGAAATTTTGAATTGGAAAAGGACGGGACTCTGCCTTATGATGATTACCGTCTGATTATTGAAGAACAATGATTCATCCTACAGCAGTTATAAATCCAAAAGCGAAAATTGCCAGTGATGTGGAAGTTGGTCCCTACGTTATTATCGGTTCTGATGTTTCCATCGGCACAGGCACAAAAATTTCCTCACATGCAGTTATAACGGGTTTTACAGAAATTGGATGCAATAATCAGATTGGCGTTGGCGCAGTGATTGGGTTAGAACCTCAAGATTTGGCTTATCAAAATGAAAAATCTTTTGTAAAAATTGGAAATTCAAACAATATTAGAGAGTATGTGCAGATCCATCGGGGCACAAAAGAGGGCAGTTCCACGATTATTGGGGATCACAACTTTTTTTTAGGTTTTTCTCACGTTGCCCATAATTGTAAATTAGGCAGTCATATTATTGTAGCCAACGGCGCTTTGCTTGCAGGATATGTGGAAGTGGAAGATTATGCGTTTATTTCCGGGCTTTGTTTAGTGCATCAGTTTACGCGCATTGGGGAATCTGCCATGATGCGGGGAGGATCCCGTATTTCTCTTGATCTTCCCCCTTATTGCATTGCGGATGATGCCAATACTATTCGTGGAATTAATACCATAGGGTTAGAAAGGCGGGGTTTTTCTAAAATAGTTGTGCGGGAAATTAAAAAAAATTATAAAGAGATTTTTTATTCTTCCAAACCATTAGCAGAGTCAATTAAAGACCGTCTTGCTCAAGAATCTCCAAAAGAAATCCTGCATTTTTTAGAGTTTATAAAAGCAGCTGAGCGCGGCATCTGCCGTCCAACAACTTAAACCTGCTATGAAAATAGCCAAAAGATGCATTATATTCATTATTTTCATGCTTCAGGATGTGCGCAGCTCATGACAACTAATGCATAATCTCGGTTAAACCCGATTCAGTGTTGGTACAACGCCAAATCAAGCGAATTCATATAACGGCACAGTAGTGGAGGGCTGGCGGGAAGTTTTCAAGAGTTCCTCAAGATGACGGATTGTCTCCGGTTTTAAAAGTACATCCCCACATTCTGAACAAATCTCTGCAGGTACATGATCAATCACTACAATTTCACCATGATACCGCACCGTATGAGTGATTTTTTTATCTTTATAAGTTCCAGGACATCCTTTAATGCTGCACTTCATTATTTTTCACCCCCTCTTTTAAATGGTGTTTTCCATTTTGGCAGTTTAGGCTCATAGACAGTAATAAGCACAAGCACAGATAACGCGGTTGTACAAACAACATGTAAAAATTTTCCTGCTTTTGTTTTCCCGCACAATAAGCAACAAGGTCCTCGCTTATGTTCGGGATAATCTTCTAATATTTTGCCTTTAAGTATTGCATCGAAAACTTCGTCTAATATAATGTTTTCATCTGCCATTTCAATATGTGCATGTTGTGTAAGACGATAGCGCCCTGATATAATTTGTTCTTGTATTTGAGTTATCATCGTTCTTAATTATCATAGCAGATTAAAACTATATTTCAAGCCCGTGTTTTGTAAAGATGAGATCACTTAATGCGATTTGTTTGAGAGGTAGATTCTTCTTTTTTCTCCGTCCTCATTCACAAGTAATTCAAACTCTTTCTTAGATTTTTCAGGAAGAGTTTTAGAAAAAAGCGATTTTTGAATAAACCTCCTTGTAAACTAACACAAATTTGATGATTGAAATCGAGTTTTTTGGACACATTTACAACTAATCCTGCGAGATGATTGATAGCTTCAAGTACAATTTTGTAAGGGAGAGGTTCTTTTTTTTCTGCGCGTTCAATAATATTTTTTGCTAAGGCTGCGCTTTCGCGGACGGATTTATTATCTTCATTTTTATTTAACCCAAAACTTTTATTAGGCAATGAGGAGTAAGATTTTTTTTGAATTCCTTTTCCTGAAGATTTATCTAAATTCAATTTACGTTTAAGAAATTCTTTTCCAATCCAATAGCCTGAACCCTCATCCCCTTTTTTAGGTCCTAACCCACCAGCTCTTGCCCAGCGTCCTTTAATATCTTTTCCATAGGCGATTGAACCAGTTCCAGCAATGAGAAGAATTCCAGGCTTTGTTCCAAAGGTGTTTTTATACGCCATTTCTACATCGGAGAGAACAATGACTTTCTTTGCTAATTTTTTTAATTTAAGAGCTAGCATCCTTTTATTCTTTTTTTTCCAAACTCCTTTTGCCCCAATTTTAAGTTGGGAACATTGATTTACTTTCCATTGATTGAGAGCAGATTGAATGAGGTGAGGGATTTGATCAAGGGGGATAGAAGGAATTTTCAACCTTCGGATTTTTTTGTTTTTTTTGTTGGTTAAAACCAATCGCACCCAGGTTCCTCCATAGTCAATAGAAAGCGTGAGGTTTTTTAACATATAAATAAGATTTCTAGCGCAAGGTTTTAAATATTTTTCTCTGGATAGATTAGATAGAGGAGAGAAAAATTTTTTCAATGGAGGATTTGATTTGGCAGGCGCGATAGCCAAAGTTAGTGATACAGGCTGCTGACTTTTTAACCATTTCAATATCATAAGGGTCTCGCAAGAGAATGATGATCCCCTCTTTTTTAGAATCCTGAACCACTTCCAAAAGTCTTTTGTTGGAGGGGTAAAGATGCGCATCAAAACAGAATAAGATGATCCTTTCAACATTTTTAATGGACAGCTTAACTGCTTCTATCTCTTTATTTAAAGGTTCAATGGCAATAAGGAAAAGTTTGGGTTTTAAATTAAACCGTTTAAAAGAGTTCAACAAGAATTTCTTTTCATCCTGTAGTTCTTTTTCTATCATGATTTTTTTCGCAAGCTCTGAAAATCTTGGGAAAATAATCAGAGTTTTCTTTATTTTTTCGTAACTGTTTTTCTTTCTTGGATACAGCGCTTTTTGCGGTTGCGGAATATTATTTTTTGTTTTAAGCGGCAAAATTCTATTTTTATCCTGTAGAATTGTGACTGATTCCTGGGTAATTTTTTGAACTAATTTTTTTCCATTTTTTTCTGCGTGAGGAGCGCCTCCTTCAAACCTTTTTTTCCTTTTATTTTGAAGCTGGTTAATCCGCTCAACGGATTCTTCTAGTTCATTGATAGATAACCGATCATTTTTGTAAGCATCCATGAGATGATGAAAAACTTCTTTTTGCGCGTTTAAATCATGGCAAACTAAAAGAATATCGTGTCCAGCTTGAACCGCTTTGACAGCAGCCTCCCCAATAGGGCAAACCGCTTTGATTGCGCCCATTTCCAGATCATCACTAGAAATAATTCCTTTAAAATTTAATTCTTTTCTTAAAGTATCGTGAATAATTTTCCTAGAAAATGTGGCAATAGTCTGGGGGGTTAAATCTAATTTGGGATAGTAGGGATGGGAAGACATAATCATGTCAATTCCAATTTCAATGGCTTTTATAAATGGTTTAAGGTGAGATTTTTTCATCTCAGCCCAACTGGATTGGATCACTGGCAGCCCTAGATGCGCATCTACCGGCGCATGACCCTTGCCGGGAAAATGTTTGGCGCAGGCTGAGATGCCATGTTCTTGCAGTGCCTTGATTCTAGCGCAGCCCATTTCAGATACTAGTTTCCAATCCTTACCATAGGAACGAATCCCAATATTTGGACTATAAGCATCTGTTAAAACATCTAAAACCGGGGATAAATTAACATCTATTCCTAATCGTCTTAATTCTTTAGCTTCTATTTTTCCTTGAAGTCTGGCATACTCAATTTTTTCTGTTTTGCCTAACGCAAGATTATCTGGAAAAATAGTAACGCCTTTTTCAAACATGATCACTCTTCCACCTTCATGATCCGCCATGACCAGCAGTTTTCTTTGCAAGGCAAGTTCCAAATCTTGAATTAATTTTTTTAGCTGGCCAGGATTTTCAAAGTTAATGCGGTATAGGATGATGCCCCCTGCGCGCAGTTCTTTAAAGTGATTTACTATTTCCGGAGTGATTTTTGTGCCAGGGATTCCAATGACTAATCGTTTTCCAACTAATTCTTCTAAATTCATATTTTGATTTTATCAAAAAATAGTTTGATTTCCCCATTTTTCTCTTACTGGTTTCTCTAAATTTTTTTGTTGTATGGAGATGGTTTTTTATAAAAAAGTTGGGTGAAAAACGGTGTTCGAGGCGAATTTTGTTACATTTTCGTTACAAAAAGTTTAAGAAAAGTTTAGGTCGTTCAGCTATAATTATATAGTTGAAAAATAAGTCCCTTTTTGGGCTTAATTACAGGATATAAATATCCATCCACGACCAGAATGAGAACGGAAAAAAACAACATGAAACAATGGCTTCGCTATATCTCCTTAGGCATGGCGATAGTCTTTTTTTATGTCCATATTGCTTATGGAGCCATCGAGCCTGTATCAAAATTTTGGCAGGAAAGAAGAAAGGCAACCGAGAAACTTTATAACGATAAAAGGCGAGGCGCAGAAGAGAATGTTGCCGCCAAAGTGCCGTTGCCTGAGAACGGCAATACTCTTTTGGCTCAACTGTCTTCAATAGATGTAAATGTCTTATCAAATTCGTTTCCTACCGTTTCCAATCTTGGCCAAAATACCTTTTCATCTTTCCTGAGCTTGCAAGCTCAAGAGCAAATTAAAGAAAATTTCCCTTCCGTTCCAAAGTCTAACTCCTTACCAAAGTGGGTCAAATCCGTTCCTATGAACCACGTGAATTTGAAAGAGCTTTACCTCCCGCCCTCATGGAAACCTTCAGATCCCATGGTTATCCATATTCAGGACGTTCATGAAAATTATGAGGCACAGAGAAATATAGCCAGGATGATCGAGGCGCTCGTTAAGTCCCAAGTTGAAGGTTCCAAGTTGGACGGCAGCGCCGCTATTTCACCGGCTAAAGCTCAGTCTCCAGTTGTCGTTGGCATAGAAGGCGCGCGCGGAGCTTTTGATTTCACGCTCTATAGGTCCTTCCCGGATAAGGAAATTACTAAAGCCATCGCCGATTATTTCTTGAAAGAATCCTTCATCACAGGACCGGAATATGTCGGGTTTACAACCGAACAGCTCCCGCTTTTCTGGGGCGTCGAAGATGAAAAGCCTTATTTGGAGCATGTTCAAGCTTTCAAGGACACCACGGGATCAGAGAAGAATGCTAAAGCAATATGCCTAAAGCTCAATGGCGAAGCAAGTCTTCTAAAAGAGAAAATTTTCCACTCAGAATTGAAAGATCTGGACACTAAGATTGCCCAAAACGTCAAGGGACAACTGAAGTTAGGAGAATATATCAAGTTCCTAGCCAAAGACGGCTCTTTGGTTTCCGATAAGAACGCCATCGGTAAATTCTTGGCCACATTAAAGCTGGAAGAATCTCTCAATTACAGTCAGGTCGAAAAAGAGCGGAAGGAACTGACAGAAAAATTGGTCAGCAAACTTCCCAAAGCAGAGCTTAAGAATTTGGTTTCCGCCAGTCTCTCCTATCAACTGGGCGAATTAACCTATGGAGCATTTTATCAGTACCTCCGAGATATGAGCCAGGCTTATGGGGTGAGCATCCGAGATTGGCCGGAAATGGACAAGTACATCCGTTACGTCTTTCAGTGTGACAAGGTACAAGCGGAAGATCTTTTTGCGGAGATTGAAGCACTGAAGAATAAAAGGCTCCAGGCGCTGATCCAGACACCCCAGGAAAAAGAGCTAGTTCGTATATCTCAAGATATTTTGCTCTTGGAGAAATTAGTCGCATTTGGATTGAGCCCGGTAGAATGGCAAGAATATAGCTCTCGTATTCAGGAGATTCAGAATATTCAAAATCGGATTGAACGGCTTTCCGGAAATGTTCAATCAGTACCGCAACCAAACCTCTCTCGATTCCTTAGGCCTTTTGAAAAATTCAGCGAAGCCGCGATTGCTCGAAATACAATTATCGTAAAAAATTTTCTCGCTAAAATCCAGTCTCAAAGCGCTTCACAAGAATCGCGCATTGCCGTTTTGGTTGCTGGAGGGTTCCATACCACAGGGATTACTGAAATCCTAAGGCATGAGCAAGTCGCCTATGCTGTCTTCACGCCTCAGTTGGGCAAGGTAGAAGGAGATGGAACAGAATATCTTAATGTTTTCCGCCGCGAAAAAACGCCGTTGGAAAAGCTATTCAGCTGCGAAAAAATTACTCTTAAATCCCAAGGGATCGGCGCTGCACAGCCAATAGGAGGACAGGCTCTTCCTAACATGGTGCTCATTCCCAAACTAGCGGTCACTTTGGAAATTGGAGAGGAGACCCTTAAAACCGCACTGGATGTGACAAATTTTGACGATAAGTTTGAGGAAACTTTAAGGGGTAACATAGCAAAAATTTTTGAGCTCGTCAGAACGCAAAGTCCTGATTCTCAAGCTTTTTGGAAGCAAGTCATTGATCATGCGGAACTTAAAAAGGTTAGAGAAGTAAGGAATGAAAAAGGACAGGTTGAACAGCTAACTATAGAATTAGAGTTAGCTGGAGATCAGATTGATCATAGAGATGTTGAGATGACACTGGTCGTTCAACGAGAAGATTCCGAAGGTTCGATACAGGTTAAAAATGGATATATAATGCCTTTGAATACAAGCCTCAGCCACAAGGGCTATAGGTACTCAATAGTTCACTCTCAGCCTGAAGATATTTTTGGTCAGGTAGCATCCATTAGCGCCACAGCATTTAATGGCAGGTTGAGTTGGCTAAAAAACCTTTCCGCTCGAATCGTTTTTCTGTTTGCTATACCAGTCCAAGAGACATTGCATCTTGCTCTCGCAAAACTATTTAAGATGCCGACTCAAGTAAACATCGGTTCCCTTTGGAGCGCAGTCAATATTGATTATAGCCGCGCGCCACCTTGGCAAGCTAACATTGTGCGACTGGGAGGGCTCTTCGGCAATCTTGCAGTAGGACTCTTAACCTGGGCCATGTTTGGCCACCCCACCTTTGACTTCAATAACTTTTGGGCTCTTCATACTTTTACCAGCCTAATTATCGTAATGAACTTGACGCTTTTTATTTCTGACATTCTTCTATCCGTTATCCTAAAGCGAGGCGATTTATGGGATGCCTTGCATCCGCAAATGAATATTTCTGTGGGTTCAAAGGAAATTCCATTCAAACCAAACGATTATCTTCATATGGACATTTCGAAAAGGGATGAGGACCATTCGCTTAATGTGGCCCAAATGCTGGAAACAAAATTTCCCCGCGAGATTCTATCGGAAATAAGAGAAAAGAAGCATAAAATTGAATTGCATAGAGGCTCCCTCACCGTAACTGCCGCATATCTCGAGAACCTTAAAAAGCAAGGGTATAGCGTTACAGAGCTTCCAGACGTACGATCCCCTCAAAAATTCTATTTCGTCCAGCAAGGAGAAACGTTGAGATATGTGATTGCAAATATTGGCGGAGGAGCTAGAGAATTATTTTTGCTTCAAGCCCTTTACAAATATTATGGCTATCCAGAGGATCTCATCCTTATCAGAATATTCAACGATGGAGGGATTCAGAAGGTTTTGGCGCGACATTTGAGGAAATACTCAGGAAATATTCAAAAAGCCATATTGCTCTTTGAAGTGGACAAGTATATCGAGGTGATTTCGGAAGATCCTCTTCTTCACGTTGAAGTGATTGACAGGATTAAAGCCGATTATGTAGATGCTGCCGTGATCCGAGTAAACGGAGGTCAGCCGGTTCTTCTGTTTAATATTCAAAACACTGGGAGTTGGGCTATTGCAGAGACCGGTGAATTTTTTATCAAATCATCCGCTGAGGATGGACTTGGTATTCGGGACATCACACTTCACGACGTCTGCGGAGGAATTGGGGAGGGCAATCATATCAATGATTTAATTCTTTATTCCGATATTTATTTGGAGGGGAGGAAATTAAATAGAGTTCCTACTAATAATGTAAATATCGACGAGTTAGAGTTACCAGAAGGGGTTAAAATCCATCAAATTCCAATTTGGACTGTGCCCACGATGTTAAACGAACCAATTACTTTAACGCAACGGATCAAACAACTCGGAGGAGGCGGATTGGAACTTGAATTAGGTTATTTGGCTCGGTTCCTGGCAAACCACCCTGAGGTCACATTTCGCGCCTTTTATGAAATTCATGACAATCCAACGACGAACCCAAGAAAAAAGGAAAGTTCCCTTGGAACGATTGTGCCAGGATATCGGGACCCCTTGAAACGACACACAACTTGGCGTGCTTTGGCTCGTTACTTATTTATTGGCAATGGCACAGGGCGGGCCGCTTCCAAAATTGAAAACAGTTCGCCCATTAACGAGGCATCAGAGGTGTTATCCAACCAGACGGCAAACGTTGTCTTTGAGTTCAATAAAAAGCTAGCCCAATGGGTTTTTCGTAGAGGAAGCTTACGGCTGCCTATTCCTCAATCTTTGGCCAAGTCATTGGGGAATTCCATGCCTTCTCAAGAGTCTTCTATTCTTTTAGCTTTAAGAAACGACTCGAAGGACTTGATTGATAGAGCATTATTAGCCGTGATAAACGAAGGGGTAAGTCCTTTGGAAGCCTTCCAAAGAAACGGGATAAAAGCAACTTCCGATTATAAGAAGATTTTGCTCATCGCCCCATATGGAAACCAACAAGGGGGTCAACTGAAATATTTTACGCCTCACAAGGGGGTTGAATACATTTCCTTCCTCCTTTTGAGGCAGTTGGAGGACGTAGACGCGCGAGTTTACAATCCCAATTTGACAAGCATGGAGGATCTTTACGAATTCGTTCAAAATGAAAAATTCGACGTAATTGCTTTTAGTTTTCTTCAGTCCGTTATCGAGAGGAACCTTGAAATTCTGTCTCGGGTTCATCAGATGCAACCACAAGCATTGATCATGATGGGAGGCCATGAGCTCCCGATCATTACAAAGAGTTTTAATTTTGGAGATTTACCATTAGGCCTGCCTTTAGTCTCGCAAAATCCTTTTTTAAATTTCGTTCAGGCGGTTCCGGTGTCTTTGTACATCATTGATCCCTTGTCAATCATAGACGTTATGAGACACATTCATGCCCATAAAAGTCGGGAGCACAATTTGGATCATTTGAGTAGTATCCCCGGTCTAATGACCGTGTATGATTCCAAGATTTATATCACCAAAAGCGCGAATAGGCTTCAGCCTGTATACCAAAATGTCGATGAAGACATCCCATATCGCGAAGATGATTTGACGCATTTCAATTATTATCGGGAACAAATGGAATCTAAAAACGTACCGATTATGTTTGACCGCATTGGCAAGAATCCATTGAGGGTTGTCATGTCTGACTTCTGCGAAGCCGATTGTATTTTTTGCGGCGTGAACTTGTTTCTTAGAAGATTTCCACCGGTTCCTGAAGTGATGCGATTTATTGAAGAAAATTTCGATGACCATGACAGCATTCATTTTGAACACGTGGATTTTTTGTTTAAACCGAGCTATGCGATTGAACTGGCGCAGGCGCTTAAAGAATCGAAATTTAAGGATGTGCCAAAAATTGTTGTGTGCCGCGTAACTCGGGTCACGGATGAAATAACCAGTCTTTTTAAAGAGGCCGGCATTGAAATTATGGCTTATGGGATTGAGTCCTTCAATCCCAAAGTTTTAGATGAAATAGGCAAAAGGTCCACCCCCGAAGATAATATTCGAGCCTTAGAAAGCACATTGAAAAGCGGAATTCGCCCAGGCATAAATATGATTCTTTTCACGCCATGGGACAGCGTAGACAAGCTAAAAAGAACCGTGGATATAACTATTTCTTACGCGCTTCGGGGAGCTTATGTCAATATTGTACCCATGATTTATGCGGGATATGGACGGCCTATCGCCAATATGGAGAACATTTTGTCCTATAAAGAACTTTATTTTCCGGGAATGAAGAAAAAATTGTTCTTCCCATATAGTGGCCGGATACTCGATCAGGAATTGGATCAACTCATGGCAAAAACTTTTGAGGTAAAAGAAGAAATTTCGGAAGAGGCGGATGTTGCTGAAGAGCACTTTTCAGTAGCCATAGACAGTCTTTTATGGCTAAAAGCATTCTACATTGCATATGGAGAAGTGCGTCACGCAACGAGTATAGGATCTGATTTATCAAATGTAGATCGTGCTATAAATTTCGTTCTCCAGGAACAAGAAAAAACCAAAAACCATGTTGCTGAAAGCGATGGAACTCCCTCAATTACGGCAACGATGTATAGAGGAAATTTAGCATGGCTCAAAAATCTGCCAGCCCGAGCGGTATTTTTCCTCGCCATCCCAGTCCAGGAACTCCTGCACTGGGCGCTAGCAAAATTTGTTAAGATGCCAACTCAGTTGGGTATTGGTTCCCTTTGGAGCATGGTAAACATTGATTACAGCCGTGCGCCGCCCTGGCAAGCAACCATTGTGCGCCTGGGAGGGCTCTTCGGCAATCTTGCAGTAGGACTCCTAACATGGGCCATGTTTGGCCACCCTACCTTTGACTTCAATAACCTTTGGCCTCTTCATACTTTTACCAGCCTATTCATCGTAATGAACTTGACGCTTTTTATTTCTGACATTCTTCTATCCGTTATCCTAAAGCGAGGCGATTTATGGGAAGTTCTACATCCATCGGATCAATTTGATGCGGATGTCCGCAGTTTGCGGCACTTGAGCTACCAGGAATTGACGCAAGCATTGGCAAGGATTCAAAATCATCTTGGTCAGCAGATTCAAAGTCAGTCCCCAGGAAATTTAGCGAATATTGAAGCTGTAATCTCTCTATTCGATACTTTGGGAAAACTGCATATTTTAGGGAATGAGCCTCAAGTGAGGCGGACGTTTGGCGAAGCCTTCCCACGAAGCCAAATTGAAATTTTTCCGCAGATCGAAAGAAATATTTTAACCCGGCAACTCGAAGGCAATAAGATTACTGTAACGGTTGACGATTTAGAATTTGCTCGACAATTCAAATATCTGATGGATGCCTTTAGCCTTGGTGATAATGTCGAAAGACATATCGCGGACCGGCTGGAGGAAGCTTTTGCAAGAGGCTATTCCTGGATGTGGGCGATGTTGCATGAAAATGACCGCTTTGGCAGAACGTTTCAAGTTTCTGATTTAGGGTCAGAGACGAAGGTATTTGACGTCAGTAATCCTAAGGCTGTACAAGGTGCCATTATGCGAATGCTGAATCAAGTTGATCCTGAAGCCCTGGGCAAGAATAGCGGAATTGTATTTGTGGCTAAATCACAGGGCGAGTTGGACAATATGGTGAAGGGATTGAGATATGGATTAAAGTCAAACACCGAAGGGCTCCAAAAATTAAATGAACTCATAGTGGGCCAACAGCTGCGTTTGCTTGTGGATCCAAACTTAGATGGAAAAATTCACGTTGACTTCGTATATCATCAGTTGGAAGATTGGAAATGGGCCAGCCTTGGCGTTCAAATCATGACTGATAGCATGGATCGATGGTTGGAAAGCTTTACAGCCAGAGTCCAAATTCTTTTGATTATGGGAATGCAGATGAGAGAGTACCGCAGCCTTGAGGATATTAATAATAAATTTAGAGAGATACTGACGATTAACATTCAGGCATAGATATCTGAATCAAGTATTGATACTTTTACCACAAACGATTTCCTGTTTTGTCTCTTAAGGGAAAAATTTACTTAAAAAAAGTTCAATATGATAGAATAGCTGAGTTCATGGATATCTTTCAATGGTTTCCTGGGAACACCAATTTAAGTTGGGAAGATTATTCTCTCCTCCTTTTCCTTATCTTCTTTTCTTTATTTATTGGGATTTTTGCCGGTAAAAAAGAAGAGAATACTCAGGATTTCTTTTTAGGTTCAAGAAAAATTCCTTGGTGGGCTGCTTGCCTTTCTTTTGTAGCCACAGAAATTAGCGCGGTCACTATTATTTCTGTGCCGGCAGTAGCCTTTACGGAAAATTGGCAGTATGCTCAATTTTTTATTGGCTCTTTTCTGGCGCGGGTCGTGATCGCCACACTTTTTATTCCAGCCTTTTATCATTATAATTGCTCTTCTATTTATGAGTTCTTGAACTATCGTTTTGGCCCGCACACCCAAACCACAGCTTCTATTTTTTTCTTTATAACGCGCTTGTTGGCTTCTGGGGTTCGTTTAATGGCTGCTTCTTTGGCGGTCAGTGTGTTGATTGGCTGGCATATTCTCCCAACCATTTTATTATTTTCTGTGGTGAGCATGATTTATATTGCCTGGGGCGGAATTAAAGCAGTGATCTGGACCAATGTGATCCAAGCCTTAACTTTTATTTTAGGTGGCACCATTACAATTTTATTTTTGTTGTATCAGATTGAGGGAGGTTTAAGCAGTGTCATCCAAATTGCAGGAGATGCGGGAAGACTGCATGTTTTTAATTGGGGACCCAGCGGGACTGAAACCCAGGGAATTGCCCTGATAAAAAAATGGCTGATGGATCCTAATATTTTTTGGATCGCCACTTTAAACGGACTTTTTGGTTCTATGGCTGCTTTTGGCACGGATCAGGAACTGATGCAACGTTTATTAACTGTAGAAACTAGGAATAAGAGCCAGAAAACCATGATGCTTACCACCTTGGGAAGTTTCGCTGTCTTAATGATTTATCTTTCCATAGGTTCTTGCCTTTTTGCTTTTTATGCTCAGCATAGTTCAATTGTCCTTCCAGAAAAGATGGATAAGATTTTTCCTTTTTTTATAGAACAGAGCATGCCGGCTTTTATGCGAGGATTGATGCTTTCCGCAATTGTGATGGCAAGCATTGATTCTCCATTAGGTTCGCTCACTACTTCTTTCGTAACAGATATTTATAGGCCGCTGGTATATAAAAATGGAACTGAGAAACATTATCTTTTAGTATCCCGAATAGGGGTGATTATTTTTGGAATTGTCCTTGCCGCGATCGCTTATTCTTTTAGTCATTTTGATAAAATTCTTTGGCTAGCTTTTAAAATCGGAGGGGTTACCTACGGCTCTTTACTCGGAATCTTTTTGTTGGGCTTATGCACTAAAAGAAGAGTTAATAAGTTAAATATTTTTGCCATGGGTTTTTCAGCTCTGTGCATGTTAGTTTTACTCATTCTTTCAGAAAAAAAGATGATTGCTTTGGGTTGGAGCTGGCTATTAATCATTGGCACTTGTTTGACCTTTGCCATTGGTTGGCTAGGAGGTAAAAAAGAGAGTGAAAGTGTTGTATCATAAGCTTCCCACAGAAAAAAGCAATCCTAAATCTAAATTTTTGGATTCCCTTACGCGTGAAGAGATATTTTCCTTAATGAATCAGGAAAATCTTAAAATCCCTAAAGCGATTGCCAATCAGAAAGAAAAAATAATTAAAGCGATTGATTTAGTAGTTGCCAGTTTAAAAAATGGAGGGCGCATCTTTTTTATAGGAGCTGGCACTAGTGGCCGTTTAGGGGTCTTAGAATCCGCAGAGCTTCCTCCTACTTTTGATACTCCGCCAACTTTAGCGCAAGCCTGGATGGCAGGAGGAAAAAAATCCGTGTTTCGTTCAGAAGAAGGCGCAGAAGATGAAGAACTTAAAATCAAATCTCTTATTTTAAGAAAAGTTACAAAAAAGGATGTGGTCATTGGCATTGCAGCCAGCGGGATTACCCCTTTTGTTTTAAGCGCATTAGAGCAGGCAAAAAAAATAAAGACAAATACAATTTTAGTCACCTGCAATCAACATCAATCTCTTGCTAAGATCGCGCAAGTTGTGATTGCTCTAGGAGTCGGGCCTGAAATCATTGCTGGCTCCACACGGTTAAAGAGCGGCACAGCAACTAAAATGGTTTTAAACATGTTGACCACTATCAGTATGGTGCGGTTAGGCAAAGTTTATGGAAACCGTATGGTAGATTTACAAGCTAAATCTAAAAAACTCAAAGAGCGGGGAATTCGTTTAGTTCAGGAGATCACTGGTTTAAATCGTCCAAAAGCGCTGGCAGCATTAGCCAAAGCTCATTGGAACGTTAAAACAGCGATTGTCATGGTGAAAAAGAATCTTTCTTACGACGCAGCTAAAACAGAACTTAAAAATTCCCAGGGCTTCTTAGGGATGATAATTTAGGAAGGGTTTTATTAAAATATGAAATCAAGAAAAATTTTTATTCATTCGAGGTGCGCGCCATTTTTGCAGAAGCATTTAAGAAAAAAATTATTTCCTAAAGATTTTAACCCAGAAATTGGGATTATCTTAGGTTCTGGAATGGGTCAGAGTTTTTCAGGCTTAAAAACTATTGCCCAAATTCCTTACACAGCTATTCCTGGATTTATCGTCCCTACCACTCCTGGCCATCCCGGGAAACTTCTTCTTGGAACTTTAGCAGAAAAAAAAGTTGCTCTTTTTTTAGGACGATTGCATTATTATGAAGGCCATTCCATGGAGAAAGTTATACAGACAGTGAAACTAGCTGGGGAGTTAGGGATAAAAACTTTGATCCTTACTGCAGCAGTGGGTGCCATCAATAAAAGCTATAAGACAGGACAATTGGTTGTTATTAAAGATCATATTAATTCAATGGGAACTAATCCTTTAATTGGGATGCGTTCACTCGTAGCTGGGGATCAGTTTGTGGATATGACTGATTGTTATTCCAAACGGTTGCAAAAGATCGCTCTTGGGATCGCTCGGGGCTTGCGCATGCGGATCGCTTCTGGAGTCTATTGTGCTGTTAGCGGTCCATCTTATGAGACAAAAAGTGAAGGTAGAGCTTATCAAGTTTTGGGAGCAGATGTCATAGGAATGTCTATGGTTCCGGAAGTGATTGTGTCTCGATTTTTAGGGCTAGAAGTTTTAGGTTTAGCTTTAGTGACCAATAGGTGCGCTGGCATTTCAAAAGAGAAGTGTTCCCATGAGGAAGTGCTAAAAACAGGAAAAAAATTTCAATTGACGCTGGCTCAATTTATTGAACAAATTGTTTTTTCAATCTAGTTTTATATTTATTTGCAGTTTCCCAATTTAGTGGTTTCAATAAATTGAGCAACTATAGAAAGTAGTCTCATGGATTAGGCAGAGCTTATCAGAAGCTAAATCAGGCAATTCTCAAAGGGTTAATTAAAATTGAACAATTAGAGGGATTATGTTAGCGTTAGGGTTGATGTCTGGAACTTCCTGTGACGGGGTTTCTTGCGTGTTAGCAGATTTTAAAAATAGGAAATTTAAAATTTTAGCCTACAAAACAGTTCTCTATCCAAAAAAAATTCAAAAGCGACTTTCCTCTTCTTTTGTGCAAACTACTTGGCAATTTCAGAGGAAGCAACTGACCCCAGTACCTCAACTCCTTCCTGTTTCTGAAATCTCTTCTTTGAATTTTGAGCTTGCTAAGATTTGGGCTAAAGTGCTCCTGCAGTTATTAGATAAAGTTAAAGTCTCACCTAAGAAAGTAAGCGTAATTGGTTCACACGGCCATACTATTTTTCATAACCCAGATGGGAATGAGCCAAGCACCCTACAGATTGGGGAATCCTCTATTTTAGCTCAAAGTGCTGGAATCCCGGTGGTCTCTGATTTTAGAACAAGAGATATGGCATTGGGCGGATGTGGCGCTCCTTTAATTCCTTATTTTGATTTTTATTTTTATGGTCAAGGAGCTGTACGGGCATTCCAAAATATTGGAGGGATTGCCAATGTCTCAGTGGTGGGGAAAAAAGTAAAGAAAGTTCTTGCGTTTGACACAGGCCCCGGGAATGTTTTGATTGATTGGGCAGTGAACAAAATTACAAAGGGAAAGTTAAAGTTTGACTGTGACGGGAAAATGGCAAAAAAGGGAAAAATCCGAATGGAAATAATAAAAAAGATGTGGCAACACTCTTATTTTAAAAAAAACCCGCCTAAAGCAACAGGCAAAGAACTATTTAATGAAAATTTTATTCCATTGTTTTTAAAAGCAAACTTAAAAAGATTCCCATACGATGTTTTACACACCTTAACTTACTTTACAGCTTATTCCATTGCTCTTTCTTATGAAAAATTTGTTTTGCCATTTTATTCATTAGAAGAAATGATAGTGAGCGGGGGTGGTTCTTTAAACAATACTTTAATGGAACATTTAAAAACTCTTCTTTACCCTATTCCAGTTTTAACCATAGAGAAGTGGAATATTCCTACCCAAGCTAAAGAACCGCTAGCTTTTGCTTTTTTTGCTCTACGAGCCATACAAGGTAAAATCAATCATTGTCCAGAGGCGACTGGAGCGCGTTCTGCTACGATCCTTGGCAAAATTACGCCTGTAGAATAAAGGAAATAGCTCATGATTTGCAAAAGAGTATTTTTTTGTTTAGAAAAAATGGATGGATTTTTTATCTTTTTCCATAAGTCAACTAAGGAATCATTCTATGATTTATTTAAAAGTTAGTTTTTTAATGGATTTTGAAAATTTTTTAGGAAAAAGGGTTCTGTTACAAATGATTCCCTTTGGGATTTTTTTAGTTTTATTGTCAGGAAATTTTGTTTATTCCGCCTCCACAAAAACAAAAGTTTTGTTGGGAATTGATGTTTTGCAAAAAGAGAATTTTGAGTCTGTTAAAGGCAAAAGGATTGGGTTAGTTACAAATCATACGGGTCTGGATAGCAAGGGCAAACGAACTGTGGAGATTTTAAAAAATGCTTCTCAAACAAAACTTGTGGCTTTATTTGCGCCAGAACATGGGTTTAGAGGTCAGGTGGAACACGGAATGATGATTGCGGATGAGAAGGATCAAAAAACAGGGATTCCGGTTTACAGCTTATATGGAAAAACAAAAAGGCCAACTCCAGAAATGCTTGAATCCCTGGATGCTGTGATATTTGATATTCAAGATATCGGAACTCGTTTTTATACCTATATCACAACATTAGCTTACATGTTAGAAGAGTGCGCAAAAAAAGATATTGAACTGATTGTGTTGGATCGGCCAAATCCAATTACAGGGACCATTGTAGAGGGGGAAGCGCTTCATCCTGGAATCAATCATTTTACCGCTTATCTTAAAGTGCCTGTTCGGCATGGAATGACAGTGGGAGAGCTTGCGAACTGGTACAACCGAACCTCACATATTAACGCCAGGTTAAAAATAATTAAAATGGAAGGCTGGAAAAGATCTTTATGGTGGGAAGATACAAATTTGAGATTTGTTCCCACTTCACCCAACATACGAAATCTTGAGGCAGCGCTGCTTTATTCTGGAATTGGAGCGTTTGAAGCAACCAATGTCTCAGTTGGAAGAGGAACAAAAAAACCATTTAAACTTTTAGGCGCTCCTTGGATGGATGGAGCTCTTGTGGCTGAACGGATTAATTTTTTTAGGGTTTCAGGTTTTAAAATTAAAAAAACTCAATTTACGCCAAAACAGGATCTTTATAAAGGAGAATTGTGTCAGGGAATTGAGGTAGGTGTTGAGGATAAAAATAGCGCAAGATCTTTTGACCTTTTTGTGCATTTAGCTGTGATCCTGCGGGATTATTATCCAGATAAATTTATTTTAAGATGGGAAGAGATAGAGCGGGTCACAGGCTCTAAAGAATTTAAAACATGGCTGGAAATGGGTCACTCTGCTGAAACCATTCTTTTCTTAGTGCATGAACGAGCAGCCCAATTTCAAGAAACAGTAAAACCTTACCTTTTATATTGATAGAAAAATAGGTTATGCTTGGAATTTAAAATGTAAGGTTTTTCTATGATATTCTTCTGTTTTGTTTAATTCTAACTCTAGTGTCTCTTTTTGAAGAATAAGCTCGTTATCTTTAAATAGAATCTTTCTATCTCAACTTTGAAGATGAGAGCTTAATTGATTTTGCTGTAACTGATTTTAACAATCTTTATGAACTATTTTTTTTGACTTTTACCAGTGGATTTTTGAAAGGCGTTCTAGCGCGGTTTGGATTCTTTCTTTAGGGGTGGTTAGAGCAAAACGGATGTAGCCTTCGCCTTCTTTGCCAAAGGCTGTGCCGGGCGTTGTTACAAGAGAGGCTTCCTCAATTAATTTTTCTACAGTTTGGGCTGAGGAAAATCCTTTGGGAGTTTCTGCCCACAGATAAAAAGTGGCTGTGGGCGTAAAAAGTTTCCATCCAAGCTTTTGCAGCCCTGAAACAAGCATGTCCCTTCTTTCTTTATAAATTTTTCTCATCTCTTCTACACAATCTTGGGAAGAAGATAATGCGGTCGTTCCAGCAACCTGAATCGCTTCAAATACTCCAGAATCAAAATTATCCTTTACTTTGCCAATGGCAGAAACTAATTTCTCATTTCCACAAAACCAGCCAATGCGCCAGCCGGTCATGTTATAGGTTTTGGAACAGGAATGAAATTCCAACCCCACCTCTTTTGCTCCGGGAACATTTAAGAAGGAGATGGGAGGCTTTTCAAAATAGATTTCTGAATAAGCCGCGTCATGGGCAATTAAAAAATTGTATTTATGAGCAAGATCAATAGCTTTTTTAAAATATTTTTTATCCGCTACGCTGGCAGTAGGATTATTCGGAGAATTTAAAAAAAGTATTTTTGTTTTGCAAAGAATTTTTTCAGGGATGGAATTTAAGTCTGGTAAAAAGTTATTTTCTTTCTTTAAAGGAAGAAAGTAGGGAGTTCCATCTGTAAAGATAGTGCTGGTATTGTAAACCGGGTATCCTGGACTGGGGATTAAAACAAGTTCTCCTGGATTTACAAAGGCAAAGTGCATGTGAGAAAGACCATCTTTAGAGCCTATGCAAGCATGTATTTCTGTTTCTGGATTTAAAGACACATTAAATCGTTTTAAATACCAGTTGCTCACAGCCTTTCTAAAATCTAGGAGCCCTGCGCCAAAAGGGTATTGGTGATGTTTAGGATTTAAGAGAGCATTTTGCCCTGCCTGAATAATATGTTTAGGTGTGGGAAGATCCGGATCCCCTACTCCAAAGGAGATAATATCTTTTCCTTCCTCAATCGCTTTTTTCTTTTTTTTGTCTATTTCCGCAAAAGGATAGGGAGGGAGTTTTTGAAGTTTTTGGCTAATTTCAAATTCCATTTTTTTTATTTTCTTCTCTTTCTTTTAATTTTGGCAAATCTTTAAAAACCCACCAGATCCCGACCACAAAAGCAATGGTTAAAATAAGAGCTGCCCCATTGCCAATGAATCCTGAAAAAATTCCCATTTCATAAGGGTATCCTAGCCAGCCAAAATCTTGCAATGTTTTAGAGGTGAAGGCTACTTCTAAGGAAGGTATTATTTTTTTAAAAATGCCTCCTTCAAAAACAAGTAAAGTCCAAAGCAGCCAAAATAAAATCCCTATGATAAATATCACAAGAATAATCATGGAAGCAAAATGAGCCGGGTCATAAATAGGTTCATTTGGATCTTCTTCATCAGAAAAATAATAGGAAAATTCTTGCCAGAATTTTTTTAACAGTTCTATAATTTTTATTTTCCAATCCATAGGTTTTTATTCTACAAAATTTCTCAAAATCCCAATTCCTTCAATGCGAATGTCAATCATGTCTCCGGGTTGCATGGGTCCAATGCCTACAGGTGTTCCTGTAGAGATAATATCCCCGGGTTCAAGAGTCATTATATTAGATATGAATGAGACTATATGAGGAACGTCAAAAATCATATCGTTTGTTTTTCCGCTTTGTTTTAATTCACCATTTAGATAAGATTCCACTACCAGTTCCGAGGGTTCTAAGTCTGTCACAATCCAAGGGCCAATCGCAGAAAAGGTATCAAAACCTTTAGCCCTTGTCCACTGACCATCTTTTTTTTGTAAATCTCGCGCAGTGACATCATTAAAACAGGTATAACCTAAAATAACATCTTTGGCTGCTTCTGGCAAAATATTTTTTGTTTTTTTCTTTATAACCACAGCCAGCTCTGCTTCATAATCCACTCTGGAAGAAGCTTTAGGATAACATATGATTTCTTCAGGACCAATCACACTGCTGGGAGGTTTTAAAAAAAGCAGAGGATTTTCCGGAGGAAGGTGACCCATTTCTTTAGCATGTTCTTTGTAATTGACCCCTACAGCAACAATTTTTGTAGGGAGAACAGGGGAACACAATTTAATTTCGTTAAAAGGGATTTCTTCTTCCCCTATTTCATAGGTGGAAAATGGATTAGGGCTAAGTGATTGGACTTGATGATTTCTTACAATCCCATACTTCCATTCATCAATAGACTGGCCTTTGAGAATAAAACGACAGAAAATCATATATTTACGCTAAGATATTTTAGAATTTAATGAACTGTGAATTATAAGATTTATTGAAAATTCCTTTACAGAGGGAGTAAATTTGTTTGCTTACCTAGTTGAGCAAATTTCGAACGATTTCTTAACGAACATCCATTTATCAATTAACGTAGGACTTCTTTCATGGAATAAAGAGACGGTTTCTGATGGCTAATCCATTCTGCGGCATGTAATGCGCCCGTAGCAAAGGCATCTCTGGATGAGGCTCTATGGGTGAGTTCCAGCCTTTCCCCTTGGGTAGCAAAAAGCACTGTGTGATCTCCAACAATATCTCCTGCTCGCACAGAATGAATCCCGATCTCTTTATCTTTTCTTTTGCCCACATTGCCTTTGCGTCCATAGATGAGGTCATCTTCAAAATCTCTTTTTAGTTCCTCTACAAGTTCTTTAGCTAAGGTTAGCGCGGTTCCAGAAGGAGCATCCTTTTTTTGGTTATGATGAGATTCAATAATTTCAATGTCATAGTTTGGCAATTTGCGCCCAATTATTTTTGCGATTTCAAACATCAGATTAATTCCCACACTCATGTTAGAAGAAATGAGGATCGGCATTTTTTTAGAAATTTTTTGAATAAAGGCAGTTTCTTCTTTGGAAAAACCTGTAGTTCCAATCACTGCTCTCACCCTATTCCAATTTTTAATGATTCTTAAATGAGAAAGCGTAGCTTCTGGAGAGGTAAAATCAATTAAAACATCAAATTCTTCTTTAAAGAGTTCCAGATGAGCTTGAATGGTAATGGTCCCATCTAAAATTTTTTTACCTATGGAAGGGTGATTTTGAGATTCAAGAGCTCCAATAATTTTAAATTTTGGATTTTTAGACGCAAGCTCTAAAATTCTAGAGCCCATTCTTCCCGCAGCGCCGCTTACAATAATTTTAATCATTGCAGGTACCCAACATTTTTTAATTCTTCAATTAATTTTTCCTTATTTTTTTCATCCATTGCGCATAGGGGAAGCCTAAAGCTAGCGGTACAGATTCCTAAAATTTCCATTGCGGTTTTTATGGGGATAGGATTTGTTTCAAGCAAAAGAGCTTTCATTAAAGGAAACATTTTATAATGAATTTTTTGAGCTTTTTCTAATTGGCCTTGTTTGAAAAATGAGCAGAGGTCATAGGTATCTTTTGGCGCGATATTGGCTAAAACAGAAATGACTCCTTTACCTCCTACAGAAAGGATGGGCAAGGTAAGAGAATCGTCCCCGGAAAGGATTGTAAAGTTTTCCTTATCTTTTAGAGACGCGGCTATTTCGCTGATCTGATCCAAATTGCCGGAAGATTCTTTGATGCCAACAATGTTTTTATTTTTTTCAACCAGTTGAATAAAGGTGGAAGGCAGCATATTAATTCCAGTTCTGCCCGGTATATTATAGACGATGATTGGCAAAGAAATTTTTTTGCATACAGCTGAAAAGTGCTGAACCACACCGCTTTGGGTGGGTTTATTGTAATAGGGAACAATCAGCAAGCTCGCGTCCGCTCCTATTTCTTTTGCGTGCTGGGTCAGTTCAATGGTTTCTTGAGTAGAGTTTGAGCCTGTGCCTGCAATAACTGGAATTTTTTTCCCAGCTTCTTTAACCACAATCTCAATTACCCGCGCATGTTCTTTGTGGGTCATGGTGGCGGATTCTCCGGTGCTGCCGCATGGTACTAACCCTTCGGTTTTATTCTCTATGTGGTAATGAACCAGTTCTTTTAGTTTTTCTTCGTCTATCCCGCCATCTTTAAATGGCGTGACTAAAGCTACGCACGAACCATAAAACATTAAAGTTCAATTTCTCCTTTATAGCACACTTTTACTGGACCTTCTAAAAAGACATCTGTGAATGTGTTATCTTCTTTTTTATGAAAATGAATTTTTAAGGTCTCCCCTCCTTTGGTTAGGCAGGATACCGGCGATTCTACCAAATTTTTAGTAGCGCAAATTAAAGAAGATGCCACCACCCCTGTGCCGCAGGCTAAAGTTTCATCTTCCACGCCTCGTTCATAAGTTCTAACAATAAGATTATGGAGGTCTTTATGTTCAACAAAATTTACATTGGTTCCAGCTGGAGCAAATTCTCTGTGATAACGGATTGCTCTCCCAAGCTCATCCACTTGAGTTTTGTCCGTATCTGTCACGATCAAAACCACGTGAGGGACCCCTGTATTGATAAAAGAAATATGGAGCTCTTTTCCTTCCTCTAACTTTAGGGGGAAATCTAGTTTTAAATCTTTAGGTTTGGACATTTGCAATTTTACAAAGTCCTGGTCAATCTCTGCGGAAAGGATGCCTGCATCAGTTAAAAAAGTCATTTTTTCCGGAGCTATGGCCAGAAGAAACGCGAATCTGGCGATACAGCGCGCTCCGTTCCCACACATTTCTGCTCTGGAACCATCCGCATTGAAATAGATCATGCGAAAATGAGCCTCTTGGGTTTTTTCTAAAACCAGCATTCCATCTGCGCCTATAGAAAATTTGCGGTCACAAACGTTTTTTGCAATAGGGCTGTAATTTTTGGGAAGGTTCTCTTTGCGATTGTCAAAAAGAACAAAATCATTGCCTCCGCCGCTCATCTTATAAAATGAGAGTAATTTATTGTTCATGGCAGACTAAATCTAAGAAATTTTCTCTTCTTCTAATCACAGAATATTTTTTTCCTTTAACTAAAACTTCAGCAGAGCGGGGTCGGGAGTTGTACTGGGAAGACATTGCAAAGCCGTACGCTCCTGTATTTTTTATTGCTAAGAGATCATTTTGTTCTGGAATTTCTAAAGTCCTGTTTCTGGCAAAATAATCTCCAGATTCACATATTGGACCCACCACATCCACCTTTTTTTTTGTCCCATTTTTTGATGCTACAGGAACAATTTCGTGATAAGCGTCATAAAGCGCGGGTCTGGCCAGGTCGTTCATGGCTGCATCCACAATGATGAAAGTCTTTGTTCCGCTCTTTTTTCTATAAAGAACTTTTGTCACTAAGATTCCAGTATTCCCCACTAAAAATCTTCCCGGTTCAAACAGTAAAGTTAGGTTTCTACCTTTAAGATGCGGGATGAATGCTTTGGATAACTCTTGAGGCGAAGGCGGATTTTCATTATCATAGCAAATGCCAAGGCCTCCGCCTACATCCAGATGAGAAATTTTAATTCCCGCTTTGGCTAGTTCGTCCACATAATTTAGCAATGTTTTCAGCAAAGTTACAAATGGAGCGGTTGAAGTAATTTGAGAGCCAATATGCGCCTGAATGCCTTGAATTGAGATATTTTTAAGAGATTGAGCGGTTTTATAAGCTTCAAAAATAAATTTTTTATGAATGCCAAATTTGTTTTCCGCTTTGCCGGTGGTAATATGGCGGTGGGTGCCTGCATCCACATCCGGGTTCACTCGAATTGCAATGGGCGCTTTTTTACCCATGGCCTTTGCAACGCTGTTTAGAACTTTTAGTTCTTCCAGCGATTCTACGTTAAAGGCGAGAATATTTTTTTTAAGCGCAGCGCGCATCTCATCTTTAGTTTTTCCTACTCCTGAGAAAACTATTTTCTTTGGGTTAAAACCAGCAAGCAGGGCTCTATAAAGCTCCCCGCCGGAAACAATATCGCTGCCCGCCCCTTCTTGGCGCAAAGTTTTTGCAATAGTCAGGTTGCTGTTTGCTTTTAACGCGTAGCAAATAAGGTGGGGGAAAAAAGAAAAAGCAAGATCAAATTTTTTGAAATTTTCAATCATTTGAGTTTGGCTGTATAGGTAGAGCGGGGTGCCGAACTTCTCCGCAATTTCTTCCACCTTTACTCCCTCAACATAAAGAGAATTTTTAATAGTTTTAAACATGGATAATAAACTTAAATTTTAGCATTTTTAGGAACCTGTTTTTGACACTGCTAATAAAGTGGTTGGGGTACGCGCCAGCTGCTTGCTTTATAAATTACTTTATTTCATTAAATCGTAAAAATCATTGTAATATACAGACTTTAGAATAATTGGGTTAGTTTATTTTTAAGAGGGATTTGAGTTTACTGATCTGGGTAGTTAAGGCTTCGATTCCTGTGCCGCCATAGGAGTTCTTTAATTGCGCTGCTTTTTGGGGAGATAAAATCTGAAACAGATCTTTCTCAAAGAGTGGAGAGAAAGATTTTAGTTCTGCCAGGCTTAAATCTTTGAAGTCTTTGTTTTCTGCCGAGATACTTTTTACAATTTTAGAAACAATCGCATGAGCTTTTCTAAAAGGCATTCCTTTTTTTGCAAGGTAATCCGCAACTTCCGTAGAGAGCAGAAACCCTTTGTGACAAGATTCTTCCATTTTTTCGCTATTTACTTTTAATGTCTCAAAAATTTGGCGCGTAAGCAAGAGGGATAGCAGAGTAGTATCCGCTGTATCGAAAAGCGGGGGTTTATCTTCCTGAAGGTCTCTGTTATAGGAAAGGGGCTGCCCTTTTATAAGAGTTAGGAGTTCTGTAATGTTGCCAATGGCGCGGCTTGTTTTTCCTCTTAAAAGTTCCAGCGTATCTGGGTTCCTTTTTTGGGGCATGATGGAGGATCCAGATGTGAATTGATCCGCCAATATAATGTAATTAAATTCTTGGCTGGACCAAATAATGAATTCCTCTGCAAGCCGGGAAAGATGAACCATGAGGAGCGCAGAACTAAAATTAAAATCTAAAATAAAATCTCTGTCTGAGACTGTGTCCACCGAGTTCTCAGTGATTTTAGAAAATCCTAAAAGTTTGGCGGTTTCATTCCGATCTATGGAAAAGGTGGTTCCAGCCATTGCACAGGCTCCAAGAGGACATTCATCCAGTCGTTTCAATAAATCCAGAAATCTGCTTTTATCCCTTTCCAGCATCCATGCATAGGCTAAAATGTGGTGGGCAAAAAAGATTGGCTGGCCATGCTGCAGATGGGTAAATCCAGGCATGACAATTTTTTGATTTTTAATGGCGCACTTTAAAATCGCATTTTGCGTTTGTTTAATTTCTTCAATGATTTTTTTTGCAAAGTCACGCACGTAAAGTTTAAGATCCAGCGCTACTTGGTCGTTTCTGGAGCGGGCTGTGTGCATTTTTTTACCCACCTCTCCAATTCTTTTCACCAGTTCGTTTTCAATGGCAAAGTGAATATCTTCTGCTTTAGGGATTGTTTTTCCTTTTTCTAAATCTTTTTGAATCGCCTCAAGACCTGCAATGATTTTTTTAGAATCTGAAATCGGAATGATTTTTTGATCGGCAAGCATTGTGACATGCGCGATAGAGCCTTGAATGTCGTAAGGGGCGAGCCGTTGGTCAAATGAAAAAGAGGAGATATAATCTTGCGGCATCATTTGGTTTTAAAAAAAAATAGAATGTTGGGCATTATTTTCTTAAAAGCGACTCAACTGTGTGCGGGAGACCAAAAAGTTTAATGAAACCTTCTGAATCTTTATGGTCATAAATTTCTTCGCCTGAATATCCAAAGGTGGAGAGTTTTTCCCAGTAGAGCGAATGCGGGGAATTTCTTGAAACTATCTTTATATTTCCTTTATAGAGTTCCATGGTTATTTTTCCACTAACGAATTTTTGGGTTTCATCAATAAAGGCAGAGAGAGACCGTCGTAAAGTGGTAAACCATAGTCCGTAATAAATTAATTCGCCTATCTTTAGAGAGAGGGAATCTTTAAAGTGAAATGTCTCCCGGTCAAGTGTGATAGTTTCTAATTCCCGGTGAGCCTGATAAAGGATGGTTGCAGCTGGACATTCATACACCCCTCTAGATTTCATTCCTACCAAGCGATTTTCCACAATATCTATTCTTCCCACTCCATTTTGTCCGCCAATTTTATTTAATTCTAGAATTAAAGAGACCGCATCCATTTTTTTCCCATTTAAACTTACAGGAACCCCGTGCTTAAATTCAATTTCAATTTTAGTTGCCTTTACAGGCGCTTTTTCCGGAGAAACTGTCATTTGAAACATCTCTTCCGGATAGGGTTTTTCTAGATTTTCTAAAATGCCGCCCTCATAAGAAATATGCCACATATTAGCGTCTGAGGAATAGGGCTTGTCTTTAGTGACTGGTATGGGAATATTATATTTTTGCGCGTAGCGGATAGCATCTTCCCTAGAGTGGATGTCCCACTCTCTCCAAGGCGCTATAATTTTAACCCCAGGCATAAGAGTGCGGAATCCAATTTCAAAACGAACTTGATCATTACCTTTACCTGTAGCTCCGTGGGAGAGAGCGTCTGCCTTTACTTCTTTAGCTATCCTTACTATTTCTTTGGCAATGAGGGGTCTGGCAAGGCTGGTGGCCAGAAGATATTTGCTTTCATAAGTGGCTCTGGATTTTAAGGCAGGGAAAATAAAATTTTCAGCAAAATCTTTTCTTCCATCTACAATGAAACATTTTTTAGCCCCTGTGGCAAGAGCTTTTTTTTCTATATCTTTAAAAGAGGCTGCCCCGCCTTCTTTAGACCCTAAGTTGACACAAGCGGCAATCACTTCGCAATGGTAAGTTTCTATGAGCCAGCGGATGATGATGGAGGTATCCAACCCTCCAGAGTAGGCAAGCACAACTTTTTTAATCGTCTGCATTCGAGAGATTCTATCAAACCCCCTTCCTTTTAGTCAAACATCCTTGTTGGCAGAATCTTGATCTGGTATAATCAAAAACAAATTTTTAAGACTTATTCTTTTTAAAGGAGAACTTTAAGTGATTCCTCTTGTAGATCTTAACCGGCAGTACAAAACAATTAAAAAACAGGTGAAAAGCGCTGTTCAAAATGTGATTGATCAGACAGACTTTATTTTAGGGAAGGAGGTCAGCGCTTTTGAAGAAGAGTTTGCAAAATTTTGTCAGGTTAAATACGCGGTAGGCGTAGATTCTGGCACTGGGGCTTTGGAGCTTGCAATGCATGCTTTAGGGATTAAAGCCGGAGATGAAATAATTGTTCCGGTTTTTACTTTTTATGCCACTGCTTCCAGCGTAGCTTCTTTAGGAGCTAAACCAGTTTTTGTGGATGTTGAAGATGATACAGGAAACATGGATCCTGCGAAATTGGAACAAGCTATTACTTCTAAAACGCGCGCGCTTATCCCCGTGCATCTTTTTGGGCAGCCTGTAAACATGCCGGAAATTCTTAAAATCGCAAAACAACATAACCTTCCTATTATTGAAGATGCTTGTCAGGCTCATGGAGCTGAAATCGAGATAACTCCAGGTGAGTGGAAAAGAGCCGGGAGCATGGGGCTTATGGGATGTTTTAGTTTTTATCCCGGTAAAAATTTAGGGGCTTATGGAGATGGCGGCATGGTAGTTACAAACGATGATTCCTTAGCGCAAAAACTAAAACTCTTAAGAGATTACGGCAGAACAGGAAAATACCAACATGATCTATTAGGATTTAATCGTAGATTAGACACTATCCAAGCCGCCATTTTAAGGGTTAAATTAAAAAAACTTGGGATTTGGAATGAAAGTCGAAGAAAAAATGGGAATCTTTATAGCAAACTTTTATCCAAAATAGGAATTCAAACATTTAAAACTCGAACCTTTGTAAAAGAAGTGCGCCACGTGTATGCAATACGGGCAAAGAATAGGGATGGACTGTCTCAATTTTTGAAAGAAAATGGGATTGCTACTGGCGTGCATTATCCCATACCCCTCCACCTGCAAAAAGCTTTTGAATATTTAAATTATAAAGAAGGGGATTTTCCTGTTGCGGAAAAGATCGCAAAAGAGATTCTTTCTCTTCCAATTTTTCCAGAATTAAAAAATAGCGAGATAAAAAAAATTGTTGACTGCATCGCAAAATTTAATTCAAAAATTTAGAGTTAAAACGCTGATTAAAACCCGAAGTTTGCACTTATGAAAATGGGTTGTTCAGGTTAAAGAAAATTTAAAACAATATGATTCGAGAATTTGGAGGTCATAAACCTACAATCCATCCAAGCGCGTTTGTGCATGAAACCGCGGAAATCATTGGCAAAGTTACTTTGGAAAAAAACGCATCAGTTTGGCCTTATTGTGTTTTAAGAGGGGATATTGCTGAGATCCTGATTGGGGAAGGCACCAATATTCAAGATAATACTGTGATACACACTAATGAAGGTAAACCCTCAATTTTAGGTAAAGGAATTTCTGTAGGACATTCTGTAGTTTTACATGGCTGCACAGTAAAAGATCATTGTATTATTGGGATGGGGGCGATTTTGCTGGACGGGACAGTTGTAGAAGAAGAATGTATTATTGGAGCAGGAGCTGTGCTTTCTCCCAATACAAAAGTAGCTAAAGGCTCGATGGCTCTAGGCGTTCCAGCAAGGGTTGTCAGACCCCTTCGTCTGGATGAAATTGAACATATTCTTTGGAATGCGCAAGAATATTTGCGTTTAAGCGATGCTCACCGGAAAACTTCCCGCAAGATTTTTTGATTTAACCCGAATATCACTTGGAAGCGAGAAGAGAAACGAAAAAAATAACCATTTTCTATTCACAAGAAAGATTATGTGGAGTTCGGGTTTAAGCTAAAACATTGCAAATTACAATAATTGATTCATTGACGCGCCTTTCTCGCGTTCACAACGCGGAGCAAAGATCTAACGGACGAACGATGTCGGGCGGGATTGGCGCGGGCGCCTTAGAAATACCGCTCAAAAACTTCTCCCTACGCTCTAGATAACTTATGAGTGAAGCTCATCTCCTACAAGATCTTGCCATTGTTGTAGTCATCGCAGGAGTTATGACATTGCTCTGCCATTTGCTTCGGCAACCAGTGGTTTTAGGTTATATTATCGCCGGATTTATTATTGGGCCCTATACGCCTCCGTTTTCATTAGTCCACGATCTTCATAGTATTCAAACTTTGGCAGAGCTTGGCTTAGTTTTTTTAATGTTTACGCTGGGCCTGGAATTTAATTTGCCCAAACTTCGCAAGGTAGGAGCATCCGCCGCTCTTGCAGCGCTATTGGAAGTTTTAGGCATGGTTTGGATTGGATATAAGTTAGGACAGCTTTTTGGGTGGAGCCAAAAAGATAGCATTTTCTTGGGCGCGATCCTTTCTATTAGCAGCACCACAATTATCGTGAAGGTTTTTACGGACTTAAAAATGATGCGTGAAAATTTTGCGCAAGTCGTTTTTGGTATTTTAATTTTAGAAGATATCGTTGCTGTTTTAATTTTATCCATACTCTCCGGATTTGCGTTCACCCCTAGTGCTGGCGCTTCTATGGCACTTTGGACATTATTAAAAATAAGTCTTTTTATTATTATCTTTCTGGTCGCTGGCCTTTCTCTAATTCCGCGTTTTTTAGATTGGGTCGTTGGTTTTCAGTCGACCGAAATGACAGGAATTTCAACCTTAGGGTTTTGTCTTTTGGGAGCAATTTTAGCTTATGTGGTTGGCTTTTCGGTCGCACTCGGAGCCTTCTTAATGGGCGCCGTCGTTGCCGCGTCGAAATCTGCAGCCCAAATTGAAGAATGGATCCATCCAATTCGAGACATGTTTTCCGCCATCTTTTTTGTGGCCGTAGGGATGCTAATCCAGCCACAACTATTGTGGACTTATAAATGGCCCATTCTCATCATTACTTTGGTTACCCTAAGCGGTAAAATCTTAACAGTGGGAATGGGAACTTTTTTAGCCGGATATGGATTAAAGAATTCTGTTAAAATTGGAGTGAGCATGGCGCAGATTGGGGAGTTTTCTTTTGTCATCGCAAGCCTGGGCGCAGCAAATAATGTAACTAGCAATTTTTTATATCCAATTGCTGTGGCTGTTTCATCGATCACTACATTTTCTACTCCCTATTTAATCCGCAAAGCAGATTCTTTAGTGGAAAGAATCGTCCAAACCATTCCGCTCCCTATTCAGTCTTTGCTAAAAAGTTATGAGAATTGGTTTCAAAGATTAGGGAATCAAAAAACTGAATCCAAAACAAAAAGCATATTTGTAAAATATTTAATTCGATTGTTAATCTATTTTGCCATCTGGGTGGGCATCCTACTAGTGACGCAAGTGATCTCGCGTATTGTAAGTTCTCCCTCAAGTGAACATTTGCCATTCCTCTATTTAGTTTTATGGTTTTTGTGTGGGATGACCTCGCTTCCCCTACTCATGGCGATCTCAAAATATATCAATCATATCCTTCTAATCTTACTCACAATAGCAATGGAATCTTCTAAAATACTAGGGGTTATCAACATTAATTTGTTTTACAATTTATTGCAAATTTTTGTGATTTTTTCTTTGGGAAGCGCCTATATTTTACTAGCCAGTTCCTATGTTAAATCTGATTTAATTGTTATCTTAGTGGCAGCTCTTATTCTTGTGGGAGTTCTTTTTAAATCATTTATAATCTTCGTTAAAGAGCAGATTGAAAAACACCTAGATGATGTTCTAGGATTGGCCAGCAGCGAACCCATGCATCAAGCCGCTTTAATTACTGGACAGCATGCCAATCTTATTAACGATCTGGGAGAACAATTAGCGCTCACTCAGAATTCTTTGGGTGTTTCTAAGAGTATCCGAGTGTTAAGAATTAGGGAACAAACAGGAGCAACCATTTCAGCAATTTATCGAATGGGGGATCTAATTACCAACCCCCCTCCAGATACAGAACTATTGGCCAACGATATTTTAGTGATCTGGGGAATGCCCGATCAACGAAAAAAAGCCAAAACTTTGCTTACAGGACTATGAAATTAAAGATAGGAATACAAACCAATCCAAAAATACTCATTCTTGGATCTATGCCGGGAGCAACGTCCCTTCGTTTAACCCGAATTTTGCATTAGCTGTCATGAGCTGCGCACATCCTGAAGCATGAAAATACGCAATATAAACGACTTATTGCCTATTTTCATAGCAGAGGGCTGGCTTTATCTGTAAGCGGTAATGGATCTTTATTCTAGAAAGATCGTGGGATGGGCGATGAGTGAAAGAATTGACACAGCATTGACTCTGGATGCTTTACAAATGGCTTTATCAAATCGGACAGAAATACGAAAATTAATCTTTCATTCTTTTAAAATGGAAGGACTTTATCCTGATATTCCATTAACCAAAAATCAGGCGCGGTCTATTGTGTTTGATTACATTGAAATATTCTACAATAGACAAAGAAGACATTCATCCTTGGGTTATTTGTCTCCATGGGAATTTGAACAGAAAGGTATTCCGGCTTAACTTTGTGTCCACAAAACCAGGGGAAGATCAAATTGTACCTTTGCCTGTGAATAAAGCCAATAAAATTTATCAGAACCTCTTAAAGCGTTTTGGACACCAAGGCTGGTGGCCTTTAACACCTAAAGGAAAATTTTACCCTGTTTATCAGACTGAAGCTAGAACTTCCGATCTTTCAAATCAGGAAATGTTTGAAATCTGCGTAGGAGCTCTCTTAACTCAAAATACAGCTTGGAGCAATGTTGTCAAAGCGTTGGTAGAGTTAAATAAAGCAGGAGTTCTTACTCCGCAGAAACTTGTAAAGATTTCTTTTAGCCGCATGGCAGGTTTAATTCGTTCTTCTGGTTATTTTAGGCAAAAATCTAAAAGATTAAAAATTTTTGTTAAGGTTCTCATAAAGCGCTATCAAGGGGATCTAAATAAAATTTTTTCTAAGCCTCTGGTGGAAGCGAGAAAAGAGCTGCTTGCTTGTTATGGGTTTGGCCCAGAAACCGTGGACTCTATTTTACTTTATGCAGGCGCGTACCCTATTTTTGTAGTAGATGCTTATACTAGAAGAATTGGAAATAGGGTTGGCCTTTTTCATACTGAGGATTATTCTCAAATCCAGGAATATTTTCAAAGTTATCTTAAAAAATCTGTAAAACTTTTTAATGAGTATCACGCTCTACTGGTCCAATTGGGAAAAGAGTTTTGCCGGACTAAGCCCTTATGTGAAGGGTGTCCGTTAAATAAGGATTGCGCGTATTATTTAGGAGAATCTTTAAACTAGATGAAATCTCAGATTTTAAGAACTATCAGAGACAATTTACAGTCTAAAATGGATCATGGAGAAAAAATTTCTTATTTTATTCCTAGTTTGTGGTTAGGGACAAGTTTGAAAGAGCCGCTAAGAAGAGTTAAGGTAAATCCTTGTCAATTTTTTGTTCAAAAAATAGATGAAATTCTAAATTTTTCATTAAGTTCTAATGAGGCGGATTATTTAAAAGGAGAAGAATGGAGCAGAAAAGCTGTAGTTTATAATCTTTTTGCGCGTCATACTACGGCATTTGACCATAGTCAGAAAGGTCATTTAGAAAGCGCGCGCTCCGCGACTGGATTTAGAGATACAGGCACATTTTTAAAGACGATTGCTCTTTTACCTTATATAAAAAGTTTGGGGGTAAATACCTTGCATCTTCTTCCAATTACTACTATTGGAGAAGATGGAAGAAAAGGGAATTTGGGTTCTCCTTATGCAATACGCAATCCATTTAAATTAGATGAAAATTTATCAGAACCATTTTTAGGAATGAGAGTGGAAGATGAATTTTGTGGTTTGGTTGAGGCGGCTCATCATTTAGGCATGAAAGTAGTGGTAGAGTTTGTATTTCGTACAGCTTCTAAAGACAGCGACTGGGTTAAAGAGCATCCAGGTTGGTTTTATTGGATAAAGGAATTTGTGGAAGATAGGCCTCAAGGCAGCATGGATGAATCTAAGTATGGTTCCCCAATTTTTAAGCAAGAAGATTTAATTCAAATTTTAGAGAAAGTGAATAATGGAAATTTGAACCAGTCCCCGCCCCCTTCTTTAATCCATAGAGGATTATTTACTAACCCACCTTCCTCTGAACGTATTGTTAAAGAAAATGGGAAATGGATTGGAGAACTGGAAGATGGCTCTCGAGTAAAAATTCCAGGAGCTTTCGCGGATTGGCCTCCAGATGACCCGCAGCCCCCTTGGGGAGATGTAACTTATTTAAAATTATTTTCTCATCCAGATTTTAATTATATCGCTTACAATACTATAAGGATGTATGATTCTGATCTTGCCCAGAAACCAAATAGGAATAGTTCTTTATGGGATAATATTATTCAGATTATTCCTTATTACCAGAAGGAATTTAAGATTGATGGAGTCATGATTGACATGGGTCATGCCCTGCCCTATTCTTTGTTAAAAAAAATGAAGGAACAAGCCCGTCAAATTGATCCTGATTTTGTTTTTTGGGAAGAGAATTTTCATCTCTCCTATGAAAGTAAAAAACAGGGGTATAATGCCGCTATAGGATATATTTGGGCTGACCAGCGCCATCCCTATAAATTAAAAGATTTGTTTTATCGTTTCGAAAGAGAAACTTTTCCTCTTCCATTTTTTGGAACAGCGGAAAGCCATAACACGCCGCGCTCTAGCGCCAGAGCCGGTGGAATAGGTTATTCTCGTTATTCATGGGCAATCAATAATTTTTTGCCAGTGATCCCTTTTATCCATTCAGGATTTGAATTAGGCGAAGAAAGGCCAGTAAATACTGGTTTAGATTTTACAAAGGAAGAGATAGAAAAAATTTCTTCAGAAACACTGCCGCTCTTTAATCTGGCTGAACTCAATTGGCTTAATCCAAACCAATTGTGTGAATGGATCAAAAAGATAGCAGAGATTCGTAAAAAATACGAGGATTTAATTTTAGATTATCATCACCAGACTTTAAGAGTCATTCCTTGCGATGTATGGGATATCTTTGCTTTTGAAAGAAAAAGTTCTGACCGGGATGTTTTAATTGTGGCTAATTCTAATATGGAGAGGGATTTTTTTATTCATCTTCGTTTGCATACTAACAGAAAGGATGTAAAAGATTTAATCAGCGAAGATACTTTTGTTTTAGCCGACCACTCTATTCCCTTGCATCTAAAACCAGGGGAAGTTAAAATTTTTCGACTGAAATAAGTCTATGAATTTTTTAAGGTTTGACCCTATTAAGAAGATTTTTGAGTTCTTCAATTCCTTTTAGAGCTTTGATATTCCCTTTTTGTTTTAAGATTTCAAAAGTTTTATGAGATTTTTCTCCTACCTCAGTTAAAGGATGCCAAAGATGAAACTGAATAGCTTGGTGAGTGATCCATTTTAAACTTAAACCAGAGGATTTAAGCCTGCGTTCCAAATCTGTATCCTCTCCTAAACCAGGAGTTTCAAAAGATTCATCAAAGCCATTAACTTGAAAAAGCCAATTTTTATAAATCGAAAAATTGGATCCTAAAATTGTAGGCTCCTCATTTTTTAAAAAAGGGGAGAGAAGTTTTGAAACCCAGCTTGGAAAATAAAATCCTTTTTCGCCAAATTCAATCTCTTTTTTAAAGATACCTTGAAGAAGAAAAAGATAAGAGTCCAATTTGCCTTGCCCAATATCTCTAAGTGTGATGCGTTTAGAAATTTTTTCCATTAAATCTACCCGTCTGCCGCAAGCAACCTCGTTTTCTTTACAGCTTAAAAGGTGAGCTCTTACGAAATGTTTATGCGGCACGCAATCCCCATCTGTAAAGATAATTTTTTCACTTTGGGATTCTAAGATTGCCCAATTAAGCATTCTTAATTTACCCCAGCCTTGATCTGGTTGGTAAAGATAGGTTGTTGGAAAAGGATATTCTTTAGAGAATTGTTTAAAAATTTGTTCAATTTTAGGATCAGAACCGTCATCCGCTAGAATAATTTCAAAGGGCTTATAATCTTGAATTAAAACGCTTTGCTTTTTATACCCTTCCAGACACATTTCAAGTTCTCGAGGTCTGTTATAGGCTGCAATCACAACTGAAATTTCTGGTTTTAATTCAGGTTTCCTGCTCCATTTTTTCATAAGATCACATTTTAACACAATTCACCCTCTTCTTTCCTTTTGACTAAAATTCTTTACCCCCTGTTAGGCAAGAATCTAATCATCGAAAGATTCGTTGCGCAAGACGTTACCTTGAATCCAAGGGGAAAAAGTGTTACATTTAAATTATTATGAGCACGGATGTATTGGTTTTAAATAGAAATTTTTATGCTATTCACATCACCAATTGGAGAAGGGCGCTTTCTCTTCTTTATTTAGATCACGCTCGTGTTGTAGATGAAGAGTACCATACTTACAATTTTTCTGATTGGAGAGAACTTTCTAATTTAATTAAAGATCATCCAGCCGGCTTTGTCCATACCCCTACTTTTAAAATCGCCATTCCAGATGTGATTGCCTTAAGAGCTTACGACCAGGTTCCAGCGGCTGAAATTAAATTTACTCGCAGAAATATTTATGAGCATTACGGTTATCACTGCTGCTATTGTGGAAAAAAGTTTCAAACAAAAGATTTAAATTTGGAACATATTGTTCCTTCTTCACGCGGAGGACAATCCACTTGGAACAATGTAGTAACTTCCTGTATTCCTTGCAACATTAAGAAAGGAGACTGTTTGCCTCATGAGGCTGGAATGAAATTATTAATCGAACCTTCTAGACCCAGATGGAAAGGGGCTCAATCTTTAGTATTACCCACTTTTATAAAGTTTAAAGCTTCCTGGCAAAAATTTATTGATAATGTTTATTGGGACAGCGAAATAGAAGAATAGTGGTTCTAGACCCCTCCTTAAAAGAAGAGAGAAAAAAAGCTTCACAAATTGGATTACTGTTAGGCGGGTTCGCTTTAGTCTTAGGAGCCATTATTTGTCTTATCTATATATTTTTATATAAACCCTGGCAGTTTAAATAGCCTATCAATTTTTTGTTTTCTGAATTTTTAAAGAGAGCATGAAGGTTAAATGGCGTGACCCTATTCCAAACTTTTTCCTTTGAAGGAGGTGCCAAGATGTCTAACCAAAAAAGTGACCTAGTTCCTAATCAAATTCAAATTGAAATAGATGAACAGGTAGCTCAAGGAACTTATGTTAATCTAGCTATTGTCAGTCATTCAGAGACTGAAATTGTGCTTGATTTTATTTTTTTGCCGCCACAAGCTCCTAAAGTAAAAGTTAAAAGCCGAATCGTCACCTCCCCTTCTCATGCAAAAAAACTTCTCTTGGCTTTAGAAGATAACATCAAGAAATATGAAGCGCGTTTTGGCAAGATTGAACTTGCTCCAATCTCTCAAAATGAACCCAAAATAGGTTTTTATCATTGAAGATAATAATAATGTACAAAAATACTTAAGTGCAAAAGGTACTCTCAAACTAAAAAAACGCATATCAGTTGAAAGTTTAGTTGCATAAGATATATCATTTTCTACCAGTTCCCCCTAAGGTTGCATTTAAAAATTGAAATAATTTTATGTTTGCGATGGATAGATGCAGCCCAATCCATTTTAGTTATGTTAATATAATAACATCTTGAATTATTTATGTTACTATGTTAACATTAGATTATAATGAAGACTGAGCAGCTAATAAAATTTATAGATGCCAATACGGTTATTACAACAAGTGAAGCGCATAGACTTAAATTTAGTCCTATGACGCTTTCTCGTCTGGCTAAAAAAGAAATAATTGTTAGGGTAGAACATGGCGTTTATACAAAACATATGGACTGGATGGCGCACCCGCTTAAAAAATATATTGTCGCCTGTACGCTTTATCCAGAAGCTGTTGTTTGCGGGGTCTCAGCGCTAACCTATTATGACCTTACAGATGCAGAAGAATGTCAAGTTTGGATTGCTCTGCCCGCTCCAAAAATTATCCATAACGCTCTTTATCGAGTTATTCGTCCTACTGGATTCTCGTACACTCTGGGAATAGAACATCACACTTTTGGTAAACGTACGGTAAGAATTTATGATCTTGAGAAAACGGTGGTAGATGCTTTTAAATACCACACAGAAGAAGTAGCGCTTAAAGCGCTTAAACGCTACCTTAAGAAAAAAAATAAAAATATTCAAAAACTCTGCAGTTATGCTAGAAAACTTAAGAAACCTTTAGATGAAATAATCTCTGTTCTTATGGCGGACGAATAAATATGCCAGTTAATATCCCAAGTTTGCATGCCAAGCTGCTCAATATTTCTAGGGCTCAGAAGATTGATTTACAGTTGTTGCTGAATCGTCTGGCCTCGGAACAATTTCTCTATCGCCTAAGTATTTCTCCTTATGCTAAGAAGTTTATTTTTAAGGGAGGATCTCTGCTTACCTATTTAATCAAGACAAGCCGAAAAACTAGAGATTTGGATTTTTCTATCAAGCAATTAAATAATCAAGTGGATGATATTGTTAAAATTATCAGGTCAATTTTAGAAATGGAGGTAGATGATGGAATAACTTGGAAAAAAATTGATGGTGCTCCACTTATTCATCCAGAAATGGATTATCCTGGGGTTCGAATTGCTTGTCATTTCCTCTTTGGGAAAATGCGTGGGATGGTGCGTTTAGACTTGGCAATAGGCGATCTGGTCGAACCCGTAGCAATGACTTTAGAGCGAATGCGGTATAAAGATAAACCGATCTTTGGACCCTCCTTCTCCCTTTTAGCATATCCTTCAGAAACTATTTTTGCTGAAAAACTGCAAATCATTTTCAAAAAGCAGGGGAGAAATACTCGCATGAAGGATTATTATGACCTATTCTTGCTCATTCGGCAGGATCTCAATAGGAAGAATCTAAAAAAGTGTATTCAGGACGTGTTTTATAATCGCAAGACTCCTTTCCATAATCAAATCCAGTTTGAACAAGCAGAATATGCGCAACTTCAAACCTATTGGGAACATTTTTTGAAGCGAGAAAAAATGAAGGATGTCCCGGAGAAAATTAATGATGTCATCAACAATCTCAATGACTACTTAAAAAAAATATATGAGTAGAAAACCAGAGATTTATGTGAGTACGGATGTCGAAGCGGATGGTCCCATACCCGGAATTAATTCCATGCTTAGTTTTGGATCCGCTGCCTATTGGGCTGATAAAACTTTGGTGGGTACGTTTACTTCTAATTTAGAAACTTTGCCGGATGCGGTAGAGAATCCAAAAACAATGGAATGGTGGCGGTCTCAACCAGAGGCATGGAACGCTTGCCATCAGAATTTGGAGCCTCCAGAAAAGGCAATGAAGAATTATTTGTTATGGTTGAAATCTTTGCCAGGACTACCTGTTTTTGTGGGATATCCTGCCGCGTACGATTTTCTATTTGTCTATTGGTACCTCATTCGTTTTACCGGAGAAAGCCCATTTTCTCATTCAGCGTTGGACATCAAGACCTTAGCCATGGTTCTTTTGAAAAGTGGGTACCGGAACGCAACGAAAAAGAGCATGCCCAAGGAATGGTTCGATTCTTTCCCCCATACCCATCGCGCCTTAGACGATGCCATTGAGCAGGGAGCATTGTTCTGCAATATACTGCAAGAGATAAATAGAAAATTAAAATGAAAATATTAACCTGTGTTTTAAATTTTTTCGATTTACTAATAATTTAAATGCATATAGAACTTATCTGTTTTGGCTCTGAGCTCTTGAGGGATAAGACCAATACCAATGTTCAATTGATTGCTGAACATCTACTTTCCATAGGATTATCTCTTACAAGAGACACTACTGTAGGGGACGATCAAAAAGAGGTGGAGGCTTGTTTAAAAGAGGCTTTAAAACGTTCTCAAATTGTTTTAACTTGCGGTGGTTTAGGTCCAACCTTTGATGATCTTACTAGAGAAGCAGTTTCTAAAGTTTTAAATAAGCCTCTTCTTTATTCCAAAGAAATTTTGAAAAAGATTGAGCAGAGATTCCAATCTGTTGGAATTTCTATGCCTGAAGAAAATAATCGTCAAGCTTATGTGCTCCAAGGAGCTAAAGCGCTTCTTAATAAAGTAGGCACAGCGCCCGGACAAATAATTACTTTAAAAAATCGTCACTTGATTCTTTTACCCGGGCCTCCGCAAGAGTTATATCCTATGATGGAGGAAGAAGTGCTTCCTTACTTGAAAAAAATTTTTCCTTCTTTTTTTGTAAAAACATCCGTCCTCCACATTTTTGGCAAACCAGAATCAGAAATTGATGAGAAGATTAAACCAGTGGTTGAAAAAAATTGGAACAAGACCGGGCTTAAAGTTATTTTTGGAATTTTAGCGCACTATTCTATCATTGATGTGAAGGTTACGGTAGAAGGAAAAAATAAAAATGCAGTGGAAGATTGTGTTTTAGAAATTGAAAAAGAGTTTTACAAAATTTTAGGCGATGAACTCTACGGAAAAAATAAAGAGACTCTGGAAAGCGTGGTTGGCCAGCTCTTAAAAAAGAGGGGGCAAACTTTAGCTGTGGCAGAATCCTGCACTGGTGGATTCATTGCCAATAAAATAACTAATATTGCGGGGAGCTCAGCTTATTTTAAAGAAGGTGTTGTGACTTATTCAGATGAGAGTAAAATTAAATGGCTTGGGGTAAATCAAAAAACACTTAAAAATTTTGGCGCTGTCAGTGAACCAATTGCTAAACAGATGGCTCAAGGGATTTTAAGGAAATCAGATTCAGATTGGGGGATTTCTATAACTGGCATTGCTGGCCCAACCGGAGCCACAAAATTAAAACCTGTAGGGATGGTCTGTTTTGGCATTGCCTCTAAAAATGGTTCCTTAACTTGCACTAAAATTTTTCATGGCACACGTCTTGAAATAAAAGAAAAATCAGCTCTTATGATTTTAGAACTTTTAAGGAAACAACTTCTAAAATAAAATGATTTGTTTTTCGTAGGGCTGGTTGTCTTCCATGCCATAGAGATTTAAAAATTTTAGCATTTATCAATAAGGGTTTGCTGCAGGTATGTGTAAGGATCCTGCAGTGCCGAATACATGAAAAATACTCTAATTTTGAGAAGTATTTAACAAGGAGATTTGTGGGTAAATCAAAAAATCAAGATCGTACCCAATTCCATAAATTTTTAATATGAGATTATTATTTATTATCGTAATCATTTCTATTATATTCTGGTTTATTAAGAAGAGAAACCCTGAATTCAAACCTGAGGAATCTGTCGTAACTAAATTTATCTATATACTCTTAGCATTTTTTGTTTCATTCTTTTTGTCTGTAATTATTTTCGGAATAATAAATTTCTTAACAGAGACTTTTAGTATCAATTTATTTCTGCCCCATTTTCACCGGTCAATTCTATTCTTATTATTTTCCTTAATATTGACCCCGTTTATGTATAAAATTTTGAGAAGAAAACTTAAGCTGTTCTAAAAGGAATTAACTTTATTAAAGGAGATGTTTTTGGATAAGGAAAAAGCAGCGTGGTTCATTAATGAGCAACAGTTGTCATATTCTAAGTGGATAATTGGTTTATCAACGGCAGTAATTTCTTTTACATTTTTCTTTTTATTCAATCATCCATCAAATCTGACATGTAAATGCATCTCCATTTACGGGCTTATATTATTGGTCTTAACTGTCATGACAGGTGTTATATATGTTTATATAGCTTTAGCAGGATTAGGTTATCGTCTTGCTGCGGATATTTCGCCTGAGAATTTGAAGGACAATTATAAGCGCTTAGCTGTCAAGCATGAGGGTTTTATGAAATATCTTTATCCCACCCTTACGGTATTTTTTCTATTAGGGTTGTTGTTCGTTGGCATCTTTGTAATTATCAATGTCATTTAGAAAAATTACAACCAAGTTTTATAGCAGTAAACGGTGCTGGTGATGAGGGAATAACAGATTAATCCATGATCCACGCCGATTTGCCAGTAGTTTCTTGCGGCCAGTTAAGTAAGAATAGTTTTGACCATCAAGATATTTTTGCAGAACTCAGCCTAAAAAAATTTTCGATGACAAGAATCGCACCCCCCCCCTCTTGACAAGTAATCTTAAATGATTACAATATAAGTATGACTGATTATATCTATTACCAAGGTTCAACATTTACGGTTGAGTGGTATAGGGAATCCTCTGGACGAATGAAAGCGAAGAAATACTATGAGGGCATTTCTCCTGAAGAGCAGAAACGGCTTGACGATATTGTGGTCTATTTCGCTGACAGTCCGTTGGGAACGAGGTTACCTAAGACTTTATACAATGAAGAGGATGCTGAAAACAAAATCTATGCATTTAAACCCAAAGACCATCGATTTTTCAATTTTGTGACGGTTGGGAAAAAGATCATTATTGTCAACGCTTACAGAAAACATTCTCAACAGATGATGAAGAAGGACATCTCTTTGCTGAAAACAGTCATCGCTTCTAAGAACGACTATTTATTGCGTGTGAAAGGAGGAACTTACTATGAAAGGCATGCTTAATCGAAAACTTGAAAACCCTAAGGTTCGAGCTGAGTTTGAATACCGTCAGCGTTTTTTTAAGCTGGAGGTTCAGATTTTGTTGGCGCTAGAAGATCGTGGGTGGAGCTACAATGACTTGGCTAAATCTACGGGGATTCATCGGCAAAATATTTGGCGGGATCTTAAAAATGGTGGATTACACAACGCCAGCTTGGAGCGTGTGGCTCGTTACGCGGAGGCGTTGGGTCTTCATGCATATCATTTTCTTCTGAATCCAAAACAGGAACGAAAGGTTCTTCCACAGATTGAGAAAGCACTTGTCTTTGCCTAAAGGGACCGTGCACATTCATAGAAATTTTTATCCATTATTGACCATTTAATCCAGAAGTGTAGCTAATAATTATAACCATACGGATTTGGAGCTATTTTTAAATGAGAAAATATTTGGCTTCAGGGTGGTGGACGATGATGGCGCTGGTGGATTGTTCTGGCACTAACTCAAATTCTTCAGTTAAACTCATGCCAATTTTTTCCGCGGGCAATATTTTAAAAAGTTTTTCTTGATCTTCTAAATTAGGGCAGGCTGGATAACCAAAGCTATAACGAGAACCCTGATATTTTTGTTTAAATAAATCTCCTGTATTTTGGCCTTCTTGATCCTGAAAACCTAAATCTTTACGGATCATCTGGTGTACTAGTTCTGCTAGAGCTTCTGCTGATTCTACAGAAATGCCATGAAGATAAAGATAATCTGTGTATTGGTTAGATTCAAAAAGTTTTTTCTCTATTTCTGAAGCCCGTTCTCCAATAGTCACTATTTGAAACCCCACCACATCTATCTCGCCTTTTTCTTTGGGCCTAAAAAAATCAGAAATGCACCAGAAAGGGGGTTTTTTTTGTCTGGGGAAAGTAAAGCGCGTAAGCTCTTTTTTTTGGCTTTCGTCAAAAACAATTAAATCATCATTTTCCGAACAACAAGGATAATAACCGACTATTACTTTTGGCTCAAGAATTTTTTCCCGAATACATTTTTCTTGCATGGTCTGGAATAAAGGTTCAACTTTTTCCTTTAAAATTTTTTCATATTCTTCGTTTGATAAACCCGCCTGCTTAAATTGCCACTGTCCTTTGAAAAGAGCAGTGGTATTAATGTAAGGGAATATTTGTCTTAAAGAGATATTTTTAAGGATTTTGTATCCCCAAAATGGAGGTTTAGGGATGGGGTGATCCATGCTTGCATTAGAACGTTTCGGAATTAGAATGGATTCATTATCCTGAATGATTTTCTTTTTTTGAAGTGCAGGTTTTTTATCTTTTTCTTTTTGAGAGCTGGATTTTTTTAATTCTTCCATCACTTTTAACGCAGAAAAAGCGTCTTGCCCATAGAAAACTTTTCCTTGATAAAGATTTTGTAGATCCTCTTCCACATATTTTCTGGTTAAAGCAGCTCCACCGCAAATAACTGGCAGAGAGATTCCGCGCTTATTCATTTCTTCTAAATTTTCTTTCATGATTAAAGTGGATTTTACTAAGAGTCCGGAAAGTCCAATTAAATCTGCTTGGTGTTCAATGGAGGCTTGAAGGATGGTATCAATCGGCTGTTTAATGCCTAGATTAAAAACCTTGTAACCATTATTAGTGAGAATAATATCCACTAAATTTTTGCCAATATCGTGCACGTCTCCTTTTACAGTAGCCAGCACAATCTTGCCTTTTTCCATTCCGCTTACTTTTTCCATAAAGGGCTCTAGATAAGCCACGGCTTTTTTCATGACTTCCGCAGATTGTAAAACAAAGGGAAGCTGCATTTTGCCTGAGCCAAAAAGTTCTCCCACTACCTTCATCCCATCCATTAAAAATTCATTGATAATTTGAAGTGGCGGATATTTTTTAAGAGCCTCTTCCAAATCTTTATCCATATTTTCTCTATAGCCTTCAATAATTCGATTCTTTAGAGATTCTTCTAAGGAAAGAGAATGTATTGCTTTTTTTTCTTCAGGCGCAGTTTTTTTGTTTTTTTGAAAATAGGCGATTAAATCTCGCAGAGGATCGCTCTTTGCTTGCTCATTTAAAATAAGCCGTTTACAAATTTCTTTTACCGCTTCTTCAATTTTAAAAAGGGGAATGATTTTGCTGACATGCACAATCGCGGCGTCTAACCCAGCTTCTATCGCATAATGAAGAAAAACACTATTTAAAACGGTTCTGGATTCAGGGTCTAAACCAAAAGAGATATTGCTTACGCCTAAAATGGTTTTTACTTTAGGAAATTTTTGTTTAATCAGCCTGATGCCTTCAATGGTTTCAATGCCGGCAGTCCGAAACTCTTCATCCCCGCTGCCTAAGGTAAAGGTAAGAGTATCAAAGAAAAGATCCTCCTCTTTAATTCCATACTTTTCTGTAGCTAATTTATGAATGCGTTCCGCAATCTCAAGTTTTTTAAAGCGATCTTTAGCCATGCCTTTTTCATCAATGGTTAAAGCAATAAGTCCTGCCCCATATTTTTTTGCTAAGGGGCAGATTTTTTTCATTCGTTCTTCTCCATCTTCTAAATTGATGGAGTTAATAATCACTTTGCCGCTAATTCTTTTTAAAGCTTCCTCAATTACTGGACTTTCCGTGGAATCAATCACTAATGGAATGGTAACCTGTTGATTTAAACGGAATAGAACCTCATTCATATCTTTAACTTCGTTTCTGCCCACATAAGCTACACACACGTCTAAAAGATGGGACCCTTCTTTTACAGCGTCTTTTGCCATTTGGCTAATGGCCTCATAATCTTCTTTTTCTAAAAGTTTTTTAAATTGACGGCTGCCATTGGCATTGGTTCTTTCTCCTATTAAAAGCGGACGCGGCTCTTGGGTGTAGGAAACTGCTGTATAAAGACTCGAGGCATTTCTTTCTTTAATAATTTCTCTTTTTTTAGGAGAACAAGTCCCAATTTTTTCAGCTGCTTTGGCTAAATGTTCAGGAGTTGTGCCGCAGCATCCGCCTATAATGTTTACGCCAAATTCTTGCACAAACCTTTCATGATAATTTGCGAATTCATCAGGGGTTAGTTTATAAACAGCTCTGCCGCCAACATTTTCTGGCAATCCTGCGTTGGGAAGAACAGAAATCATTTTTTCTGTAGTTTTAGAGAGGAAGCGGATATGTTCGATCATTTCTCTTGGGCCAGTGGCGCAGTTTATTCCAATAATATCAATTGGCAGCATTTCAAGAGTGGTGAGCGCAGAACCAATCTCTGTACCTAGAAGCATAGTCCCTGTCTGTTCCATTGTGACTTGACAAATGATCGGTACTCGAAGTCCCATCTTATCCATCATGCTGTTAGCCGCAATCACGCCAATTTTTGATTGCAATATATCCTGGCAGGTTTCAATTAAAACAGCATCCACCCCTCCTTGCAGTAACCCTTGTATCTGTTCAGAAAACACAGAAAACATTTCATCAAAACTAATATGCCCTAAGGTGGGGAGTTTGGTGGTTGGACCTACAGATCCAATTACAAAACGAGGTTTATTTTCTGTTGAAAATTTTTTGGCGACTCTACGCGCCAAGAGAGCTGCTTTTTCATTAAGTTCTAGGGTTTTGTCCGCAAGATCATATTCAGCAAGCACAATTCGGTTAGAACCAAAAGTGTCGGTTTCAACCGCGTCGCAGCCAGCCTGGAAAAAACTTTCATGAATTTTTTCTACAGCTTCTGGTTTGGTTAAGACTAAAATTTCATTACAGCCTTCCTTGCCGTCAAAGTCTTTTTCATTTAGGTTAAGGTACTGAATATTGGTGCCCATGGCGCCATCAAAAATTAGCACTTTGCGCGAGAGTTCTTGTAGAAATAGGCTCATTTTAAAAAGAATAAAGCATTTTAAGCTGACGGGACAATGTGGCAATAGGGATTTGTCCAGGAGCTGTTTTTTGGCTGAGTGATCCGTAGGTAAGACAAGATCCAAAACAAAAGCCCGCGATTCTGGAAAATTTTCCTATTTCGCCCATAGCAATAAAAATCCTGTTTATAGAATTAAGACGCGAGCAGGTGTAAAGAAAGCGAATGGTTTCCTCCCAACTGTTTGCCAGACCAGCGATTTTAAAAATATCTCCAGAGAGTTGCTTAAATTTCTTAACAAGAAGCAAAATCTCTTTTTCTTGAGGCATGGAATGAAAGTCGTGATAAGAAAGAATTACTTTTTTTTGGAGTTTATGGGCATGTTTTATTAAAGCCTGATTGATGGAATTTGAGGAAAGCTCTATATCAATACAATCCACAATCGGTAATAATTTTTCATAAATTTCTTTTCTTTCGTCATCATTCCAATCGGATTTTAGAACTTGGCGTCCTTGTTCTTTTGGGCTGCGGAGCGTTGCAATGATTGGCAGCGATGTTTTTTTGCGGATTTCTTGAGCAATTCCAAATAGTTTTTCTTTATTTTTAAAAGCAAAGGCATCTAATCTTAGTTCTAAAAGATCCGCCCCAGTTTGGTTCGCTTTCTGAACCATGTTTAGGATTTTTTTTTCGTCAGGAATGGATGCGACAACCAATGGACGATGACTTATTTTTTCAAAAATTTTAGATTCTGTTTTATTCATGCCCTATTTAAATATATTTTAACTTATTCGGATGAAAACTAACTATTTTTTTCTAAGCGTTCCCCCATCTCTTTTCTGAATGAATCAAATGTTCCATTGAGGATGGCAGATCTAGATTGTCGAACAAGGTTTAAAATAAAATAAAGATTATGGATGCTGGCTAAGCGCATTCCCAACATCTCTTTTTCTTTTAGTAAATGGTGAATATAAGCGCGGCTATATTTTGCGCATACCTCACAACCGCAAGCCTCATCCAAAGGAACATCCTCTTTTTTCCCCGCTAAACCTTTTAAGTTATAACGTCCTTGGGAGCTAAATAGGGTGCCGTGTCGAGCGCATTGAGTGGGAAAAGTGCTGTCAAAAATATCAATGCCTAAAGCAATGGCATTGAGCAGTTCTTTGCTGGAGCCTACTCCCATCAAATATCTTGGTTTTTCTTGCGGCAGATGCGGGACGCTTAATTCTAAAATTTTCATCATATCCTCTTTTGATTCACCAATGGAAAGCCCGCCAATCGCATAACCATCAGGCTTAAATTGCATGAGAGCTTCTGTGCACCATTGGCGCAAGCCAATGTCGGTTCCTCCCTGCACAATGACAAAAATGTGCGGGATCCCAAGTTTGCGGCCATGTTCAATGCCTCGTTTTGCCCAGCCAATGGTTCGTTCAATGGAATCGTTCAGTTTTCTTTTTTTTGCGTCGTGGCGAGGGCAGTCATCTAAAAGCATGGCGATATCTGATCCAATCGCTTTCTGTACATCCATGCAGAGTTCTGGGGTGTAGAGCCGAGGAGAGCCATTTAAAAAGTCCTTAAAATTTAAACCTGAGTCAGTTATTTTAATGTTAAAATTTTTGCGTATAATTTGAAATCCTCCGCTGTCTGTAAAAATCGGACGGCTCCAACGCATAAATTTGTGAAGCCCGCCAGCGCGTTCCATGCGTTGTTCTCCCGGCCGAATATGGAGGTGCAGGGCATTGGCAATAATGACTTCCGTACCTATTTTTTCCAGTTCTTCTACGGAAACGGTTTTTACGGCTCCCTTAGTAGCTACTGGCATAAAAGCAGGAGTATGAAAAATACCATGGGAAGTTTTAAAAATTCCTGCTCGCGCTTGTGTTTGTTTATCAGCTGCTTCTATTTTAAAGGACATTTTTGTTTAGAAAAAATGAGCCTTTTGTCATTTTGTTTTTCATAAATGAATGTTTCGGTTTAATGGAGAATAAGCATTGCGTCTCCAAAACTATAAAAACGATACTTTTTAGCGATTGCTTCTTGGTACGCTTCTAACAATTTTTCTTTGCCCATAAAAGCAGAGGCTAGAAGGATTAAAGATGATTTAGGCAAATGGAAGTTCGTTAGAAGTCCTGCATAAGGAAATTTAAAAACAGCGCCGGGAATAATAAAAAGATTTGTCCATCCTTCTTTAGCTTCCACAAATTCTCCATTAAAACAGGATTCTAAGGTTCGCACCGTTGTTGTGCCCACAGCAAAAATTCTTTTTTTTAAGCCGATCGCTTGGTTAATTTTCTGGGCTGCAAATTCATTTACTTTATAATATTCTGGGTGCATCTTCCATTCTTCTAATTTTTCAGCGCGTATGGGAGCAAAGGTTCCTATGCCAATGTGCAGAGTTAGGAAAACAAATTCTACACCTAACTTTTCTAACTCTTCCATTAGTTTTGCGGTAAAATGAAGACCTGCTGTAGGCGCGGCTAAAGCCCCCTCTTTTTTAGCATAGATCGTTTGGTATCTTTCTGGATCCTCTAGTTTTTTTTTAATATAAGGGGGAAGAGGAAGTATGGCGCATAAAGGGATTAAGCTGGGATCATCAAACGCGATTCGAAAACAGGTTCCTTTTATTTTTTCAATCACAGTGGCATGTAAAACACGCGTCTCTTCCGGGATCTGGTTTGGAAAAAATTTAAGTTTTGTTCCAACTTTAATTTTTGGTCCTCGAATCAGAGCCTCTTTTTCTCCCGGAGACAAATCTGTTTCTTTAGAGTAAAAATCAGGCAGTAGGAGGCAGTCAATTTTACCCCCAGTTTCTTTTTGGCCTATGAGTTTGGTGGAAAGTACTCTGGTGTCATTGAGCACAACCAAATCGCCCTTTTTAAAAAAACTGGGCAACTCGTTTATAAAATGGTCTTCCCTTTTATTGTCAGGATAAACCACCATTAGTTTTGCGTTTTCACGCTCTTTTAAACCTTCTTGGGCGATCAGTTCTTTGGGAAGAAAATAGTCAAATTCAGATAAATTCATTGGATTATTTTACTATATCATAAGATAAGATTCCCTTTATTTTTAATTGGATTTGCCTCGATTTTAGGAATATAGTATCTTCATAAAAGAATTTATTAAAATGAAAAAAGCAGTTGTTTTACTTTCCGGCGGTTTAGATTCAACCACTTCTCTTTATTGGGCAAAAAGTAAGGGGTATCAAACTTTTGTTCTGATTTTTGATTATGGCCAAAGGCATAAAAAAGAGATAGGGAGCGCAATTAAAATCGCGCGCAAAACAAAATCTTTTTACCTTCAAGTTAAATTCTCTCTTCCATGGAAAGGGAGCGCTCTTTTGGATAAAAGTTTAAAGCTCCCTAAAAAAAGAAAGCTAGAAAAGATGATTTCTAGCGGAATTCCTTCCACTTATGTGCCAGCGAGAAATACTATTTTTTTAAGTTTTGCTCTCTCCTATGCAGATGCAATTCAGGCAGATGCGATTGTAATTGGAGCGAATGCCATTGATTATAGCGGCTATCCTGATTGTCGGCCACAATATCTGAATGCCATGGAAAAAGCAGCGCTTTTAGGCACAAAAATAGGAACGGAAGGAAAAAAATTTAAGATTCTTGCGCCATTAGTTAAAATGAGTAAGGCTAAGATCATTCAATTAGGCTTAAAACTAAAAGTTCCTTATGAACTTACCTGGTCTTGTTATCAAGGCGGGAGAAGCCCTTGCAAAGAATGTGATAGTTGCATTTTAAGAGCTAAAGGCTTTAAAGAAGCGGGGGCATTGGATCCATTTTAGGAAATATTAGAACTTATTTTGCAGGGGCTGTGCTTATTCTGTGGGCGCTCCTAATTTATTCTCATTCTTTAGATGCGCCTTTTATTTTTGACGATCTGTCAAAAATTGCAGATAATAGTGAAATTCGCAGCTTATCAAATTTTAAGAGTTCTTATTTAAATTTTGATCCGCAGGCACAACGTTTAGCAAACCAAAATGATCCTTCCAGGCCAATCACCTATTTTACTTTTACCTTAAACTATCTTTGGGGAGGCTTGAATCCCATTGGCTATCATCTTTTTAATCTTTTGCTTCACATCCTCTCTTCCCTTCTAGTTTTTGTTTTAATTAGAGAAATAATTTTTTTAAAAGATCAGCGCGATTCTTTTTGGATTCCTTTTTTAGTTTCTATTCTTTTTATTTCTCATCCCATGCAAACCAATGCTGTCACTTATATTTTTAGCCGAGCTGAACTTCTTGCAACATTTTTTTATCTTTGTTCTTTGATTTTTTTTCTGCATTACTGGAAAATTATTTTTTATTCTCATCCAGAGGGAATGGGGAGCGCGTTGAAAAAAAGTTTTTACATTATTTTTTCAATGCTGTTTTTTATAGCTGCTCTTTTTTCCAAACAAAACGCGGTTACTTTGCCAGCCATTCTTTTGATCTTAGTTGCAATTCTTTCAGAATGTGATTGGAAAAAAGTAATCATCAGAATTCGCGCTACTATTCCCTTTTTCTTTATATTTTTTTTATATCTTTTATTTAGAATGGTTTATTTAGGAGGAGTGGGAGATTTAGAGGCTTATTCCACGCTTCCCAGAAGCGCCTATATCTTAAATCAGCCTTTTGTGATTTTAAAATATCTTAAGATGAATCTTTTTCCTCAAAACTTTTCCATTGACCACGCTCTCTTACCGCAGCTCTCTTTTTTTACGCCGAGAATTTTTCTTTCCTGGCTGACTCTATTGCTTCTATTTGCAATGGGAATCTTTATGGTCTGGAAAAAACAGAAAAAAAAGTTGCTGCACCTATTTGGATGCCTTTGGTTTATTGTCACCTTGTCTCCAACCTCAAGTTTTTTTCCAACCACAAGCCTTTTGGTTGAAAATAGAGTTTATCTCCCCAATATTGGATTTTTTTTAGTTCTGGCGCTGCTGATTTTTTCCTTGTTTAAAGTTAAGATGGATGAAGCTCTTTTTATTAGAAAGAATATAGGTTTCCTGCTTTTATGGGCAGGTTTTATTGGGAGTTGTTCTTATTTAAGTTGGGAAAGAAATCAAAAATTTAGAAATCCAATTGAGTTATGGCAAGAAGTGATCACCCAGTACCCCTATCACTACAGAGCGTATAGTCAATTAGGGCTGCATTATCGTCAGTTAGGGAATCTGGATAGAGCCATTGAATCTTACTTAAAAGCTATTGAAATGAATCCTAACACTATGGAAAGCTATTATAATTTAGGGAATGCGCATTTAGAAAAAAAAGAGTATTCATTAGCTGCGCATTATTATTTAAAATCTTTAGAATTGGATCCAAAATTTTTAAGAGCTTATTATAATTTAGGGATTGCATATTTTAATCTAAAAGAGTATAAAAAAAGTTTAGAAAGTTTTGATCAGGTTCAAAAATTAGATCCACTGTTCCCGGGAATTAAAGAAATGATCACTTATGTGAAAAAGTCGGTTTAAAATAAAAGATGAAACCATTTTATTTGGAGTTGGTTTTAAAGAGGGATAAAAATTTAGCGTTGTGGAGGTTCTTTAAATGAAAGTTTTATACGCTGGAGATAGTCCTTTAGGTGGATCTGCTAACTATCTGCTTGGAATTCTAAATTTTTTAAGAGCAGATGTTTTGCATCTAGCTCCAGCAGAAATTTTGTCCAGCCAACATTTTAAAAAACAGTTTGATGTAATTATTTTTAGTGATTATTCACGAGACTCAGCGCCAGACTCTTCACAAAAAATAGTTGTTGAGCAGGTGCAAAATGGCGCAGGTTTTTTAATGATTGGAGGCTGGGGCTCCTTCACAGGATTAAACGGTTCTTGGCGCAATTCTTTAATCGAGAAACTTTTGCCTGTGCGCTGCTTAAAAAAAGATGATAGAAGAAATTTTTCCAGCGGCGCTTTAATGGCGCAAAATCAAAAACATAAAATGTTTCAATCAGTTAATTTTAAGAACGCTCCAATCCTTTGCGGGTTAAATGAGGTCAGTTTAAAAAAGAACAGCATGGTTTTGCTAAACGCTAAACCCATCCATTTTTCTAATAGTGGCTTGGTCCTTAAGGGAGAAGTCCCGTTGCTTGTTGTGGATTCTAATTCTCAAGATAGATGCGCAGCTTTTACATGCGATATCGCGCCTCACTGGTGCGGGGGAATGGTAGATTGGGGAAGCAAAAGAATGAAACTTTCTGTGAACAGTAAAATTAAAATTGAAGTGGGCGACCAATATGTGCGGTTTTTTACCGCGCTGATCCATTGGTTGGCAAGGAAAACAAATTAAGAGAAACTAAAAAATCGTGCTTAGGAGCACTCATACTCAAGAGATTGTTGAATTTGGATAGGAGCTAAAATATGACAAAAGATGAAAAAAATAAATTTTCAAGAAAAGGGTTAGATGTTCCTTTGCCGAAGATGGAATCTTTCCCCACACAATTTAAAAATTACAAGATTACCATATGCGTTCCAGAATATACTTCTATCTGTCCAAAAACAGGTTTGCCAGATTTTGGCGTCATTACTCTTACCTATATTCCCAATCAATCTTGCGTAGAGTTAAAATCTTTTAAATATTATGTTCATGCTTATAGGAATATTGGCATTTTTTATGAGAACGCAGTGAACCGAATTTTGAAAGATTTCATTTCAGTCTGCAAACCAAAATGGGTCTATATTAAAGGAGAGTTTACTCCGCGGGGCGGGATTACAACCACAATTGAAGCTGAATATGGAAAGGTTTAAAAGAATTTTAATTTGTTTCTAGTTGTTTTTACTAGTCGAGGTTCTTAAAATAATTTTTTAAAGATATTTTAAGAACTTATTATTTTTATCTAGGAGAACGTTCTTGGCTGGAATTGGTTTATCTGTAAGCTCAAAACCCATGACAATGATTTCTTCTCCTACCTTAATTCGATGGGCAGCGGCTCCATTCATGCAGATAGTTCCAGAACCTTGTTTTCCTACCATAATATAAGTTTCTAATCTTTGGCCTGTAGTGTTGCTGGAGACTAGCACTTTTTCTCCTGGCCAGAAACCAGCTTTTTCAATTAAGTCCTCATCTATGGTAATGCTGCCGATATAGTCTAAGCGCGATTCAGTTACAATCGCTTTATGTAGTTTTGACCTTAAGAGCCATCTCATTGATTAAAAGTCCTTGTTTTTAAAATTTTAAGAGCGTTTATTCTACAACATTTACCTTTTTATTCCAATCGTCTTTCTTTATCCCAAACTCAGCGATTGGTTTTTTCTTCGTCGTCATTCCCTAGGAAAGCGGGAATCCAGTCCGTCTGAATCGCGGTTCTTGGGTTTATTGCGTTCTAAAAGAATTCTTTGTCCTTTGCGCACTAAATTGATCGAGTCTGCTAGGATGCGAGCTGCTTCTTGGGGAGCATGAAAACCGGTGGAATTTTCCGCTTCTACAAAATCAAGGCGGAACTGCGCTTTACGTTGATAATCTCTGGCTAAGGCTAATTGCGGATTATTTGCATCTTTGGCTTTAGCGCTTTTTATGTCAAGAATAAATTCAATTAAAGCATCCATAGCTTGGTTCCGTAAACCAAAGGTGCGTTGTTGGATTATCTCTACCCGTTCTCTTAGCTCTTGCTCAGAGGCTTTATGGCAGGTTTGGCAGGAGCGATTAATGTTGAGTAAAGGACTGCGAACATGGTGGTCGCTTATTTTCATTGCCCCTTCTCTTTTATAAGGCATATGGCAATCAGCGCAGGCCACACCTGCTCTTGCGTGAATTCCTTGGTTCCACATTTCAAATTCTGGATGTTGAGCTTTAAGAACCTCGGCTCCTGTCTCTTTATGAACCCAATCTTTATGCTGGTTCTGGTCATAATAGGCCATGATTTCATCCACTTTTAATCCGTTAGCCCAAGGATAGACCAGACGTTTTTCTTTTCCTTTAAAATAATATTCTACATGGCACTGACCGCATACAAAAGAACGCATTTCTTGGCGAGTGGCCATGGTATTCACATCATAGTTTTTTATCCCTTGAGCAGCTTTTAGCGTTTTCATTCCTTCTAAAAATCCAGGACGGGTTACCCTTAACTGCATGGTTTTTGGATCATGGCAGTCAATGCAGGAAATTGGATGTTGCACATGTTTTCGCGCTTCAAAGTAAGGCATCTGATTCATTTTTTCAAATCCTTTAATCAAATCTCCATTTCCTAATTTTCTGTAGGCAACGTAGAGTGATGCGTGGCAATGCATGCAAGTTCCTGGCTGCGGGGCTGCAATTTGTCTTTCAGTAAAAGTCTGGTCTTCTAACATATAAGCATGGCCTCTTTCTTCTCTGAAATCTTTGGAAAAAGCATAGCCTGCCCAGATTATTTTTAAGCGCGGATCTTGTTCTAGTTTGGATTGAGCAACAATGGATCTTGGGTCTGCTTGTGTTGGGGTTCTTGGTACAGCCTCGCTCCCTCCATACTTGGTTCTTACCATATCTACGGTACGTTTATACCCATCGTATTGTAAAGGAAAATTTTTCCCCCAGATAGAAGCGTCTTCGGTTTCATCTGTAAGTTCTACAACTCGGAAAAATGGATTTTTGCTCTCTTGTTTGCGTTCAAATATGTTGATTAATAAAGCTGTGATTCCGAGCGCTGAAATAGAGGCTATGATTCCTACTAAAATTAGCATGCTAAAACGGTTATTTTTCATCTGACACTGTCTCCTTATATAATGTATGTTACACTACACTAGTATTTAGTTTTAAGGATGTCCTACAGAGCCATGGCACTGAACACAAGAGAGATGATCGGTCTTTTTATGAGGACCATCCATGGCGATCACAATATCTTGATGGCATCTTCGGCAATTATTTTCAGCAATTTCCTTATTATGCGCTTTAATTCGAATAGGTTCATTAAAATTTCCTGTAGTGAAATAAAATGAATGCCAGAATCCGTTTGCAGCCTTAGTCTTATATTTTCCAAGCGGATTATGCGGCGTATGACAATCATTACAGGTTGCTGCTGTGTGATGGCTGGATTTAATCCATCCATTATATTGATCATTCATGATGTGGCAATTCGCGCATGCTTCTGGATTATTGCTTAAGTAAGAATATCCTTTTGCATAAATAAAAGTATAGATGCTAAGCCCAGCGCCTATGCCAATGGATAAACTTATAAATATTGGAAGTATGTGTTTCCATGAGAAACTTTTAAAATTCCATTTCATTGTTAGTTTTTACTTCTTGCTTATGGCACAAATTTAGTTAAAGATTTTACTCATTTTATCATTAATTAGATTAAATTGGTTTTTTTAGAATACATAATTTTAATTTTTTTATTTTTTCCTATTGACAAGTTTCATTTTATTTTTGCATAATTGTGCCATAGTGAAAAAGTTTATTTTTATTATCGCTTTTTTTCTACCCACCTTAGCCTTTAGCGAAGGCATTAAAATCTCAGGCATTAGCGGCAATGTGGAAGTACGTTTAAACTCAACTGCGGAGTGGCAATCTGCAACTCTTGGCGCTGAAGTTCCTCAAGGAGCTTCCATCCGTACAGCTGAAAAAAGCAGAGCCTCTCTTTTATTCCCTAATAAATCTATTATATGGCTTAAAGAAAATACCAGCATGGAAATTGAAAAACAAGTAACTCAAAAAAACCAGATCGCTTTAAATGTTGGTTCTCTTAAGGTGCGCGTGCCGCATTTAAAAAGGAAAGAAAAATTTTATTTAAGGACCGGCCGTTCAGTTGCTGCGGTGCGCGGGACAGTTTTTACATCCGAATGGGATGGAAGTAAACCGACCGCATATCAAGTTGCATTCGGCGAAATTAAGATTGGGGATGTGGGAAATCTTTTGCAAAGCGCAGCGTCGGTTATGGAAAATAAAGATGACGTCAAATTGACCACTGTTAAAGAAGTAGATGAGAAGACAGGCGAGATTAAAGAGGTCGCTACCGGGCTTAATGTAACTTTAACGCAAGGGCATAGCTTTTCAGATGGCATAATTTCCGTGCTTACTCGGGAACAAGAGATCAATGCTCTGGAAAATTGGGATCCGGAGGTTCCGGAGGATAAACGCCAAGATCAGTTAAAGGAGAATGAAAGTAAAAGAGCGGATATTCGTCAGTATGCTGCCAGCGCGCGGGACATAAACCAAGACGTTAGAGGTCAAGTAGAGACCACAAGGGAAGCAGATTTTGCTTCTGGCAGAACTCTTAAAGATATTCATGGAAATTTGGTTCAAGTGGAGCAGCGTTTGGATCGCCCGAATAGCAAGACCATGCAGGTGTTAAATGTTGTGAAAAGGACAGGATATAGTTCCGGAGGATTGCGCACCTATGCTTATAATGGAAGCAATGTGGCCCGGGTAGATGTTGTGATTGGGAAAGTGGAGTTTAATAAAGAATTGCCTGAGCAAATTAATGAAATTCCAGGATTTTTTCAAGAAAATAAAGATACTTTAAAGGTAGAGAAAGCGCAATTAGTTGTAGCAAACCAAACAGATGTTGACAGCGTGTTTGCTATAGGTTATTTAGGTAAAAGAGATCCTGTTGTCAATGGAAATGATGATATTAAGTCAGATTTATTTGTTGGAACTTTGGGTACAGGCGGAGGAAAAACAGGAAGAGAAAAATTATTCTCATTAGAGTTAGACAACAGTAATAATGTTAGCGGTTTAACGCGTTTTGTGCAAGATACAACGATTGACTATATTAGAACTGATGGAACTAATGGAGAACTTTACCGATCAGAAGCAAGGCGTTGGCAGCAATACGCGGATAGCACACAAAAACTTTGGCTGGCAACTGAAAATTTTGTTATTGATAATGGCGGGAAAATAAGGAATATTTCAGATTTTACAGGCGGGTCCAATAGTTTTGATATTTTCTTTAAGGATACTGCAGCCCAGGTAGTTATTTTTGCTAAACAGGATTCTGCGAACACGCCTGGGAGTGTGGATGCCACCAATTTTTCAGGCGGTAACTCAGCAAAAAGGAACGTGGATGTTGTGGTCACTCCGGATATTGCTGTTTCTATTCTTAAAACTCTTGCTACCAGCGGAGATGTTCTTAAAACAACCCAATAATGCGAACATTTAAATTTACATTTTTTTCATCGTTTATTTTTTTCAGCATAATTTCTTTTTCTTTTGCGGAAAATCAGTTTCAAAGTTTTGCTATTCAACAAGCTGGTAAATTATTAGCTAATCCTCCTCTTTTTATCTATGAATTTCAAAGGAATATGGAGTCCACCAATCCTCTTCCTACAGGTAAGAAGATAGGGTTGAACTACCATTTTTTAGGCGGGATTTTAATTGTGCCATTGCCGGATTTAACTTCTGCCGGGAATCTTTCCGGAAAATTTCGTTTACATCCTGAAGGACGGCTTTATCCGGGATTGCCGCAGTTTGATATGGTTGGAGGTTATTGGCAATCCCTTTTAACTCCTTTGATAGAGGATAAAAATTCGAAATCGTCCGATGCAGACACCAAACTTAAAAGAGCGGATTTAAAAGGTTATTATGGCGCATTAATAATGACCAGCTCTTTAGAACCACGGGTTCGTCTTTTTTGGGGTTATAAGTATTCTCTATTGGATATTGATATTGATTTGAATAAGTCCGAGAAGATTTTAGGAAGTTCAGTTAGCAGTTTTAAAGGGGGTTTGAAAGAACATACTCTTTCTGCTGGTCTTGAGCATACTTACGGTGAAAATAAACGGTGGATTTTAGAAGGCGGTTACGGAGTAAAAAATAATTTGATCTCTGCAAAGGTGAGCTGGTATCGCAAATATTTGGAACTTGGTTTGAATATCTATCCTGAATCAGTATTCATTATGCAGCCGCAGGTCAATTTTCATTTTAATTTCTAATGAAAACGTTATCAATATTATTAGCTTTTTTTAGTTTAATTGGGAGTGGAAGCCTTTGGGCAGTTCCAGCGGAAAGTAAAAGATTTACGCCTTATTTTAATATGAACATGATGCAAGGCGCGTATCTCCCAACAAAGGGTGATTTTTTTTCAGGCGCTAATGTCAACATGAGCGTGGGTTTGCTTTCAAAAATTGCTGAGAGTCATTCAATTTTTGCGCTTTATGATCTTGGTTTTAATGGAGAGGGGTTTCGTTTTCCTGATACCAAAGAATTTGGCTCTAAGGAACTTTCTCATAATTTTAATGGGGAATACCGCTGGCAAATTTTTGATTGGTTTAGGGTTAGGCCCGGAGCTAACTATGGGTTTACCTATTCTAGAACCGCAGCCAACGAGGTCTGGGGAGAAGGTCTTTACGATAGCAAAACAACTGGCGGACAACTAGCCGCTGACTATTCATTTGATTTTTTTAACAGGAATGCGGTTTTTACGTTTTTGGGAGCATACAGGGTTGTTAAGCTCCCTAACTACAGCGATATTATCCGTGAGTTTCAGGGACTGAGTTCGAATTCTGAGCTTGCCTGCTGTCTTAAGGACACAAAAGCAATGGAAGGGACATTTTCTTTTACATGGAATAAGGCTTTTGGAAAAATTCGTTATCTTATCAATGATTTTGATAAAGAGAAGGTTGTTGAATCAAATGGAAAATATGGAACCACTGCTCAGAAAGATACTCGGGTGATTGTAAACGGAGGGTTTCAAGGGAAACTTTGGATTTTTGAAACCTCGCCTAATATCACATATACGCAGCATCGTTCAAACCAAAATTTTCTTCTTTTTAAATCTGCTACAGATATAGCCCCAACCTTTGCTTCCAGTTACTATAATCATAATGAACTTGGCTTTGCTGTTCCACTCTATATGAATTTTACAAAGAAAACCGCGCTAAGCGGAGTTTTTGACTATAAGAGGAGAGAGTACACAAATCGTCAGCCTAGGGATGGAGCAAATAATTTTATTAGCGGCGAACTGCAAAAAAATAATATGGTTACTTTAACTGCTGGTTTACGCAGAAAATTGAATGAGATATCTGCTATGTCTATTACTTATTCTTCCGTTATAGCAACTTCAAACAATAAGTTCGAGAAGTACCTGCCTTATAACTATTCTGGCCAAAGCGTCGCAATTGGCTATCACCTTACCTATTAATCTTTTTTTTTACTGAAAATTTTGTATTAGTGGCGGAAATTTTTTACAATTTTTTGATATTAGATATTAAATTATAGTTGCCAAATTTATTAGGCAATTTATATTTTTTCTCTAGTGAAAAAAATATTTAGCTTTAGTTTCAGGGAATAGGATGTTTTGTGGAATCGAGGGTTCCACGGCTAACTCGTACAAACTGTTTTCCTTTTTCTTGCAAGTGGATCAGCCAATAGGGTTCTGAAATGACAAAATCCTTTATGCCAGGCCCATACTCTCTGCCATTAATTTGAACATAAGAGCCATTTTTTTTATTGTATGCAAAACCGAAATTTGTATCTGTAATTTTTAACATAAGTTCTCCCGTATAATTGACCGTATCATAAGGACCATACTCTTGTCCATCAAAAACAAGGAAGAGTTGGTTATCCTTCTCCATCTCGAATCCCCAATGAGTGGGGGCTACTTGCAGACGCATAAATCTAAAATCTTCTTCAGAAAAAGGTCCATATTCTTTGCCATTGATCATTACATAATGATGGTCACTGTTTAATTCTTTGGTATAGGAAAAAGCCCAATAGGTGGGAGTAAGGAATGCTTCTTCTTCTACAGTTGCGAATGGTCCATAAGTTATGCCCTTTAGAGCAATGTAAGTGTTTTCCTTTCTTTTTATAAGATAAGGTTCAATCGAAGTGCGGTAGGAAGGTTCTTGATTCATTTCTCTGGTATAATTTTTTGAATAATTTTCTTTCAAAATTTTATACTCAGGATCTTCATTTTCACTTGCTTTTTTTTCTTTTCCATTGATCTGGTAGTACCATTCATTATTTTTTTTAAAGATAAACCCATAACCATTATTACTTAAAGTTAAGCTGCCTGGTTGGTAAGATTCTTCTCTAAAAGGGCCAAAGAGTTTGCCATTAATAACAAGATTCCAGGAATAATCTTCATTTAAGTAACTGACACTCCAATTTTTTCCAATGACTTCAAAAGTTGGGAGAAAAAGATATTCTTTTACACCCGGAGCAGGGAAAGGACCAAATTCTTTGCCATTCACATGCACAAAAAAGGTATTGTCCTTTATATGTAAGAAGCGCCATCCTTCTTGATCAATAGAATAGTACTCTACTTTTTTGTAAGGTCCATATTCATTTTTTCCATCTATCAGGATATAGCTTTCCTGATTTTTGACAAATAGAACACCCCAATGTTTTTGTGCAATCTGAAAACTTAAATCTGGAGCAAGACCTTCTGGCGGTAAAAAAGGTCCAAATTCTTTATCATTGACAATAATGGAAAACTCTTTTTTATTTTCTTGCATATAAAGAAAACCCCAACAATCTTTCATTTTAAGTTTATCTCCAAAATGGAGATAGCCATAAGGGCCATAATTTTTACCGTCCACATTTAGATATTCTTTTCCATTCTTTTTATAAGTAAAAGCAAATCTAAATAAACCGGTAAGATAATCAACTTCATCGTAGGGGCCATATTCTTTTTCAAGGAAAAGATCGGTTTTCCCTGGACCTGCTATAAGTCTTGTAGGTAAAAAGAAAAATAATACCATATGAATGGCTGTGATAAAAAAACATAGATTGAATTTTATTTTACTCTTGTTCAATATATATCTATTGAAAGGGGTAGAGGTCATTTAATAAAAAGTATGCTTTTTATAAGAGGCATTGTTTAATTTTAAGACAATAATTATTGTAGATCAAGCCTAACATATGTCAAAATATGTCAACCTTATCATATCTATATGGTTGAGATATTATTTAAATCTATAAGGGAACTGTTTTGATTGCGCCTATTTATGTAGATACTCTTTCTAAAAAAAAGGGAATGGGTTGGAAAATTCTATTTTTTAAATACATTATTTAGGTTAAATGACGAATTTTCGGAGGGAGTTATGGAAAAATTGAACTGGCAGCTTTTAGCTAAGAAAAGTCTGGAAGGGGAAATAATTTCAAAAGAAGAAGCGCATAGCATATTAAATTGTGAGGATGATTCTTTATTATTGTTATTAGATGCTGCTTTTAGCGTGCGCAAAAAATATTTTGGTAAGAAGGTAAAACTCAACTTTCTTATGAATGCTAAGTCTGGACTTTGTCCTGAAGATTGTTCTTATTGTTCGCAATCAAAAGATTCAGAGGCTAAAATAAATAAATATCCATTTCTTTCAGAAAAAGAAGTTCTTGCAGCCGCTAAAAACGCGGTTGATTCCAAAGCAAAAAGGTTTTGCATGGTTAATTCTGGCAGAGGCCCAACTGATCGAGAGATTGAGGAAGTAGCTTCTGCAATAAAAAAAGTAAAAAATATTTATCCAGAGCTTGAAATCTGCGTCTGTTTAGGTTTACTTAAAGAGCATCATGCAGAACAACTTAAAAATGCAGGAGTACATGCCTACAATCACAATTTGAATACCAGTGAGGATTTTTATTCTGAAATTTGTTCCACCCATACCTTTAAAGATCGGGTAGAAACAGTGGAAAGGGTTAAACATGCCGGGCTTTCTTCTTGCAGTGGCTCTCTTTTTGGCATGGGTGAAAAAGATGAGGATATTATAGAGCTTGCTTTTAGTTTAAGAAAAATTGGAGTGGATTCCATCCCCATTAATTTTTTAATGGCCATTCCAGGAACGCTGCTTCAAGGGAAAAATGAACTCACCCCCCAAAAGTGTTTAAAAATTTTGTGTCTGTTTCGATTAATAAACCCTCAGTCTGAAATTCGGATTGCGGGAGGAAGAGAACATCATTTACGGTGGTTACAGCCTTTGGGTCTTTACGCGGCAAACTCCATTTTTATTGGAGATTATCTGACCACCAAAGGACAAAAAATTGAAGCAGATATTGGCATGATACGAGATCTGGGTTTTGAGATTGAAGGCCATGAGAATTTGGAAAATAGTTTAAAAGGTCAGAACCAGGTTTTAGAAGAATTTTCAGTTCGTTTAAAATAAGATGGTTCGATTCTTTTTTATCTTAGGGTCATTTATGGCGTTTTTAGGGGTAGCCCTAGGCGCTTTTGCAGCTCATATTTTAAAAACGAAACTCTCTTCAGAAATGTTTTCCATTTTTGAAGTGGGTGTGCGGTATCATTTTTATCACGCATTTGCTCTTTTTATTGTTGCCTGGGCTAATTCTTATTGGACTACAAAAAGTTTTTCTATTTCTGGCTGGCTTTTTTTCTTTGGAATCTGCGTATTTTCCGGCAGTCTTTACTTATTAAGCTTAACAAGCGTCCGTTGGCTGGGCATGATCACACCTATTGGCGGAGTTTTTTTCCTTTTAGGCTGGTTTTTTCTTGTCTGGAATCTGTGGAAAACAGGATAAATCAAACCACTACAAAAGTTGTTTTAGTTACAGGAGCATCTCGCGGCATTGGCCGTGAGATTGCTTTGGCATTTGCAGGGAAAGGATATAGAGTAGGGATTAATTTTAAACAGTCGCTTAAAGAGGCAGAAGTTTTAGCTAAAGATATCCGTGAATTAGGAATAGATTCAATTCTTTTAAAAGCAGATATAAGTCATTCATATCAAGTTAAAGCAATGATTAAAAAGGTAACTGATGTTTGGGGTAGGATTGATATTTTAGTTAATAATGCTGCCTTAGTGCGCGATCGCTCTATTCTTAAAATGAGTGATCAGGAGTGGATAGAGCCTTTAGAGGTGAATTTAACAGGAGCTTTTTGGTGTCTGCGGGAATCTGCAAAAGTAATGGTAAAAGAAAAAGAGGGTACTATTATTAATATTGGTTCAATTGTGGGGGTGAGAGGTTCTTTTGGAGGTTCTAATTACGCGGCTTCTAAAGCTGGGCTGATCAATTTAACTAAATCCGCGGCAAAAGAATTAGGAAGGTTTAACATACGAGTAAATGCTATTTTGCCGGGGTACCATCTAACAGCTATGGGAAAAACTCTTCCAGAAGAGCTTATAGAAAAAATTCGTTCTGATCATACTTTAGGAAAATTTACTGATCTTTCACAATTGGCTCAATTGATTATGGCTATCGCAGAGCAAACATCAATCAGCGGCCAGGTTTTTAATTGTGATTCAAGAATCCTTTAAAAAAGAAAGAATTGTTGTTACCGGCATAGGATTAGTTACGCCTTTGGGATTGACTAGAGAAAAATCCTGGGAAAAGATTAAACAGGGGAAGTCTCTTTTAGAAGAAAAAAACCCTCAAGGATTAGATCAGCCATTTAATGATTTTGTTCGTTTTTCGCAGTTTCAATATTCAAATGGATTAAAAATCCCTCTTGGATTAAAAGAAATAGCAATAAAAGATTATCCCAAATTTTTTTCTCATTGGTTTTCATCCCCTCAAACAAAAGAGTTTTCCCATCGGATTTTTCCTTTAGCATTGTCTTGCGTAAAGGAAGCTTTAAACGACGCGAGTTTAGAACTTTCTAGTTTACCTAAAGAAAGAGTTGGTTGTACTGTTTCAGTTTCCAAACCAATTTTTCCTCCATTTTATTTCCCGGATTCTTTAAATCAGTATCTTAAAAAAGAGTTAGAATTATTAGGCCCTAGCAGTAACCTTATTGCAGCTTGCGCAACAGGGATCCATTCCTTAAGGCTTGGCTCTTGTTGGTTAAAAGAAAATCTGTGTGATTTGGTTATTGCTGGATCTGTAGAATCTTCCCTTAATGCTTTATTTATTTCTGGTTTTAAAAGGATGGGATTGCTCTCAAATTTTCCTTGTCCCTTTGATTTAAGAAGAAATGGATTTATGATGGCAGAGGGAGCAGGCGTACTTATTTTAGAAAGAAAAAAGGATGCTTTAGGGAGAGGCGCAAAAATTTATGCTGAACTAAAAGGAACTGCCATTGGTTCTGATACCTATCATCCTACTAAATTTGATTCAAGTGGAGATTCCATTGCTCTTGTATTGAAAAGAGCTTTAGAAAACGCGAGCGTGAGTATAGAAGAAATTGACTATATTAATTGTCATGGGACAGGGACATTCTTAAATGACTTAACTGAAACAAGAGCTATAAAAACTGTATTTAAGAAAAAAGCATACACCCTTTCCCTTTCTTCTACTAAATCTGCTACGGGCCATCTTTTAGGCGCTTCAGCAAGCGTGGAAGCAGGAATTAGTTGTCTTAGCATACGAGATAATTTTGTTCCTCCAACTCTTAATTTAGAAAGCGCTGATCCTGAATGCGATTTAGACTACACGGCAAAACAAGGAAAACAAAAAGAGATAGATTGCGCTCTTTCTTTATCTTTTGGTTTTGGAGGTCCTATTGGAGCGATACTTTTTTCAAAAATTTATGACTGAGCTTTAGCGACTGGAGGTGACGAAGTCACACTCTCGTCCTTTAGGAAGGAATGGTTGTACTTTGGTGTTATAGGAGAGAACCATGCAAGATTTTATACTAGAAGAAAATAAAAGATTAAAAGAAAAATTTCTCTGGAGAAACATTTGTTCTCTAGAAAAGTCTCTTTGCCATGAAATATTTTTAAACGGGAAAAAATATATTAATTTTTCTTCCAATGATTATTTAGGGTATGCTCATCATCCAGAAGTGATCAAAAAAGCTAAAGAAGCGCTCACTCGTTATGGCTCTGGGGGCAGGTCTTCCCGCTTGATATCTGGAACCATAGAACTTCATAATCGGCTAGAACTTAAATTAGCTCAATTTAAAAAAACAGAAAAATGCCTTGTTTTCCCAACTGGTTTTATGGCGAATTTAGGAGTGATATCTAGTCTTTTAGGTCAAGGGGACGCGATCCTCATGGACCGCTTAAACCACGCATCTTTAATTGACGCGGCTCATCTTGCAGGTTGTAGAATTTTTATTTATGACCATTCAAATGTTTTATCTTTAGAAAAAGTTTTGGAAAGAACTAAATCTTACAAAAAAAGATTAGTAGTGACCGACTCTCTTTTTTCCATGGATGGAGATTTAGCTCCTTTGAAAGAGATTGTAGAGCTCTGTAAAAAAAATAAGGTTTGGCTTATGTTAGATGACGCGCATGCAACAGGAATTTTAGGTAAAAATGGCATTGGCGCAGCAGAACATTTTGGGTTGTTGGGAGAAATTGAAATTGTCATGGGAACCCTTTCCAAGGCGCTTGGATCTCAGGGAGGGTTTGTTTGCGGATCAAAAGATTTAATTTCTTTTTTAGTTAATCGTGCCCGTGCTTTTATTTATACCACAGCGCTAGCGCCTGCAGCTTGCGCAGCAGCTCTTCAATCCCTTTGTTTAGTAGAAAAAGAAGAGTGGAGAAGAAAAAGAGTTTTAAAACTTTCTTTTGATTTTCAAAAAGAGTTAGAAAAACGATTTTCAGATTCAGGGAATTTTAGAAAACAGATGAGCCAAATTGTTCCTTTTATAGTAGGGTCCGCGGAAAAAAGTTTAAAATTAGCAAACGCCTTAAAGGAAAAAGGTATTTTTGCGCCTGCAATACGCCCTCCCACAGTGCCAAAAAATGAATCCCGATTAAGATTTTCAATAACCAGTGAACATAAGGAAGGAGATTTAAAAAAATTAGCTGATTGTTTGGAAGAAAATTTAAAACAATGAAAATGTCCAATGTGAAATGGCTTAAAAAACACTACGGATGAATATTACAGATAAAAGTTTGAAAGGACTTTTTGTTACAGCCACTGGAACAGGAATTGGAAAAACTTTCTTTTCCTGTCTCCTTGCCTCAACCTTAAAGAATTTAGGGATAGAGGTAGGCGTGATGAAGCCTTTTGCATCTGGAGGAATTTACAAAGGAGTAGATAAAACTAGGAGGCTAGTTTCAGAGGATGCCTTAAAATTAAAAAAAGCTGCTGGTTCTTTAGATTCACTTTCTTTGATCAATCCAATTTGTTTTAAAGCCCCACTCTGTCCCTATTCTGCTTCAATTTTAGAAGGTAAAAGGATCTCTTTAAATAAGGTGTTTAATTCTTATCAGACTATTTTAAAGTCTCATGGTTTTACGATTGTAGAAGGCATTGGAGGGGTAAGGGTTCCTCTTGCCAAAAACTTTGAACTGGCTGATTTAATCTTAAAAATGAACTTGCCAGCGCTGGTTGTAGTCTCATCAAAATTAGGAACATTGAACCATACACTTTTAACTTTAGATTATTTAAAAAGGAAAAAAATCAGGGTTTTAGGAATTGTTTTAAATTTTTTTAACAAAAGAGAACTTGTGGATCGGCAAAATTTAAATTTTTTTATAAAAGCAAAGGTTCCAATCTTAGCCACTCTTCCTAGAACCCACCCCCCTAGTTTAGATAACAGTAAACTTCTTACAACAATTCTCTCTTCTTGCCCTATTAGTTAAAATCTTAAGTTTTAATTTTTAACTGATATTTTTTTTGCTCTTGATATTTCTGAGCAGTGGGGTTAAACTTATAAGGTTATGGCTAAAGATGGATATTCCTACCTTATTCTGGGCGCAGGGTTCCAAGGGATTGCTGCAAGCTATGATGTTATTTTACATGGCGGATCTAAGCGGGTTGTACTAGCAGATCAATCGTTTAGAAATTGTGAATTTGCTTTAAAAAAATTAAGACAGCTTTTAGGGTTTTTTCTTAAAAAAAATAGAATCCAACTTTTGTCTTATGCGTTGGATGCTAGTAATAAAAAACAACTGCAAAAAATAATGAAAGGCAATGATGCTGTTTTAAGCGCTTTACCTTACTATTTCAATCCTTTAGTTGCGCAAACTGCTATTGAAGAAAAGGTTCATTATTGCGATTTAGGCGGCTATTTTGAAATGACAGAACGCATCTTGAAGTTGGATAGAAAGGCAAAAAAAGCTCATGTTACATTAATTCCAGATTGCGGGGTTTCCCCTGGCATGTGCAATAGCCTCGCTCTTTGCGCCATGGAGAAACTAACTAAAACCGAGAGCGTGCGGATTTATTGCGGTGGTCTGCCTTTAAAACCCAAGGGGCCTTTAGGTTATAAGATTGTGTTTAATTTGGAGGGGGTTTTAGGAAATTATTTTGGAAAATCCTATGTTCTAAGGAATGGTAAAATTAAGAAAATAGCCTCTTTTTCTGAACCAGAATTAATTCAGTTTGAAAGACCTTTAAAACTTTTAGAAGCTTTTGTTACAGGAGGAGCCACTTCAACTTGTCCTTGGACTTTTAAAGGTAAAGTTAAAAATTATGAATATAAAACCCTCCGTTATCCAGGGCATTATGAGAAGATACAATTCTTAAAAGAGTTAGGTCTATTAGATACGGATCCAGTTCTTTTGAATGGCAATAAAATTATTCCTAGGAAGTTTTTTGTGAAATGCGTTGAACCTGTTTTGAAGTTAGAACAGGAAAAAGATCTTTTAGTCATGAAAGTGATTGTAGCAGGGTGGAAAGATAAAAAGAATTTAGAGATCACCTACGATATCTTAGAATACGCTGATTCGAAAACAGGTTTTACCGCTATGCAAAGAACCACTGGTTTTTCCGCTGCCATTATTTTAGAACTACTTGCTAAAAATGCGATTCTTGAGACAGGGGTGGTACCCCTTGAAAGGGGAGTTCCAGGCAGTTTATTTTTGAAAGAGATTAGAAGGCGAGGAATTAAGGTAAGAGAAACAATCAGACAAATTTAGTCATAAAATTAGGGGAATTCATAGGAGCAGGTGGTTTATAGCGGAATTATAGGAGTCAATGACCATGAAAAAGAAAAAAATAAAAAAGCGAATGAGTAAAAAATTAGAAAGTAAAAATTTAGGAAGACCTTATAACTTTATCAATGGGCAATGGAAAAAAGCTGGTCTTGGCGGCAACCAGTTTGAAAACAGGAATCCTGCCACTGGAGAATTATTAGGAATTTATCCTCAATCCACAGCTAAAGATCTGGAGGAAGCGGTTGAAGCTGCTCAAAAAGCTTTTAAATCCTGGCGTAAAGTGCCTGTGGCAAAAAGAGGGGAAATACTTTTAAGAGCCATGCGTGTTTTGCAAGAACATAAGGAAGAATTTGCTCAAACCATGACCAGAGAAATGGGAAAAATTTTGTCTGAAACATGTGGAGATGTGCAAGAAGCGATTGACACCGCTTTTTATTATGCCGGGGAAGGAAGAAGATTTTTTGGACAAACCACAACTTCTGAGTTGCCAGATAAGTTTGCAATGACCCTGCGCATGCCTGTGGGGGTCTGTGGTTTAATTACTCCTTGGAATTTTCCTATGGCTATTCCTTCTTGGAAGATTTTTCCTTCGCTTTTATGCGGAAACAGTATGATTTTAAAACCTGCTTCTTATACGCCAGATTCTGCGCGGAATTTAGTCATGGTTTTACAAGAAGCGGGTGTGCCTCCTGGAGTTGTAAATCTTGTCTATGGGAGTGGAAATGTCATTGGAAGAGCTTTGTTAGAATATCCAGAAATCTCTTTGATCTCTTTTACAGGCTCATCTTCTGTTGGCTCAAATATCGCAGAAATTTGCGGTAAGAAAATGAAAAAATGTAGTTTAGAGTTGGGAGGAAAAAACGCTCAAATTGTGATGGAGGATGCGGATTTGGATTTGGCTTTGGAAGGAGCTTTGTGGGGAGCTTTTGGCACATCTGGGCAAAGGTGTACAGCCACTTCCAGATTAATTGTGCATGAAAAGATTTTTAAACAATTTAGAGATAAATTAGTAGACCAAGCGCGCAGTTTACGCATAGGAAATGGATTGAATCCTTTGGTGCAGATGGGGCCATTAGTAAGCCAGGCCCAACTAGAGACTGTTCATCAGTATGTAAAAATTGGAAAAATGAAAGATCATGCGAAATTGCTTATAGGCGGTGAGATTTTAAAGGAAGGAGAATATGAAAGAGGATTTTTCTATCCTCCTACAATTTTTGTGGGCACGCCAGAAATGAGAATTGCTCAGGAAGAGATTTTTGGTCCTGTGGTAGTTTTAATTCCAGTAAAATCATTTGAAGAAGCCATGAGCATTGTAAATAACAGCCGTTACGGGCTTTCTGGTTCTATTTATACTAGAGATGTCAATCGAGTGATGCGTGCCATACAAGAGATGGAAACAGGCATTACCTACATTAATGCTCCTACGATTGGGGCTGAAGTTCATTTACCTTTTGGCGGAGTTAAACAAACCGGCAATGGACACAGGGAAGCGGGTGTGACAGTTCTGGATATTTTTTCAGAATGGAAAACAGTTTATATTGATTATTCTGGGAAACTTCAGAAAGCTCAGATAGATGCTTGAGAAAAAATAATTGAAAGGAGAGGAAACATGACAGCTTTGCATGCCCCTCATTGTTCCATTCAGGTGCAGGATCAAAAAGAAAAATTTTTGATTGATCTTTTTGATACTCTCTGGCAGCGGTATAGGGGGAGAATGGAATATGTGCGCAAGTATGAAGAGATGATACTTAAATATGGAGCAAAATTCAGAAATGATCATATCGCTTTTAGAACCATCGCTTTAGAAAAGCCAGCTCTGGGAATTTTTTGTATCTCTAGAATTTTTGAGGCTTTAGGATACCGCCCAATAGCTTGTTATGAATTCCCAGATAAAAGTTTAAGTTCTATTCATTTTGAACATGCGAATCTTGAGTTTCCTAAACTGTTCATAACAGAGTTAAAAAGTTGGGAACTTTCATTGCCATCCCAGAAAATAATTCAGAAGGTTTTAAAAAATCATGACAGAATTTTTAGCGATGAAAATATCAGAGCATTGGCTCATCTTATCCAGATATCTGACGAAGAAAGAAAAAGGCTTTTAAGATTATGTTCTAAATATTTTGAAAAGCTCCCTTGGGGTTTGCCAAATAAAGAGCAGGTTTTAACCTTGAATCAGGAAACACAATATGGGGCTTGGGTTTTAGTTAATGGCTATGATGTCAATCATTTTACAGCTTTAGTAAATTCTCATGAAGTCCCTGCGCTAGATGATATTGAGAAGGTTGTAGCAGAGATGAGGAATTGCGGCATCCCAATGAAAAAGGAAATTGAAGGAGAAAGAGGCACAAAACTGCGTCAGAGTTCTACAGAGTCTGTAGTGATTGATGCAAAAGTAAGAGAAGGTTCAAAAATAGTCGCACTTCCTTGGAGCTATGCTTATTTTGAAATAGCAGAAAGACCATTTTTTAAAAATCCCGTTACAGAAAAAATGGAACGTTTTGAAGGTTTTCTTGGAGCTCAAGCTACAAAGTTGTTTGATATGACAAAATTATAAGTAGTACAATCTAACCTAACATGAAAAAAATATTTATATTACTGCTGACATTTTCTTTTTTTACAGCCTGTACCAAGCCGCAAATTATTATTAAACATAGCCCTCAACCAGGAGAAAAAATTCGAGTAGCAGTGTTGCCATTTAAAGATGCGCCAGGAGCTCCGGGAAGCGGAGGATCCGCCATGGAAGCTATGACCACCTACCTTTTACAAGTGCCTGCTTATGAAATAATAGAACGGGGCGCTTTAGAACAGATTGTTAAAGAACAAAATCTTGGAGTTACTGGAGCTATAGATGCTGAAACTGCCTCTAACCTTGGGAAACTTTTGGGAGCTAACGCGCTGGTTATTGGCGCAGTAACAGAATATAAACAAAGAAATTTTCTTATTTTCCCGCCTGCAAAAGCCACAGTCACTGCCCGCATGGTTCGCACTGACACTGCCACAGTGGATTGGACCGCAACCTATACCTTAGGATGGCATCCGATTAAATGGCCTATTAGTTTTTTTTGGCCATTAGGAGTTGTTTTAGCCATGACCTCTCCTACGGCTGAAGATCGTCTGAATAAGGCAGTTAAAAGAATAGCTAAATCCATCTCAGAAAAAAGCCAATCACAAAAGTAATCCACTTTTTTGAATTCTAATCTGTTACCTACAGATTTTAAACCATAGTAGGATTCATGTATAATAATATTTATATGCCTCTTCCAGAAGTTGAAAATTATAAAGAATCCTTAATTTTTCAGGATTCGGGCCTAATCCACTCTAAAGATTTCTATTCTTATCATCGTAGAAAAACCAGAGAAGTTAAAGTAGGAGATGTGGGTGTGGGGGGCTCTAATCCCATTCGTCTTCAATCCATGACCACCACGCGCACCTTAGATACAGAAGCTACTGTGGCGCAATCTATCCGTTTGGTAAAAGCAGGGTGTGAGATTGTGCGAATTACTGCCCCAACGGTAGATGACGCAAAAAATCTAAAAAATATAAAAAAACAGTTATTGGAAAAAGGAATAAAAGTTCCTTTGGTTGCGGATATTCATTTTTTACCTGCTGCTGCTATGGAAGCAGCAGAACATGTGGAAAAAGTAAGGATTAATCCAGGCAATTATGTGGATTCTAAAATTTTTAAAGTAAAAGAATATACGGATGAAGAATATCTTAAAGAATTGTCTCGAATAGAAGAAAGATTTACTCCCTTAGTATTAAAACTTAAAAAACTGGGTAGGTCTTTAAGGATCGGAACAAATCATGGTTCTCTTTCAGATCGAATCATGAATCGTTATGGAGATACGCCAGAGGGAATGGTTCAATCTGCTCTTGAGTTTGTTCAAATTTGTGAAAAAAATGGATTTTACGAGATTATCCTTTCCATGAAATCTTCAAATCCAAAAGTGATGATTGCTGCTTACCGCTTACTCAGCGCCAGAATGCATGAGCTGGGCATGAGCTATCCATTTCATTTAGGCGTTACAGAAGCAGGGGATGGGGAAGATGGAAGAATAAAATCTGCTATTGGCATTGGCAGCTTGTTAGAAGATGGCATTGGAGATACTATTCGAGTTTCTTTAACAGAAGAACCTGAACTGGAAATTCCAGTTTGTATGCAAATCGCAAGTTTTTATCAGAAACGGCCCGACCAGAATAGTGTTTTAAAGCTATCTCATCCTGTTTTATATGTGGACAATCTTTATCATTATACTAAGAGAAAAACTAAGGTCATTAAAATTGGCCCATTTCGTTTAGGAGGAGAAAATTTAGTAAGAGTGATTTCAGATTTTTCTCCTTATTTAGATTTAGAACAAAGAAGCGGTCATTCAATTTCTGAAAGTTTAATTCATCTCTTGGAAGAACAGTTGGCTAACACTAAAACAGTTTCTCCAGAAATTATCCAATGGACGATTCGCAGCCAACAGGATCTGGAAATATTAGAGAGTTGTAGAAAACATCTTGCAGAGGAAACCAATCGCCTTGCTTTTTTAGGAAGGTTTGAGAATTCTTTAGATTGTCTGGAAAGAGGTTTGGATTTGGTTGAATGCGCAAGTTTTAAATATGGTTTGGGAGATGATTCTCAAACCAGAAAATCTAAATTTATTAATTTTGCTCAAAAACTTAAGAAAAAAAATATTCCTATTTTGTTAGAAGCTGTTCTTTGCAATGATCCACAAAAACTTCCCCTAACAGGCCATCTAACTCCAGCTCATAACATGCTGAACGGAATTCAATGGTGCGAAGAACTGGGTTTAGAAAATCTTATTCTTTGTTTTAGTTTATCGGATCGTTCACAATTTATTCAAAATGTCCGTTATTTAGCTGCAAAACTTAAAGAAAAAAATAAAGATTATCCCTTACATTTGCAAGTGCAGCCTATAAAAGATGAAGCCTTTGATGACTATAGGATTCATTCTTCCATTGCTTTAGGCTCTTTGCTTTGCGATGGAATTGGGGATAGCGTGCAAGCTGGAACAGGCCTTAGTCCCAAACAGGATTTGGAACTTCTTTATAATATTTTGCAAGCCAGCGGTGTGCGTATTACAAAAACAGAATATGTTTCTTGCCCTTCTTGCGGGAGAACTCTTTTTGATTTACAAACTACTACAGAAAGAATTCGTTCTAAAACAGGCCATTTAAAGGGAGTAAAAATCGCGATCATGGGTTGCATTGTCAATGGTCCCGGGGAAATGGCAGACGCGGATTTTGGTTATGTAGGAGGAGCTCCGGGTAAAATCAATCTTTATGTGGGTAAAGAATGTGTGGAAAAAGGCATAGATTTTGAGATTGCGGATCAAAAATTAATTGAACTGATCAAACAACACGGTAAATGGCAGTATCCTGTTTAACTAAGCCGCTTAGTTTAAAACCATTCCCACAGTTTTCTGGATGGATAAAAGCTTTAGGTCCTGGAATTATTTGGATGGCTCTTGCTCAAGGGAGCGGAGAGCTTATCTGGTGGCCTTATATTGTTGCTAAATATGGATTGGGATTTTTATTTTTATTAATTCCTGCCTGTCTTTTGCAATTTCCTTTAAATTATGAAATAGGCCGTTATACAGTTTTAACCGGTGAAACCATCTGGCAAGGGTTTATCCGTTTAAACCGTTTTTTTGCGTTTTTTTTATGGCTGCTCATGCTCCTTTCTTTTTTATGGTTTGGAGGTTTTGCTTCTGCCGGAGGAACAGCGCTCGCTGCTCTCACTCATTTTCCTTCTAGTTTCTCACCCAGGGGACAATCTCTATTTTGGGGACTTTGCACCATGATTCTTTTTTTTAGCGCGCTTACTTTTAGCAAAGTGGTTTATAATATTGTGGAAAAATTTATGACTTTAGTTGCATTCATTACTTTGCTTGGACTTACCTTTTCCATAAGTCATCCGCAAGTTTTACAAAAGATTCCTGAATTTTCTTCAGCTCTTTTTATTCCAGAATGGCCTGTGGATAGAATTTGGGAAACTAAAGATGCGACTAAACTTTTAACAGCCATCACTTTTGCGGGGTTAGGAGGTTTTTGGACGCTCTTTTATTCCTATTGGCTTAGAGAAAAAGGAACAGGCATGAGCCGCTATTTTGGACGTATTACCAGTCCCATAACTGGTAAACTGGAAGTTATTCCAGAAACTGGTTTTATCCCTGAAGACACCTTAGAAAACCGGCGCAATATAAAACAATGGCTTTCCTTTTTATTTGTGGATTGCGGCATTGGAGTCGTTGGGAATTTAATCACTACTCTTTTTACCTGTTTATTAGCTTACGCGCTTCTTTTTCCAGAGAATATTTTGCCAAAAGAGTGGGAAATAGCTGTGGTTCAGGCAAAATTTTTTGAAATCTCATGGGGAAGCTTTGGCCGAATCCTTTTTCTTATGATATCCGCAGCTTTTCTTTCAGATACATGGCTGGCAACAGCGGATGCGGTCTCCAGAGTGAATACAGATATTGTTTATGGGCTTTTTCCTAGAGCAAGAATCCGCACTCCCAGATTTTGGTATTACTCTTTCCTAGTGATTGCAACAGCCATTACTTCAATTACAATATTCTTAAATCAACCCGGAGCATTGATTATAACTTCAGCAGTGATTGGATTTGTGGGAACAGTTATTTTTTCTGCGGCTGTTTTGATTTTAAATCATTTTTATTTGCCAAAGGTTTGTTTTTTTCTTAAACCAAAAAAAATAGTTTCTTATTCAATGTTATTTTCCGTAGCAGCTTATTTTATTCTTATGGCGCTTTTTATTGCGTTTCAGATTGAATTTTATGATATCTAATCGAAATCTAATTATTTTGCCGACCTATAATGAGAAAGATAATATTATTCTTTTTATTTCCCAACTTTTATCTAGAGTTAAGGCTGACGTGTTAGTGATTGATGATAACTCCCCGGACAATACAGGTTTTATTGTAGAGCAGATGGCTAAAGAGCACCCTTCTATTTTTGTACTGCACCGCCCTCACAAAATGGGATTGGGTTCTGCTTATGTTGCGGGATTTAAGTGGGCTTTAGAGAAAAATTATGAAATTATTATTCAGATGGATTCAGATTTTTCTCATGATCCTTCTGACTTAAATAAGTTATTAGACGCAATGCCCATGTGCGATTTTGCTTTGGGTTCACGCTATGTGGATGGAGGAACCATACAGAATTGGCCGTGGGTTAGGTTGTGGGTAAGCTCATTTGGTAGTTTTTATGCGCGCACTGTTTTAGGCATGGAGATTCAGGATTTTACTACTGGTTTCAAAGTTTTTAAAAAAAAGGTAATAGAATCCTTTAATTTAGAAAAGATACTTTCTGATGGTTATGCTTTTCAGATTGAAACAACCTATAAAGCGATTCAAAATGGATTTAAGGTAAAAGAAATACCCATTACTTTTAAGGATCGTACCCGAGGACAATCTAAAATTTCAAGACGAGTGGTTTGGGAAGCTCTTTGGATAGTATGGAGGCTGAAATTTGCTTTATAATCTCATATCCTCTCCTTGTGTGCAACTTCTCGCAAGGACGTTTACTTCTTGAATGCTTATCTTTCTATTTTAATGATTTTAAATTCTTTTTTGCCAGCTGGCAACTGTACTGAAACTGTTTCTCCAACTTTGTGTCCTAGAAGCCCTTCTCCTAGGGGCGAGTGAACAGAAAGTTTCCCTTGAGAAGGATCAGACTCTTCTTGGCCTACAAACATATAAGAGAATTCATCTTTAGAGGGAATGGTTTGTAAGGTAACCTTTGCTCCAATGCGCACCTCATCCTTTGCGATTTTAGTCTCTTCAATCAGGCGCACATTGCTTAGCTTTTGTTGCAACTCCATGATTCTCCGCATCACTTCCGCCTGTTTTTCCCGAGCATATTGGTAACCAGCATTTTCTTTTAAATCTCCCTGCTCTCTAGCTTCCCCAATCATGTGGGAAAGATGGCGTTTTTCTTCCTGGAGATTCTCCATATCTTTCCTAAGTTTTTCATACCCTTCTCTGCTTAAATATGTTTCTGTTCCCATAATTTTAAAATTATAAGATTCTTTACTCTTCAAGTCAATCTGCTTAAATTGATATAATTTTTAATAAGTTTTTCAAGAAATTATTTAGATTGTCTGTAAGAATTTTTAAGACCCTTGAGAAAGTTTGGTTTGTGTGTTAAACTTATTTGGCATTTTCATGTTAGGGAGGGGGGGAGCAAGCTAAAAGATGAAGATAGAGCTTGATCGGAACAACATTGAAAGAATTTATTCTCAAATGGAGAGGAATCTTTCCATTGTGCGCAATCGTTTAAAAAGAGCCCTGACTTTAGCGGAAAAAAATCTTTTTTCCCATTTAGATAATCCTAAATCTCAAAGATTTAAACCAGGAGAAGGAATTTTAAGTTTAAGGCCGGACAGGATCGCCATGCAGGATGCCACTGCCCAGATGGCTCTTTTACAATTCGCTCAAAGCCATATAAAGAGAGTGAGTGTTCCTACCACAGTGCATTGTGACCACCTAATTCGCGCTTATGTGGGCGCCCAGAAGGATATGCAAACTGCAATAAAAGAAAATAAGGAGGTGTATGATTTTTTAAGATCCGCTTCTAATAAATATGGCATTGGTTTTTGGCAGCCGGGAGCTGGTATTATTCATCAGGTGGTTTTGGAAAATTATGCTTTTCCTGGCGGACTTATGATTGGAACTGATTCCCACACACCCAATGCCGGCGGTCTGGGGATGATTGCAGTGGGCGTGGGTGGAGCAGATGCGGTAGATGTGATGGCTGGCATTCCTTGGGAGGTAAAACATCCAACACTCATTGGAGTAAAACTTACAGGAGAATTAAAAGGCTGGGCTTCTCCTAAAGATGTGATTCTTGTTCTTTGCGGGCTTCTTACTACAAAAGGCGGGACAAACAAGATTATTGAATATTTTGGACCTGGAACCTATTCCATAAGTTGTACAGGCAAAGCCACCATTACTAATATGGGCGCGGAACTGGGCGCTACAACCTCACTATTTCCATATGATGAGCGTATGGCTGGTTATTTAAGGGCTACCAAACGATCTGAAATTGCGGATTGCGCAGAAGAAAAAAAGGAATTGCTTAGAGCTGATAAAGAAGTGGAAGAGAGTCCAGAAAAATATTATGAAAAGGTTGTTGAGATTAATCTTTCTGAATTAGAGCCGCACATTGTTGGACCGCACACGCCGGATTTAGCCAGACCCATCTCTTGTTTTGCCAAAGAAGTTAAAGAGAAAAATTATCCTGAAAAAATTTCCGCTGCTCTTATTGGCAGCTGTACTAATTCTTCCTATGAGGATTTAAGCCGCGCAGCAGATATAGCTTTGCAGGCAAAGTCTCATGGGATTAAAATGGCAGTGCAGTTTTTAGTTACTCCGGGTTCAGATCAGATTTTTGAAACTGTTAAACGGGATGGACAGGTAAAGGCTTTAGAAGAAGTCGGCGGGAATGTTTTAGCAAATGCGTGCGGCCCATGTATTGGCCAATGGAAAAGAGATGATATTAAATCAGGAGAAAGGAATTCTATCGTCACATCTTTTAATCGGAATTTTCCAAAAAGAAACGATGGAAATTCTGAGACCATGTCTTTTATTGGCAGTCCTGAGTTGGTAGTAGCGCTGGGTTTGAGCGGGCGATTAAGTTTTAATCCGCTGACTGATTTTCTTGAAGGTCAAGATGGAAGAAAAGTAAAGTTGGCCCCTCCCAAAAAAGCAGAGGATCTACCTCAAAGAGGTTTTATTTCTCCTATGGAAGGGTATATCGCTCCAGCAGAGAATGGAGAATCAATCCAGATTGAAGTAAATCCTAAAAGTGAGCGGTTGCAACTTTTAGATCCTTTTTCTCAATGGGATGGGAAAGATTGGATTGAACTTCCCATTCTTTTAAAAGCTAAAGGCAAATGCACTACAGATCATATTTCTCAAGCAGGCCCGTGGCTTAAATATAGAGGACATTTAGATAAAATTAGCGATAACCTTTTTTTAGGAGCTGTCAATGCATTTAGCAAACAGGCTGGCAAAGGCACGAACGCGTTTACAGGAGAAAAAGAGGTAGAGTTGCCAAAAATTGCCCGTGCTTATAAAACAAAAGGATTAAGGTGGGTAGCGATTGGAGATGAAAATTATGGAGAAGGATCGAGCCGTGAACATGCAGCGATGTCTCCGCGCTATTTAGGAGCTGCAGCCATCATTGCGCGCAGTTTTGCCCGTATTCATGAGACTAATTTAAAAAAACAGGGGGTTTTAGCTTTAACTTTTGTCAATCCTATAGATTACGATCAAATTGAAGAACAGGACCGCATCAGTATTCTTGGTCTTAAAAATTTAGCGCCTCAAAAAGAGATCAGCGCAGTGATCCATCATGCGAATGGCTCCACAGTGAAAATTCAGTTAAAACATAGTTTAACAGAAGAACAGATTGAATGGTTTAAAGCTGGATCTGCTCTTAATCTTTTAAAGCAAAAACAAAATTATTAAATTGAAACCAATTGTTTTAGGCACTCATAACCCTCATAAAATAGATGAAATTTCTCATTTGCTTTTAGAATGTTCTTTTGAGATAAAGACTCTAAAGGATTTTCCAGAACTTACGCCAGTAGAGGAAAACCATAATACCTTAGAAGAAAATGCGGAAAAAAAAGCTAAATTTTACGCAAAAAAAACTGGTCTTTTAACTTTAGCGGACGATACTGGTTTGGAAGTCCTTTCTTTAAATGGAGAACCCGGGGTCTTTTCTGCGCGCTATGCGGGTGAAAACTGTTCTTATGAGGAGAATAACAAAAAATTAATTGAAAAATTATCTGGTAAAAAAGGCAGGGATAGGGAGGCGCGTTTTCGTTCTATTATCGCTTGTCATAACCCTGAAACCGGACGCACACAAATGGTGGAAGGATCCATTGCCGGCCAAATTTTAGAGACGATTCAAGGGAACCATGGTTTTGGTTATGATCCAATTTTTTATATTCCAAAACTTGGAAAAACTTTAGCTGAACTCACCCTGGAAGAAAAAAATAAAATAAGCCATCGGGCCATAGCTCTTATGAAAATAAAGGAAATTCTAAAAAACTATGTCTAGAATTTTGATTTCAAATGACGATGGAATTTATGGGATTGGCTTAAACACTTTAATTAAAGCTATCCGTCCCTTAGGAGAGGTAATTGTGGTGGTGCCGGATAGTGAACGTTCTGCAGCGAGTCATTCCATTACTTTGCATAAGCCTTTTCGTGTTCAGAGAATGCCCATAGAGTTAGGCGTTAAAGATCTGATTTATGTTTATGTAGCGAATGGAACCCCATCTGATTGCGTAAAATTTGGGATTCATCAGGTCTTAAAAGATAAAAAAGTAGATCTTGTCATTGGCGGAATTAATAATGGACCAAACCTAGGGGAAGATACCATTTATTCTGGAACTGTGGCAGTGGCAAGACAGGGAGCCATGTTAGGAGTGCCTGCTTTTGCCATTTCAGTCACTAAAGACTCTAAGCCTTCTTTTTTAATGGCAGCTAAAATTGCCTATAAAATTGCAAAAAAAGTTTTAAAGAACAAGCTGCCAGCAAGAGTGTTTTTAAATGTCAATGTGCCTCCAAACTTAAATCACAACTCATCTTTAAAGGTTACTTCATTAGGCAGGAGAGTCTATGGAAAAGCAATTCCTTCTGGAATTGATCCGAGAGGAAATCCTTATTATTGGTTAGCTGGAGATGTGCCCAAAGGCATTCCGGAAAAAGGCACGGATATTGAGGCGATAAAATCTCATTTTGTTTCTGTAACCCCGCTTACTCTGGATTCTACCTGCAATTCATTCTTACCTGAGCTTAACTCCTGGAAATTCTAAAGCAACGCAAGCCAGAATTCCAATCACAGTTTTTGAATCCTTAATTTTTCCTTTTCTAATTTTTTGCAAAATATTCTGAAAGCTCTCCACTTTTACTCTTAAGAACTCATCTTCGTCTGGATTGCACTTTCCTTTTTTAAGGGAATCTGCCCAATAGATATGGATAACTTCTTGAGAGAAAGCCGGGGTAGGGCAGTAACTGATTATATGATGGAATCTTTTAGTGGAATATCCTGTCTCCTCTTTAAGTTCTCTAGCTAAACAGCTCTTAGGAGATTCTTTAAAATCAATTTTTCCTGCTGGCAGCTCTTCTGTAATTCTATTCACAGGATAGCGGTATTGTTCTACAAGAACTATTCTACATTTAAGAAGAGGAACTTTTTTAGGGGAATCTAGAAATGGGATAATGGCCACAGCTCCGGCATGGGTTAAATATTCTCGATAAGCTTTATTTTTGTTGGGCAAGAGAATTTCATCGCACTTAAAACCCACCGCATTTCCTTTGTAGGTAATATGATTTCTTAAAAATTTTTCAATCATAAACAAAATTTTATTTATTTTTTAGAATGAATACAATGTTTGGAAAGTTTTTAGTTGCTTTAAGTTTTAAAAGTTCACAGTTTTAATGTGTAAAAGGTTTTTGGGTAATCCCCTGAAATTTGGTATATTTTAAATTATGTTTAAATTTAATGAAACTTCTCCTCGAAAATGTTGGTTAATTGGTCACCGCGGGGCCATGGGGCATGCTCCAGAAAATACCCTGGCTTCTTTTATTTGCGGGCAAAAGTTAGGAGCAGACATGTTGGAATGTGACATTCACCTTTCTAAAGATAAGAAATGCGTGGTAATGCATGATGAGAGCGTGGAAAGAACTACCAATGGGCATGGACAAATTAGGAATTTGACCTCTTCAAAAATTAAGAAGCTGGATGCAGGATCCTGGTATTCTAAAAAATATGTTGGGGAAAGAGCGCTTTTATTAGAGGAACTTTTAGATTGGATTAAAGAACAAAAATCTTGCCTTGGTCGCGCTTTAGGATTAGCAATAGAAATTAAAAATGAACCCATTCGTTATTTAGATATAGAAAAGGTTGCAATAGAAATTGTAAAAAAGAAAAAAATGGAATCCCGCATCATTTTCATTTCTTTTGACCATGGGGTAGTTAAAAGAGCAAAATCTTTAGAGCCAAACATACCAACGGGCATTTTGTATAGAGAACCTTTAGCAGATCCTTTTAAAAGAGCTAAGGAACTTGGGGCAGACGCGATTTTTCCACGCAGACATTTAATCACAAAATCTTTGGTGCAAAATGCTCATAAGCATAAACTTTTTGTTGTTGCTTGGACTGTGAATGAAGTTAAGGAAATGAAAAAAATTTTTACCATCGGAACAGACGCTATTGCCACGAATTTTCCTGACAGGCTAAATCGAGTTTTATCCAATGCGGTTAAAAGATAAAGTTGCAATTATTGCAGGCGCAGGTCCGGGGATCGGCCGAGCCACTGCTCTTTTATTTGCTCAGCAAGGAGCAAAAGTTGCGCTTATTTCCCGCAAAAAAGACGCAGCCCTTGATACCGTTGAAAGAATTAAAGAGCAAGGAGGTCAAGCAGTTTCCTTTATAGCGGATTGTACCAAACAAGATCAAACTCATGCTGTTTTTCATCAGATCATGAAAGAATTTGGTAAATTGGATATTCTTCATTGTAATATGGGACATTTTAGGACAAGCCCAATAGAAAAGATTACGGAAAAAGATTGGGATGAGATGTTATCCTTAAATCTAAAAGCTAAATTTCTCACTGTGCAAGCAGCCCTCCCCTATTTGATTAAAAATGGTTCTGGTTCCATTATCCTTACAGCAGCAGTGTTTGGCTCCATGTTAACTACAAAAAATATGGCGCATTATAATGCTTCGAAAGCAGCGGTTATTTCTCTTACCAAAAGTCTGGCATTAGAATTGGCCCCGCGCCAGATTAGAGTGAATTGTGTTTGTCCCGGACAAATGTCTCATCAAATGTTTACTAAAGGAAAAGATTCTTTGCGCACAAATCCACTGCTATTCAGGGATGGGCTGCCGGAAGATGCTGCTTTTTCCATTCTATATTTTGCTTCGGATGAATCTGCCTGGGTTACAGGCACAACTTTAGTGGTAGATGGAGGTACAAGTATTGGAATTGGCAAGCCCTAAAAAAGGAAAGAGTCTTCTTTTCTCTGGAATTCTTACCCTTTTACTTTTTTTAGGGCAAAGTTTTAAAACCCCAAACACAGTCAAAGACATTGTTACTGGAACCTATCCTCTAGATTGTTTCCTTTATTTTCCTAAATCATATCTTTTTTTCTCTCCTTTTTTTTCTTTGTTTGATCATTTAACTTTATTAAGTTTAAAACAGCATGTTGCTTTTATTCTATTGTGCGTTTTGATCTGGATTTTATTTCGTTCTATTCATTTGGTTCATCGCCCGATAACACTTCAGCGCCTTTTTAAAGAGCTTGGAAAATTTATTCTATTTGGGATGAGTTATCTTTTGGTGATTGCTTTGGCTGTATTTTTACCCCGTCCCTTGGCAAGTTTAAGAGTTAATAATCCGGATTTAATGGTTGTGGATTTTCATTCGCACACTAACAGCTCCTGGGATGCGCGCAAATCTTTTACGTCAGAAAAAAATATTGATTGGCATTTCAAAGCTGGATTTGACGCCTGTTTCATAACAGACCACAATGTTTTTAATGGATCACTGCTTTCTTATGCAAGAGCAATGAAGGGAGAAAGCAAAATCCTTTCTTTTTTAGGTGAAGAGGTTAGTTTGCATGAATCGCATTGGGTGGTTTTAGGGCTAAAAGAGCTGATCCCCAATGGCCCTTATGATCAGGGAAAATATGGGTTGGAAATTTTTTTAAAAGAAATGCGAAAAGATCCAAAAATTTTAGTGATTGCAAGTTTACCGGAATATTGGAAATATCACTGGAACAGCGATTTAGATGATTTTGCAAACTGGGGACTTAGCGGTTTTGAAATTGTAAATAGCGCGCCATTGGCTTTAGATTTTGATGAATCGTTTAGAAACCAGATCATTGGCTTTTGTCGCAAGCATAATTTATTTATGACTGGGGTTACAGATAATCATGGTTGGGGTTTTACGAATTATGTATGGAACATTATTGAATTGCCCGGATGGAGAAAGTTGCCTACTAAAGATATTGAGTCGGCTCTTTTAAGACTTTTAAGAGAAAAGCGTTTTAATGCGGTTAAAGTGATTGTTCGTGTTAAAAAAGAAGCTAAGACTGGTTGGGTTCACTTATTGATTGATCCTATTTTAGTTTTATGGACACTGTTTCGCACACTTCCATTCAATCAAATTTTTAGTTGGTTATTTTGGATTTGGCTCCCTTATTTTTTCATAAATTTTAAAAGAAAAAGCTATAATTAAGTTTACCAATGAAAATTGCTTTTTTAGAAATAAATGACTGGGAAATAGAATGTATTAAAAATTCTCCCTTAGCCCTTAATAATGAATTTCTTTTTTTTCAAGAAGAACTTTCAGGGCAACATCTTAGCCAAATTAAATCTTGTGACATTCTTTCAGTTTTTATCTATTCTAAAGTATCCAAGGAAGTTATTAGCCAGATTCAAAATTTAAAGTTTATTGCTACCCGCTCCACAGGGTTTGACCATATAGATTTGGAAACTTGCAAAAAAAAAGGGATTGTTGTTGCCAATGTTCCTTTTTACGGAGAAAATACTGTGGCAGAGCATACCTTTGCTTTGATTCTTTCCCTTTCCCGCAATGTGCATAAGGCTTTTGTGAGGACAGTAAAAGGGGATTTTTCTTTAAATGGTTTAAAAGGTTTTGATTTAAAAGGTAAAACTTTAGGAGTGGTTGGCGCAGGACATATTGGTTTACATGTGATAAAAATGGCCAGAGGTTTTGGCATGGAAGCGCTTGCTTTTGATGTGAATAAAAACCATTTTTTAGAAGAGGTCCTTGGTTTTAAGTATGCGGATTTAGAATTTTTACTTGCTAATTCAGATATTGTCTCCTTGCATGCTCCTTACAATGCGAAAACCCATCATTTGATTAATAGGCAGAATATTAAAAAGATTAAAAGGGGCGCGCTTTTGGTAAACACTGCTCGCGGAGCTTTGATAGATACTCATGCTTTAGTGGAAGCGTTAGATGAAGGCATTCTTGCAGGAGCTGGGTTAGATGCTTTAGAAGATGAAGATTTAATTAAAGAAGAAAAACAGATCCTTTCACACCAATTCCCTCAAGAAAAACTAGAAACTTTGCTTAAAAATCACATCCTTTTACATAGAGAAAACGTTGTGATCACACCTCATATCGCTTTTTATAGTCAAGAAGCGATGCAGAGAATTTTAGATACCACGATAAACAATATATCCAGTTTTATTTCAAATAAATTTATAAATACAGTTGCTTAAAATTTGGTTATTGTTGAAATGAGTATTGAAATTATTCCTTCAGATCAAAGAGGAGTAACACAGTTGGATTGGTTAGAAAGTAAACATAGTTTTAGTTTTGGAGATTATTATGATCCAAAACAGATACATTTTGGATCTTTAAGAGTTTTAAATGAGGATAGGATTCATCCCGGCGGTGGTTTTGGCATGCACCCGCATGCAAATATGGAAATTGTAACTTTAGTTTTTCAAGGCAGGTTAGAACATAAAGATAGCATTGGAAACCATGGAGTGATTGAGGCTGGAGACGTGCAGAGAATGTCTGCTGGGAGCGGACTTGTCCATTCTGAATACAATTGTTCAAAAATGGAGGGGGTTCATCTTTTACAGGTTTGGATTGAACCCAGAGAAAAAGATATAGCGCCTAGTTATGAGCAAAAAAAAGGTATTCTAAAATCAAATAAAAATCAGATTGTTCCAATTGTTTCCGGAGCCAAAGAAAAAAACACAATTTACATTCATCAAAATTCTATTTTTTCTTTTGCATTGTTAGATCCGGGGATTTCTGTATCTTACGAAGCTTTTAAAAAAGAAAACGGCACGTTTATTTTTGTAGTGGGTGGTGAAATTAATTTTAATGATATTGGTTTAAGAAATGGTGATGCTGCCAAGGTTATTGGAAGGCAATCTATTAAACTCACGGCTAAAAAGTTTTCTTCCTGCCTTCTGATTGAAGTTCCTATGAGATAAAATCGAAATGTTCATTGAATTCTTTGAATCCATCTGTTGTTTGGTTTAATTATTTTTTATTAAACACAAGATTTTCTATTCCTTCCATTCGTTTGGATGAAACTTCGATGGTATCACCCTCTTTAAATTCATTGGAAACGATTTTTTGAGCTAAAGGATCTGATAGGAATTTTTGAATTGCTCGTTTGAGAGGTCTTGCTCCAAAAGCAGGATGAAATCCCTCTTTGACTAAGAAGCGTTTAGCAGATTCTGTTAAGATTAAAGATATTTTTTTTTCATTTAAACGGTTTTCAAGCTGTTTTAAGGCAATCTCAACAATTTTATTCATTTCATCCGCCTGCAAACGCTGAAAGATTAAAATTTCGTCAATTCGATTTAAGAATTCCGGCCTAAAATGAGCTTGAAGAGATTCCATAATTCTTTTTTTCATTTCCTGGTAGTCGGAAGTTTCCTGTATCCAATTGGAGCCCACATTAGAGCTCATGATAATCAGACTATTTTTAAAATTTACGGTTCTTCCTTGTCCATCTGTCAGGCGTCCCTCATCCAGAATTTGAAGCATTAAATCAAATACCTCTTTATGAGCTTTTTCAATTTCATCAAAAAGAATGACTGCATAGGGATGTTTACGGATCGCTTCTGTTAGTTGTCCACCTTCATCATAGCCCACATAGCCAGGAGGCGCGCCAATTAAACGGGATACAGAATGTTTTTCCATATATTCGCTCATGTCAATGCGTATTAAGTTTTTTTCATCGTCAAAAAGATATTCTGTCACTGCTTTGGCTAGTTCAGTTTTTCCCACGCCGGTCGGACCAAGAAACATAAAAGTTCCTATAGGACGATTAGGATCTGTAATTCCTGATCTGGAACGACGAACAGCGTTGCTAATCGCTTGAATAGCTTCTTCTTGTCCCACCACTCTTTTGTGCAGCCTTTGTTCCATATGGAAGAGTTTTTGCATTTCAGCTTCCAGCATTCGGGTTACAGGAATGCCTGTCCAGCGGGAGATGATTTGCGCAATATCTTCCTCATCCACCTCTTCTTTTAAGAGCGCTCCTTTTTTACTGCGGGTCTCAACCTCTGGGTTTAAAACTTCCATCTCTTTTTGTATGTTGGGAAGTTTTCCATAGCGGATTTCAGCAGCCTTGCCTAAGTCCCCAGCTCGTTCCGCATTTTTTTCTTCCAGTTTTAAATTTTCCAATTTTTCTTTTAAGACTCTTGTCTTTTGAATAATTTCTTTTTCCTTTTCCCACTGATTTTTAAAACCAACGGTCTTAAGATTGAGATTCTGAAGCTCCTCCTCAATTTTTTGAATTCTTTCTTCTGAAAGGGGATCCGCTTCTTTTTTAAGCGCTGTTTTTTCAATTTCTAATTGACGTATTTTTCTATCCAGCTCGTCTAATTCTTGAGGCATGGAATCAATTTCCATGCGTAAGCTGGAAGCAGACTCGTCTATTAGATCAATGGCTTTATCTGGCAGAAATCTGTCTGAGATATAACGTGAGGAGAGTTTTGCAGCTGCCACTAAAGCAGAATCTTTAATTCTAACTCCATGGTGCAGTTCGTATTTTTCCTTTAGCCCGCGCAAGATAGAGATCGTATCCTCTACGCTAGGCTCATTCACTAAAACAGGTTGGAATCTTCTTTCTAAAGCAGCGTCTTTCTCAATATGTTTTCTGTACTCATCAATGGTGGTCGCTCCTATACAGTGCAACTCACCTCGAGCTAACATGGGTTTAAGCAGGTTAGAAGCATCTATTGCTCCTTCAGCAGCCCCGGCGCCGATTAAGGTATGCATTTCATCAATAAAAAGAACTATTTGTCCCCCTGAGCTTGTTATTTCTTTTAGAACTGCTTTTAAACGCTCTTCAAAGTCTCCTCTAAATTTTGTCCCGGCAATAAGCGCTCCTAAATCCAGCCCAATGACCCTTTTATTTTTTAAAGTTTCTGGTACATCGCCGGAAATAATTCTCTGAGCCAATCCTTCTGCTATGGCTGTTTTCCCAACACCAGGATCTCCTATTAATACAGGGTTATTTTTTGTTCTCCGGGCAAGTACTTGAATCACGCGCCTAATCTCTTGATCCCTCCCAATCACGGGATCTAATTTTCCTAGTTTTGCCATTTCCGTAAGATCTCGTCCATATTTTTCTAGAGGTTTATACGTCTCTTCTGGCGAGGGGGAAGTGATTCTTTGGCTGCCCCGGATGAGCTGCAGGGATTTTAAGATTGTCTCTTTTGTGATGCCAGTTTCTAAAAGCAGTTGGGATGCTTTACTTTTGGATTCTTCAGCAATACCTAAGAGTAAATGCTCTGTGGAAATAAATTCATCTTTTAAATCCTTTGCAGTTTTTTCCGCAAGGGTTAGAATCGTTTGCAATTCAGGAGAAATAAAAATCTGTCCTTGAATCTGAGCATTTCCTAAAGAAACTTGGGGATTTTTTTCAAAAATTTTTTCAATTTTTTTTAATAAAAGATTAGAAGATACTCCTATTTTTTCTAAGATTTCTAAAACCACCCCATCTTTTTGCTGGATCAAAGCAAAAAGGAGATGTTCAGTAGAAATCATTTGGTGGGAATGTTCTCCTGCTTGGGCGCTTGCTGCAGAAAGAGCTTCTTCAGCTTTAATCGTTAATCGGTCTAGTTTCATAATTGTATTTCCTTAATATTTTATTTAAGTTATATAAAAATAATATCTTATATTATATTTCTTCATATCACCAAAATAGGATTTGCAGTAGCTTTTATCTCAAATATTGATAGAGCTATTCTATTAATTAAAATCCTAAAAATTTTCTCCAATTTTCTACCAAACTGGAAGTCCAATAAAGAAATTTTTTATTAAGTATGTAATAATCATTCTTAAGAGACAGTATCTTAGCATGTAATAACCGTTCTAATCTAATTTCAATGGGGTTAGCTGTACCATAAATGTCAATAATGCTTTTTTTGCTTAAAGAGCCATTGGCAAGGATGGTACAGATAATTTTTATACGCCTTCCCGTTTCACTCATATTAAATAGATGATAATATGAATAAATAATCCCACCATAAATTATAAAACTATATATTAGTCCCCAATAAATATTTTCGTTTGAAAAGGATGAGTGATTAGAAAGAAGAAGCCATATTAAGAAAAATAGTGGGATTGTTGAAAAGATGCCGGCATTGATAGCAACTATTTGAGGGGATTGATTTTTTAAAGATCTCAATAGAAGCTTATGAGTCATAAGGACTAGAAATGGAGAGAGTAATAAAATTATTATGAGAATAATCATTCAATTTTAGATTTTAACCTTTTCCGGGTGGCAGACCTAAGAAAGCGCGATAAAAAATAAAAAATTTAGCTAGAAATTTTCCAAAATATGTTAAGGTTAAACACTCATTTTCATTTTTAATAAATTTGTTATCACTTAGGTCTTCGATTCTTTTAATAATGAGATCAGACAGATCAAAATGATGAAAAATTTCTTGTTTATTTAAACCCTTGGGCATCGCATCTCCAACTATTTTTAAAATTTTTAAAGATGGAGATACTGCTTGAGCTAAAGGATAACTTTGAATATAAACTGAAGAAAGTGAAAGATGTAGGAGGTAAATTGCTAAAAGAGTTTCTAGGGGAATATATGAATTAGGAACGATATTATTTACATAAAAAAGTAAGAAGGAGATAAAATATAATGCTAAAGGAAAAAATAAGAAAATTAAAAATAAAGCTAGAAAATCATTTTTTGGACGGTTTATTTTCCATACTATAATATGTAAGAATAAACAAAGAAAAAAGTAAGAAACTCCTATAATAATTATTGATTTAAACATGAGTTTTAAAAAATGACTAAATATCCAAGTTAAATAATACAATACTATTAGTAATTGTTTTACATAACAAAAAATGTGTTTAAAGAGTTGAGGTATTTTAAATCTTTAATTCAATTCTTAATAAAATAAATCTTTATTTTAACCGAATTTGTAGGAAACGCCAAAACCGCCTCTGGGCATTTCCCAACGGATGTTTTGGAAAGGGCAAATCATTCTGGCAGCGCCGCACTCAATACAGTTTTCATACCCAACCACAATCTTTTTTTGAGATTCATCCCAATCATAGACTTTTGCCGGGCAAACTTTAGTGCAAGGTTTATCTTTGCATTGGGTTAGGCATATTTTAGGGTTAGGAATGGAGATATGCGATTGGTGATCGTTTTTAAAGGCAAGAGTTCCTAATTTTTCTTCAACAGTTGACATAAGAAATCCTTAACTTAGATTTTTATAGTTTAATGCGCTTTTTACAGCGCCTTTAAATAACCCTAAAAGGTTTTTTAAATTTAGTTCAGATTTAATAATTTTACGCACAGCTTTGTTGCGAAATATTTTTTTTAAGATCGCGGATTGCACGTCTCTTTTAGCCCGTCCATCCACATTAAAATATTCATAAGCCGCATTGCAGACTAAATCCGGAATGTCTGTTAAAAGTTCAGGTCTTTCTTCTATTTTTTCTTCCAGATCTTTGTGGTCGTAAAGGTCCGGAATAATGAATGTTTCCCTTAATTTTTTTTGGTATAAAGAAAGAAATTTTGAAGAGGTGTCTCCTGTTTTCTTAGATTCGATCACTGTTTCAGCAGCCAACTTCCCGGCTGTCATGGCTAAATTAGAACCTTCTCTATGGGAAGGGTTCACCATTTGGGCTGCGTCGCCTGCAATTAAAAAACCATCTGTGTAAAGCGGAGGCATGGAATAGTAACCGCCTTCAGGAATTAAGTGGCCGGAATATTCCAGACTTTGGGCGTCTTTAATTAAGGGTTTAAGAATAGGGTGTGCTTTAAGATGATCCAAAAGTTCATAAGGGGGAATTCCTGTTTTCTGGAAATGGGATACCTTGCATCCAACCCCTAAAGAAAGGCTTTCTTTATTAGTGTAAAGGAAAGCATAACCTAACATTCCTTCAGTCACTTTTCCAAACATTTCAAAAGTAGCTCCTTCATTTGCCTCCAAGGAAAATCTCTCTTCAATTTTTTCTTTTGGAAGAGCTAGGGTTTCTTTTACAGCTAAGGCTACTTCATCTGGGCGCCACTCATCAATTAAACCTGCTTTTTGAGCCAAGAGCGAGTTAACCCCATCGCAGGCAATCACTACATTTGCAAAAAGTTCATCTCCCTCGCTAGTTTTTACTCCGCAAATCTTTCCATTTTTTTTAATAAGATCCGAAACCAATACTCCTGTATAGAGTTCTGCGCCTGCTTCTTCAGCTTTTTTTGCATACCAACGGTCAAAAGAAACGCGGATGATGCTGTAACAGTTATGCGGTTCTTTTCTCCAATCTGCGGATTTGAAACCAAGATGAATTGCGGATTGATTAGAAAGAAGCATGACTTTTTGCTCTGTAATGTGGCGCTCTACAGGGGGTTTGGGTTCTTTCCAGAAGTCAGGGATAATCTCAGTGAGCATTTTTGTATAGAGAATGCCTCCCTGAACATTTTTCGCTCCCGGATATTCGCCTCTTTCTAATAGCACGGTGGACAATCCTGTCCGGGCGCAAGTGATGGCTGCGCTCGCCCCCGCTGGGCCAGCGCCAACTATGATCACATCAAATTTTTCATCTGCCATATCAATAAAGATTAGTGATTAATACGAATCATTTAGTTGGATTGTTTTTCTCGGTTCTCATTTTCTAATGCATGCATTCGGGTTAAGCGATTCATGTTAGCATAAATATTTTGGTTAATCTGAATATTTAGTTCAATTTTTTTAACACTTGTTTTTCTACATTCCTAATTTATTTAAACAGAGTAGGAATGTCAAATTTTAATACAAAATGGCTTTAATTTAAATAAATCCAGAGGGGGAGGATGGATTTTTATTATTTTTCAAAAAGCTCTTTGAAACGATCTGGATATTTTGTTTTAAATTCAGCTAATAATTTTTTGCGATGTTCTGCCCAAACCTTTGCTTGAGCTCCTGTTTTCCTTTTTTTTGAGTCTTCTACTATAAATTTCCAGATTTTTTTGCCTTCTTGGGTGTTGATGTTACATCCTGGCTTTGCCATCATCCGTTTAATGTATCTTTGCCAGATGCCAGTCTCTATTTGCCAGACCAGTTTATCTTTAAAGATTTCAGGATTGGAGCTTTTTAGCGTTTGGAGCTCTTCTGGTTTTAAATCTAAAAATTGAGAATTTAAAGGGCGGGAAGGGGTATGGCACTTTGCGCATTTGTCTAACATCAGTTTATATCCTTCTTGCAATTCAGCGCTATATTTAGAAATATCAATTTTTTCCGGACCAAGATCATTGGGATAAGGATTTTTTAAAGCTTTTTCTTTTTCAGCCTCTGCGCTGCTAGGGGCATCCTTATCCGCGCTAAAAAGAGTGAGGTGTGTGAACAGTAAAGAACTAAAGAGAACTAAAAAAAATATTTTTTTCTTCATTTTCAATGGTGCCTCCTTATTTGAATCCCAAAATTTATTTTAGATGTATAAATTCTACCACTCTTCTGTCTTTTCAGCAATACTCAATAAATAGCTTACAAGATGTTCCATTTCTTGCCCTTTGATTTTATCCTTAAAGCTGGGCATATAAACCGGCGGGGTAGGTCCTTTTGGATTTTCTTTTTCTTCAGGGTTAACGCCTGTTTGTATTTTTTCAATTAATTCTTCCCTTGTAAAAGTTCCTACGGTTTTTACTAGGTCAGGAGCTCTGCCCCCCTGTTTATTAAAGATAGGGATTCCCTGATCCGCATTTTTTCCATGGCATCCTGTACATCCATATTTTTGAAAAATAAATCTCCCATGTTTAACTGCATTGGAAAAAGTTGGTTCTGGTTCTTTTAAAGCAGGTATGCGATAAGTGTATGGAATTTTTTCTCTTTTTAAAGAACTGACATAAGCGACTAAAGCCTCAGATTCATCTTTATTAAATCCAAAATAGGGCATGGCAGTTGGCGCTACAGGCTGTGGATTTTTTGGATCAGGGCTTAAATGACCTTCAGGATCTCCTGGGGTAAGCACAGCTGGATTAGCTGTAAAATGAAGTCTAATCCAATTTTCTAATGTTCTTTCCTCTTTATTAATTAACCCAGCGCTTACCGCAAAACCAAAATCTATTCTAGCTAGAGGTTTTACAGAGGTTTCTTCCGCAATATCCGGAGCAATGGTCCCGCCTTCTCCTCTCACCTGATGGCAGCCAATACAGCCATTTTCAAAAAAGAGTTGTTTACCTTTTTTAACAATTTCTACTCCTTTTACAGGAGGATGGGCTTCATGGCATTTAGAGCAGGTTGCAAAAATTTGAGGTCCTGCCTTCATTGGGTGTTCCCAGAATTCTATAGTTTTCCAATCATGTTTTTCTTTCCAAACTTTTTTTTGAGCTTCATCTTTTGGCATGTGGCCAGCTCCCACAAAGGTGGTGGCCAAGCCCTGACCTTCGTGGCAAATGGTGCAGCCATATTTTTCAAAGGGATGTTTTTCATGAATCTCATTTTTAGGAGCTGCATAAGGGTGCTCTTTATAATCATTGATCAGAGTGGGATTGGTAAAACTGTCATGGCCTAAATGGCAGGTGATACAGCGATCTACCCGGTTCATGTCAGTCGCTAGTATCTGTTTAATTTCTAGGCGCATCGCTTTTGCTTTTTTTAGTTCATCGTTCAGACCAGATTTAGTTGCAGCATCTCCTTTTTCCATTAAATCTCTAACCCGTTTTTTTTCTTTTAGTTTATATTCTTTTTGATAAGGTTTCCATTCTCTAAAAAAGTCGTGGGCTAAGGCATAGAAGAATAAACCAAGAACAAGAAAATTGGAAATAAAAAAAAGGTTGCGCAGAGTGAAAATTTTGTTAAAAAATATTTCTCTAAATTTCATGTAGGTTAAATATTAAAATTAAATTGGGGCAAAGTAAAAATATATTTGATGTTAAATCCTAACCGTAAACCTACTTTCAAAAGCACTCCTATGGTCATTAAGAGGAATAGCATTGCAATCACATATCTTGGCCAGGAAATTGTACGGATATATTGTTGAGGAAGAAGGATCCCTAAAATGTAGTAGAGAATGGCTGCAAAGGATATCCAAAGAGCTTGAGTCCAGCCCAAATGAAAAATAGGTTTTAATGCCAGGCAAAGAATCAAAATAATGGCTGTTCCAATCCAAGAATATTTTTTAAAAGGAATTTCTTTTTTGATCCATCGCGGTAAAAAGATTCCTCCCAGAAAATACAGAGCTAAAAGCCCCAAGCCTATACTATTAGGCACATTCCAGGCTGAAGGAGGAGGTGGCTTGTGATGCATCCAATCCTCCCATGGCCAATACCAACCCCAGTTTGGGCCTCTTAAGTAAGTGCCAATTAAAATTAATATAAACCAGAGGGCAATGCCAAATAAAAAAAATGTATTGGCAAAAGGCCTTTCTTTAAGAGAATAATAGCCTATTCCATTGGGGTTATTGTCAAGGTAAGGAATAGCCATGAGGCCAACAATAATTAATGTTGGCAGAAGCACTCCTGCGATCCAAGGATCGAAATAGACTAAGAGTTCTTGCAATCCTAAAAAATACCAAGGAGCTTTTGCTGGATTGGGCGTTACATTTAAATTAGCTTGTTCTTCTAAAGGAGCTTGAATAAATACAGACCAAGCTATCAGTAGAGCTAAGGCGATCATTGCGTATAGATATTCCCTTACAACAAGATTTGGCCAGACATCTAGTTTTTCTTCATTTTTATTTTTTAAATCTAAGGGAGCGGCAGAAAAACCATCTTTTCTTATTCTCCAGAAATGAACAATTAAGAAAACTCCAGTGACAAAGGGAAAAGCTACGCAATGTAGTACATAGAATCTTAAGAGTGCTGCTTCTCCAACATAGGTTCCTCCTAGCAGCATAAAGCGAGCATCATTTTTGATGTTTACAATAGAAAAAGGCCCTTCAGCTCCTAAAATAGGTGTATTAGAAGCCATATTTGCGCCTACGGTAATAGCCCAAATCGCAATTTGGTCCCAAGGGAGAAGGTATCCGCTAAAAGAAAGGAGAAGAGTTAAAACTAAAAGAATAGTGCCAACCACCCAGTTAAATTCTCGAGGAGATTTATAGGAACCTGTTAAGAATACTCTGATCATGTGAAAAATAGTAATTAGGACCATTAAGTGAGCGGCCCAGCGGTGAAAATTTCTCCAGAAAGATCCCATGGTGACCACATATTCCAAATCCTTAATATCTTGATACGCGAGCTGAATAGTGGGGCGGTAATAAAACATTAAAAGAATGCCGGAAACAGTTAAAACAAAGAAGAGCCCAAAAGAAAGCCCGCCCAACCCCCATGTATAAGTAAAGCGAACTGCTCTTTTACGAAGTTTTGCTGGATGCAGATGCAGCCAGACGTTGCCAATAATATGTTGAGCTCTGTCCCGCGCAGTATCGTGCCATTTCCCTCCGCGGAACATGGAACGCCAAATGGGATGTTCAATTATTTCTTTTTTTATTTGTTCAAAAGATATTTTCATTGAAGAGAACTTTTTTATGCTTCTTTAAAAGCAATTCTAAATTGATCTTTTTCACGAAACCCCGGGCGGGTTTCTAGGATGGATTTGTCTATTAAGATTTCTCCTGTAGGAAGCAGGGCAATAGCGCAGCGGTTTAAAGGTTTTGGGGCAGGACCTGCAATCACATCTCCTTCGCTGGTGAAATTTGAACCATGACAAGGACATTTAAATCTTTTTTCAGCGTCGAACCAATTTGGGGTGCAGCCTAAATGAGTGCAACGTCCCCAAAGAGCATAAAGCTGGGAAGGGGTTTTTACAATCCATACGCGCTGGTCCTTCATCCACTTTGTAGAAACTCCCAGAGAATAATCTTCTGGTTTACCAGCCTTGAAAATTTGAGGAGATTCATAGAGTACGTTAGGAAAAAGAAATTTGCCCATGGCTCCTGCGGAAGCTGCAAGAAAAGTGGCAAATGAAGCCCATGCGGTCCATAAAAAATCTCTGCGTTTTATTCCCTGTTGGGAAGAACTGGGGAGTACATTATTTTTTACACTATTTGCGGGAATAGCTGTATTTGCAGAGCTATTGATTGGGCTATTTTCTTTTGTTTGTTCCATAAAATTCTAACTATTTAATAAAAATTTTTTTTTCATGTCAATTATTATGTCATTTAAGAATTTAAATTGGACACTTTTAAATTTTAGTTAACATTACCGTTATTTTTGTTATATTGGTTCATTGCAAATTCTAAACCCTGTTTCAGAATAGTTTCAATAGCTAGGATCCCTTGTTCCAGCATCTTTTGGACAATCTCTTTATCTTTTTTAGAAAAAGGACTAAGCACAAACTGAGAAGGGTCTTTTCCTTTAGGAAGAGGCCCAATACCTAAGCGGAGTCTGGGGAATTCTTTTGTGCCTAAAGATTCAACGATTGACTTTAAACCATTATGGCTGCCGCCAGAACCTTTTTTTCGTACGCGCAGGGTTCCTAAAGTTAAATCAAAATCATCAAAGCAAATTAAAAGTTGCGTTGGTTCAACTTTCGTTTTTTTAACCAGATGCTCTACAGCAATGCCTGAAGCATTCATATAACTATTTAACCGCACAAAAGAAGGGTTGGAAAGAGTCGTGTCATACATTTTTTCTTTTTGCCAATTTAGATTTTTTTCTCTTTGAATTTTTTCCATTAAAGTTCTTCCCAAATTGTGAGGAGTTCCTTCATATTGAGGATCAGGATTTCCTAAACCTATGACAAACCGAATGGGATGTTCCATCTTTTAGAGAAAATTTAGGAAACTAGCTCAAATAATTTCGTTTTTCAATTAAGAGAATAATGCGGTTTATTCTATTTAATCCAACTATTAATTGTCTCATGGGTCAAATCATTTTACAATCAAGTCAGTTCAGAAGGTAAAGGGGATCATTTAGCTGGAGTTCCAGTTGTTTTGGGAGCAGCTGCTCCCTTTTCTCCAGGTTTAGCTGTGGCTGTGGCAGCAGCTTCTTCACCTTCTTCAGGTTTTTTACCTTTGGCAATGACCTCTGGTTCAGCGGCTGTTGCAGCTCCCGGAGCTTGTGGAGTTTCCTCTAAAATAGTTGGGGCAACAACGTTTGCAATCATCTGGTGCGGATCTAGTAAAAGCTGTACCCCAGCAATTGCGGGGATTTCGCTTGCAAGTAGTCCATGTCCAATTTCTAACCCGCTAACATCCAGATTAATTGCAGACGGTAAATCTTTAGGCAGCGCAAGGATTTTTATTTCCCGAACTAAATGCTGCAGAATTCCTCCTGAAAGTTTTACTCCTTTAGCTTCTCCCACTAGGTGTAAAGGCACCATCACTTCTAATTTTTCCGTCATGCTTACTCTTTGAAAATCCACATGAAGCAGCTTTTGGGTAACGACATCCCTTTGGATTTCTTTGATAAGAACAGAGTCGCTTTGGTTTCCCACTTTTAGTTCTAATATTGCATTGTGGCTGCCAATGGTTTTCTGTAAACTTTTTTCTTTTACTTTTATCAGAATATTTTTGTCGCTTTTTTCCCCAGAATGGCCTCCATAGAGTACAGCCGGGATCCAGCCAGATTTACGCAACTCATTTAGTTTTCCGTTTGAGACGGATTCTCTTGTTTCTGCACTTAAGATTATGTTTTGCATTGTTTCATTCTCCTTACACAAAGAGCTCACTGACAGAGGAACCAGAATGAATGCGCTCAATAGCTTCAGCCAAGAGATTGGCTATAGAAAGCACAGTGATATAGTCTGGTTTTGATTGTTTTAAAGGAACTGAATTCGTAACTACAATTTCCTCAATTGGAGCTTGGTTTAATCTTTCAATGGCTGGCCCTGCAAAAATTCCATGGGCGCAGCCAGCAAAAATCTTTTTTGCCCCTGCGCGATGAAGGGCCTCACAGGCTTTGCACAAAGTGCCTGCGGTATCAATAATATCGTCAATAAGAATTGCGTATTTGTCTTTTACGTCTCCCACAATTGTCATGACCGCTGCTTCTCTGGGAGAAATTCTTCTTTTGTCCACAATGGCCAGTTCCCCGTTTAAGCGTTTGGCAAAGGCTCTGGCTCTTTCTACTCCGCCTGCGTCTGGTGAAACAATCACCAAAGTCCCAGGTTCATTATTGATAAAACTTTTTCTTTTAAAATAGTCTATAATCACAGGGTTTGCGTAGAGGTGATCTACGGGAATATCAAAAAAACCCTGAATCTGCCCAGCATGTAAATCCATGGTTAAAACTCTGTCTGCTCCTGCGGCTTGAATTAAGTTTGCCACAAGTTTTGCTGAGATGGGCACTCGAGGTTCAGCTTTTCTATCTTGTCTGCCATAACCATAGTAGGGTAAAACAGCGGTAATTCTATCCGCGCTTGCCCGCCTTAAAGCATCCATGAGAAGCAGCAGTTCCATTAAATTGTCATTTGCCGGATAAGAGGTGGGTTGTACGACAAAACAATCGTATCCTCTTACATTTTCTTCGATTTTTACTTCTACTTCTCCATCAGGAAACCTTCCCACATGAGCGCGTCCTAAAGGAATTCCTAAAATGGCACAAATTTCCTCAGTTAAAGGCAGATTAGAATTGCCAGAAAAAATTTTTAGGGTGTTATTGTTATAAGTTCGCATAAGAATTTTCTCCCTTTTTAATCGTTTATTTTCTTTTTTTAACCCAACCTTTTTTGATGACCAAGGATGTTCTTTCAATTGCTAGAGAATCTGAAGGCACGTCCTCAGTAATAGTAGAGCCCGCTGCAAGAACGGATCTAGCCCCAACCTTTACAGGGGCGATCAGATTTACATTGGATCCAACAAAGGATTGAGAACCAATAGTTGTTTTATGTTTATTTTTTCCGTCGAAATTACAGGTAATCGCGCCCGCGCCAACATTAATTTTTTCTCCCAAAATAGAATCGCCGATATAAGCTAGATGAGAGACCTTTGTTTCCTTGCCGATATTTGAATTTTTTATCTCTGTAAAGTTTCCTATCCTTGCTTCATCCTGAACCACAGAGCCTGTTCTTAAATGGGTATAGGGCCCAATTTCAACTTTATTGCCGATGGTTGAGCCATAAATAAAAGAAGCGCGAACCACTGTATTCTCGCCAATATTAGAATTTTCTATAAAACTAGAAGGACCAATTTTGCAGCGTTCTCCAATTTTGGTTGCGCCCAGCAGCATAGTTTGAGGCAATAAAAGCGTATCTTTTCCAATGGTGACTTTTTCTTCAATATAGATGGAAGAAGGATTTAACATGGTGACACCCTGCTCCATCCAATAATTTCTGATTTTTTCTTGAAGGAACTCTTCAGCCATGCTCAATTCAACTCTTGTATTGATTCCCATGGTTTCCTTGATGGCTAATCCATTTCTGGCGCCGCTTTGGAAAGCATCAACTTTTAATCTTTTATTATAGAAATGCTCAATCACATCCGTTAGATAATATTCTTTTTTAGCGTTATTATTTTTTAAATGCGGCAAAATTTCCAGCAATTTTTTAATTTCAAAACAATAAATGGCTGAATTGACCTCGTCAATATTTTTTTCTTCCAATGTCGCATCTTTTTCTTCCACAATTTTTTGCACTCTTAAATTTTGATCCCTAACAATTCGTCCGTATCCAAAAGGTTGGGAAGTTTTAAAAGAAAGGATAGAAGCGTTATTTTCTTGTTTTAAATGAAAGTTACAAAAAGAAAGAAGAGTTTCTGAAGAAATAAGAGGGGTGTCTCCGCAAACAACTAGAATGTGAGAAGAGGATTTTGAAACGTGTTGAAGCCAGTTTTTTGCAGATTGGACCGCGTTTCCTGAACCCATCTGCTTTTTTTGTGGGATAAGCTCAATATTCTTTTGTTTTTTTAGCTCTTCTTTTATTTTTTCATTGCCATAGCCTACCACAATTCCAATCTTCTCTTGAGGAATAGGCATGCTCGCTTTGATCACCCTTTGGATCAAAGGAACACCGCAAAGGGTGTGCATTACTTTTGGAATTGAGGAGGATCGCATCCTTGTCCCTTCTCCAGCAGCTAAAATGAGTATGGAATATTTTTTTGACATAGCGCTTTATTTTTTTTAAAGTTTTTGAAGTTTAAGACTCTCGTTTTTTAGAGATGACTAAAAATCTCTCCGGAGCCTGGACTCGAACCAGGAATGGGAGATCCAAAGTCTCCTGTGTTACCATTACACCACCCCGGAAGAAAGAACTCTAAACTTTGAAGGTTAAAATTTTGTTTGTTCTCCCCTTGTTCATTTTCCTGTAATCTCTATTTTCTCTTGTGGAGCCGGATGCGTTATGGTTGGTTCTTTTTTGGATTCTTCCTCATAAGCCGCAAGAATTTTGGTTTCTAGTTTTTTTCGAAATTCTTGGGTAATGGGATGAGCAATATCTTTGTGAGTGCCATCCGGGAGCTTACGCGACGGCATGGAAACTAAAAGACCTTTTTCTGTTTTAACAATGCGGATGTGGCGTACAACAAACGCGCTGTCAAAAGTGACTGTTACATAGGCTTTTAATCGTTCTTCATTCCGGCAGCTCACACGAACTTCTGTAATTTCCATGAGAGAAACCTCCTTGACCATCTACTTCTAATGCGCAGCAAAACTTTTTTATCTAAAGTGATTGAACTAACCAAACGTTTTGATAAGAATGCAATAATTTCTTTTTTACCTCTTCCCCAACCTTTTTGGAAGAAACAATTCCAAAAAAAGCAGATCCTGAACCGGAGAGACATGCGCTCTCTGCCCCTTGAGAAAGTATTTCCTGCTTACATTTTTTTAGTTCAGGAATTTTGGAAAGAACAACATCCTCAAAGGAGTTTTTTATGCATAAACTCCATGCCTTTCGGCCCTTTTGTTTTATTAGGGAATTTATCATTATATTAATATTTGAATTTTCAGTCAATTTTAATCCTTTTTTTTGCCGGGTTTCATCCCACCAAGCGTAGGCCTCTTTTGTGGAACATCCAATTTCAGGTTTCACGATCACGCACCAAAACTTTGGAGCCGGGGTAATGGCGCTTATTTTTTCCCCTATGCCCTTACCTAAAGCGCACCCTCCTTTAAGGAAAAACGGCACATCTGCTCCTAATTTAGAAGCGCATCTAATGAGCTTGGATTGTATTTTGAAAGAAGAATAAGAGGATTTAAGAAATAGTTGAGCCAGCCCTTTAAGCGTTGCTGCCGCATCTGAAGAACCTCCTCCCAACCCTGCCTCTATTGGTATTTTTTTCTTTAAAATAATTTCACAGGATTTGTTTAGATTAAATTCTTTGAAGAAATGTTCCGCAGCTTTCCAAACCAGATTTTTTTGATCTGGAGGGCAGCCTTGGGTCAGTTGAGAGCCATTTTGAATTACTTTTAGAGAGAATCTTGGAACTTTTTCTTTAGTCTCTTTTAATTCTATCTCATCATATAAGCTGATGGTTTGGAAAATGGTTTCTAGAGAATGATAACCATCTTTTCTTTTTTTTAAGATTTGTAAATAAAGATTGATTTTTGCAGGGGCTAAGAGGCGCATCTTTATTCTTTAGCTTTGAATATTTTATTCTCTATGGTGTCTAAAGAAAGACGGGAAAATTCAATCTCAATCTCTTTTAAATCAGTTTCATTTTTATTTAATGATTTTATTTTTATTTTTTGCGGGAAAAAATTGCGATTTATATTTTGGTATTTTTCTATTTTTAGAATCGTGTTTCCCCAGAGGATCGTTTCCACTAATCCTGTTTTCTTTTTTAAAGTTAGGGAACGGTCTTGATAGGTAAGGATATAATGTTTTGATTTTTCTTGAACCTCTGTTTGCCATTGGTCTAGTGGAAGCAGGAGTTTGTTATCAAAAAAGGAGGCGATGATTTCAAGTAATTTTTTAGTTTCTTGCGGCATCTGCTCTTTAATTTCCGGAGGAAAAACAGTCCATTGGCTGATGGCGTTACTTTCATAGCGAAGGGTGACAGGCATCTGGGCGCTTAAGCCTAGATCCATGCGCAGTTCAGTAATCGTAGTTGTGGAAAGCTGGTGAGAGGGGTTCGTTTTTCTTAAATAAAAGAATCCGGATGAACTTCCCTTTGCAATAAAATTTTTTTTACCTTTAAGTAAAATCATTCCGGAAAGATAGGGCGTTTCGCTCAAAGTTTTTTCAAAATTTTTAAGAAGTTTTCTAGCTGGGGATTCAGGCAAGAGCCATTTTTTATAGCGTTCAAGTTTTTTTCGTATGGTTTTATTTTTTGGGTCAAGTTCCAGCGCTTGCCGATAGCTCAAAGCTGCCTCTAAACTATTCCCCAAAGCATGATAGCAGTCTCCAAGGTGGTCAAAGATCGCTGGATCAGGCATGCTTTCAACAGCTGATTTTAAATGGGAAATTGCTCTTAAGATGTCTCCCTCTCTAAAATTAAGCCAACCCAGGGAGTCTGCATAGGCAGGATTATCTTGGTCAATTTCTAATGCTTTTTCTATTAATTTTCTTGCTTCAAATAAGTTTTCGTTCCGATCCGCATAGGTATAGCCCAAATAATTGTAAGCAGAAGCGTTGGTCGGATCAATTTTAATGACATGCTTAAACATTTTTTCAGCTTCCGGCCATTTTTTAATTGAATCTAAAGCTATGCCTAGCTGAAAATAACTAGAAGCAAAATCTTTTTTTAATTCAATCGCTTTTTCAAATTCTTTGATCGCTTTTTTTGGTTTTTTTAGATCCAAATAAGCTAATCCCAAAAAATAGTGGAATTGAGCTTCTTGGGGGGATAGCTTTACAGCGGTTTTAAGAGACCGAAGAGCATTTTTACTCTCTCCTAATTGACTGTAGACGCTAGCAGCTCGAATGTGGAGTTCTGGATTATTCATTCCTTTTTGAGCTTGTAAATAATAGAAGAGGGCTTTTTCCCACTGCTTTTTATTTTCATACACTAAGGCCAGCCAGAAATTCGCTTCCATCGGAGGGGAAGGATCATTCAGGTAAATTTGCAGCAAATTTTCTATTTTGTCAAATTGTTTGAGCTTAGAGTAAAGAGAGATCAGCTGCATTCGTAGAGAAAAATGCTCCGGCGCTTTTTTTAAAGCTTTTTCAAAGTAAAGGATAGCTGACTCTAGATTATTTTCTTTTTCATAGGTCTCTCCTAAAAAGAGTAAGGAGGGCACAGATTCGGGGTCTATCTCTATTACTTTCTCAAACATATTTTTAGCTTTTGGAAACTCTTCCATCTTTTGATAGACGAGTCCTAAGGAGTAGTAGGCTTGAATGGAAAAAGGATCAATCTTAAGAATGTTTTCTAAGATTTTTATCGCTTTTGGGGAATCTTCAAAAAGAAGGATGTTGCTTAATTCAATCAAACTTGGAATATATTTAGGATTTTCTTCAATTGATTTTTCCAATATTTGTCTTGCTGTAATTTTTTGGTCCAACATTAAGTGGATGGAGGCTAAAAAAAGAGAAGCTTCTGGATCCTCTGGATGGAGCTTGTAAAAGGCTTGAGCATCTGGCAGAGCTTTTTCTGGCTGTCCCATTTTTAAGTAAAGGTTCGCTCTTTGCTGGTAAATTAAAGAAGCTTGGGGCTCTAAAGCAAGGGTTCTACTATATTCTTTTAAAGCGCGTTCCAGCTCCCCGTACCGTTCTAAAATCAACGCGTTCAAAAAATGGGAATAAACCTTTTTCCCTGCCGGGTTTTCATTTTGAGAAAAGGAGAATTCGTTTTTTTCTTTTTTTGCCGAAATTCCAAGGTTTTGGAAGGCGCATAGACTGAGCATCAGTAAAAAAAAGATTTTTTTAAGCACGAAAAAGTTTGCCCTGTCTTGCCGAATCCAACATCCTAATGCAAAAGTGCGGTTTAAAGCGCGCATTGCATTAAAATTGCATTTTGGTTTCCGTAAAATTTTTTTCTAAGACCCACTGTTTTAAATCCGCATTTTTCATACAATTTTTTCGCCGCGATATTTCCTTGCTCAAATTCAAGCTCCATGATTTTGCAGCCTTTTTGAGAGCAAACTCTCATTAAATGTTTTACAAGAAAAGTTCCGATTCCTGCTCCTCTTCTGTCTGGAATTACTGTAATTTGAATCAGTTGCGCGATCTCTTTCACTTGCCAGACCACTCCAAATGCGATCAGTTCTTTTTCATCTTTTACTGTCGCATGAATCGAAAAAGGAAGTTCTAATTCTTTTTGAAACATCTCTTTTGTCCAAGGAGATCCCCTAGACAGACGATCTAAAGTGGTTAGTTCCAAGAGGTCATCTTTATCTATGGGACGGATAAGAAATGAATGAGAGGTGAGCTTTTTGGAAGCAGTCACTTTAAGGTTTCATAAAAAATCTAATAATTAATTATACAAAATCTTGTGATTATTTAACTCGAAAACATTCACTTGGATTGTTGAATTCCTTAATATCTAAGTAAATGTTTTGGTTTAAAGATCCTTCAAAATCTTCTTTTTTGCTACAATTATTTTTATGTATGAAGTACTAATAGAGAAAAAGTTTTCCAGCGCCCATTATTTGAGGAATTATCATGGGGCAGATGAACCCTTGCATGGACATAATTGGAAGGTTCAGGTTAAGTTTAGAGGAAAAAAATTGATGGTTCCGGAAGAATATCTCTGTGATTTTGTTGAAATGCATTCTTTTCTTGATCAGGTGATAGGTAAAATTAGTTATAAAAATTTGAATGATTTGGAATTTTTTAAAAAAATGAATCCTTCTGCGGAAAATATAGCGCGCTGGATTTATGAAGAATTGGCAAAACTTCTGCCAAGCGATCCTCCTTACTCAGTCACGGTTTGGGAAACAGAGGATGGGGCGGCAAGTTTTATTGCTGAAGAGTAATTTCAATCCCCTAATCCACCTTCATGCCTTACCCAAAAATAGTCCTTAAAAATAATTGTGATCGTAGAATTTTAGCCGGTCATCTTTGGACATTTTCCAATGAAATTGAGCAGGTGGATGCTGGGATTAAACCCGGAGAGCTTGCTGATCTATATTCCAAGAAAAATCTTTTTCTTGGCAGAGGGTTTTATAACCCTCATTCCCTAATTGCCGTACGGCTTTTAACTTTTGAAGATCAGGCGATAGATACTCAATTTTTTTTGAATAGAATTAAAAAGGCAGAGAGTTTTAGAGATTCGCTTTTTTTTGGAGACCATGCCTACCGCCTTATTTTTGGAGAATCAGATTTTTTGCCGGGGTTAGTAGTGGACCGGTTTGATAAAACTTTTGTAATCCAATCCAACTGTTTAGGAATGGATCTTCTTTTTGAAAAAATAATCGCAGCCTTAAAAGAAATTTTTGAGATTGAATGTTTGATTAAAAAAAATGATAGTTCTCTTAGGTCTTTGGAGAATCTTTCTACAAACGTAGAGGTGGTTCAAGGGGAAATTCCTTTAGATTTTAGGATATTTCAAACCTTTAAAGATCAGAAATTAAATTTTTTAGTTGATCCTTTGGCAGGCCAGAAAACAGGATTCTTTTTTGACCAAAGAGAAAATAGAGAGCGTTTAGGCGAAGTTGTAAAAGGAAAAAGTGTCTTGGATTGTTTTTCTTATACAGGAGCGTTTGGAATCTATGCGGCAAAGGCTAAAGCAAAAGAAGTGGTTGCAGTAGAATCTTCTCCAAGCGCGTGCGAACTGTTACAAAGAAATGTTGTTTTGAATGAAACGCAAATCAGGATCATTCAAAAAGATGTTTTCGAGGCCCTGGAGGAATTTAAAAAAGAAAATATTAAATTTGATATAATTGTGCTGGATCCGCCGGCATTTGCGAAATCTAAAAAGAATATGTTCGGCGCCTTAAGAAAATATAGGAAGTTGAATCAGGCTGCTCTCTCCCTCTTGAATGAAGAGGGAATTCTTTTTAGCTCCAGCTGTTCGCATCACATTTCCAAAAATCAATTTTTAGAAATGTTAAACGCTGCGGCTTCTTATTCTAAAAGACAAATTCAACTTTTAGAAATGAGAGGACAGGCAAGAGACCATCCTGTTTTGCTTTCCATGCCCGAAACAGATTATTTAAAATGCGCGATTTTAAGGAACAATTAAAAAATGTTTAAAACGATACAAAAGATCCATTTTGTGGGAATTGGTGGATCTGGCATGTCTGGCATTGCGGAAGTGTTGGTCAATTTAGGTTATAAAGTAACTGGTTCTGATTTAAAACAGTCGGACGTGACGGACCGTTTGCAAGGGTTGGGAGCAGAGATTTTTTATGGCCATCGCAAGCAAAATGTGGGAGAGACCCAAGTGGTTGTTACTTCTACTGCGGTACGCAAAGATAATCCGGAAGTAAAACAGGCTTTAAAGCTAAAAATTCCTGTGATTCCCAGAATAGAGATGTTGGCTGAACTCGCGCGTTTAAAATACACCATAGCGGTTGCAGGAACTCATGGCAAAACTACCACTACTTCCATGGTTGCGACGATTTTACAGGAATCAGGCATGGACCCAACTTTTATTATTGGGGGAAAACTACAGCAATTAGGGAGCGGCGCAAAATTAGGACATGGGGACTATTTAGTGGCAGAAGCGGATGAATCAGACGGCTCTTTTTTAAAACTTTCCCCAACCATTGCGATCATTACCAATATTGACAATGATCATTTAGACTATCACGGCTCTATGAAAAAGCTGAAATCAGCTTTTATAGAATTTGGCAACCGCGTTCCTTTTTATGGATGCACTATTTGCTGTGTGCAAGATAAAGAAGTAAAATCCATTTTGCCCTATTTAAATCGGCAAGTGGTTACTTATGGATTTGATTCAGGGTGCGCTTATTCCGCGCAGAAGATAAGTTTTGAGAACCAGCACACGCGGTTTAATTTGTTTTTTAAAAAAGAGGAGGTTGGGACGATTAGCCTGCCTCTTTCTGGAAAACATAATGTGTTAAACGCTTTGGCAGCTTGCGTATGCGCTTTAGAATTAAAAATTCCTTTTGAAAAAATTAGCCTTTCTCTGCAAAAGTTTCAATCTGTGGCTAGAAGGATAGAGTTAAGAGGGGAAAAAAATGGAGCTCTTTGGATTGATGATTATGGCCATCATCCAACGGAAATTAAAGCCACGCTCTCAGCGCTGCGGGAAAAATATAAGGATAAACGTTTAGTGGTTCTTTTTCAGCCGCATAGATTTAGCCGCACCAAGATCCTTTTAAAAGAGTTTGGCAAAGCATTAAGGGACGGAAATGAGGTGATTCTTCTTCCTATTTATCCAGCTGGAGAAAAGCCTATACCCGGACTTTCTTCTAAGAATTTGCTCCATGTTTTAAGGAGAAATGGGGTTCATTCAACTTTATTGAATGGTCACCAGCCCCCTATGTTTTTAGAGCAATATTGTAAGCCAGATACCATTTTTCTAACCCTAGGTGCAGGGGATGTTTGGAAAATGGGTCAGAAAATTTTTGCGCCCGTCGACTAGCGGTTAGGTCACAGCCCTTTCAAGGCTGTAACACGGGTTCAACTCCCGTCGGGCGCGCATCCTTTTTAGATTGAAATTTCTGGAAAAACGATGACAAACGTAAAGAAATTATTCGACATTTCAGAATTTTTACAATTGAAGTCAGTGCTATAGTATGGAAAAGGAGTAAGTACGATAGATGAAAATGTCGAAGATAAAACACGATTTGGAACTTAAAAAGATGGCTGAGAAACTAATGCAATTTTCATGGAATCGTCCCAATGTAGATAAAAGCCATGTTCTTGAACTTCTCTTTAACTGGAACGATTTTTATAGGCAGGTAAGAAGGAATGCCACCCATAAATCCATATAAAAAGATTCTATCCCAATTTAATAAGAACAAAGTAAATTATCTTGTCATTGGAGTTTCCGCCATAAATTATTATTCTCAAGACCCTGGGACTATGTTTTCCACCCAAGATTGTGATTTCTTAGTGAAACCAAATCCCAAGAACTTGGTACATGCTTTAAAAGTTTTATATAGGGAAGGTTATAAACTGGAATCGAATGGAGAACAGTTGGGTCCAATTGATCTTTGGCTTGCATCGAAAATTATTGAGCATGGCGCCATGATTACTGCGCGAAAAGGGAAAAGCCTTAATATAGATATTGTTACAAATGGAGGAAATATTTCTTATAAAGAGTGGGAGCAAGGTAGGAAAACTTTTAAAGTAGGGAATCTTAAAGTATGGGTGGGAAACTTACCACAACTTATCCAAGCAAAAGAAAACTCTGGCAGAGAAAAAGATAAGAAATTTTTAGCGCTTTATAAAATTCAATTGAAAGAGATGCTTAAAAAAAATTAATAAGCAACTATTTTACATCGCAAGGTTGGCAGGTATTGTTTTTCTAGAAAAATTATTTTTAAAGTTTTTGAATATTGCAGCTCAGGCGCTCTTGCTAATTTTGGGTTTAAAGAATTTCTATAGACGGGGATTAGCGCAGCTGGTAGCGCGCACGGTTCGGGACCGTGAGGTCGCGAGTTCGAATCTCGCATCCCCGAAAAATTTTATTAAGCACAAATAATTTGAAAAAAAATCTGAATCCTTCAGCTAGATTATGAAACCTGATTCATTTATTTCTCTTCATAACATTAAATTACGTTATCGCCAAATAGGTAAGGGAAAAGATATTCTTTTTATTCATGGATGTCCGGGTTCTATTGAAGATTGGGATCCTGTCAGTGACATTCTTGCTCAAAAATATCGGGTGACTCTTTATGACAGGCCAGGTCATGGGTACAGCGGTATTAATGGGAATCAGTGTAATTTGCGCACCAATGCGCGCATTGCTTCTACTTTAATGGTGGCTTTAAATTTAAAAAATGCTGTGGTTGTGGGGCATTCTTACGGAGCATCTACTGCTTTAGTCATGGCGATGCAAAATCCAAAAAATATAAAGTCTTGTGTTTTAGTAGCTCCTCCGGGTTATGCCCCTGTAGATGTGGACCGGATTAGTCATGTTTTAGCTATCCCTTTCGTGGGTAAAGGAATTACTCCTTTACTGGCTCCTTTGCTTGGGCCTTCGATGATTCGTAAAGGTTTAGGCAGAGCTTTTTATCCCAAAGCTTATTTGATGCCCGAAGGGTTTATTAATTTTAGACTTAAATTGTGGACTCAAACAAAAGTTGCCGTAACTCGAGCAAAGGAATTAATTAATTTAGAAGAGGATCTTAATGCAATTAGCAGGGATTATAATAAAATTGAGAAAAAAGTTTTTATTGTGCAAGGAGAGGACGACACCATTACCCATGCCGCGGTAAAATTAAATAAAGACATTCCTAACTCAAAACTATATCTTTTCAAACATACCGGCCACTATCTTCAATACTTAAAAACCAAAGAACTTTTATCCGTGATTGAAGAAGCTACTACAATTTAAACTGAACTGAACATATCCTACATTCCCAACCCAAATCCTTAAGGTAAAAATTTTTTTCCTTATTAAGACGTTACATCAATTTATTGTTTGCCAAAACTCTTATTTTTTTATATTCTTAAAACATTCCAATTAATTTTAAACATGGTGGCTGTAGCTCAATGGCAGAGCATTCGACTGTGGCTCGAAATGTTGCGGGTTCGAGTCCCGTCAGCCACCCCAAGCTGGATTTGAGGCGTATAAATTCTCTAATCTCTCTCGATAATCAGCGTGATTTAGAGGTTCCAACCGACGATGGAGGGCCTGTACCTCTGGGGCGAGTTTTTGCAGGTATACGAGCGGTTTTCTCGTCGATAAACGCAAGGTTCTAACCGAAAGTTCGAAGTTTGTGCCTAGGCAGCTTAGTATCTCCTTTTTAGTCTGCAAATCCCCTTCTTCAAATCTTTTTTTTGCCGTCTCAGCGAATTGGAAGAGATTTTCTGCGCGGTCAAGCCATGTCTCCGCGCGATGAGAATCATCCTTCAAAAGTTCTTCGGCTTTCTGACATCCATCTAAAAGTGTTTGCTTCTTTGAAAGATATTCTTCCGAACTTAACTCGCCGCTAAGGCGCATTTCAACCAAAGTATCCAGTTTTTTACGAAATGCATCCAAACGTTTTCTGTGCAACGCAAGCAAACTTTCTCTGCTCTCAATTTCTTTTGATTGCTCTTCCCGTAAATATTTCATTGCCCATTGGTGAAATTCTGGAGGGATCGTAATTTGATCCAACAAATCAAGAATTTGGATCTCTAATTCGCTGTCTCGTATTGGCGGCTCTGAACAATTTGGATCTATTCGGCGCGAACAGCGGTAATAAGTATATTTGTGCACATTCCCATTTTTTTGATGTTTGGTTTTAGTTTCTGCCGTAATTGCAGCGCCACAAGGGCATTGAATCATTCCTGTAAAAGCGAAAACATGTTTATTGAGTTTTACCGGCCTTTTCCCTCTAATAATATCTTGTACAAGATCATATTCAGCTTTTGTAACCATCGGCTCATGTTTGCCTTGATAAATATCATCTCCCCAACGGAAGTAGCCATAATAAAAAGGATTCTTGAAAATTTCGTGAAATTTCGTGCGTGAAATTACAGTCCCTTCCGCATGAGTGGTACCCATTGCTTTCGCTTTAAAATAAAGCGAATCAACAGAACACCGGGTTTTAAGGATGGAATCCCAAAAAGAACGGACAACTTGGAATCGTTCTGGATCCTTATAAATTGGAGGGAGATTCGGATTGTTTCTATTATTGAGATAGCCAATAGGCGGTTTATGTGGTATCCAGCCGTTTTGCGCTTTGCTTCTCATGCCTCTTTTTGTGTTAGCAATTAAGTCCAATACAAACTGATTGGACATTCCAAATTCCATACTAATCATTAGGAAATTGTCAGTCGGATAATAAGATCTTTGGTAGCTTTGGATATGTTTAAGGACTGATTGCTGCAGCATCCATGTAATTGCACCGCCGTCAATAGGGTTGCGCGCTAACCGGTCCAGTTTCCAGCATATTATTCCTTGGGCTTTGCCTTTCTTTATATCTTCAACCATCTTGCTGAAAATCGGACGTCCTGGTGATTTAGCGGATTTCTCTTCCGTTAATATTTCAACAATTTGTAAGTTTGATTGTGCGGCAAGTTTTTTGAGTTCTGTAATTTGGGACGGAATGGAAGCAACCTGGCGGTCTTCGTTCTCGGATGATTTACGGGCATAAAGAAAATATTTTAAATTAGATTGTTCCATATGAGGTTTGTCCATTATATTAAAATTTGAGGAGTATAGCCTTCATCCTTTTCTTTCAGTACAGCCCTATAAAGGTTCAAAAGGTTGATCGCCTGCTCCTTCGCTTCAACGTCGGAAAGAGAAATTCCATAGCGTTTATAGTAAAGCTCTTTAAACTCCACAACTGCTTTATCGGGCATAGAGTTAGAAGGGGACATAATTATCGTCCCCTAACTCAGCAATTATTTTTCGATAAGACTGTTCCCATCCATTAACAATTGATTTAAAATCCTCAATAGAATTCTGCCCCGTCCTGCAGCCCAACCAAACTTGATTTAATTGATCTTCAATTTTATTAAGCTCTTGGTCCAATTGAGGTATATTTTGAATATACTCATAGATTCCTGCCTGCCATAACTCAGTAATTTTGCTAGAAGCTATATCAAGAATACCGCTCAACACATCATCTATGTTATGAGTGCTGTTAATTTCACAACCCTTTGGTTCTCGATATAATTTCAGATCAGCTAATGCCATATTTGTCTCAACCTTAACCACCTTAACCAACCTTAATCAGCTAAAAATTATTTAAAATGTTTAATATTTAGATATTTTTAAAATTGGTTAAGATAAAGTTCTATTTTTTAAGTCTTTTACTATATACCCCCGGGGGAAACTTCTAGAAATACCTTAACTACCTTAACCATAATTGTATTTGTCGTCGGTAAAAATGTGGTTAAGGTTGCGTAAAAGGTTGGTTAAGGTGGTTAAGGTT
>Ga0209343_10000038_pt1 | contig 156272 bp, 100 predicted proteins | sample RifCSPlowO2_02_FD_184026 | JGI IMG/M metagenome (GOLD analysis project Ga0209343, IMG submission 184026) | Groundwater microbial communities from Rifle, Colorado - Rifle CSP2_plank lowO2_0.2 (SPAdes) (version 2) | ecosystem: Environmental > Aquatic > Deep subsurface > Groundwater | place... | reverse complement strand
TTGCGAGCCACTTGTCTCTTTGTACCAATAATCAGCTTGCGGGGTATCGACTAGGGCCAGATAAACCCCGTAACTCTCGGCTCTTTGGGAATCGGTCCAGTCAAACTTAGGGCTGTGCGAAACATTGCTGGCACCACTGGCCGGTTCTGTCAGGCTAAAAGGTCCGGGAGCTTGCAGTTGCGGTGTGGGTGTGGGACTGGGTGTGGGACTGGGACAACTGGCTACCACAATCGGGTTGGGTGCTATCTCTGGAGCATTGACATGGCCAACTCCATCCCAAAGTCGCCAGTAGTATCGTTGGTCAGAGATTGGTACCAGCCCTCCAAGCATCTTGTTAGCTGAGGACCAGGAGAAACTGGTCTTGCCTGAGACATTGGTATGATCATAAACACCATCAGGATATGTAGGATCAGTCGAAACATCAAGCCAAAGCACCGGCTGATTACCCAAAGCCCAACTGAAGTTGACATAAGATACACCATAGCAGCCGGTCTGGGCACTGATCGGTGTCGGCGGAATACGTCCACTTGGTGCTGCCCCCACCGTAAACTCAACATAGATCTGACCGTTGGAGGTAGTTCCCCAGGTGGCCTGGGTGTTGTTGTTGTTTTTGGCTGCTACCGCCATACGGTATTTGCCGTCAGGCAGGCTGGTCGGTGGAGTTGGTGCTCCGCCGCCTGCTGTCCAGTTTGAAGCCGGAGTCCAGTAAGTTTGCGAGCCAGCTGCCTCTTTGAACCAATAATCAGCTTGCGGGGTATCGACTATGGCCAGATAAACTCCGTATTTCTCAACTCTTGCCGAATCGGTCCAGTCAAACTTAGGGCTGTGCGAAACATTGCTGGCACCACTGGCCGGTTCTGTCAGGCTAAAAGGTCCGGGAGCTTGCAAAGTCGGTGTTGGCGTGGGAGTTGGAGTGGGCGTGGGAACGGACACCAAATAGCGAATTGCCGGTGCACTGCTTGAAAATTCGAATTGATTGCAGTTGTTCATAACCGACACTCGCCAGTAATAAGTTTTGTTTGCCACTAAACCACTATTGGGCGCAGTTCTGCCTCCTGCTCTTTGAGTACTCCACGAACCAGGCCAAGATGCTTGATAAGTATCAGCATATGGCCCACTAAACCACCACCAGTCGCCATTGCCGTCAAATGGTTTTTCTGAAAGATCAACGTAATATTGATAACCGCTATCGGCTAATTTAGTCCATTTAAATGTAGGTTTACTAGTAGCAATGTCGCCACTAGGATCAAGCCCTCCGGGTTTAGTCAGAGCCAAACAGGCAACTTGTTCCCCCACTGTGAAATCAACATAGTTTTGGCCGCTTGAGTTGGTTCCATAGGTGTTGCCGGCGCTGTTTTGGGCTACTACTGCCAAACGGTAGTTGCCGTTGGGCAGGTTAGCCGGTGGCGTTGGTGCTCCGTTGGCCACTGTCCAAGCTGAAGCCGGCGACCAGTAAGCGTAGGAGCTAGTTGTCTGTTTGAACCAAAAATCAGCTTGCGGGGTATCGGCAAGAGCCAGATAAATCCAGTACTTCTGGGCTCTTGCTGAATCGCTCCAGTCAAAGGCGGGGTTTGAAGAAACATTGCTGGCACCATTGGCAGGTGACAAAAGATTAAAAGATCCAGGAGATTGCAGAGCCGGTGTTGGCGTAGGAGTTGCTGTAGGGGGCGTTGTCGGCGTTGGTGTGGGTGTCGGAACTCCTCCGCCAGGACCAACACTAAAGCTCCGCTTGCTTACGTAACCATAAAGTCCTGCTCGATTTCTGGCGGCAACCCTCCAGTAATAAGTATTACCGCTAGACACCGAAACCGTCTCCACACTGTCCGAGCTCCAAGAATACCAAGGCGGGTTCAAACTGGTACCAAAGTAAACGGCATAAAGCCGATCACTGGTTCCGCTACATTCATTGCCCCAATTGGTCACATCACTCCAATCAAGGGTCACCGAAGTGGTCCCCGAAGCGAAAGAAACGCCATCCGAAGGTGAACTTAAGGATGGGCCCATTGGGGAAGTCGGAGTACAACTAGGTGTAGTCCAAACATCACTTTCACCAAGAACTTCTAGATTATAGGGGAAATTTGGAGGTTGATAGTGAACGGCTACCACCTGGACATGGTAAGAAGTATTTGATTGTAGTCCGCTAATGGTATACGCAAGGGTAGAGGCAGCAAGGTTGCCGGAACCACCTCTGTTATTTGGCCATTCAGAAGAAAGAGCCCATTGGACAACGTAAGCCTGGAGATTTGATGCTGCATTCCACCCCACCATAATACTTGTCGTTGAAGGGTTGTAACTTACTCCTAAAACTTCTCCTTTAACCTCTCCTTGGGTCAATTCAGCCGGCGGCGGCGGAGGCGGCATGTTCTCTAAAGCAACCAGTTGTCGGTAAGTCGTCAAATAGTCTGTTTTTGAAGATCCGAAAAGAGAAAGAACGAAAACATTCAAGCCCAAAAAAACAATAATGACTAAGGTTTCAAGCTCAAATAGCCGTGAATATTTACTGTAGATAAATCGCTTCAGAATACGTAAAGAAAACCTATTTTCTATCATAGGCAGGCCTAATTCAAGCTTAGAAAATTGGGTAAATATTGTCAACTAGGGGTTATTATCGGGCACTCAGAAAACATTCAAAACCCTTTTATCATATTCACCGCTCTCGTACCAGCGGCCGTCTCGGTCAAGATCACCAACCGCTATCAGCGGAAAATTCCCGGCAACAGAAGGAGCCTTAAAAGTCACTGAACAGGCTGATCCCGAGATTTTGCATCTTGTCCAAAACCATCTAAGGTTCGCACTTGAGCTAGCAGAACCCCACCATAAACCCTTCAAACCGCCAAGATAGAACCAAACAGGCGTACCATCACAAAAACCGCTGTCAGTTTGGACCCGAACGACTACTTGTCCATTTGTGGCCACAGGCGAGGTTAATGAAGCAATGCGCAGCGGACCTGCGCATCTCCCGTCTATTGGAGACGGTATGGGTGTCGGTGAGGCATTAATTGTCTGATTTAAAAACGGTTGCAGTCTCAAATTCCTAAAATGAACAGATCCCGAGTATTGATTGAAACTTGCAACCTTGCTTTGCTGATCAAAAATAGGCTTAATTAGCGGTTGTCCAAGTAAGCCACCAGCAAATCCATCATAAAAAATCCAATCTCCGGGGTCTTTTCCATCGTATGTTCTAAATTCGGAGACGTACCACGAGCCATTTTCGTTTCTAAAATACATATTCATCCCCATGGGTACACCGTTCTCTCGCCAGCCGACTTCCAAAGTTGTATAACCAGAATTACCAGGATCAGAATGCACAAAAAGATTGTTGGTACTACCGAGAAACTTCTTACCATCGGCTATTATGTAAAAATCGTCAGCCGTTAGCGAAACCTGCGGAGTTCTCCAACTAATCCTGTTATTAAAAACGGTCCCTGGCGTCGGACTTGGCTTCGATATAATAATTGGTCTTGGGCTACTCGCTGGCGAAGGCGTTGGTGAAGGCGTAGTTGAAGAAAGCGAGTTAACCCCCAACTGGACAAACATCACGTCCCAATTACCAAAATCAAAAGGGATGCCCACCATTGCCGTATAAGCCGGATCAACATAATTAAGTCCGCTAACAAGGCTTTGCCGATAACATTTGGTCCCATCATCTTCGCATCTGCCCTCTTGATAACTCCAACCTGTTCCCGACCAGGCAGGATCGGTAACCGCCAGTTTAACCTCAAGAGCCGAACCAGGGTTTACCGGCCCTGACCAGCTCAGCCGGCTCCCGCTCACCAAACTTCCGTTGACATAGAGATCACCGATATCCGCAGGTGGATTCTCACCGCTATCTTTGACTCCATTATTATTGGCATCTCGAAATACACTGATATTGACTGCCGGCGGCCGAATTTGGGCTTGGGCAACTTCTCCTTGAACTGTACCCTCAGTTAATAATTCGGGCGGCGGAGGCGGAGGCGGTTTTTGCAAAATTGCCCCAAGATTAAGTTCCTCGAAGTTAATGGTTCTTACGAAAAAATTCAAGAGGATTAAAGCAAAAATCAAACCGACAACTACTGCCCTAACATTCGCTGGCTCTTTAAACTTCCTCTTAAAAAACAATTCCATGAGATCTGTGGTCTTAAAATCTGCAGAGGTTGAAGATGTTTGAGTTTCTGGCTCAGACGCAAGCTGTTTGTTCTTTTTCATTGGCAGGCTTAATTTCCACGGTAGAACAAATAAACTACTCTTGTCAACTAGGGGTTATTGTCGTTATTTGTCAATTGTCAGTTGTCAATTGTCAATCTTACTGGGGCAACGGTATCGGAGCTCGCAAAACATTCAACACTCTCTTATCATACTCGCCGTTTTCGTACCATCTGCCATCTCTGTCAAGGTCGGCAACTGCGACTATCGGGTATGAACCGGCTGTGGCCGGTGCCTTAAAGGTCACCGAACAGCTGTTTCCCGCAAGCGTACACCCTTGCCAAAAGTAAGGTCTGGCACCCACATAAACCCAAGCAGGCAAGCCGTTGCAGGCAAATCCATTAACTTGAATCTTAACCGTCACCTTGGCCAAAGTCGTAACCGACGAAGGCATCGACAAAAACCTCAGTGGCGCGCAGCCGATTTGGGTTGGAGGTGAAGGTAAAGGTGTGGGTGTAGGTGATGGCGAAGGACATGATGGAGTTCTAATGTCTGGGCCACTCACTTCATTAAGACCATTTGAAACTCGCCATTTATAGGATGTATTGAAAGCAGGAACTAAACCATCGTTCATAGGATTATAGGCACTCCATCCAGAAACTACCCTGTCGCCGGAAATCTGAAATCTGTAGATCGAGTGCCGTGTCTGCCAGTTATTATCGGACACGTCTACCCGCCAGTTAACCGAACTAATTGCCGGTTTCCAGGAAAAAATGACCATCTGTGCCGAAGCTGGCCCACCACAACCCATATCAAGGTTGACCATCAGATTATAAGGATAAGTCGCCTGATCTGTGGGTAACGGTGAAGGCGTTGGCGTCGGGCTGGCGCAAACCCTGCCAACCTGAGCAGTCACCATCGAGACATCAGAGGCGTCAATAACTCCATCTCTGTTCAGATCATAGCTGTCATTGTAATTGGAGTCTCCAACTGCCTTGCCATACATGGCTATCACAAGTTGAACATCAGCCTGGGTGACCTTACCGTCCCCGTCAAAATCATATAAGATACAGACCGATGAAGTAGTTGGGGAAATTTGTTCACCCTGAACATTCCCCTCGCTAAGAATATCTTCAGGTGGCTGGGGAGGCGAATACAGTTCTGGAGGTGGTGGCGGCGGATTATCTTGAAAAAATGAGGTCTGGGATTTGAGCTTATTGAAATCAACCGTATTTAGGAAGAAAATCAAAACTCCAAAGGCTACAATAACCGCCAGCAGAAGCTTCAGAAAACTGGTGGGGTTTTTATACTCGCTGCCGGAAAAGACCTTTGCCAGTTTGGTCGCGTAAGCGTCGAGTTTTTTGATCATTTAAGTCTACTTCTAGCGTAAGGTAGTCGAGTAAATATTGTCAACTAGAGGATTTGTTAACTACTAATTTCACTAAGGTAATGGCATTGGACCACGCAAAACGCTTAAAACCAGCTTGTCGTATTCGCCGTTTTCATACCATCTGCCATCTCTATCAAGGTCAGCAACTGCCACAACCGGATAGGAACCTGCCATGGCCGGCGCAGTGAATGTCAGCGAACAATCATCACCGGAAAGCCTACAGCTTTGCCAAAAGTAAGGCTGGGCACCCACATAAACCCAAACAGGCATACCGTTGCAACCAAATCCTCTTGTCGTTACTTTAACAACAACCTGCCTTCCTGCAAATACAGGATTAGGGTCAATAAATGCAGCCAGTGGTGCACAACTCACTTGTGGTGAAGGTGAAGAGACGGGTCGCGATGAACATCTTTGTAGGACCGCTTGAGGACCATAATTGGCCCAAAACCTGTAAAGTTGCCCGTCGAAAAATGCCGTATAGGGACCAGTTCTGCCTAAACTCAAAGCACCAGTGTTGACCCAATTGCCCCAGCGTTTTTCCCCAAGATAAACACCCTTAAATACAGTCCGATTATTACCAGGGGCAACATTGCCATAGATGTAAAGAGTTAATTGGCCATTTTGTTCAATCAAAACATGAGAGTTTTGTGAATTTTCAAAACCTACCTTGTACCAACCCGTATCACGATTAGTCCTGGGGTTAATCTCCCGCGCAATCACTTTCTGGCCGTACCTGTAGGCCTCATTATTTGGTTCAACTGTTGTCAGGATCAATCTGCCATTGTAGCTGACCATAGCATTATGCGCATAACTTCCCAAATCTTTAATATCTTGCCAAGCGCCGTTGCAAGCAATATCCGGTGGTGCCTCTGGAATTAATACCGGTTTTGGCGTAGGCGTGGGTGTCGCTGAAGATGTCGCTGTGGGTGGCGGTGAGGATGTCGAATTTACACATACCCTGCCAACCTGAGAAATCACCATTAAAATATCATCACCATCAACTACTCCATCATTGTTCAAGTCATATCTTGCATCGTATGTAGGTCCTACGCCACCATTAGCGGAAGCACCAAACATTACCCTAATAATATTTACATCCGCCTCGGTTACCCTGCCATCACCGTCAAAGTCATAACAGCCACCCAAATAGTTTGGATTATATTGTAAATTAGTCTGTTCACCCTGAACATTGCCTTGGTTAAGGATATCTGCCGGCGGCTCGGGCGGTGAAATTACATCCGGCGGAGGCGGCGGGGGCGGATTATCTTGAAAAAATGAAGTCTGGGATTTGAGCTTATTGAAATCAACCGTATTTAGGAAGAAAATCAAAACTCCGAAAGCCAGAATAACGCCGATTAAAATTTTGACAAAGCTTGGAGAAGTCGGAAATTTACTGCCAGCAAACAGCTTATCTACCTGCAACGCTTTTGTGTCAAGTATTCGAGATAACTTCTTTTTATCTTGGGATGAGCTCAGATTCGCTGATTTGGCCATTTATCGCTCTAATTTAACAGTAGATGATTGATCCAAACGCTGTCAAGTCCTTAAGCTTCCGCTCAAACAACCAAATTAATCAATTTATCAGGCACAAATATTACTCGCTTGACCCGTTTATTTTGCAGATATTTTGTCACTTTATTAGACTTAAGTGCTAACTTTTCGGCTTCCTCACGGTCAATTCCACGGTCAACTTCGATTTTATCCCGTACCCTTCCGTTAACTTCAACCACTAGCACTATTTTCTTAGACTCTGCTAATTTGGGATCGAATTTGGGCCAAGGCTGTTGGTGAATAGACCATAGCGCTGATTTTTGCTGATTTGCATCAGCTGATATCCGCTGATTTTTATCTGCGTTAATCGGCGCGCGTAAACGCTGCCACAGCTCCTCTGTCATATGCGGCGCAAATGGAGCCAATAAGAGAAGAAGGGTTTCCACTTCTTCTCTAGTGACGAGTTCGTAGTTTGTAGTTTGTAGATTTTTTTTATTCCGACTACCAACTGCTGACTCAGAACCACCCACTGCGCGCTCTTCGAGCGCGTTCAGCCATTCCATTAACGCCGCGATGGCCGTGTTGTAGTCCAAACTCTCAATATCCTCGGTTACACGCTTAATCGTTTTGTGCATCATATACTCGGCTTCGCCCCTCAATTTTAAATTTTCAATTTTCTTTTCCGAAGGAAAACTTCGCAATTTTAAATTTTTCTGAACGAGTCTCCAGATTCGCTTCAAAAACCGGCTCATTCCTTCAATTCCAGAATCGCGAAAGTCGCCACCTTGAGTAAATCGGCCACAAAACATCAAATAGCAGCGCAAAGTATCGGCGCCGTATTTTTCAATATAAGCATCGGGGGTCACAATATTACCGCGCGATTTGCTCATCTTGACGCCCTTTGAAATCAAAAGCCCGTGAGCCCGAAACTTTGTAAATGGCTCTTCCCAGCCAGAAACAGGCATCTTGGCTGATCCGCCTAATTGCCCTTTAGGGCTTTTGGCGGAAAAATCAAAATATCCTAAATCGTAGAAAACTTTCCATAGAAACCGGCTGTAAAGAAGATGAAGTACCGAGTGTTCGGCACCGCCAATGTACATATCAACCGGCAACCACTTCCAGGTAATCTCGGGATTCCAAGGAAAATTTTCCATTTTCCATTTTCCATTTTCCATTCCTATACTTGGATATCTCAAGAAGTACCAAGCCGAGTCCAAAAAAGTGTCGGAAACATCGGTTTCCCGACGCGCCTCGCCTCCACACTCAGGACACTTGACTTTGACAAAATTTGGATCTTGTGCCAACGGCGAAACCCCAGTCCCTGTCGGCTTGAAATTTTTGATGTAGGGAAGTTCAACTGGTAAATCCTTTTCTGGCACTGGATACCAACCCGCCATCTCAATTTTAAATTTTAAATTTAAAATTTTAAATTTCTTGGCTTCTTTTGTGCTAAACCAAGATTTACCTCGATCTCCACATTTTTGACAGTAAATGATGGGTATCGGTGACCCCCAATAACGCTGGCGCGAAATAATCCAGTCCCTCAGATGCCAAGTGACAGAAGTTGTCCCTATATGTTTACTTTTGATATGTTGAGTTATTCTTTGGATACTAGTGTTTGAGCTTAATCCGTTAAATTTATCAGAGTTGACCAGGATCCCTTCGCCGCTAAAAGCTTCTTTAGAAATGTCGCCGCCCGAGACTACCTCAATAATTTCAATTCCATGTTCCTTGGCAAACTCGAAGTCTCGCTGATCGTGTGCAGGTACACCCATAATTGCACCAGTACCATAGCTCGGTAAAACATAATCGGCAATATATATTGAAACTTTTTCCCCAGACAACGGATTTACACCGTGAAAATTAGTCTTGATACCGGTCTTGGATTTTATTCGTCTTTCCTCAAACGACTTATTCTTACTATAGTCCACATACTCTCTGATTCTCTGTCGCAATAATCCTTTTGACTTATCAATAATCAGTGGCAGACTCGGGTGTTCGGGTGCTAATGCCAAAAAAGTTGCCCCATAGATAGTATCCGGTCTGGTTGTGAATACTTCAATGAAACTATCTCTTTCTATATCACTACTAAACTTTAGTAATACACCATCCGACCGACCCAACCAATTACGCTGGGCAATCTTAACTTTTTCGCTCCAATCGATCTTATTAAGACCATCAAGAAGCCGCTGGGCATAAGCAGTGGTTTTAAAAAACCACTGGGAGAGTTCTCTTTTTTCAACTGGACTCTGACATCTTTCGCAAACTTGCCTATCGCCAGGCAGAACTCTTGTTCCCACTTTTGACTTTTGACTTTTGACTTTTGACTTATTTATTACCTGTTCATCGGCCAAAACCGTTTTACAAGAAGGACACCAATTGACGCTGGCCTTGGCCCTATACGCCAAGCCGTTCTTGAAAAGTTGAATAAAAATCCATTGAGTCCATTTGTAATAGTTTGAATCATATGTTTCTAGTCTGTGTGACCAATCAAAGGCATTGCCTATTGCATGAAGCTGCCTGTAAAAATTGGCCTCTGTCCGCCTGATAACATTTTTAGGATGCTGGCCGATCTTTAATGCAAAATTTTCGCTATGAATTCCAAAGCCGTCAAGGCCAATTGGCTCGAAAACATCATAGCCTTGCATCCGTTTAAAACGGCCGTAGATATCCGATCCGCAGAAGGCATACATATTTCCTACGTGCAAGCCTTCGGCTGAAGGATAAGGAAACATCATCAAATTATAAAAGGGCTGTTTGACCACTAGCAAATCTGGCTCGTAAACAGCAGATTCTTGCCAGGCTTTCTGCCAATAAGGCTCGATTTGGCCTGGATTATAGTCGTGATTATCGCACAGAATTTTCGATTTCATCGTCTAACCTCATCCCACCTCTAGCTTAGTATGGCAAATTAGGCCATTCATTGCAAAAATGACTAACAAAGTGCCTTAATCTTAGAGCCTATAATGACAATTTTATGCGAACTGTAGAATATTGGAAAATTTAGTTTGTCCCATAAATAATTTTTCCGCAATTTGACTAACCAAAATGACAATCTATTCAAATTGCCAAATTATTAGACAATTATAGGAAAAAGATTGTTGAGAAGCTTATCTGATTAACCTGATTATTGATGACTTTTTTGTTAGCAGTAAAATACAACTAAATGCCATTATAAAACTGTCGATATCTTCTGATATTTTTTGATAAATTCTTTTCCATAAACCGATAATTAAAAATTGGGAATTGGAAATTCCGACTGAAAGTCGGCTGTGGACCAGAGCGGACTCGAACCGCTTACCTCTGCAATGCGAATGCAGTGTTCTACCTGCTGAACTACTGGCCCTGATGTGGACCGTACCGGATTCGAACCGGTGACCTTTTGCATGCCATGCAAACGCTCTACCAACTGAGCTAACGGCCCGTTCTTCATGTATATTCTATTGTGACGTCGCATCAAACGCGACTGGCAAGTTTGACTTTCCGCTCTAGACCAATTGCCGTCTCTTGGCGTGCCTCGCTCGCCTCGCTGCGAAGCGGGCCTTTGGCGGGAGCTACGGGCCCCGAATGTGAACTTTGGCAAATTCAGCAAGCCTGATGAACTTGCCTTAGTTTACCAATATACCTGCATTAAAATCCAATAATTACCTTGTTCTAACAGTCTAAAGTTATTAGAATAAACTCTTAGCGCCTAAAATTCTTTACTGCCAGATTACTGACGATTGTTTTTACTTGTTTTAGCGCTGACCTATTTATAAATAATTTATTTTAAAAATTTTAAAATATTGTCTATTACTCAAAGATATCAGATGGCTATTTTTTATGACAACATCAATATATAAATTAGTAATCTTTAATAAAAATAAATATATCATTTTCTCTATAATTATAAAATCCTTGGCAAATTTTTCTAACACTATTGTTAATCAAAACAAATAGGTGTCTTAATTAATTTAATTAATCAATACAGTTGTTTCTCAAGTTATTTTAAAAATCTGCCAACATTTTCTCAAATTTTATCAATTATTTCAAAATTAGATTTATCTTTTTAAATAAGCCATATTTGTTTTTATTTACTTAAAAAGTTTACTTAGCAAATCAATATCAATTATACCTTCCAATACTATCAAAAATGCTCTTCAAAAAAAACCTTTCGTTTTAAGAAAATTAACAACCTCCATCTAAAATTCAAACGATAAAAATTTAACTGCTTCTTGAGAATGAATTGAAAAAAACAATTTTTAATGCCCAGTCTCAATCAATTTCTAAAATTAAAGTGTTATACGAGTTTAATTTCTTAATTGAACTCATAGTAAATATATATAAAAACCCATAACTATTCTTGCTGAATTATCACTTGGCAATCAATAACATTTTGTTTATTTGACTTACCAATTCTGTTAAGTTTTCCTTCTTAAGAGCAGAAATAGCAAAAGTTTTTTTCTTTTTTGCCCTAAAGAAACCGACATATTTATCGACTGTATGTAGGTCTATTAGATCTATTTTATTAAGAACAATTAACTCTTTCTTTTTGGCAAGTTCTTTGGAATATGCTTTAAGTTCGTTCCTAATAACTTGATAATCCTGCCATTTGTCAGATTTACCTGAAATATCAATCAAGTGGAGTAAAATCTTTGTCCTTTCAATGTGCCTCAGAAAAAGATCGCCAAGGCCACGACCCCGGCTGGCACCTTCAATCAAACCGGGGATGTCGGCAATTACTAGTGAGAGACTAGTGGCTAGAGAGCTAGCGTCTAGATTATTACTAGACCCTAGACCCTGAACGCTAAACTCTGTGAGTACTCCCAAATTCGGCTCTAAAGTTGTAAAAGGATAAGGTGCAATCTTAGGACGGGCGGCAGTTAAAACTGAAAGTAGTGTCGATTTGCCACTGTTTGGAAGACCAATCAAACCCACATCAGCAATTAATTTAAGTTCAAGTGTCAAATGACAAACTTCACCGACCTGCCCCTGCTCTCCAATTTTTGGTCTCCTGCCAAACTGATCGCGAAGATGAGCGTTACCTCGACCACCATCACCACCACGAGCAATTAGAACTTTTTGATCTTGCTCTATCAGGTCAAAAAGAAGAGTATCACGGGTATCAAAAGTATCACGGGTATCACGAGCTTTAGAACTTTCTGAACCCTTGGTACTTGTGGTACCCATGGAGCCCGTGGTACCCCTAACTAAAGTTCCCACCGGTACCCTGATCACTAAATCACGACCGTCTGCCCCCCTGCGGCGGCGAGAAAGGCCGTTTGTACCGTTTTTGGCCTGATAATCCTTAACATAACGGAAGCTTTCAAGCGTATTAAGATCTCTTGTAGCCAAAAGATAAACATCGCCTCCGCGTCCGCCGTCACCGCCATTGGCCTTGCCGTAGCGCTTGCCCTTAATTCTGAAAAAAGAACCGTTACCTACTCCGCCGTCCCCGGCGCGAGCAGTAATTCGTGCGTAATCAATCATGGAACAAATTATAAGACCTATAAGACAAATAGGTCGTATAGGCTTCTACTTCCCTAAAATACCAAGCGGATTTAGAGCAGTGCCGTCTTTGGAAATTCCGAAGTCCACATGGACGCCAGTTGAACGGCCGGTTGAACCCATCGCACCGACTACTTCACCTTTGACTACTTTTTGGCCGACAGATACATAAATTGCCGAAAGATGAGCATAGCGGGTTCGATAACCGTTGCCATGATCAACTTCCACCCGATTACCATAGCCGAAGTTATCCGGCCAACCAGCTACCACCACCGTACCCGAATCCGAAGCAAAAATCGGGCCGCCACCAAGGTTGGAGATATCGATGCCCGGATGATACCAAGAAAAGTACTGGGCAAGATCACCCGATGCCGGCCAGATAAATTGGGCAGTCCCAAGATCGGAAACCGGAATATTCTCGCGCGCCAAGTATTGAGTCGGCGCCGGCTTGGGCTTTTCAGGCGGCGCACCGTCCGGAACTATCAGGGTCTGACCTGTTAAAAGTTGGAAGTCATCACCGACATCGTTAAACGGAAAATCAATAATTGCTTGGGAGCTGGCGCGGTACTTTTTGGCCAAAGAATAAATAGTGTCTCCCCCTTCAACTTCGTGGGCAACACCGGAAACCGGCAAAATCTCCAGTTTTTGGCCCTCCTTAATCTGGCTTGTTGCCGAAAGATCATTAGCCCAAAGAATTGTTTCCTCGGAAACCCCGAAATCTTTGGCAATTGAAGACACAGTCTCTCCGCTTTTAACTTCATACTCAACAGTTTTATCTCTGGGTTTATCGGAAATGACTGTCACAGGTGTAATTGATGAAGAAATAACACCAACCGATGTAACATCTTCGGTTGCCCCGGCAACCAAAGGATTAGCCGGCACACCCGGATAAGAACCGGAGATAACCGAGGTTGAAGAAAACACGCCACCTGAAATTAAAACAGTAATTGCCAAACCAAGAATCGAAAGATGAATAAAAAGCGAAGTATTGGCGCCCCGCCTCACCAAAAGCGTATCGACAACAATGTTTTTTATTTTCTCAAAATTTAAACCGGTTTTTTGAATTCGCGAGGTTAAATAAGAGACGAAGGCCACCAGAAATGCAACAAATTCCTTATGTATCGGGTCGTGATCCACGTTTTTTAAAAAGTATCAAAAGTACGAAAGGTACCAAAGGTACGAAAAGTCATTATATAATACCTCTCGTACTTATCGTACTTTTCATACATCTCGTACCTCTCTACTTTATATCTTTACTCAATGATTCAAGAAACTCTTTTAGCCCGCGTCTGACGCGGCGCAAGGAATTACTTGATATCTTTTGATAAAGATTCAAGGAATTCCTTATTACTGCCCGTTTTGGATAGTCTGTCAATCAAAACTTCGGTGCGCTCGTCGGGATTTAGGACCGAAAGCATCCGGCGCATGGTCACGATTCTTGGATATTCTTCGGCGGTAAATAAAAGCTCTTCCTGTCTGGTTGAAGACCGCTCAACATCAATAGAAGGGTATATTCGGCGCTCGGCAAGCTTTCTGTCCAAATGAAGCTCCATATTACCGGTGCCTTTGAATTCTTCATAGATAAGATCATCCATACGGCTGCCGGTGTCGATAAGAGCCGTACCGATAATGGTCAAAGATCCACCCTCTTCAGAGTTTCTGGCAGCCCCAAAAAATCGCTTTGGCGGATAAAGAGCAGCCGGATCAAAACCACCGGTTAAAGTTCGGCCTGAAGGCGGCACCGAAAGATTGTAGGCACGCGCCAGTCTGGTAATTGAGTCCAAAAGAATGACTACGTCGGCGCCTGTTTCAACCAGTCTTTTGGCCCTCTCAAGGGCAATTTCGGCAACTCTGGTTTGTTCCTCGGCCGGCTCGTCAAAATTGGAGGCAATCACCTCACCTTTGACCGATCTTGAAATATCGGTTACCTCCTCCGGCCGCTCGCCGATTAAAGCCGCCATTAAGTGAACCTTGGGAAAATTCTCCGAAATGCCGCGGGCAATATCTTTTAAAATCGTCGTTTTGCCGGCCTTTGGCGGTGAAACAATCATGCCGCGCTGGCCCATGCCGATTGGTGAAATCAGATCAATGACCCGGGCGGAAAGTTGGACTTTAGTAGTTTCCAGTTTTAATTTTTTATTGGGATAAATCGGCGTTAAATCTTCAAATTTGGTCCTTCTGCTCTGCTTTTCGGCATCAACGCCGTTGACGCTAACAACCTTTAAAAGACCAAAGTAGCGTTCGTTTTCCTTGGGCGGCCGGCCTAAACCTTCGACATCATCGCCCGGACGAAGCATAAATTTGCGGATTTGGGAAGCCGAAATATAAATGTCGCCATCCGATGGTCTGAATTTTGGCCGCAAAAAGCCGTGGCCGTCACCAGTGATATCAAGAAATCCTTGAACTTTTTGAGTCGGCTGATCCCGCTCATATAGTTCTTCTGGTTCACCGTTTATAATCCGTCTGCCGGCGCTAGGCGGATATTCTGTGGCGCTTGGGGTTCTTAAATCGATGACACTACTAACCGTAGGACCTGGCTCTTTAACGACTGGGCTATTAGTATTTTCGCTATCTGGCCGTGACAGCGCCTGATCACTTTGTGATCCGACAGCTTGATTTTTGACTCTCACGGAAACTTTAGCAGTAGGCATAAATTAGTTATTAGTTATTAGTCGGTAGTTGGTAGATACAAATTAGTCAATCTCAGCAAACACTCAATCTCAATATAAATTAAGTTAGTTATTCGGGAACATGACTTTTATTGGGAATCCAATTGAAGTACCAGACAAATTGTATATGGTGAAAATTACTTTGTCAAATTTTATAGAACTTTATTCTCGGGGTCCCCAAGTGCAAACTTGGGGTGATCAAAATAGGGACCGCATGCCTGCCCTACATACGGTCCCAAACATGTGCCCTGAACCGGTTTTTGGTAACAGGGCTGTTTTAGACCTGTGTATTCTTCCCATGTCTTGATTCAACCAAACCTTTAGCAATACCCGCTAAATTCTCTTCTTTTTTACCAGTTACAACCCTACCTCGACCGTATCTTGACAAAGCTAAACCAATGGGTGCAGCACTAAACATTGTTGCCAAACCTAAAACACCAGCACCGGTTTCCGGTTGCTTTGCAGGCACAGCGGCCGTAGTCACTGGACTAGTCACATTGACAGTCTGGGTCTGGGTCTGATTGTTCTCGATATCGATATCTATATCGTTGCCGCCACAAGTTGTACATGGTGTCGGACTTGGACTTGGTGAGACACTTGGACTTGGCGACGGACTCGGTGTCGGACTTGGACTCGATTGCGGTTGACCGACCACATTAGCTTTAAAACTAATTTGGATAACATACTGATTACAACCTTGCTGATTTCCAAGTACTAAACCGTTGTCTACAATACCATCCGGCATTTGAGTTCCGTTATACTCTAAATTACCATCACCATTTACATCCCAAGTCATAGCAGTTGAACCAGCAACATATTGCAGTTGACCACTGCCATTAATATGTAGAGCCACATTATCAGACACACTATTGGCGTTATCGGCAGAAGCAGTTGCTGTACTTGTGCCATCTGTAAAACTACCGCCAGGTAGTGTTACTTTAATCTTGACATTATTAGCAGTTGAGGGAACGTTGGTATTATGAATCTCAGCATAAAACTTAACCTGCTCCCCATGATTTAAAGTAACGCTATGAGCCCAGCCAACTGGATTCGTGTTGTTAACACCAAGGTATAACAACGTTAAGTTAGGATTACCAGCCAATGCATTCCTAAGGCTTAAAAATAAACCTCCAAACACCAAGCTAATTACGACTAAAAACATTAAGCCAGCTTTCCAACCAGTCTTGAGTAATTTAATTTGAGCATCCATACTACTCTTTCACCCCCTTTCAATTTATATTTAAATTTCTTTGTGCTTGTCGCATCTTGTGAATTGCCAAACCGCCGGCTGAAAGAGTTGATCCTAAAGCCACAAAAGGAACCAAAAGCGACATCAAAATCCGGATCAATATTGAATCAAGCCAAGACTGGGCTTGAACTTGAATTTGGCTTTGTGCCTGAATCTGATCTTGGTCTGGTAAATCGCTTTGCGTATTGACTTGTGCCGAGCTATCGTTAACTATCACCGGCTGATCATTAGCTGTGGTATCAGAGACTGGTTCTGCCTCAATAGGCGGCATCGCATCCGAAGCGACGATCACCAATCTTTCAGACTCACCGAATTTCGGTAAATCTTCTTCACAGGTGTAGATAATTGTCTGATGAGCATCCGGATTCATTACCGTTCTGGGATCAAGATTATGACCAACTAAAGTAACTGTTTGAGTTTTTTGGGTTCCGTCGGCCATCGTCACTACTAATTGATCGCCAACTTGAACATCCTCAAGGGCGACAGCTGTCTTAACTTCGCCAATAGGGTTAACACCAGTATCAATTCTGCGATGAATTGTGACGATGTCCTGATTGTCAGCGGCTTCAATTCCGCCACCAATTAACTGACCAAAGTTGGCGTTCAATGGAACGTTGTAGGTAGGAACATTGTAGTTCCACTCGCCTGCCGAAAGTACATTAGCCTCGCCAAACGGCGCTTCCTCAACCTGGCCGCCGGTAATAACCTGATCGCCCCTGACAATTTGGATATTACCTACGCGGTCGGCAACGGCAAAGCTGGCCAATCCCTCTTGTCTTGAAAAATCATCAAAACGATCTCCAAGAGCAAAACCGGTTGGTGCCGGAGGTGCCGGTGGCGGAGGCGGCGGTATAACTTCAGCCGGTGGCGGAGGCGGTGCTGCCGGTGGAGTTACGGGCGGTGTCGGTGGAATCGGGCTTGGTAACGGACTTGGGCTCGGACTTGGCGAAGGCGAAACGGTTGGTGTCCTGGTAGGTGTACGAGATGGGGTGACAGTTACTGTGCCGGTTGGTGTCGGACTAGCTGTCACAGTTTCAGTTGGTGTCGGACTAAGTGTTGCTGTCGCTGTCGGTGTGTTTGTCGGTGTTTCGGTCGGAGTAGCTGTTGGTGTTTGAGTTGGCGTTGGTGTTGGCGTCCGAGTAGCCGTCGGTGTGTTTGTCGGTGTACGAGTCGGTGTTTCAGTAACCACTGGCGTAGGCGTGTGTGGCACCTTAGTTGGTGTTGGAAATTCAGTGCTGGTTGCAACCGGCGTTGGAGTATGTGGCACCCTTGTGGGTGTGGGAAATTCGGTACTTGTAGGTACAGGTGTCGGGGTATGAGGTACTCTTGTTGGTGTTGGGAAGTCATTATTTACCGACTCTGGTACGACAGTACCGTCAGTCGGAATAGGTGTTCCCTCATCAGTTGGGATCGGCGTACCGTCATTTGAATCTGCCGATTTAGGAAATACCGGTATAAAACCGCCGCTTCTTAAAACTAAAATTTGGCCGTTATCTAAATTGGTAACTGTAAATCCATTGGCTAGTTGATTTGCTCTGACTGCAACTTCCTCGCCTTTATCTAAACCTAATTGATTAATTGAAGCGGCAGGTGTCACTGAAACTTTAACTTCCTGTCCACCGCCGCTAAGGCCGGTAATTACGGCCGTATTATCACCATCTTGCGCGTTATCAATATTGGTAACTACAAAATCAACATTGGGAATAGAACTTGCCTCTTGAGTAGCTGCTTGAGCCTCACCGGCACTGCCTGGCAGGCTCGTTGACTGGCTTTCCTCGTCCAAAAGATCGGCGATTGAAACACTAATCGGCAAATTGGCATCCCTAAAAGCTTGAGTTGTCCCAGGTCCAACCTCAAAAGTAATTTCTTGCCCATTTGGCACCAAATTGAAATCAGTTGCCTGCTTGGCCGGATTCTGATCACTAGCCAAAGCTCCCAAAAACCGCCAATCGGTGGCACCGGTTGGATCAGCTTCTCTTAAGTCAATCCCAGTTTTTTCCTCAATCTCACGAGTGACCGCCCAGTCAACCGTATCAAAACCTTCTGGTCGGTTGGAACCGTCTATCTCAACCTTAAGCGTTTCGCCCAAAATTTCGTGGATTTGCTCATCGCTCAACTGGGAAGTGGACTCTGCCGGAACAACACCGCCAGTACCGGTATTGGGCAATTCCTGCGGTTGCGGGGCAATTTGACCACCAACACCCGGAACCTCTGGCGTCTCTGGAGCCTGTGGCGTCGCTGGTGTCGGAGCCTGTGGAGCCTGTTGCTGGGGTTGATCTTGCTCAAGTCTATCCTCAATTTCCCCCAGTCTATTTTCGATCTTATCTAATCTGTCACCTACAACCTCATTGACAATATTATTCAAAGTTTGAGTAACTGTACCGATATTTAATTGGCTAACAGGTTGTGGTGCCGCTTCTGGACCTCTTACATCTTTGTAAATGTAGCCACCGCCAAAGCCGGCCGCCAGAGAAAGCAAAACTGCTCCAGCCAAAAGACCCTTCTTGCACCGACGATCTCGCTGACGCTCTCGCCCCTCCTCGTCAATAGGCGGTTTTCCGCCGGATTTACCTTTGCCTTTGCCTTCTGCAGGTGGCGCAACTGCAGCTGCCTCTGGCGGTTTGCGAACTCCGTTAGCATCAAAAGCCACATCAAGAGCTGCCTGATGCAAATTAATACGGGCTTCACCTAGTTTGTCCTCGTCGTTGACCTGAACACCTCTTATCAAATCTTCAGCCTCAGAGATATCTTTAAAAGACTCGACTCGTTCTATCTCTGGTATTGCGCTATCAACCGTATCGCAAACTGCTTTCACCCGAACTGCATAACTTGAAGGATCACCAAATTCCAATGATGCTTTCTTAAATTCTAAGTTTCGTTGAATAAATGGCGTGGCACCTTGTTGATCTGTATCTATTAAATGGCCTATCGCCGTAGACAACTCTTTTGCAGCTTGACTTACATCTCGACTGTCCCTAAGAGTCGCCAGCGAAGGAAGCATATTCATCTGAAGATATCTCTCAAGCGCCTCGACTCCGGCACTGCGTATGTAGCCAACTTCCAATAAAGCCTCAAGTGCCTCGGCAGATTTATCTGTTCCATTCCATAATTGATCTTTGATATCATCTTTAATTACTTGAGGGACTAAACCGTCTTCATTACCAAAAGGTGATTGGAACTCGGGATTAACCCTGAAACCGCGTTCTTCAACATTTTGACGCACTTGCTCGTCAAGAACATCAAGAAATATCGCAAATTCTTCCGACACAATCTCTTCGGCTCTGTCCCAAGCAACTACCGGGTCCCTATCGGGTTCTTGCTCGTAATCCTGGAGAAACTGTGTCAACTCTGCAGTAATAGGTGGCGCTTTCTGACCTCTTTGAAGAAAATTTTGAATGTCTATTAAAATAGATTTTGGAATCTGGGGAATGACGACTGGCTCTTGAACGGCTAAATCAGCCTCGATAGGCTCTTTAAAGCTCTTAGGAAGGTCGAATTCTTGATCACCTAATGGCCGTTGAGGAGCACTCTGTCGCCTTCTGAGAATTTCCCGAACAGTACAAACGCCCGCCACAGCACCAACTCCGATGGCACCGGCAGTGACTAATTTCCTCCCTAAACCAGATCTTTCTTTGGCAATATCGGCAGTATTAGACATAATTAAACCTACTTTACAACTATAGGTGTTTAATCAAGCGGATAATATAACATAAGATTATCCATTTGTCAAGTACTATAAGTTATTAACTTCTTTTTAAATTTTAAAAATTATTATTATATTATTAAGTTAAAAACTTACATCAGAGGAACGCCCTGAGTTTGTCGAAGGACGACCTGCTGATATAGGATTCCAATTATTTTAAAAAGGGGCAGATTTTAGGCAGTAATTAGAGTTCGGAGGGAATATACACTATAGGAAACTGGATGTCAAATTTTTGAAGGTCGATCTAAAAAATCTGTTGTCCTATTTTTGTATCCAGTCCTTGAAGCTAAAAGATGTCGCTATGAAAATCTTATTGTAATAGTCCAAAACACTTACCCTCTTGACAAATTTTACTCAGTTGTTCTAATGTAAAAAAGGAAAGCAACTTAGCTGCCCTAAGTCGCTTCCCTTACACCTCAAAAGAGCATTGCTATTCGAGTTTCAGTCTGCGGTAGTGATGCTCTTTTTTTAGTTTTAACAAACACCCAAACCTTTCTTAAAAATTAAAAAAGATTCAAGTGCTATTTAGTTCTTTGCCAAATTGGCAAAGAACATTCAGCCTGCAAATAAAAACTCTAACACTACTTTATAATTTTTGTCAAGTCCCAATACTATCCGATAGTAAAATAGCGAGCTTAAAAATGATGACCTGTAGTTTCAAGAGGTTACATAATCATTAAGATTAGACTACTACAATAGTAAAATCGAATAAATTTTGACTAATGACTAACAACTAAAGTCTAACGCTCTAGTCCTTAGTCGTTTAGCGTTAGTCGACTTTGAAATCAAGGCTAGATGATACGGTAGTACATATATAAGGTAGTTAAACTACCTTGCGCCGCACTTCGTGCGGGCTAAAAGGAAGTAAACTGGATAAGATAGGATTCGCTCATTCGTTTAAATTCGCCCACCTATTCGCGTTCATTAGCGTTATTTGCCCTTCGGGCAAAAATCATCTTTCCCGCGACTGTCTGCAATACCCTCAAAACTTCGACATCAACGGTTTTACCTTTTAAGTTCGCCGCGTCTTCAACTACAACCATTGTCCCGTCCGCAAGATAACCCACACCTTGATTTTTCTCTTTACCAACCGCATTTATTTGAATCCTAAGCTGCTCGCTTGGCAAAACGGCCGTTTTAACGGCGTTGGCAAGCTCGTTGAGGTTAAGAACGGCTACTTTTTTAACTTTGGCCACGCGATTTAGGTTAAAATCAACGGTAATTATTTTTGCCCGGATGCTGCTGGCCAGTTTGACCAATTTATCGTCAACAGTTTGGTTGTCAGGCTCAAAAGACAACATCTCAACCTTGATATTTTTATCCAACTGCAAGCTGGAAAGCGACTCCAGTCCTCTTCTGCCTTTAACTCTTTTAAGTTCGCTAGGGTTATCGGCCAGTCGATGAAGTTCCGAAACTACCGAAGGAATAATCAAAAATGTGCCGTAAATAAAACCGGTTTTGACTATGTCCACCAGCCTGCCGTCAATCAAGGCTGAAGTATCAACAACCATTGCATTGGCATATTTGGTTATTTTCGAACCCTTCCTGACTTTTTTCCTGGCAGTCTGTAAGTAACTGGCAATTTGGTGTGAAAGAGCAGTAATTCCGGCCCGGCCGGCAAGCTCCAAAATGTCCGGCAAAATAAAACCCAAAATGGCAAAAGCCAAAACGGCAACGATCAGGAAATAATCTCCGGTTGCGGCAAAAATAACCGGCGGCGTGCCGCTTCTGGCAACCAAAGCACCGATAAATCCAAAAACAACAGTTAGCGCCGGCCGCAGCAGGAACTTTAGTTTCATTATTTTAGGGTCTAGCGTACAGAGGCTAGAGTCTAGACACTAACCTCTAGTCACTAGACTCTACCCTCCGTGTACCGCATAGGAAATTGCTTCTTCCAAAGTCTTAAATTTCACAGGCGTCACAAAATCGCCAAATCCGAGCCTTTTGGCCTCCTTCACTCTGTTTTCGCTATTTGCCACTTGTCGCAGCTCACCTAAAAGACCAACCTCTCCAAAAGCACAAATTCCCTCACGAATAGGTTTATCAACAGTCGCCGAAACAATCGAAAGAGCTGCCGCAAGATCTGCTGCCGGCTCGCTAATTTTAAGACCGCCGGCCACATTAAGATAAATATCAAGGTTGGCAAGTTTAAGATTTGCCGAGCGCGAAAGTGCAGCCATTACAACCTGCATTCTGTTAAAATCAAGCCCGGTTACGCGTCTTGTGGGCACCGGGAAGATTGTTGCCGTGCACAAAGCCTGAACTTCGACCAAAAGAGGTCGCCCGCCGGCCAGAGTTGAAGTAACCACGCTGCCTGCCCGCTTGCTAATTCTTTGGGAAAGGAAAATCTCTGACGGATTTGCCACTTCTTTCATACCGGAATCCGCCATTTCAAAAACCCCGACTTCAAAGGTCGAACCAAACCTGTTTTTAACCGCCCGCAGCAGCCTAAAAGCATGCGTACCGTCGCCTTCCAAATTCAAAACTGCATCAACCAAATGTTCCAAAACCTTAGGCCCGGCTACTACGCCTTCTTTAGTGACATGGCCGACAATAAAAATGGGGGTGCCACTACTTTTGGCATATCTTTGCAAAATCTGGCCGCATTCACGCACCTGCCCGATGCTGCCTGCCGAGGTCGAGAGTTTTTCTGTCGTTAGTGTTTGGATCGAATCGCAAATTAAAAGTACAGGCCTAAGTTTTTCAGAAGCCGCCAAGATTGCGTCAACATCAGTCTGCGGCAAAATATAAAGGTTATCTGTAACCTTGCTAATACGATCAGCACGGATTTTGACCTGTTGGGCTGATTCCTCGCCGGTAACGTAAAGAACTACATTTGACATTTGACCATTGACAATTGACATTTTGCGAGGGGTGGCAGTCGTGGAAGGGTTTCCGACCCCACTTCGCTGCGCTTCGAGGGGCAAAGCAGCGCTACCTTTACTGGCGGGCTTGCCCGCCGAGGCTTTAGCGGAGGCGGGAAGAAAACGACTGACAGGACCCCGAGCAATAACCATTGCTGTCTGCAGCAACAATGTACTCTTGCCAATACCCGGATCGCCAGCAATTAAAACAATTGAACCGGGAACAATACCGCCACCCAAAACCCGATCAAACTCCAAAAAACCAGTCGCAATTCTGGGAAACTTCTGGCTTTTAACTTCGGCAAGCCTAACAAGCTCCACTTCTGCCTGCTGAATCCGACTTTCCGACTTCTGCTCCTGGGCGATCTGCTCAACGAGCGAGTTCCACTCGCCACAATTTGGACACTTGCCCAAAAATGAGGCAGATCGATACCCACACTGTTGGCAAACAAACTCAGAGTGAATCTTCATCAATCAATCAACTTCAAGAAGTGAGAGGTGAGAAATGCGACGCTAGATTATCGAAGTGGGATAATTCGATTTCTTAAAATTCTCACATCAATTTCCAGCCTCTCACTTCCAACTTCCCACTTCTAATGCTGCTACCTATACAAAATCGGTTTTTCTCGAACCAGTGGCGAAAGCGAAATTCGCCGGGCTTTTGAATCGATTGACTCAATCGTACAGGTAATTTTCTGCCCGATTTGATAATTCTCGTTTGGAGAAATTTTGGAGATAGGCACAAAACCCTCAACCCCGTTTTTCAAAGTCATAAAAACTCCATAAGGGGTAACTCTGGCTACACTGCCGGTAACCTCTTCGTCTTTGGAAAAGGCCGCCGATGCTTCCAAAAAGGGATCGTGAGCCAGCTGTTTGATCGACAGATTTAACCTGCCGGTTGCCTCTTCCTTAGCAATTACCATTACCTCGACGCGATCCCCTACTTTAAAAAGCCTGGAAGGATCTTCAACTTTCTCCCAGGAAATCTCCGATATATGCACTAAGCCCTCGAGCTTAGAAGATTTAGAAGGTTGGGAGGGTTGAGAAGACTTAGAAGGTTTCAATTTTTCACCTTCCGAACCATCCTTACCTTCTTGACCTTCTTTACCGTTTACGTTAACTTCCACAAAAATTCCAAATGGTAAAATCGCGCTAACCACTCCGGCAAGCTTCTGGCCTATCTTGACCTTCGCTAAAAGCTTGCCAATAGCCTTAAGATCTTTAGTGTCAGGCTGCTTTTGGGAAAAAATAAGTCTATTGCCTTGCCTGTCAACTTCAATAACCCGAGCAGTCAGGCTCTTACCGATTAAATCGGCAAGATTCGAAGGGATTTTAGTAAGCAGCGAAGCCGGCAAAAACCCGCGCAGTCCCGTATAATCACAGATTACACCGCCTCGATTGACCTCAAGAGCAACTACTCCAATCTCCTCATCGCTATTCTTTTTATCCTCAAGATCCTGCCAACGGACATCCTGCGAAAGCTTGCGCATTGAAAGCACCACTTGACCGGCGTCATTTTCCGGGTAGATAACCGTCACATCAATCGTGTCTCCCACAGAAAGCCCGGAAATGATATCTCGGATAGAAGACATTTCCCTGCTGGCAACAATTCCTTCGCTTTTGGCGCCGATATCAACTAAGATCTCCGAATGGGAAATCGAAACGATTTTACCGCTTACTTCCTGTCCACGCCGAATTGAAGGAATTTGGTACCCGCTTGAGGCGAGTAACTCCTCCATTGAGGTAGGTTTACCCTGAGTTTTACCGAAGGGTTTAGCGCGAGAAGATCCCGTTGGTTTTGAGGATTTTGATTTTAACAATCATACTCACTTCCTTGATCTTTTAATTTCAATTACAAATTTCCAAACTCCAAACTCCAATTTTTGGAATTTGGGTTTTGGTCATTGGACATTGATAACTGGCAGTATACCAGTTTTTTGCGGATAAAAAAAGCGCTAAAATTTACGAAATCGGCGGCCGATCAGGCGCTGGTGGGAATTGAGGGTGGTGTGCTTATATCAATTGGCTCGGAAACAACACTTAATGCTTGATCTAAGATTCTGTTTTTTGCTTCTCTGATTTTCTGCATTTCCACTCGATCTTGAAGTACAGCATTTTTAGATTCTTCGAAGGCTTTTGACCAACTAGTTAACTCATTTTCATCCCTAAAGGGATGCACCCAATTGTGCACCTCATCTTCAGTCACGCTTGCTGCTTGCTGTAAATCAATAGCATTTTGGCTCCCTTGCAATAATCTTTTGGATAGTTCTCCCGAAATATAAACCGGACCACTGAGTGAATCTACACCATAAACAAATATAGATTCGCCTGGTTGCCGACTTGTGCGTGCAAAGAAAAGGGTCGATCTCCCATCATCAAAGTGGACTTCCGCTGCGACTTTTCCACCTAGTTGGGCATTTACTCCCCTTACTTGATTAACCAAAGCCTCAATTTTCTGCTGTGCTTCGGTTTTTTCAGGAGTAACTGCTTCCGCAGCGCCAACTGTTGCGGCCACTGGAGTAATTCCTGCTTCTGGATCTCCTGGCATAATTTCCCTCTATTCTTATTCAACAATCTTCCCAACCCCAAAGTCAAATCCAATCTTTAAAAATCAAGACCAAACTCAACATTACCAATTGAGAGACAAAATTTTGCGATCGTTTAAAAATGTTCCCAGCAATAAACTAATAAAAACCCTACCACCAGTAAGCTAATTTCTTGTATTACAGTTTTAATTGAATAAAAAACCGCAAACGCTAAACAGCACTCGTTAATTCCGCTTGACTATTCCTCATTTGGTCGTAATGTATAAGAGTGAATAGTAGTTTTCCATCAAGTCCATAAATGGGAATAAAAAAACCATTGTCAACAATATTTTGCTTTGCTTTATCCAGAGTTTCTGTAGCATTTTCATTAACAATTACTCCCGTTATCTCCGTAGAGGGTAATCCAACTGGTATAAGAATATGGTGACTCCTCATCTGTCCGCTATACTCCATACCCCTCAAAAACACATCATTTCTTTGTCTATTAAATATTAAAGATATTCCAGTGTCTTCGGAACTTTTCGCATCATGAGAAGTAAATGATTCTCTCGGTCTTGCGCCATATTGTGCCGCAATGCTAGCACCATAAATTGCCCCAAAAGGATTCTCTTTGTATCTATTTCTAAGTTCCTGTATTGATAATCTCGTTTCTGCTTTTTCATCATCGTAAGTAAATGAACCATCAACATCGGTTTGAAGTACTTGAGAATAATCAGCTCCCAAAGGAGTAGCATCATTAATTGAAACAAAACCTAAAAATTCACCTGACCTATCTCCGCTAGACAATATTGCAGTAAAATGCCCAATATCAGTTCCATGCAATAAATCCCCTGTTTTTAATACTTCACCATCCATTCCAACCAACTCTCTGTTCCGCTTATCTGCATTTTGTTTTACTCTACTATTCTTTGATTTACTTATAACCTCAGTTAATATCGCTCTGATTAAAATCAGTCTGCCTTTTTCTGAAAAATTTTTAGGTTCAATTTTATCCATTTCTCTAATTTGATCATCAGTTTTTGTCCCTCCATCACTTAAAAAACGCCGCCTACTTGCAATACTCATATTCCTCCACTGTAAATGATCTGGTAGTCCTGGAATTTCACCTTGAATTTCAGGAAATTCATCCCATGTGAATCTACCTCTCGATAAACTATCAGACAACCTGGCATATTCAAAACATAATTTAGCATCGTCTCCTCGCCCAATTATTAAGTCAAAAGTTTTAGCATAACCCATAAAATCTTTTCTAGATACAATACGTTTAAGTAAACCCTCCATTTCAAAAACACCAGACCTAACATATCTCGCAATATTTGGGTTTTCACCAAGTATTAAAAATTCTTTCAATCTTTCTGGAAATATACCCGGTAATTCACCATTAGATAAATTTTCAGTAAGGGATTTAAAAAGCTGTTGTGTACTAACTTTTTCTTCAGAAAGAGCTGACGCTAAATCTATTAATTTTGCACTATTTATATTACGAGCCATAAATCCTTTAATATAATTTGGTAGTTCTTTAAAAGGTTCATCTAACACTTTTGTAACCAACTTTAAAAAAAAATCTTCTCTACTTCCAACTAAAAATTTAAGTATTGATTCGCCTATTCCTAAACTTTCAGCTATTTTACACAGTTCCAAAGAATTTGGTATATTCGCATCAACACTTAATGCTAAGTCAATTGCAGATTCCAATAGTTCCTGTCTGCTAATATCACCAAACCACATATTCTGTCTTTTTTCGTTTTTTTCATCAATGTATGTGTAGATATCATCTTCTCTATAATCACTATTTTTCATTTTTACCACTCTTAGTATTGCGGCTTTTATCCGCACCCTTCTTTGAAGACTGTTTCTCAAATCCGATTTAATTTCAGAATCTCTTTCAGCAAGTTCTGTCTTTTTCCCAATCTCTGTAGTTTTACTAGAGCGATAACTCCGATCTCTATAGGAATAAGTAGTATGCATTTCAATTTCCCTATAGTTTTCGCTTTTCAGTCTCAAAAGTGAATACATATCTCCCTCTTCCACCAAGTGTTCAAGATCATCATCAAGTTTTATGTCGTGTTCTTCCTCAAAAGGTTTCCAGTCTTTAACACCTTGAACAATTTTTCCTAACACTTCTCTCGCTCTGCGGGCTTCTTCACTTTCAATAGAATCAGATATTTCTGGTTTAACTTTATTTCTGTTAGCTAACTGAGTTAATGCATTTTTAGGGTTTTCCTCTCTAGTAGTATGTTGAACTTGTGCAGCTACTTTTTCTACCTCAGGTTGTTTGGCAGTACTTTGATCAGAAGGTTGCGCAGTTGTTTTCTCAATAACTTCAGTACCGACTTCATTCATACTAATATTATAATAATATAAAACTCACCGATTAGGTGAGTAATTTTCTTAATGCCTAGCACCGAATATTAGGCGCACATCTGCCAACTGAAGGAGAACACCGCAACTTGGCTTCCACAAAAAAGCCCACCTTTTGGGTGAGCTATTTTAGTGCTGGCATCGAGCATTAGACCCGCATCCGCAAATTGGCGGAGAGGACCGCAGCGCGAGCACAGCAATTTTTTCAAAAAAAAATTGCTGGCATCGAGCTATCTTCGCACCCAGTTGCCCAGGCACTATTGTCGCCGCTGATACGTTTCACTATCCTGTTCGAAATGGGAAGGAGTGGTTCCATATCGCTACAGACACCAGCAAATGAAATTCTAGCAAAAATGTCATGGAAAAATCAATAAGTTATGGAAGCGGGTACCAAAACAGGTTCTCTGACAATCGGTTGCAATTCATCTTTAAGCCCGCCAATAATCCTTTTTGCAGTTGTCACGATATCTTTTAAATGCAACACCATCTCTGGATCATCCGCATAGATTTCTGCTAATCTTAGAGAAGGCTTTCCAGTCATTACCGGTCCTACTAATTCCATTAAATCCTGTTCCGCTGTCGCAAGTACATGGACTGTATCCCCTCCGAAAACTCCCTCCATGGCCTGCTTAAAAGCATCCCTGTCTTCAGCGGTGTGCAGTAATTCACAGACTCTTGGATCACGTCTAGCCAAATGAATCCTAATATCAGGGTGAAGCTTAAATACCCCTTTTATAAAGCCGATTGCTTCCGGCTCTAACTGCTGCTCATAATTATCTGGATCTTTTCTAGCAGCAATTTTGCCAAAATAGTCTAATCTTTCAACAATCATAATTTTCCTCCCAAAAAAAACACCCCGATTAATGGGAATGTTTTGGGCAGGCTTGTGAAAACTGATTATATTTAAGCGCTTTAGCTTGACTTTGTCAAGTTACAATACGCGAATTTTATCTAATGTGCTTATCAGCCTTAAAATATTCGTTTATATTCGCATGCTAAGAACTACTCACAGAAGTAATCCTCCCATGCGAATTTGAGCGAATAAGATAAACCGCCATACCTATTCGCATTGATTCGCATACATATCTAGTGTCTTCGAAACTGAATGGAATTTGGTCATTCGATCTATTAGTACGGCTAAGCTGAACGCCAGCGAAGCTGGCGAACAATTAACATGAAACTTGAAACCAGAAACTTTAGAAATTGTTTAAGGTTTCTTGTTTCTAGTTAATAGTCCACGCATTCCGCTAAGCGCTCTCGCGCTTGCGCGCGACAACAATTACTTGCTTTACACCTGCCGCCTATCAACGTCGTAGTCTACAACGGATCTTACAGATACCTAGTCTTGGGGCCTGTTTGGCGCTTAGATGCTTTCAGCGCTTCTCAGTTATTAGCGTGGCTACCCAGCACTGCCACTGATGTGACAACTGGCACACTAGAGGCTAACTCACCACGGTCCTCTCGTACTAGTGGTGACCCCCCTCAAGTATCAAACGCTTGCACCGGATAGAGGCCGAACTGGCTCACGCCGTTCTGAACCCAGCTCGCGTACCGTTTTAATGGGCGAACAGCCCAACCCTTCCCGCCTACTTCAGCGGGAGGATACGGTGAGCCGACATCGAGGTGCCAAACCTTCCCGTCGATATGGACTCTTGGGGAAGATCAGCCTGTTATCCCCGGGGTAGCTTTTATCCGTTAAGCTCACGCGCTCCCATAAGCAACGTGAGGATCACTAAGACCTGCTTTCGCATCTGCTCGTGATGTACCACTTACAGTTAAGCCGACTTATGCCTTTGCACTCTAACGCTCCGTTTCTGTAGGAGTTGAGTCGACCTTTGTACGCCTCCGTTACCTTTTAGGAGGCGACCGCCCCAGTCAAACTGCCCACCAGACACTGTCCCGTCTCCCGTATTTTATTAGGACAAACGGTAAGATTTGAAAAGCAAACCGGGAGGTGTTACATTGTCGCCAGGTACCAAACGGTACCTGGCTCCCTCCTACGCTATACAAGTCTAATCTCCAAATCAATGCCAAGCTGCAGTAAAGCTCCACGGGGTCTTTTTGTCCTGGTGCAAGTTGGCCGCATCTTCACAGCCATTGCAATTTCGCCGAGTCTATCCTCAAGACAGTCGCCGAGTCGTTCAACCTTTCGTGCGGGTCGGAACTTGCCCGACAAGGAATTTCGCTACCTTAGAACAGTTATAGTTACTGCTGCCGTTTACCCGGGCTTGCATCCGAAGCTCACTGTCCAAAGACAGATCACCTCAGACGATTAACCTACGAGCACTGGGCAGGTGTCAGCCTCTATACTTCGTCTTTCGACTTTGCAGAGACCTGTGTTTTTGTTAAACAGTCGCCTGGCGTCGTTAACTGCGCCCCAGCCGCCCGTCGGGCGGCAACAAATAACAAATAACAATTGACAATTGACTTAAGCGGAAAATTTGTAAATAAAAAATTCCAATTTTGTCAGTTGTCAGATGTCAAATGTCAACTGTAGCCGTCTGAAAGACGGCCAGGGAGGACATCTACCAAAGGTACGTCCAGTTATATTGCCGAGTTCCTTAAGGATAGTTTTCTCGCTCGCCTTGGTACTCTAATACCAGTCCACCTGTGTCGGTTTAGGTACGGTTTTGATAAAATCTAACAACGAGAAAATTTCTTGGAAATTGAAACTTTTCCTTTTGCCACCTTGCGGCAGCTAACCATCAAAGCTCGAATAATCATAAAAAGGGATTTTCCACATTTTACTTTCTTACTTTTTAGGGGCCGTATCATTTCGACCTAGGAATTTTCCATTTTCGTCTTCCCTTTGCTTTAAAACGATTTTGCCAAAGTAGCAGAATATTAACTGCTTATCCATCGACTACGCCTTCTGGCCTCGCCTTAGGACCGACTAACCCTACGTCGACGAACGTTGCGTAGGAAACCTTGGACATTCGGCGGTCCCGATTCCCACGGGACTTTCGCTACTCATACCGGCATTCTCACTTCGCATCGCTCCAGTCCGGCTTACGCCGTGACCTTCACCGCAATGCAAACGCTCCCCTACCACTTGCCCGAAGGGCAAGTACCGCTGAAAAACGCTGAACTAAACGCGGAATAACGCCGACAATCCTGCGTATTTCTGCGTAAAGTTCTGCTTAGTTCCGCGATATTTGTCCTTCGGACAAATCCCAAGCTTCGGTGGTATTTTTGAGCCCCGGTACATTGTCGGCGCACTACCGCAATCGACAAGTGAGCTGTTACGCTTTCTTTAAAGGATGGCTGCCTCTAAGCCAACCTCCTTGCTGTCTTGGCGCTAGTACTACCTTTAACACTTAAAATACACTTTGGGACCTTAGCTTTGGATCTGGGTTGTTTCCCTTTAGCCCTGGCCCGCTTATCCGGGTCGGACTGACTCCTCGCCCAATTTGTTTCACAGTATTCGTAGTTTGATTGAATGACACAAATTGCTTCGCATCACCCATTCAGTGCTCTACCCCTGTGAAGTTAGACAAGGGCTATACCTAAATATATTTCGGGGAGAACCAGCTATCTCCGCGTTCGATTGGCATATCACCCCTAACCACAACTCATCCCAACCACTTGCATCTGACACGGGTTCGGACCTCCATCCCGCGTTAGCGGGACTTCATCCTGGTCATGGTTAGCTCACGCGGTTTCGGGTCTTTAACATGCTGTATTAAAACGCGCTATTAACGCTTGCTTTCACTCTGCCTCCCCCCGCTTAGCGGGGTTAGACTACAGCATGATAAAACTCACCGGTTCATTCTTCAATAGGCACACCGTCACCCCGCTCTTTTTGGACACAAGACAAAACCGTGACTTAATCTAAACACGACTTTACTAGCCTTAAATCATGGTCTTCTTACGCGCAAAAAGAGCGGGGCTCCGATTGCTTGTTAGCGTTCAATTTCAGGTACTTTTCATTCCCCTTCCGGGGTACTCTTTCACCTTTCCCTCACGGTACTAGTTCACTATCGGTCGCAACACATATTTAGCCTTGGCTCATGGTCGAGCCGGATTCCTACAGGATTTCGCGTGTCCCGTAGTACTTGGGATACTCATAGAGCTATCTTGAATTTCACATACTGGGCTTTCACCATCTATGGCCAACCATTCCAGATTATTCTGCTATCCGCAATAGTCTCATATTTGAGTCCCGCAACCCTCAAGCGAAGCTTTCAGCTTCGCAGTACGCCGAATGAATTCGACTTGTAGTTAGTAGTTCACTCGTCGAGTCGGACTCGACTCGCTTGTAGCTTGTAGAAGCTGCAATTAATTTGCCGCCAACTACCTACTACCAACTATTAACTACCCACTGCGAGGCTCAATGCCTCGCTCAAGTTTAGGCTCTTCCCCTTTCGCTCGCCACTACTTAGGGAATCACTGGTTTGTTTTCTTTTCCTCGCCTTACTTAGATGTTTCAGTTCAGGCGGTACCCTCTCTAGCGCTTATGTATTCGCACTAAAGTGCTCATGCACAGCGCAAGAAATTCGTTTAGGGTTTATCGGTAACGAAACCCGTTTCGTAAAAAGTTAGACGTCAAACGTAATATTAACGCTAAACGTAACCGCTAAACGATACTGGCATTGTAACCGTAACCTCTTAACAAACCTCTTGTGCCATGCACAAGCGGGTTTCCCCATTCGGAAATTACCGGATCAAAGCTTGACGGCAGCTCACCGGTACTTATCGTAAGCCCTCTACGTCCTTCTTCGGTGTGTTGCACCTAGGCATCCATTGAACGCATAAAATTGACCCATTCCATTCAGTTTCTAAAACACTAGTTTTGTGAAACCGAACTTTATTAAATTAATTCTTTCCATATTCAATTGTTAAGGTGCTTTGTGGACCGAAGGGGATTCGAACCCCTGACCTTTGCAGTGCAAATGCAACGCTCTACCAACTGAGCTATCGGCCCGATTGTTTGCACGCCAATCGAGTCCGAAACTTTTTTATTGTTAATTAAATTCTGTGGGAGCTAATCTTTTAGGGCGCGAAAAACCGCTTAAAAAGTAGAAAATGAATAGATTTCAACATTAAAAAATTAGTCTCCCAACTTGTTAATCCGCCAACTTGCGAATTACAGTCAGTGAAAATCACCACTTGAAGTATAGCAACGACAGTTAAGACTGTCAACCTCAGTCGCCTTTAGCTCTCATATTCTTAATAGCTTGACAAAGAATCACAAAAGCACTCATACTTAATTTAGGACTAAAGTAACCCAAAAGCTTACTATTTTAGATTAAAGATAATGCCTGCATTAAATACCAAGCTTTCGGTAATTGTTCCTGCCTACAACAAAGACACAGAAGTTTTTGAAGTAATCTCCTCCTTTGTTAGTCAATTAAAAAAACTGGCCTATGACTGGGAAATAATTGTCGTTGATGATGCTTCCCGTGATAAGACTCTCCGTGAGGCTGTCCGTAGTAAACGATTCAATGGAAATACCCAGCGGATTAAAATATTTTCTTATGATCTGAATCAGGGTAAGGGTTTTGCTCTCTATTATGGCTTTAAGAAAAGCCATGGTGATATTGTTGTTTTCACCGATTCAGACCTTGATCTCCCAGCCGAAAACATCCCTGTAGTTCTAGACTATCTTCAAAAAAGTACCTCTTCTCTTGCAATCGGCTCAAAAAGACATCCGCTCTCACAAGTCAAATATCCCATCTTAAGAAGAATTTTAAGTAAAATATACCAAATAATAATTAGAGTACTTTTTAATCTCAATGTAACTGATACCCAGGTTGGTATCAAAGTCTTCCGAAGAGAAGTACTTGAGGCTTGTTTCCCAAGAATTGTTGTTAAGCAATTTGCTTTTGATTTAGAACTTTTGGTTGTCGCTAAATTACTTGGCTATAACAGAATTGTGGAGGTTCCCATAATTTTAAATTACAATTTCTCATCCACAATTCACCTGAGTACGATAAAATGGATCTTACAAGACACCTTGGCAATTTTTTATCGCAAGAACATTCTCAAATACTATCAAGACGCTCACAACCACTTAGAACAAGACGAAATCTCAATTACTCCTCAAAAGGCTTTCGTTTAACATCTCGCGAATGTACGCGAATAGGCGACTTGTTCTATAATTATTCGTGAATATTCGTTCCTGCCTAGAACTCACGAGAGTTAATCTCGCACGCGAATTTAAGCGAATATATTAAATCAGAATTATCATTCGTACTCATTCGTATCTCAATGAAAATTCTATGGCTTTCTTGGCGTGATATTAAAAACCCAGATGGCGGTGGGGCAGAAAAAGTGGCAATCGAAGTTGCAAGCAGGTTTGTCAAAGACGGCATAAAAGTCACGCTATTCACTTCTAAATTTCCCGGGGCAAAGTATAAAGAAGACATCAAGGGAGTCAAAGTAATCCGTCGGGGGGGGCTTATTACTTGCCGCCTATTTGCTTTCATTTATTATGTTGGAAGAAAAGATGAATTCGATTTAATTATTGACGAGATTAATACTCTTCCATTTTTTACACCTCTTTACGCAAGGAAAAAAGCGTTGACTCTTATCCATCAGCTTGCCCGGGAGTACTGGTTCTTGGAAGTTATCTTCCCGCTTAATATCATCGGTTATTTACTTGAACCAATTTATCTTAGAATTTACAAAAATCAGCCGATTATTGCACTTGGTAAATCAACAACCTCTGATCTTAGAAAACTTGGTTTTGAAAAAGTGACAACTTATCTCCCAGGAATTGATTTCAAACCAAAAATAACTTCCGAAAAAGAGGATCTTTTAGTATTTATCGGACGTCTTACCCCGGCAAAAAATGCTCTCGATGCTGTCCTTGCCTTCAAAACCATTCAGCAAAAACTCCCTTATGCAAAATTGGCAATTATCGGTTCCGGAAAAAGTTCTTATATTGATAAGATTAAATCTCATATAACAGAGTTTAAACTTCAAAAAAGCGTTAAATTATTAGGTTTTGTCAAAGATCAAAAAAAGAAAACCCTTCTTGAAAAAGCCAAAATTATTCTTATTCCCGCAGTCAGAGAGGGTTGGAGTTTAGTTGCGACAGAAGCCAATGCTTTAGGCTGTATCCCTATTGGTTATAAAGTGCCAGGTTTGACTGACTCAATAAAAGAGGGATTTAATGGGTTATTGGTTAAAAGCAATCCCCAAGATTTAGCGCAAGCGGCGGTTAACTTACTGACAAACGAAACATTAAGAACCAAATTTGCCGAAAATGGCTACAATTGGTCTAAACAATTTTCTTGGGAAGAATGCTATAAGTACATTAAACAGTATATTCATAAAGTTTATGCCCAAAAAACTCTCCAAGTTATTAGAAAGTAATAGCTTTTTAACAAATCTTGTCCTACTGGCACTTCTAGGCGGTTTAATAAGGTTAGTTTTTGCCGTTTATTTACCGCTTGATGGTGACGAAGCTTATCAGATACTCATTTCTAATGTGGCAGTTATACCTATGCTTAAAGCAACCTTAAGTGCTTATCCTCCCTTATGGTCTTTCATTCTCCACTTTTTTGAACAGATTTTTCAAAATTATATAGTTGTTAGATTCTTGTCTGGAATTGTCGGCACCATCTCAATAATTATAATTGGCCTAATTGGCAGAGCTCTTTTCAATCCAAAAGTGGGCATCCTGACTGCTCTAGTCTTTGCACTGTCCCCAACTCAAATCTATTACAGCTCTTATTTAAGAGTCTATGCTTTTGCTATCCTTGTAAGCTTACTCACTTTTATATTATTTATAAATTTTTTGAAACATTCTTCCTCCGCTTTTAAAGACAACCTTTTATTATTTTCGATAATGACTCTTGGAAATTACACTTATTATCTTTACCCCGTGTTAACATTGAGTCTGCTCACTTATCTTCTATATAAGATAAGAACATTAGGTTCGAAATTTAAAACTTTCACAATTCTTTTCATACTAGCCCTTCTTATTACGCTCCCACTTTATCTAAGTTTCCTGAGAGTGGAGCCCGTCCCTAGTGCCGCCTTGCCTCAATTTTCTCTGCAAAAAATTTTTCTGATTCCAGTTCATTACACATTCCCGCTAAATTTAGCAATAGCCATAAACCCTGAAATTTTATCTATTAACAATCTAAAAATCATGTTGCTGGGTTTCTCTTTGGTAAATATAGGGCTTTTAGCTTTCACATTCACGGGCCGGTTGAAGAAAAACGAGCAATTTTTAACAATAATGCTGATAATACCTATTCTTATAACAATTATTTTCTCCATTATGGTGTTTTCAGTATTCGGATTAAGATCAATCCTTATTTTTTCAATTCCGTTTTATCTGTTTATTGGCATATCCATAGCAAAAAATGGCTTTCTTAAAAATGTTTACGTTATTGTTTCTATAATAACGATTTTATCTACCCTGATCTTTTTTGCGAAAAAACCTTCCTCTGCCGTTGATTCTTTCGTTTTTAATAATGTGAACCTAAAACAACCAATTCTACACACAGAAATGACAACCTTCTACTATTATTCTTATAAAATGCCACAATTGGATCATAGGGCAGCTATTGACTCGCTATATATGAATCAAATAAATAAAACTGTTCTCGGATTTATTCCAACCGAATTAAGCAAACTTAAGGATAAAGAATTTTGGCTCATTGAAGTTATCCCGTCACCACTCCATAAAAACCAAGCAGTGCAATTTAAATCTTGCGTGGGAAAAACCCATAATCAAACACTTTTACAAAAGTTTTCTGACGTTAATATTATAAAGTATGAACCTAAAACACGCTGACTTAGTTTCGGTAATAATTCCGACTTTAAACGAAGAGGCAAACTTAGAAATCTGCCTTAGGAGTATTAAGAATCAAATATACAAAAACTTAGAGATAATCGTCATCGACAACTTTTCAAAAGATAAGACCATAGAAATCGCTACCAAATATACAGAGCTTATTTTTCAAAAGGGTAACGAACGCTCCGCCCAAAGAAATTTTGGTGCTCAAAAAGCTACAGGATACTGGTTATTATTTGTCGATTCCGACCAAGAAATTTCCAAGAATCTTGTTAAAGATGCGGTCAGAACAACCAATAAACACAAATTAGATGCAATTGTTATTCCAGAAACCGTTAAAGGTGAGACTTTTTGGGCCAAATGCCTGGCACTTGAAAAATCCCTCTATCAGGATCAGTCACATCTCTGGGCTGCCAGATTCTTCAAAAAAAGCAGCTTTCTCAAGCTTGGAGGATTTGACGAAAATTTGATTGCAGGTGAAGATTGGGATTTGCATCAAAGGACAATAAAGACCGGTTTTAAAGTTGGTAAAATTAACTCCAAAATTTATAATTTGGAAGGCGATACATCTCTTGCTAAAATTTTAAAGAAGAAATTTTATTATGCCAAACACATCAAAAAATACGCCCAAAAGCACCCTCAAGTCTTTATTAATCAAGCAAATTTAATAGGAAGACTTTTCTCTTTTTCAAATTTTAGTACAATGATCAAGGATCCAATCCATGCCGCAGGCCTTATCTTTCTTAAAACTACCCAAGCTGCCGTCGGTATCATTGGTCTAATTTTTTAGTTTAGATGGTGCAAAAATACCCTTCTATTTCCGTAGTCATACCTTGCTTGAATGGCAGAAATACCATTGGTAATCTTCTCAAATCAATTTATTCTCAACAATATCAAGGCAAAATCGAAGTCATTGCAACCGATGATGGATCAACTGATGGCACCAGTGATTATCTTAGAAAATCCTGGCCAACAGTAAAACTAATCAAATTTGCCAAAACTCAAGGCTCTGCTCCTGCCCTTAATGCTGCTGCAAAAAAATCAACTGGAAACTACATACTTGCTACTAACGACGACGTCACTTTTGACAAGAATGCTTTTATCGCACTTGTTGACTGTTACCAATCTCAGCAAAAGGTGGGCATTACCACAGGCAAAATGTTAGATTCAAAAGACCAATTTGCTATCCCAGGATTTCGCATCAATCACTATTTAGGCTACCACCCTTACGATCTCAAAGACAAAAATAAAATTCGCCAGTGTGATTGGGCTGTTGGGGCCTGTCTTTTTATTAAGAAAGATTTATTCAAAAAAATCAATGGATTTGATGAAGGTTTTATTTTCTGCGGAGAGGAATACGACCTTGCTTTTCGCATTCGCCAATTTGGATTAAAAGTCCTTTATACACCAAAGGCCATTTTTTATCATTCCTTTAATAGAAATCTTAATCCAAACAAAGAAACTCTTTTTGCTCATTATCGTGGCAAAATTCGCTATATGTTTAAAAATGGAAGAATAGATCACCTTCTAATCTTTCTACCATTACAACTTTTAGCAATTCCGTTTTTGTACATTTTTCAGGGAAAAATAATAAATATTTATGCCCTATACAGGGCTTTCATCTGGAATTTGATAAATCTCCCAAAAACTTTAAATACAAAAAATAGAGTCTATGGCATACCAACTCCAAAAATCTAAAATTGGCGAAGTAATTTTTCGGCAAAAACTAGTAAATCAGCACCTCGGCCAAAGAATTTATTTTAAGGGAGAACCAGACCAAAAACAAATTATAAAAATTTTAAAGCAACGAGTTGCCTCCTCCCAAAACATTTTTAAAAATCTCAACTCTCAGAATATTTCTTTATCACCATTTTTGGAAATAGGTGCCGAAAAGTGTCAACGCGCGGCTCTTTTGACATCGAAGTTTAATGCTCAAGGATTTGCTCTTGATATTTCCTTCGAAAGTCTCAAAAGTGCACCGAATTTTGCCAAAAAACTCAACCTAAAAAAATTACCAATCTTAATCTGTGCAGATGCCGAAAACCTACCTTTTGCCGACAACTCGATTCCTTTTGTTTTTGCCTTTGAAACTATCCATCATTTCCCTAAACCCCACCGAGTCCTCGCAGAAATGAAGAGAGTCTCACAGAAAACGATATATTTTTCAGAAGAACCGGTCAAACAATTTTTTAACCTTGGTCTCTGGAAAAGGGATTATAATCTAACTTTAGCCGAAAAAATACTAAAAAAAATATATTTACTTCCATTCATCTCGAGGCTTGGAGGTAGCGAAAGTAGCCACAATGTCACCGAAAACGAATTTTCTATTGGAGAGTGGCAAGATGCTTTAAGAGGATATAAAAATTTACAAATTTCGCTGGAACCTGTCTTTTGGGGACCCAATGCGCAGTTTGATGCTAAAGATAATAATTGGCCAATAAATTTACTTACGAAAATTCTAATTGCCATTGAAGGGGGCGGAATTACTGTCCTTGCACAAATCAAGAAGGAGACCAGAGCAATTCAAAAAAATAATCTCTTAGATCTTTTAATCTGTCTTGTTTGTAAAAAATCTTCCTTAGAAAAGAATTCAAAAAGAATGCATTGTCTCTCTTGTCAATCAAGCTATCCCATCTATAATAAGGTGATCATAATGTTACCCCCTAAGCTCAAGGGTAAACTCTATCCAAATTTTTAAAAATGACTAAAAGTATTTCAATCATATTCCCGACCTTCAATAACTGGAGTCTAACGGAGCAGTGTTTAAGGTCTATAAACAAACTCAATTACCCGAAAGACAAAACCGAAATTATTGTCGTTGATAACCATTCAAAGGATAGAACCGTTCCCAATATCAAAAAAATGTTTCTTAAGGTAAAAATCCTGCCTCAAAAATCAAACCTAGGATTTGCCAAAGCAATAAATGTGGCAGCTAAAAAAGCTGAAGGTTATTTCCTTTTTATCACCAATAACGATGTTACTTTTACTCCTGATTTTTTTGATAAATTAATCACATTTGCTAATTCAGACCCAAAAATTGGTGTTTGCGGCGGCAAAATCACCACAACAATGGCCAATATAAAGTACCTGGACGGTGCCGCCAATATCTCAAAGCTCACATCACGACTTAAAAAATTAAAAAATTATCAAAAAGTGCAGGAAGTAGACTGGATAAGCGGGTCAGGACTTTTGATAAAAAGAAAGGTTTTCAGCCTGTTAAACGAATTTGATACCAACTTCCCTTTCTATTTTGAGGACTTAGATCTTTGCCTTCGAGTTAAAAATTTAGGTTTAAAGGTAATTTACTACCCCAAAGCGATTATGTACCACCAACAGTCGTCTACGGCAGGGAAAATGCCCAAAAAGTGGCAAAACGATGTCTGGTATGAAGGTAAGGTCTACTTGATTAAAAAGCACTTCCCTTATTGGTCAAAACCAATAGCCATCTTGTCCCAGACCTTTTTTTGCCTCTATATTTTAATTGCTAAAAGGCAAAATCGTTTCAATTCTTTCTTGCCAGCTTTAAGAAAAGTAAGCCGTTATAAACCACAAGGCCCGCAAGTAATAAAACGTGCGAGAATCACCAAAAAACAAATCCTGGCCTACTATAGCCAAGGAGAAGTCTTTACGGCCCGCAATTCCGCTCCGTTTCAACAAGTAATTTTAAAAGACTTCTACCAACTACTAACTACCAACTACCCAACTAAAAGATGGCATATCTTGGAATTCGGAGTCGGCCATGGCTGGAATCTACCGCAAATGGTCAAGTATTTCGGCAAAATCACGGGGGTTGATATTGCACCGGCAGCAATTTCAGAATCAAAGGAATATAAATTTAGAAAGGTGGATTTAAAACTTATTAAGGAAGAAAAACTTCCCTTTGCTGACAATACATTTGATTTAATTGTCGCTTGCGAAGTTCTCGAGCATGTCCCTGATCTTGAATTCACTGTTAAAGAACTAAAAAGAGTTACTAAATTTAATGGCTATATCCTAGTATCCGTCCCAGTCTACTGGAATCTGCGTGGAATTTCAAAAAAAATCATGGAATCAAAACTTGGGGAGGGTACTTGGGAACCAGCAAGGTCTCACCCGGGAGGATTTGAACGGTTCCTAACTCCCAAAACGATCAGGGACTATTTTAAGGATTGCCAAATTATCGAGACGCGAGGCGCAGATTATGGCAACGCCTGGTCTCTACCGTCAATTCCCCTCTATCCTAAATCATGGACACCATTTTTTGAAGTAACTCTGGGTAAAATTCCCTTCATCAAAAAGTTCGGCCTCAACTTTTACCTTTTGGCTCAAAAAGAATGATAAAGATTGCAGTCGTAACTAAGTCAGCTACAACTAAATCTGGGGCTAGAGTACCTTTCGAATTGGCTACATATTTGGCCAAATTTCATAACGTTTTGGTATTTGCACAAAAGAAAAATACCGAAAAAAATTTAGAGCCCTTCCTCAAATCCAAAAACGTACAATTAATCTTTTACCAAAACCCAATCGATTTGTTGCTAAAATTGAGAAAGGAAAAGGTTGACATCATTTCATTTCACGCTACATTATCAGAAGCAATTTCTGCTAAATTAGCCCTTAAACCAATAGTCCAAACCTATTACGGAACACAGTTCGATGCCTATTTAGAAAAATTTACCCCAGACCAAAAAATAAGTTTTTACGATACAGTATTAAATAGAATTCTTAATTACTTAATTTGGCTTAACAAAAAAATTCTCTCAATGCTGGCTACAAAAGTAATAGCTATATCTAAATATACCCAAAAAGAACTCAAAAAGCTCTTTAGTGTTAACTCAAAAGTCATTTATCTGGGCGTAAGCCTCAAACCAAAAAATTTAAACCGTGACCTGTCAAGTGTGAACCATAAACCGGTCATCCTTTCCATCTCTCGCTTCACACCATACAAAGGTTTTCATCACTTAATAGAAGCTGTAGAAAAACTTCGCAGAAGTGGACTGCCCATCAAATTAATCATCGCCGGTTCACTAGGCAAAAAAAGATACCTTGAATACCTACAGCGGATCAAAAACAAAAATAATCAAATTTTAGTCAATGTCAGCGATAAGCAACTGATAAATCTATACAGAAAGTGTGATATATATGCCTCTTGTGATCGTTATCTTTTTTTTGGACTGCCAATCGCTGAGGCAGCCTATTTTGCTAAACCAGCGATTGCCCTAAATTTTGCAGCTGCCAAAGAGCTGATTGTCCATAAAAAATCGGGCTTTGTCGCCCAATCCACAGAAGAACTGTATAAATACCTTAAAATTCTGGTGGGTAATCCTCAGCTTAGACACAAAATGGGCATCTGGGCTATGAAAAATGCTAGAAAACAATTTGACTGGACTCAAATCACTCTTTTATACAAACAAGTATTTGTAGAGATCTTGAATAAATGATTTTTAAAGGAGCAAAACTGACAGAAACCGAAATTTTAAATTATTATCGGTACAAAGCACCCACCTCAGCTATGGACTCCCCGCAATTCCAAAGAACAATCTTACAAGAAGCTCTTAAAGAATTATCAGCAAAAACTGACTTATCCAAAATGAAAGTTTTAGATTTTGGCTGTGGCTTAGGAAACAATCTCAAACTTTTTATGAAATACTTTGCTAAAATTACTGCAGCGGACATATCGCCGAATGCCATCAGTTTAGCTAAAAAAAACAGGAATTTAAAGAAAATAGATTTCATTCTTCTTAATAAGAATAAACTACCGTTTAAACCAAATTCATTCGATTTCATCTTGGCGGCCGAGGTTTTAGAGCATGTTCCTAATCTAACAAAAACCATGTCCCAGTTAAAAAGAATTCTCAAAAAAAATGGCTACATATTAATCTCCGCCCCTAATTATTGGAATCCAAGAGGTATTTCCAAAAAAATAATTGATTTTTTCACTCGTGAGGGCTTTTGGGATCCGGGTCGGGCTCACCCCGGCGGTTATGAAAGATTCATGACCCCACCCAAACTACTAAATCAACTTAAGGGTTTCAAAACTTTCTGGACTCATGGTTCCGATTACGGAACGGCCTGGTCGCCACCTATGATCAAAATGTATCCAAAAAAATTTGATAATTTCTTCGAAATAAGCCTTGGTAAAGTAAGCTTTTTAAAAAAATGTGGAATGAATTACTATCTACTTGCCCAAAAATTAAAATGAGGTGTTTTTTCTTTTGCCAAACATTTTTATGATTGAAATGGCTTTTTGAATAAGTCTATCATCACTGTAAATGCCAAAAGGCTATAAGTATCTCGCAGATATCGTAATTATTTTTATTAGTTTTGCTCTAGCTTTATTTTCATATTGGCAAATTCTAAACGTAGCATTAACACCAGAGGATTTTGAATGGATAAGCAAAGTCAATACTCTTTCAGCAACTAATCTTTTTAAAGTTTTTTTACCTCCAGTTTTAGGAGGTGTAGAGGTAATGCTTCATAGAGTAACACCGTTTGTTTCTTTGAGTTTTTGGCTTGATTGGAAAATAGGTGGCGCAAATCCCTTCTATTACCATATGACCCAATTACTTTTTCATATGGGTATTATCTTTCTTTTATATCGGCTGGCAAAAAAACTGTTTATAAAATCACCCAAAGCTGTTTATCAAATAGTTGTATCGTCATCTGTTTTCTTTTTTGCAGTTTTTCCATTTCACTCTGAAACAGTGAGCTGGAATGGAGCAAGACCCGATATGGTGGTTGCCTTTTTTTATTTATTGTCACTCTATTTTTATATACGCTTTCTGGAATCAAAAATTAGGTATCTTTTCCCTTCGGCCATTTTTTTCGCAATAGCTATTTTTAGTAAAGAGAATGCAATAACGTTGCCAGTTGTGGCTATTCTCTTCGGTATCTATCTGCAAAAGAAAGTTTATTGGAGCAGCCTACTTCCATTTTTGATCGTGGTATTGTTCTGGATATTTAACTATATTTTTTTAAACCCGCATGACGAAGGTTGCACACTAAGTTGTCAACAATTTTTAATTTCTAGGGTATTTTTAATTTATCTTACAGTTTCCGTATTACTCCTGCCCTTTTTAAAAGCTTTGCGTTTCGAGGAAACAGGAAGATTGTTGTTTTACTGGTTGATCTTTGGCGTACTTTTTTCGCCAACCATTTTTCTGCCTACGAGTGAACGGTATCTTTATTTATCGTCTATAGCCCTATCTTTATTTTTCGGTGAGGCATTAGTCGTTTTTTACAAAAGAATAAGTAAGTATCTCCCAATAACAACCACTAGAGTGATTTTGGTTAGTATAGTCTCCTTGATAATTTTGTTGGAGGCAGGCTTTCTTTATGTTAGAAATAAAAGGTGGGTAGTTGCAGGAACGATAATAGATAATGTTTTAAAGCAAACTGCTATTTACACAGAAGATAGTAACGATAATTCAAATCTGTACTTTCTAAATCTTCCTAATGGTTATCAAAAATCCTTTGTATTTCAAGGAAAGGCTTTTGACCAAATGTTAAAATTAGCCGGAATTAAGTTTAGGACCGCCCACGTTATCGCTTACAATCTAGATGTCGGGAATTCTAAGGTTAGAATAATCGATGATCAAACGATACTTCTATCAAGTGAAACACCATTTATCATCTCTCCCTCGGAAAAACCACATTATAATCATCAAGGAAATCAGGTAATTGAAACCGCATTTTACTATGGAATTTTTAGCAATGATTCACTCGACATACAAATAAACTTAAAACAACAATCACTCAAAAGTGATAACTCTTATGTTTTTTATTTTGATGGCACAGAACTTAGAGAGATTAAATGATTTATATAAACTTAAGATTTAAAATCTAGCAATTTTTATGAGGAAAGATACTAATGTAACTCTACTTTACAAACTCAGGTTCAGAAAAGAATTACAAACGCGCGACAAAATCTGGAAAGTTTTGTGCAGAGATTTTTTCCAAAGATATATTATGACAGACTATACCGTTTGTGACCTGGGAGCCGGGTATTGTGAATTTATAAATAATATTGACTCAAAGAATAAAATTGCCGTGGATATTAATCCTGACACAATAAAGTATGCTCAAAAAAACGTAAGGACAATTATCTGTTCAAGCACCGAAATATCAAAAAAAATTAAAAGTGATGTTGATGTAGTTTTTGCCAGTAACTTTTTCGAACACCTCCCAACTAAAGATGATCTAGTAAATACCTTAGTTGAGATTAAAAGAATATTGAAAAGAGGTGGAATATTAATTATCCTGATGCCAAATATTAGATACGTTGGAACAAGTTACTGGGATTTTTTGGACCATCAGCTCCCTTTGACAGATAAAAGCATGACAGAAGCTTTAGAGTTGACTGAATTTAAAATTATAGAGCACAAGTCCAGATTTTTGCCATACTCGACAAAAGGGAAATTGCCAAAGTCCCCAATTTTTGTCAGCCTGTATTTAAAAATGCCCCTTTTGCATACATTTTTTGGAAAACAATCTTTAATAGTTGCCCAAAAAAAATGATAGTTCTTGGTATCAATGAAGCCCATAATGCTAGTGCTGCAATCGCAGTAGACGGCGAAATAGTAGCAGCAGTCCAAGAAGAAAGATTTTCAAGAATTAAAAACCACTTTGGTGTCCCTTTTAAGTCAATTGATTTTTGTCTAAGGTTTGGCAGTTTTTCACCAAAAGATGTAGATCTAATAGTATTTTCCGGAGGTGTCCCTACTTTCCTGTCTTCACTAGCCATTGCCAGGGAAACTTCTGTCAAAACTCCTCTTTTCAAGCTTCTCAAGCTTGGTAAAAACACTCACCTTGCCTTTAGAACCTTAATCCTTAAAACAGAATACAGATTGCCTATTCTTAGAGGAATTGACAAGATAACTATTGAACCTTACTACAAACTTACCCAAAAAATTTTCTTTCCAAAAACTGCCAAGCTTCTGGAGAAACAATTTGGTCTTGATAGTAAAAAGCACACTTATCTTAACCATCATACCGCCCACACATTTGCCGCCCTTTATGCTTCCGGATTTACCCAAAGGTTTGATCAAATTCTTGTAGTGACATGTGACGGAGGCGGCGATGGTCTCTCGGCAACAGTTTCTGTTTTTAATAACAACCAATTAAAAAAAATTGCTTCCACCAGCCAAGATAACTCTTTGGGATGTCTCTATGGCTGTATCACCAATATCATGGGAATGAATCCACTCGAACATGAGTATAAAGTAATGGGGTTGGCACCATACGCTGAAGAGACAGGTACTTTAAGTATCTATGCGTTTTTAAAAAAAACAATCTGGCTGGATAAAAAAAGCTTATCTTTTAAAACAATAGTCAGCTCTGATAATTTAAATCGCTATCTTAGAGAACATCTACCAAGACATCGCTTTGACCACCTTGCCGGCGCAGTCCAAAGGTTAACCGAAGAGCTTTTATGCGAGTTGATTGAGGCTGCGATTGAAAGAACGGGCATTGGCAATGTGGTTTTTGGCGGAGGCGTGGCTCAAAATGTTAAAGCTAATCAAAAAATTGCAGCACTTCCCAAAGTTAAAAACTTTTTTGCAATGCCCTCGGGGGGCGATGAGTCAAACGCCATCGGCGCAGCTTATTGGGGATGCCAGAGAATAAATCCAAAGATTAAAATTAAACCTCTCAAAAACCTTTATCTCGGCCCTTCTTATGAAAAAGAGCAAATAGAAAAATCCATTAAGGTAGTAAGACTAGGCCGGAAGTATAGGGTGAGACAACTTAAAAATCCCAATTACGAAATTGCCCAGTTGTTGTCCAAGGGACAAATCATTGCCAGATTTACTGGACGATTGGAATTTGGGGCACGGGCTTTAGGTAATCGTTCAATCTTGGCTGATCCGACGGTAAATGACGTTGTTAATATTCTCAACCATCAGATTAAATCTCGAGATTTTTGGATGCCTTTTGCACCTTCGATTTTGGGCACTGATGCCAAAAATTATCTGGTAAATCCCAAAAAACTCGACGCTCCTTTTATGACAATTGCTTTTGACACCGTTGAAAAAAATCGCCATCAATTGGCCGGAGCAATCCATCCCTTTGATAAAACTACCCGTCCTCAAATTTTGACCAAAGAGGCCAACCCCGCCTACTATCAATTAATCCAGTACTTTAAGAAAATTACAGGGCGCAGTACAATCCTCAACACCTCCTTTAATCTCCATGGAGAGCCTATTGTCTGCAGCCCTCGTGATGCTCTCGAAACTTTCACAAAAAGCGGTCTAAAGTATTTGGTATTAGAAAATTATTTAGTTTCTAAAAATGATTAAAAAATACCTAAGCCATTTGACAATCATCGCTTTCGGCCTTGTCATTAGACTAATCTATGCCATTTATTCTCATGATTTTTGGCTTGATGAGGGAGTAAATTATTTCATTGCTCAAAACAGTCTGTCAAAAGTATTAGACGCCCTTTCCCATAATAACTGGCCCCCTTTTTACTCGCTTTTGATGTGGCTGTGGCAAAAAGTCTCTTTCAATTTACTCTGGATAAGATTACCATCGGTCATTTTCGGTACTTTGACTCTTATAATTATCTACAAAATCGCCAAAAAAATTTTTGAACCCAAACTGGCTCTTTTAACTTTAGTTTTGGCTATCGTCTCACCACCACTAGTCTATTTTTCAGCTGAAAACAGAGACTATGGCCTCTTTACCCTTTTGACAAGTTTGATGATGCTTGCATTTCTTAACCTTGTCCAAAAATCAAATATTAAAAATTTGATTTTTTTTATCTTAAGCTCAACAGTGGCAATCCTGACTCATTACTTTGCCATTTTAGCTTTAATTTCCTTAATAATGGCCAGCTTTCTATCCTTGGGTTTTAAGATTAAATTGAAAACTCTTTTTGGGGCTTTAACGGCAATTTCGATCCTGATTCTACCTTGGATGATCTTCACCTTTGGCAAGGAAAAACCGGATTGTTTATGTCTAGGACCAATATTAGGTTCTGGTGCAACCTTTGCATTCATGTCTCTTGGTGGTGCTGGATTTATTACCTTAAAGAGGTTTTTTGAACCTTCAACTCCCATATTTTTAAAACTATTCTTGACAGGCTTTCTGGCTTTTTCGACTTTGATCTTTTTATTTGCAATTAAATTTTATAAAAATCCTAAAATTAGATTTCTTCTGTTATGCTTCTTTTTACCTATCCTTTTTATATTTCTAGTCTCTTTTTACAAACCTCTCTTTTCAGTACGCAGTTTTATTTTTCTAGTACCCATCTTTCTAATACTTACAACCTATGTTCTTGATAAAATCGACAGGTACTTCAAATTTAAATGGTTATTCATTATCTACTTAGTTTCTTCCGCTTCCATTATTTCTCTCACAACCCAAAGACCTTTTTTTAACCAAGAACCGCTTTGGCAAACAAGCACACTGCTTGCTAGTTTCCCACACCAAAACACCCAAATTGTCCATGCCAATCTCTATACCTATCTTCCTTCACGCTATTATTACCCAGACCTTAATCAGCAAGTTTTGGCCCACGATTTACCTGCTCCTCTTTTTGGATCACTAAAACCAAATCTTTTTTCAACTTTTGATCCACAAAAATCCATTATTCTCGTTTATGCCATAGACAGAACAGATAATAGAAAACTCCAAGAAGTGCAAAGAAATCTTTACAATGTCTTTGGGCAAGCCAAAAATGATTTGATGATGGGGAAAATTAGAATTCTTGTTTTTAGCAAATGACATCCTCCCCGCAGAGGGGCAGAGTTCATCGGGTGGGTTCGGATGACGTTTTCTCATCCGCTTCATCCCCGACCATGGAAGGTCTGGGTATTCGCGGATTCAAAAATAAAATGGCCAAGAAGTTTTTAAAAATCGCCGTTCTTATTGATCAACTCGTCCCTGGCGGTGTCCAAAAATATGCAACAAATGAAGTCTTTCATTTAAATCAATTGAAACATAGAGCAAAACTATTGGTCTTAATGCGAAGAGGGTACCAAAAAAAATTTTTAAAAATTTTTCCAAGAATTCCAATTAGCTTCCTATCAGATCGGTATCCTAAAATTTTCAAAAACTCTATAAAATTCCCAATTTTTTCCTTCTTTTCCACCCTACATCTGTTAAGTCCTTATCTGGCACCACAAACACTTGAAAGTGAAAACTTTGACATCATTGTCGCTCATGGCACTACAACTTGCTTGACGGCACTTTCTCTCTGGAAGAAACATAGGATCCCATATATAGCGGTAATTTACGATCCAATGGAGTATATTTTAAAAAAGGTTTATTCAAATACACCACTTAGGTATGTTTTTTGGATTCTTTCTCCCCTACTTTTTTATTTAGAAGGACAAATAGTCAAAAATGCTAAAATCGTCGTCGTTATCTCAGAAAAACATCTCTCATTTATTCAAAAACATTACCAAATTACTCCTGAAATTCTCTTGGCTGGCACAATACCTCTTTTTAAACTGCCTAAAAGAAAACAAAACTACCTCATCGCATCCTCTCGTTGGGAATCAGGCAAAAACCCCCAACTGCTTTTGGATATAATGAAAGCATTACCAAACAACAAACTTGTAGTGGTTGGCAACTGGACTAACAGTGTAGATTTAAAGTCTTTCCGCCACAAGATTAAAGAAAATAATCTTGCCAAAAGGGTTATTTTAAAAACAGATATTTCGCCTAAACAGTTGACAAAACTATATTCAGAGGCCTTAGTCTGGATTCACCCCAATATTGAAGCATTTGGTATGGGAGGTTTTGAAGCTGCTTCCTGTGGCTGCCCAGTGATTATGCCGAAAGGATCCGGTCTTGAGCAAATCCTGAGAGACCAAAGAGATGGATTTTTCTTACGAAAAACAACGGCAGAAGAATTTGCCAAAGTAGTAAAGTTTTTTACCGCCAATCCCCAAATTGCTCAAAAAATGGGCAAATCGGCCTGGTTTGCGATCAAAAAAGGTCATTCTTGGGAAAATCATACCAAACAATTAGAAGGTTTAATTAATACAGCTATGAAAAGAATCGCAGTCATTGCCTTAGAAACAGGTCATGCGCAGGGCACCGTTATTTCGGGAGGCGATAGACTATTGGAAGAAATGGCACCCTATTTATCACCGAATGTTTCATTGACCGTTATAGTGCCTGAAATAGCCGCTTGGCACTGGCGCAATAAGAACGCCAAGGTGGTCACATTACCAAGAACCTTTCTGGATAACAACCCGAGGCCTTTTGCAGTTTTTGTGAATTATTTATTGCGAATAATAAAAAGTACAAAAATTATTGCGAAATTACCATCAAAGGATATCATATATTCATCAACTAATGTTTTCCCTGATATTATCCCAGGTTTTTTTGCCAAGCTGCTAGATAAGAACATTCGTTGGTTAGCCAGGGTTCACCATCTCTCTCTGTCTCCACGTAAACGACCAGGAAATTGGCTGATTAACTCTGGATCATATCTACTTCAACAGATTTCTATTTTCGCTTTAAAGAAAAGGGCTGACCTAGTTGCTGCTCTCAACCCAAATCTTGCCAAAATCCTAAGCGAACATGGCTTCCAAAAAGATAAACTCTTGGTCGTCACCGCTGGCATTGACATAAAAAAATGGCAGGCACCCCAGAGCCAAAATTTGTCAAGTAAAATGTTTGATGCTGTTTTTTTGGGTAGAATGCATCCTTCAAAAGGGATCTTCGACTTGGTACCCATTTGGGAAATTGTCTGTCAAATGTTACCCCAAGCAAAACTGGTAATTATTGGCCAAACGGCTCCCCCATTCCTCAAACAGCTCAAAGATCAGATTAAGAAAGCCAATATTGATCCAAACATCGAGATTTTAGGTCCCCTGCCCCTTAATCTTGTAAGACAATACTTGAGTACTTCAAAAATTTTCCTTTTTACCGATCATGAAGCTGGCTTTGGTCTAGCAGGTCTTGAGGCCATGGCATTAGGCTTACCGGTAATTGGTTATGACATTGGTATCTTGGGAGAAGTCTTTAAAAAGGGGTTTGTAAAAATTAAACCATTTGATACAGAAAGTTTTGCCAAATCGGTGGCTAATCTCTTACTAGACAACGAACAAAGATCAAGATTGAGTCTTGAGGCGATAATTGAAACCAAGAGACATGATTGGAGAAAGATAACTTATAAATTTGAAAGGCTGCTTTTTGATCTCAAAGGAAACCGTTATTTATAGCCATAGATATACAAAGTTGCACAAATGTCCTTAAATGGAAAAAAAATCGGACCCATATAACTTTTAACCCCTACTATTCTTAATCGCTGACGGATTCTTGGGTGTGGAGGGAATCCAAAAAACAAACAACCCTTGCTTTGAAATTTTCTAAAACCAACCCTCTGGAAACACGATTGCCAGAAGTTTTCATTTTGGACATTAATGTGGGTTGGATCATAAGGCAAAAGGAATCTTAAAAATCGATTTCTTTCTAAATCTCCATTAGGGGTAGTAACTAGAAAAATTCCGCCCTTTTTGAGTACCCGATAAACCTCATTGATAACAAACCGGGAATTGGTAACATGTTCCAATAAATCAAAGGCGCAGACTGCATCGAAAAAATTGCTTTTATAGGGCCATTTTTCTTTACTAATATCAAGTTGGCCAAGTTTCGCTTTGGTATTTTTTTTGGCGATGGATAGTGCAAATTTGGAAATTTCCAGCCCATAACTCATCATACCCCTCTGATCACAAAATCCCAAAAACTCACCCAAACCGCATCCCACATCTAACATTTTTCTGATACCACTTTTCTTAGAAATGAGGAACTCTAGATCCTTTTTTAAAATTTGTTTTCTTTCCGGATTATCAATCTTGTGAATTTTTTCAAAATAATCTCTGCCGTATGAATTACTCTTCATCTTCTTTCTGCCACCAGGTTTTAGTTGGCCTGACAATCACTGATACGACTTTGCCAACTGGTTTAACTAACAGATGACCGCCAGTCAAGATTCTATCCAAAAGAAAAATTAAGGTTAACAAAGAAATCAGATGATAAATCCACCATTTTAAGGCTCCGTTAAAGCTTAAAATAACCTGGGAAGGCTTCAAATCAGAAGAAAAAGGCACGTAAACATAACCAGGATAGGTAGGACCAGCCTTGTAAACTGTCAATTTTTGGCCTTTTTCTGTTTTAGCCACCCAACTTGGAAAGGCCTCTTCCTTAAACAAGACTGCCCTGGCACCATCAGTCTGTACCACTCTTCGTTCTGGAGAAATAAATTGATAATTAGGGCTTTGAGTATTTTTAATGGAAAAATCGACCAGAGAATCTAAAATATTTGTTAAAAAGTTAGCCTCTTGCTCATTGTAATCTCGAATAACATGATAGGGCAGGTTAAAACCTGTCCAACTTAGCTTTCCAGAGCCGACATTCATTGATGCGGCTACAACCTTACCATTATTTCTTAGGAGTACCTCTGCACTGGAATTTAAATCGCCATTTTTTTCTGGATGGGATACATTCCAAACTCCTCCATCAAAAATAAGTGGTGAAAATTTATTAAAATCAACTTCCTTTGTAATAGAACCTTCACCTACCTCTACATTCCAATCCCTACCAATATCGCCTCTAACGCTCTTTCTAAATGGAAAATATTCCGGCAAATTATTGCTGGCTGCTTCCTTAACATCAGGGCCGGTATCAATATAAACTTTCCCACCGTCCTTGAGGTAATCACCGATTATTTTCCAAGCTTTAGAACCTCGATGGTAATCGTAGCGGTAAATAATTACAGCATCGAATTTTTTAAGTTCTTTTAAGGTATGATCGTCAATAAATTTTGAACGGGTAGAAACAATTATTTTTTGACTATTCAGATTTTTCATACCTAAATATCGATAAATCGTATCGTATGCAGAAGAATCTCCTATTAAAAGAACAGGGGTAGCATTACTGGGCGTTAAAATTGGACTAACAAGCTCGGGTCTAACTTTATAATAAATTAAGGATTGAGTTTTATCTGGCTCAAATCTTTCTCCGCTTGGGTTATAACGATCCATCGCTCCCTTAACCGTAACTTCTGCAGTCTTTTCAATATAATCTGGGTCGGTAACATGCTTGGCTAAAATAGTTGGTACATCACCACTATAATTACCTAAAATATAGTAAATTGAATTCCAATCCAAAAGAAATTTGGTATTTTCGAATACTACATTTTCCGGAGTTTCCCAATCTAAAATCAAAGATGCTTCAGAACCTTTTCCTGAAGGCCCCATTACCGAGTCAAGCCAAAAAAGTCCCCACCGTCCTGTATTTGGAATAGGTGGATCGACATATCCCCGGGCCAAAGGCATCTCATACATCGTAGTCCACCAAAGATTAACCGTAGCATCAATAACATAAAGTCTTTGATTCTTATCATTAGGATCAAGAAATTTTGGTACTAATTGCTGTTTCAGCTCTTCCCTTTCGGTTGTACTAATCTTAATATTCAATATGTCCGGGTAAGGACTAGATGGATTAGAAAGAGAATCAATACGGGTAATTAGATTTTTAACGGTAACTGGTGGGAATACAAGATAACCGACTACCAAAATTGCCATATTTAAAATCAGCAAAAATGGCCATTTGCTATATTTAAAGAACTTAATTTTCTCAAACTGCAAAAACGAATCAATCGTTTGTCCGAAAAACACAGCAACAAGTGCGGATGTCGCCACTGGAATAGACCAAAATGCTTTATACCAACCCCCGATATAAATGTCTATGTTTCTTGAAAATAAAAATACAACGCTAATCTCATAACCAAAAAACAAGGTAAACGGTAGAATGTTTAATAATCCACGAATTCTATGGTTACGGTAAATAAGAGTAAAACACCAGACAATTGCTAAAGTACTTAGAAAAAACCAAACAAATTGTTGAGTATCAGAAAATACATAATTAAACTGATCTCTCGTAAACTTAATTATTTCCAGTCCTGTAGTATCAGTTAAAGTGGGTGTTGTCTCAATACCTTGAGCCTTACCGAATCTAGTGCCGAATGTAGCAAAAATTTGCAAAAAACCTTGGAAAAAAGTCGGTAAAAAGTCTAGAAGAACACCAGGCAAACCCACTAAAAAAGAAAGCCCAAAAAAAGTCAAAATATACCCTAGTCTTTTTCGAAACCTTAAGTGGTCCCTACCACTATAAAAAATCAACACTAATAAACAAAATGGAAATATAACATTTAAAAAACCCTGGGGGTGACCCATTAGTCCAAGACCAGCAGCAATGGCTGCCAGATAAAACCATTTTGCATTACGACTGTTTAAAGCTTTAATAATTAAAAATCCGACCAGTGGGTAAAAGGCCTGAGTTGTCCAAAAAGGAATACCGCCTGCCCAAACTAAAGCCCGATACAGATTTGCCGAAAGTATAGTGGCAATAGTTAAAACCAACGCAAGGCTTCTATTCTTAGAAAGCTCATGATAGAAAAAATAAGAAGATATAGCGAAAACTACTAAACCAAAAGCAGCGAAGTGCATCACTCCGGAAATCAAACCAAATCTATTAACAAATGGGGTCATCGCTAAAAAGTATAAAGAGGGGTAATCCAGAGAAAATGGATAACCTCCAAACCAGATATATTTCCAAGCTTCCGGTCTTAAAAAATCATGCCATTTGAGAATATAGTTCACGTAGACTGCTGAAAGAAAAGTATCAATTCCTCTAATAGGACTTTTTGTTAAATACCAGCTTATAATCGGCTCTAAAACTTTATAAATTATGCCAATAGCTACCAAATGAAAGCTTAAGGAAACAACCAATAAAATAACTGCAACTGCTTTGTTTATTACCTTCCTTAAAGTAGAAAGTTGTAAGTCAGGTGGCTCTTTATTTTTATCTTCGTTAATGTTTATCTGATCCTCACTCATCTTCTTTTTCCCACCAATTACTAACTCTTAAGCCAATTCTTCCTCTAAAACTTTTTGCAACAAAATTACCTAATCTGACGCCTAAAAGATAATCTATGATAAACATCAAGATAACAACTGTCATCACTGTATAGAATAAAGTCCAGTATTCACCCTTATATAAAAACTCTACTTCAACCTTTTCATTTATCAATTTTGATGGGATAAAAACATACATAAAACCAGGATAAGTCGGGCCTGTTTTGTAAATTTGCTGTCTTACGCCGTTAACTTTTGCTTGCCAACCAGGGTGAATCTGTTGACGAAGAAGAACAGCTTTTGCCTCTTTTGTCTCGATTTTGATCTTCCTATTGGAGATAAAATCTGCACGAAATTGGGGTTGGGACTTAGTCTCAAGTAAAACAATTTTTGAGATTAAACCTTTTAAAAATTCACCTTCTTTGAGATTTTTATAAACATTGGCATGGAAAAAGAAATTGGTACCACTCCAGATAACTTTTCCATTGCCAAACGATCCGCTAACAACCAAGGGAGTTTCCCCAACCTTTAATATCACCTCAGAACCACTTTTTAATCCTACAGGCAAGGAAAATAGCCATGGTTTGTCATCTAAAACGGGTGGTCCAAAATCCCCAAGCTCCCAACTCGAACCGATTTCCTGTCTCTTAGTTCCCTCAATTGGGAAAAACTCTGGTAACTTTTTTTGGTTTGTCTGGTAAACATCACTTCCAGTCTCAATAATCAACTTGCCACCATTTTTAACATAATTCTCTATCTTTTTAAGACCGGATTTATTATCACCATTTAAGTATCCATAAAGAACTAAACCATCAAGATTCAATTTGCCAAGATTAGGCATGTCTTTAAGAGACTCCGAAAGCCAAAGAGGTATAACTTGCTTGGAGTTTGTATTAGTCATCCCTAAAACTCTTAAGAATGTTTCATAATTGTTAAAAGTTCCGACAAATCCTATGGTTGTAGAATTAGAAGCGGAGGCGATCGGTGAAGCTAAACCTTCTTTAAATTTAAAATATTTAAGAGAATGCGAAATTTCATCATGCCATTTTATTTTTCCGCCTTCTGCTTCTGTTTGATAAACTTGGCTATAACCTGGTATCGGAATTTCTTCCTGTTTCTCAAAAGCACTATCTTTTAATAAATAACTTGCAGGTGGAGTATAAGAATCACTACCCTCATGACCCCCTTCATAATATCCAACTGAATACCAATCGATTAAAAACAAAGCATTATTTTTTGCCATTTCTACTGGAGACTTATAATCTTCCACAAGTGAATCTCTGCCTGAAGTCGCACTTAAAGCAAGATCAGTCCAGTAATAACCACCAGCTCTATCCGTACCAATTGGAGCATCTATATAACCCCTAAAAAGTGGCATTTCATAGAAAGTTGGCCACCAAATATTTACTTTTTGATCTGCACTGTATAGTCGGTATTGATTCTCGTTTGCAGGTAACCAGGTTGGTACCAACTTTTTGGATAAAGCAGAAAATTCAGATTTATCCATTGGTTTATTTAAACCTTCGGGAAATACTCCAGATTTTTCTCTGATACCAGTAACGTCAAGTTTATCTATAAAGTCTTGTGGTGTCGATTTGGACCAAAAATTATATCCCCCAAAAGCGATCACAGCAGAAAATATAATTATTAATAAAGTTTTACCCGTAAAATTATTAAGAAATTTTACTCGTTCTAAAAAAGAAAACCAAAACGACTGATAACTAAAAGATATCAAAGCTCCGAAGGCTATCGGCATGGGCCAAAATACCCGGTACCAACCGCCATGAAATAATGAAAAACCCCTAGACAGTGCAAAATTGTATCCGAACAAAAATGCTAAAAACAAAATAAAAGGCAAAACCCCAAGGGACCTCTTACGGTTTCTAGCCAAAACAATTCCGACCACTAAAAACACGGCTGCAAAAGCGGCAAATACAAAAAACTCTCCGTTAACTTCCAGCTTAAATCGCCAAAATTCTGCCCGATTGTAAGCAGCAATTGCTTTGGCTACCTCTGATGATATATTCGAGGGAACCGCATATCCATAGTCTGATTTTGTCCCTAAAAACGCAGATAATGTATTTGTTATGAAGTTTAATAAATGGAGGGGAAACAAAAATATTAGACCTAAAGATGTCTGTAGTTGGAGATAGGAAATTAAAATAACACCTGTGAGGAAAATTCCGACATCTGCCAATCTTCTGCTTAAAGTTACTTTTATTTTTGAATAATAACCAAAAACTAAGAGTAAAATTGTAAATGGAATAGCATATGTAACCATCACCTGCGGGTGTCCCAATGCAGAAATTCCCAGTATTCCTATTGCCACTAAAAGGTTCTTGCGACTCTTACTTTGCAAGTATAAAACTAAAAAAACCATCGAAAGAGGTAAAAACGGCATGGTTGCAAAGTACTGAAGATTACCTCCCCAAACTACCGGCCCCCATGTCCCGATAGAATAAAGACCCAAAATTGCCAAAATTGACGATAAAACTACATTTCGCGAAATTGTCCAGAATAAAAAGTAAGAACTCAAAGCTAAAAAATACATCGCTCCCATCGTGTATAAAAGGCTGGCCTTTTGAGCTCCAAAATAATGTAAAAGTGGCTGAATAAGGTAAAAATGGAGCGAGGGATAATCTGACAGGTATGGGAAGCCCGACCAGTTAATCGGTCTGAAGCCAAGAAAACGAAAGTCCAAATGACGAGAATAATATGCCGCGTTTGAAACCATATTATAGAAATCTACTCCTAAAATTGGCCTATGACTTAAATACCATTTGGCAAGTGGTAAAAATGCGAAGAATATTACGGCAGCAGAAGCAGCGTGGGTTATTAATTCAAAAACTAAACGAGTCAGAAGAAAGAGATATTTCCTCATCAAAAAATCTTAGAACCATACTAACACTAAAATTTATCATTGGACAATTGGTAAATTATGCTTTGGGAATATAGTGAACTGAATGAAATTTATGCTTGCCTTTCTTATTTTGAATCTCCCAAAGTTTCAACTGCCATAAAAGATGATAAATACCAAATAGAAAAGATAGGATAAAACCGCGCTTACCATCCCTCCATTCTCCTGCAACCAAGTATCGCCAGAAGAAAACTCTGGGAACTGCAACACTAATTTTAAATAAATTAGTTCTCTCCCCTCTTTTGTATGCTAAGTATGATTCTGGATTTGTATATCTATTAAATTTCTCAACAACTCCAAAAACCGAGGGATAAGAATAATGTAGAATTGGATTTTTTAATTGGCCGATTTTTCCTCTTTTAACCCTAATTTTTTCATGGATTCTCTCTTTGGTTATGTAACCCTTGTTTTTCTTAAATAATCTTACTTGTCCATCTGTCTGTGTGGACCCTAGAGCTTTACCAAATAAGAAACTTTGAAAATAAAAATTGTAACCATCATATTCCTTTGACTTTATTGCTCGCAATATTTCTTGGGATAACTTAAATGAAATTCTCTCATCAGCGGCAATTGCTAAAATCCACTCACCTTTTGCTTTGCTATATCCAAAGTCAGCTTGTTTGGCTATTGAATCAAGTCTGCGCAAGTAGACCTTAGCATTGCACTTTCTGGCAATCTGGCAAGTTTTGTCCGTAGAAAAATCATCGACAACTATTATTTCATCTGCAAATCTACAGGTTTCAAGACATTTGGCAATTTGTTTTTCTTCGTTTTTGGTAATGACAACGACTGAAAGCATAGATAAAGCCGACATTTCTGGTAAAATTCTAACATAATTTTGAAGCAGTATTTATTTATCCTAACCATTTCTGTTCTTGCATTAACATTAAGATTATCCAATATTCAAGGTGTCGGTTTGATTTTTTGGGATGAGGCAAATTATCTTAACGAGGCAAAATATTTAAGGGGCACAGGCGGACAACCTCTTTCTTTAGCAAAACCTACATATTCTGCCTTAGTGGCAGTTTCTCAAAAGCTTTTTGGGGAAACAGACTACGCAGGCCAGTTAGTATCCGCTTTTATGGGAGCCGTTACTATTCCAGTGATATTTTTTTTGACAAAGCAGCTCTTTTCTAGAAAAATTGCAATATTGGCCTCCTTACTTTTCGCCCTCATACCTCTCCATATAATTTTCAGCCGGCTTACCCTTAGTGACACTACTGCTCTTTTTTTCCTTACCTTGGCTATCTTATTAAGTAACTTATTTAAATCACCCAAAATGTCTCTACTTTCTGGGTTTATCGCCGGTCTTGCTTATACTTCGAACCTAAAATTAATATTTATGCCATTCTTATTCATTTTTTTATTTCGAAATAATCTTAAAACATTGGTAATTTGGCTTATTTCTTTTATAGCAACACTTTTTCTTTGGGAAATTCCGCATCTAATCTCACATTCATTTCCAAGCTACTTCTTCCAATTACTTACCCTTGCAAATGACGGAGCAACTATTGGATTAACTGATCTTTCATTTTATCCATACGTAATTATCACTTATCTTTCTTGGCCAATCATCATTCTTGCAACAGCAAGCCTTTTCTTTAAACGATCAAAAAATACAGTTTTTCTGCTATTTTGGATTCTACTTTTTACCATACCCTTATTTTTCAATATTCAAAAAGCTCCCAGACTGATAAGCTTCTTACCCATCCCGGTTTCAATATTAGCGGCGCTGGCACTCAATTATGTACTGGAAAAAAAGATTTTTAAAGAAATTTTTCTGAAAGTTATCATCATTCTTTTGATTATTTCGCCGGCTACCATAAGTATCTTAAAAAATATTAATTTACACTCAGGGCAAAAAAATCTTAATTTATCCTTCACTCAACCGAAATCCCAAAAAATAATTACAACTCAGCTTCCAGTTACAAAATTTTATCTTCCCAACTTTGATATAGTAGAGTTCCCAAATAACGATTTAAATTCGCTCAGAAAATTATTTGATAACGGCTATCACTATCTTGTAGTGGACAATCAAGCTTATGCATCATTTAAAGATACAGAACTTTTAAGGAGAATAGAGTCAGATTTGGAACCGATTAAAACTTTTGATGACAATGCAAAAGCAAATGCTCAATTTTTCCTTGAACATGCACAAGTACGAAAAGCAACTCTCATACAAATGCTTACCCTACAAGAAGAACTTAACCAAAAGAGAGGCAAATATCTTAAAATCTATAATTTAGGGGACTTCTTTTAGCCAATTATTTTTAGAAGTCCCTTCGGGTATCTTACCAAGTAATCAGGTCTTGCCTTAGAAAGAATAAGTGGATGAGCAAAGCCCCAACCACAACTAACGGCTGTCACATTCGCCTTCTTTGCAATCCTGATATCTTCTAATGTATCCCCAAGATAGATAGTAGCTCTCTGTTTTAAATAACTCACCTTGTCTTTTTTCTCAGGACTGATATTTATAACCTGACCAAAATAATCAATAATTCCACAATTTTTAAGCTGAGACAAAAGATTTTTCCTACTGTGTCTGTGTGTTAAGATTCCAATTTCCTTCCTCTTAGAAATATTTTCCAGGACCTCAACAATCTGACTATGAGGACTATCAAGCGCAAGAAATTTTGACTCTTCCAATAAATTCCTTTTCAGTCTCAAATATTTTTCTTTGGAAAATATTCCTTTAAAGTAAAAGTACTCATCAAGACCCTGACGCTTCAGTCTCCGATATTTCAAAAAAGGTATAGGCTTGAGGTTAGATTTTATTGCGAGAATAGTATGTACCTGCCAAAATCGCTTCCAAACGTTAAGAATTGTTCCATCGAGGTCAAAATAGATTATTTTCTGCATATGGCATAAATTTCAGCGCAATATTTAGCAGGCATAGATCGTGATACTTCATAAAACGCATTAAGTAAATCATCGCTCCAACTAATCATTTGGGCTTCGGATAGAGGCTTTATAAAATATCCGCCGGTTTTAACAATCTTCAAATTTACTTTTTCAATCTCCTTCTTAAGACTTACTAAATCATAGATGCGCCGATGTCCTTGGGTAATATCTGTTGTGCCCAATTCAGCCAAATTATCAATAATCCCTATGGCTTTTCCTATCATTCGGTGAAGTGAATTAGCATTTGGCACAAGGATAATTATTCGGCCATCTTTTTTAACCCATGTTTTGGAAAGTCCCAATAATTCCTGCGGTTTTTCTACATGCTCTAAAATAAAAGATAAAACAACATTATCGAACTTTACCGGTGTTTCAAAATCTTCAAATAAAGTACAAATAAACTTTGCCTTCGGGGCTATTTTTTTTGCTCTTTTAATTAACCTAACTGAACCATCAATACCTGTTACACTAAACTTTCCGGAGAGAGACTTGGCCATTACCCCATCTGCACAACCCACATCCAAAATCGTTCTGCCTATGGCATTTTCCATAACAGTTTTGATTCGATATTTTTCCAACTTGCCATTAACTCCTTTGAGCATTGAAAAATGTTCGGCAATTTTTTCCAATCTTTTGATTTCTTCACTGTTTGTCATATTTTTTAATCTGGGCACCTGCTATAAGTTTTGGTAAAAAATCAACACCTCTAATCCAGTAGTATTCTTTCCTTATTGGATTGATAAGCCCACTTTCTGTCGGCATACCTAGCGCTGTTTTAACAAATATTTCTGGCATGTTTAGTCCGGCTTTGGTTAAAAAATATGATGTTGTAAAAAATCTACCGATATTTATCTCCGTTGGGTTTGGTATTCCTTCTTTATCAAAAGTCATATCAACGGAGTATATCCCGTGAGGTCTTTTATCAATTGCCAAAATCGACTTTTGAGCAATTTCATCAACTATTTTACTTGTTTCAATTTTACCGACTCCAGTGATTCCGCTTATGCCGGAAGGCGATCTACCTTCAATCTCCCAAAGTATCCGTCGTCGGCCTTGAGCACAAATCAGCCTGCCATTCCTGTAAATCGACTGCCAAGTGATTGAATTTGGTGAAAGGTAGCTGGCAGCGGTAAAATATCCCCAACCTTGTTTAAACTCAACCCAAGCCTTAGCGATTTGAAAATTATCCGCAATAATCGACCCCTTGCCAAATGCGCCTTTTGTCTGTCTAAGCCAAATTTTGTTCCCAAGTTCAACGAAGGCTTTCTTGATGTCTATAGAGGTCTTTAGCAAAAAAGTTTTAGGGACGCAAAGACCAGATTTTTCCCAGAGTAGATATGAAAGATATTTGTCCTGACAGATGGATACAGTTTTTTTAGAGGGAAGAAATACTTTTGTCTTTAATTTTTGCCGGTCCCTTGAAATTCTAGCTATTTCTTGATCATTTGCCGCATAGATAAGTTGAATCTTTTCTGTCGAAACTATTCTATTAATCGCGTCAATATAACCTCTCTTTTTGGCATCTGGAATTAAATAAGTTTTATCTGCCTCACTTCGCCAAAAATAGTACTTATTGGCATCGGTTCCTACAATATAAAATTTATGATGGCTTTCGCGAAGTGATCTGATAAAATTTGTTGCTGGTGAACCACCTGCCCCTAAGACAAGAATTCTTATAGTCTTAAACATGGATAAAAGACTGCCCCCTTAAACTATCTTTAGATGTCTCAAGTATCCTTGCCACTTTCAAACTTAAATTTGCATCATTTGACTGATCTTGAAGAACCTTTTTTAAAAACTCTCTACAAGCAATTTCTAACGGCTCTGTCTTTGCAATTTTCGGTATGAATCCTTTACCTACCCGATACCTGTAAGCAAAATCTCTATATGTTGCATAGTAAGGGGGCTTAGGTAAGTTCTGCAAACTAACACCCTTTTTTACAATCTCAATCTTATCTTTAGTTTTCGTATCGTCATAAACAATCATTTTATTTTTAGCAACTATCGTAATATCCCGAACCTTTTTGGGAAAAAGCCATGAAACATGGATATGAGCTAGTAATCCTCTTTTGTAGACGAAAACCAAATGCGCATCATCAACAATTTTCCTATTGATGTGAGCATGTCCTACAGTTAATACTTTTTCGGGTTCGCCAAGTAAATAAATAAGTATTGAGATGTCATGTGGTGCCAAATCTAATATTACATCAATATCTTTTTGGAAAATCCCAAAAGAAAGACGTCTCATATCTATGGTATAAATACCATCTCCCAATTTTTTACATATTTTTTTCAAATACCTAATTTCATTCGAATAAATGTAAGTATAATCCACAAACAGTACCCGCTTTCTTTCTCCAGCTAGTTTGAAAAGCTTTTCGGTTTGGGACACTGATTCTGCCAGAGGCTTTTCGCAAAATACATGTTTATTATCCTTGAGAGCCTTCTCAACAACAGCATAATGCATCGAGACAGGCAAGCTTACAACTACTGCATCGCAAGCATTTTTAATAAAACAATCTGAAATATTTTGCGAAACTATAATTTTCGGATAGAGCTTTCTAATATATTTAAGGCGACTGTAATCTTTGTCCACAACCATGACCACCTCTGAATTTTTATCTTTAGAAAAGTTGCGGACCAGGTTTGGCCCCCAATACCCACACCCCAGTACTGCTATTTTCAAAGGCTTTTTGACCATTTTTTGGACTGTCGCAATAATATCATCTCTAGCTCCCAAAAATCTGCGACTGCCAGCATTAATTATTTAATTCTTTTTTAGTAAATAACGTTATTACCTATTTTAGAAATACTTTTAATTGCCCAAGATAAAAAAGAACATAGTTTTTTCTAAAAAGAAAAACAAGAATCAGATAAACTACTACTATAGCAATTAAAACTGCCACCAGCTCAAAAGCATTTCCAAAGATTTTAACTACATACCAAAATGGCAGTGTTGAAACGACCGCAAAAAATAAATAAATCAATATTGTCCTAAAATAGTCAATTTTGACTATTTGTCTTACCTTAATAATCATCAAAAACTGAATAGCTGAACCCAAAAACCAAGCCAGGGGGTGTCCGGTAAAGCCGATTTTAGGAATTAAGGTGAAAGCTAATATCCAAAAACAGAAAGCTGCGGCTATGGAAACATTCCGCACAAACCTAACTTCACCGCAAGCTATTAATAAACTTGCGGCCACCGATGATACAGCCACAGTGGCACTCAAGAGAACAAAGAACCTTAAGGCCCAAACCGCCGGTAGCCACTTGTAAGTAAAAACAACATTGGTAATTGGCTCGGCAAAAAAGAGCAAAATAACCGTCAGTGGCAAAACACCCATTAAAATCAAATTAAGCGAGTAATTAACCGAAGAAGAAAGTCGCCTCTTATCATTTTGGATTCTGGAAAAAACCGGAAAGGAGACTTTGGCGATAAGCTCGGAAAAAGCCCAAGGTAAAAGTCCAATGCCACCAGCCCAGGTTAAATAACCGGTACCGGCCGGCCCAACAATATAACCAACATAAAGAGGTGCGATCGAACCAGAAACGGCATAGGCTAGTGAGTAAACCTGGTAATTGAGGGCAAAGCCTAAAAATTTGGCAAGGCTATCCTTGGCAAAACCCAAAGCCAGCTTAAAAGGACTCAAAATATAAAAAGCCAAAGTACCCAAAGACTTACCGACTAGATAACTTACGACTAAACTTTCAATCTGAAAACCCTTTATGGCCATCAAAACCGCAAGTGTTTGAATGATCAAAAGCTCACCACCCTCGATAATACTTAGACGCAAGTACCTAATTTGTCGCTCCAAAATAGCCAGGGAGATCATCCTAATATTAATCAAAAAAATAGCCAGGGCCATTAGTCTTGTCAAAGTAAGGCCATTTTCGACCTTGAGCTTATAAAAATTGGCAACTTGCGGAGCAATCATCCAAAGCATTAAGAAAAATAACACGGAGACCAAAAGCACAGTCCAAAAAATTGTCGAAAGATCGGCTTGTTTAATTTTTTCTTTTTTTTGAATAATAGCCGCCATAAAACCAGAACTTGGTAAATTAGCCAAAAATTCGACAATAAAGACCATAATCGCAAAAACTCCGAAGGTCTCTGGAAACAAAATCCTGGCCAAAATAATCGTCGAAAGAGTCTGGATTAGCTGGACGCTAATTCGCCTGACAGCCAAAACTACCACGCCCGAAACAGCGTTTTTTTTAAGTGTTTCGGCCGTAAATTTAAGGTCTAATTCTTCCGGCTTTTCGACTTGGGGTTTAAAAAAATCAAAAATCATTTAACCTAAAATAAACGCGAGGGATGTTCTCAAGTAATCTTGCGCTTATTTCCCTTTTTTAAATCAGCTATCCGAGTCTGTTTTTGAGTCATTGGCAAAAAACACATAGTGCTTTGAGTCTGTTTGGCCTGGCGAGCACTAAAATTATTTCATGCAGTTTAAAAAGGGCTAGACTGGCGCCAATTAAGATAAGCGGCAGTCCGATTGCCAGTCTAAAAAACTCTCCTTGGGCGAATTTAAAAATCGCCAGGCCTGCAAGAATCAGCACTCCCCCCACCAAAAGCCAGACTAAATTAATAATCTCCGAATAGACCACCATTGCCAGATGATGCCAGAAAGTATGTTTGTTCATTGCAAATCGTTTAGCGTTGATCGGCCACGAAACCAGTTTCGTATATTGGTAAGTGCAAAGGTAAGGAAACCGGTTTGGTTGAGAGGTAAAGTTAGGAGTCATTTAACACTAAAAACCTGACCCCTAAACTATACCGGCATCATAACCTTAACCCAATTACCTTTACCGATACGGGCATCGTCACCGTAACCTCCTAACTTGTCAATTGTCAATTGTCAATTGTTACTCCTCTTCCTCCTCCCACCCTTTCTGGGCTCTTTCCAATATTATCGGCAGTTTTTTGGACAGGATAAATCTAATAAAGACTAAAGTCGCCAAAGAAACAGCTATTCCCAGCCAAAGATCGACTCCTTCTTGAAATTTCAAAGTAATTGTCTGCTCTCCTTCTTTTTGGGGAAAAATGACTAAATTACCCAAAGGATCAGCGGCTGTCTTAAGTTTTTCGCCCTGTAAGTCTTTGACTTGCCAACCGCGATCATAAGTTATTCCCAATGCCAAAACTTCATCCTTGCCAATTTCAGCTTTTACCAAAAGTCCATTACTTGTTTCTTCCAATTTTGCCCTTTTTCCCGCTTGTAACCAACCAGTATACACATCAAGCGCTTGTCGTTCATTCCTTTTGGCAGGGTCAGGCAAAAGTAAGTCTTTTAAGCCCGCTTGCGTTGTCACAGAGGCCATTGGGGAATCAATTCGATATATTCTATCGCCGGCCTGATTATCGAAAACTTTCTCTAACTTTCCCTCAAATTTTGCAGGATAGACAAAATCATGGTAATACTCGCCCGAACTTTGATCATGGACGACCAAATAACCAACCCTTAAGGCTTTCAGCCATAAAAGGCTAGTTTCAGCATCTGGACTTGTGCGCACATGATAGACAGCCGGCGCCCAAGACGGATTAGTCGAAGCCTGATCAATGCCGCCTCTAACCTGCCAAACATCGGGCGCAAATTCATTAAGCCAAAAAGCCGTTGAGCCGGAAAGAAAAACCCTATCCGGGATGTCAGTTGTTAGTTGTTTGTTGTTAGTTGTCAGTTGCTGATCCAGCCACTTGGCTATCTGATATTCAACCGAGTTCTTGATGTTAGGATTTGTTTTAAATATTTGCCAGCGCGCCGGCGTTTTATAAAAACTGTACACGACAGTAATCAAAATTGCTCCCAGGACAACAACTGACCATAAACTCTGGATACTTAATACTTGATACTTAATACTTGATGCTTTTTGGGCAATCAAATAACCCAACAAAAGCGCAATCCCCATTTCCATCTCCGGTAAAAAGCGGGTGTATTCGGTCAAAAACTGGCGGTTGGAAAAATAAAACAGCAAAGTAATCGCAATAAAAGGCAAAAGCCACAGCCAAATAAAAGCTAAAGACTGCCTACCTTTGCTTAAAAGCTTCATCGAAGCTACTACCAAAACCGCCGGCCCAAGACCGATTGCCGCCTGAACCATCACTTTAATAAATGAAACCAGCCCAATTCCCGAAATCGAAGGCGAAGAAGCAATCAAGCGGATATTTTGCGGTGTAAAGAAAAAGGCATCTAGTAAAAACGCTAATACCAGTGCAAGACCCACGGCAGCTACTTTGCGCGCAGTATCACCTTTATGTGCCTCGATAATCACGATTACTGTCAGTCCAACCAAAAGTGCAAGCGAAGTTACCCCATCTGTCAGAAAAAGCAGAGCTGTTGCGATTATTGTTGCGACTAATCGAGAATAGTTAATCTTCTCCAAAAGCCGCCAATAGAAAATTAAAACCAAAGGTAGAAGCGCCAGACCCAAACTTCGAGAAAATTCCTGCTGCATCCAAGCTGGGGCAAAGCCAAACCCACTCCCGAGTACAAAAAACTTTTTGAAGATGTAACCGACAGAAGGCAACATGATCAAAAAAAAGCTAGCTAAAAAGGCTGGGAAGTGGGAATTTCCAATTTCCAATTTCCAATTTCCAATCTTAAAGCGGGTGGCGCGGGCGGAGGGAGTCCCATCGAGCGCCCGCAGGACGCGATTTACTCCGGACGTTAATTGATGAATTTCCGTATCGAATAATGTTGACCTTTCGTCCGAGGACGTCGGCTGGGACGAGCCTTTGACAGGACCCGCTGAAACACCGCCAAATACTCTCCTTGCCAAAAAATAAAAAGTTATCGGAAAAGCAACTAAAGCAAGTGCTTTTAATATCCGATAAACTGCCAAAAGATCAAAAATGCCAATTTTCTCAATCGCACCTAATACCCACCAAGAGGCAGGTGGTCCGGCAAATCTAAACGGAAAACCCAAATACCAACTCGATTCCCAACCCAAAATACCCTGCTCGGCCACGCGTCTTGCTAAAACCAAAGTCGCCGGTTCCAAAGAACCAGTTTGGGCAGTGTAGCCGAATTTAAAAAGTGGCCAGATAAAAAATAATGTAATAAATCCCAATAAAAAAATCGGGGCCGATTTTCTCACTCAAAAGAAACTCTACAACTTCTCAACCTATTGATCAACCACAAATGAAGTGTTTTACTTGAATCATATGCAAGTCAGTCAGTTAATTTTCATTTTAGCTAATTTTATAACTGCTTCAACACTGGCAGCGATTATCTGGCTTTATATTGATGCGCTTCTTTTAAAAATTGAAATAAAAGCAATTTTGAGGGCTACCGGCTTCATCTTGTTAACAGTTTCATTTGCCCTTAACCTGGTTTCTAGCTTTTCGACAATTAATGAACCCCAATTTACTTTTTGGATGCATAGTCTTGGGCTTTGGTTAATATTTGCTTCTTTTATAATCGATTCCCATTCAAAATTGCGTTTTATCACTGTCATTGCCATCGCTTCCCTTTTGCTTTTTAAATCCCACCAGCTCTTGGCTGTCCAAACTCTGCTAATTTCCATAAACGTTTTTGAAATTGCCTATAACACCCAACACCGAGATTTAATTCCCTTTGGGGCAGGATTCTTATTAATGACAACTGCTGAATTTTTTTATTATCTGGATGAGGTCAAAGGGTTTCAAAACATTTCAGTAGCCGGAGACTTTCTTTATATATTTGCCTCAATCGCCCTGTCAATTTGGCTCTGGTCCTATTTGGCCATCCGTTTTAATCTTGCCCAAAAATTTCCCCGAATGATTTAGAAGAACGAAACAATTAAAAAAACTCCAAGGCATTTTTAACTTCTTCCAAAAGATTGTCTTTGAATTTATTGACAAAAGCATGGGCGCCCATTTCAGCTGCCTTTTTGCGATGGTCTTCTCCATCTAAAACCGTACAGATTATAACTGGTATATGTTTGAGTCCATCATGTTTTTTAAGCCTCTCCAAAACCTGCCAGCCGGAAAGTTTGGGTAAGGCAAGATCTAAAATAATGCAGTTATAACCTTGGTGGCTTTTTTCTAAACCATCATGCCCGTCTAATGCACACACAACTTGCAAGCCGGCATTTTCCAAAAGTTTTTGGTAAGCCCTAGCAGTAAGTAGATCATCCTCGATTAACAAAACTTTCTTTTTCATATCCATAATTTTATTCTAATTTTTATCCCCAACATTTTGCAAGAATTTGAAGCTTTGATGCGTTTACTTGTCCCGAAGGATTCGAATAACCCAAAAAAATTTGGTAGACCAACCTAATCCGCGTTAATCAGCAACAATCAGCGTTAATCCGCGGCCTTCGTTTCTAAGACGAAGGCATACACAAACCACCAAAACCCAAATAGCCAGATGATTACTGCCAAAAGCGAACCGTAATCATGAATAATAGTCGCCGGAAACTGTCCAAAGAAGTAAGCAACCAAAACTACAGCTACAATTCTTAATATGTTGACTAAGAATGTCCCAAAAGCACCGATTATTAAGGCTTTAAACTTAGAGAAGTTAGTATATCTGTCTCCCTGCAATCCAATAAAAGCCGTAATCACAAAAAACAGTAATGATTGCCAGCCAATACAGTTCCAAACAATTTCCGTAAAGAATGGTTGGCTGTTACCCAAAATTACATACTCGCGCGTCACCGCCACTTCAAAACCCAAAGTTGCCAAAACCACCGCCACCATCCGCACTTCAAAAGGCACAATCACCTCTCGAATAAACCAATAACCCTTCAGATTGATTACTAGTCTTGTCAAAAGGTCGTTAAAAGTCGCCAAAAAAGGCATAAAAAGTAAAACCAACACTAGAATTAAAAAAAGTGTAATAAAGGTATCTTTGGAAACATTCAATCTTGAAACTTTTTGCCCACCTTCTGTCTGCATATTAGTTTTCTGTTTCTTTTTGCTGATTTTGATTGATTTTGATATTGCGCCTAATTTGGGTTTCTTGTAACTGCTTTTTTATCTCTTCATTTCCAGGATCAAGCTTAAGCGCCATTTGATATTCGGCAATTGCCAAATCAAGTTTACCCTGCTTCTTGTAAACACCTGCCAAATTTCTGTGAGGCAGGGCCTCCTCTGGTTTTATTTTGGCTGCAATTGTAAACTTTTCAATCGCCCGATCCAGCTTGCCGGTCTCGGCCAGAATGGCACCTAAATCTATATAAGCCGGGTAATAGAGTGAGTTTAAATCTAAAGTCTTAGTGTATGCCTCAATCGCCAAGTCAGTCTTTTTTTGCTGCACATAAAGTCTACCTAAGCCATAGTAAGCCAAAGGCTCTCGCTTGTCCGCCTCAATGGCTTTTTGATATTGCTCCAGGGCTTTCTCCAGGCGTCCGTCTTCCCAATAAGCATCGCCAAGATTCAGGTTAACTTTGCTCAATCGTCTTGAGTTTTTAGCCTCTGCTCGCTCGTAAAGTTGAATGGCGCGTGCTAAATCCCCTTTATCTTTATAGGTATTGCCTAAATTATTACTTGCCAGAACACTGTCTGGAGATTTTGCCAATTCATAAGACCAAAGGGTAAACGAATCACGCCAGTCTCGATTTCGCAGATATGTCTTAACTGAGTAAAAAGCCAATATGGTTGTAAATCCTATCACCGCTAAAACCATCACTAGAACTGAAAGGTAAGAACTAAGAGCTGAGAATTTGACTGTGAGATTGAACTTGGAAGTAACAACTTGGCTGACCATGTATGCCAATAACAGACTCCAGCCATACGATGCTAAAAACAAATACCTTTCTGTCATAAAATTGCCAAGCGGAATAATATTGGAAACTATTGCCATGGAGGCAAAAAACCAAAATATACAAAATGTAACAATCGGTAACCTTTTATATAAAAAAATAGCAGCTGCCACTGCCCCGATTATGACTGCTGCCGAAAATAAGAAAGATAAATCTGTGATTTTCTGAGAAAGATAGGATTGCGCATTGTAATCAACATAGTGAAGCGAGCTTATGCCGCTTGGGAGTTTGTGGTTTATGGTTAGATTCAATGGGAAAACAATGATTTGTATATACTCCCAGATTGCTTTTGCCTGTGCCAACATCGTTAGATAAAAACTGTTCTCCAGAAATTCCCTTTTCTCGGTTAATTTCAAAATCCCAAACCGAAAAACAGCATAACTTGCCAAAATTCCCCAAAAATAAAGATGCCTAAAAATTCTCTCTTTTGCGCTCTCTTTAATTTTCATTGGAAAACAGAAATCGTAAAGAATTACAAGCACTGGCAGGATAAAAGTAATCTCGTAGCTGGCAAAGGCCAACAGTGCCAAAAGACCGCTAATGGCCAGCCTCTTTTTTCGATATTGATACTCACTTCTTGCCCTGATGTAGAAGTAAAAGGCAGCCAGCAAAAAGCTAATGCCCAAAATATCCGTGCTACTAGTTATAAATGTAACCGCCTCAACATGGACTGGGTGAACCCCAAATAAAAGAGCTGTCAAAAAGGCGACTAAACCTGAAAACGGAAACTGGAAACTAGAAACTTTTAGCACAGTTTCTCGTTTATCGTTTATTGTTTCTAGTTCAAAGATCTTCTTTGTCAGAAAATAGACTAAAAGTGTCGCCGATAAATGAATTAAAATCGCCTGCAAGTGAAAAACAAACAGGGAATTTGCAAATACTACTTTGTCAAAGGTTAAAATAATCCCTTTAAAGAGGCGATAATCCCCCTCATGGGGATGCGGCAGTGCACCTTTGAGAAATTGCGGCAAGGATTTAAAACTTGCGGTTAATTCCCAATCGGCGAAGGTCTTATCATCCCAAACCAATTGATTACCAAATGTGTTAGCATAAACGCCGACCGTCAAGAGAATAATGATAGCAAGCTGAAATTTGGTATTAAAAAGCAGTCTTATAATTGGCATTTTTTATTTTAACTTTTCACTTTAGACTATTGACTATTCACTATTCTGGACTCGGGCTCGGACTCGGACTGGCATTGGCACAAACAATGCACGAACGCGTAACTTTGGACGGCCCTTGAGAACTTGTCGAAGAAGTTGGCGAAGGGGCTGGCAGACTAGTTGTTGGGTTTGGGATTAGGCTAGGTTGTGCGCTAGGAGTTGGGGCAGTTGCCACTGGCGAAGCCGCCGGCGTCCTATCCATGATATCCGTCCAATCTGTCCAATCAATCAGGTTGCTTGGAATTTTGGGCAAGCCTTTGTTAAAAATCTTAACAGCAAAAACGACGATGACTATCCATAAGATGAGCGAAACAACAACCTTAACTAAATCTCCAACTGGCCTTTTTGAATCGAGTTTTTCTGGCTCCTGGGCACGCCGCAAAAATCTTAATCTCGGCCTTCTAAATTTTAAATTGAAAATGTTTACCTCCTTCTTTTTTCCTTCTAAGTTTACCAAATAATTTTGGTTTACCCCGCCGAAGCCTTTTGGCGAAGGCGGGCAAAAACGGCACTGCGCCTAACAAGAATAATGCTCTTTCCGGCAATGTGGCAAATTCGTAATTATTGGTTTCCCGCAAAACTGCGGCAATCTCGTTGGCGTTTGTCCCGGTAATCGGCGAGTTGATATGGCCTAAATGGTCGCCTGAACCTGACCAGCCGTAATCATATTCGCCAGTCCAGGAGATTGTCGTTTTATCACTGGACTTAAAATAGGCCTTTTCATTAGTGTCTTTAATAACATGGGCGTAAAGCTGACTATTGGTCGTATCCAAAGATAAGGAAACAGAACTAAGATTAGTTGTACCGACTGGTTTAAGAGAGACTCCGCCAATCGCCCAACCTTCCGAAGCACCCAATGTCCAAGACATGGTGACAGTTGCTGCTCCCGACTCGTTGCTACCCGTACCGCGCACAGGTTCTGCGCCGGTGGTCAACAGATTCCATCGTTCAGTCTGGCTTGGATCTACAGTGGCAGTTGCGGTCCCTCTGGCGTTTAGAGTATCAACTACCATCTCCCCTGTAGCGCTTGTCACATTTACGGATGGTGAAGTACTAGTGCCTGTGGCTGATGCGAAAGTACCAAGCGGCGTCGTCTGGTGTACGCCTGTCCAACTCGTCGCACCACCAATAACTTCGGCAAACCCACTAAGACTAACAACAATATCATGCTCGCCGGTGGCGGGGGCTACTAATTGCCAAAGAGACATAAAAGCAGTACCAAAACCAGCAGTTCCTATGTTGGTCATGGCTACGCTATTGTAAGTAACTCCGGTAATGGAGGATGCACCTCTGTTTAAACTGACTCCAACAATAAGAATCCGATCAGTACCCGAAGTGGTATGCGGCCACGAAAGGCTAGTAACTCCACCTTCGCTGTTTTTCGAAGACGGCGCATCAAAAGCCAAAGGAACGTATGGAGCGCTCAAAGTAGCCGGTGAAGGGAAACAGTTGCTGGTGTCACAGTCGGCAAGGTCAACTTGGGGGGCGGTGGAAGCTGTACCGTCATAATAGGCAAACTTGCAGTTAGTTGAGGAGGCAGCACCGGCATCGTCAACACAACTTATGGCTGCTTGAAAGCGTGGGCCAGTTGGTGCTCCTGGCAAGCCAATGACTGAACCAGTTGAACAGGTAGTATCATCACAGTCTACAAAGTAAAGTTGTTCAGATCCTGATGTAAGCGCACCAACGTAAGTAAATTTGCAGTCATCAGCCGCCACACAATCCATAGAAGCGCTGGTGGAAGTCAGGGTATTGGCTCCGCCGGCAGCATCAATTGTAGTGATGGTTCGGCCTGTTGCCGTACAAGTGGCATCAGGGCAATCAACAAAGAAAAGGTCGCCGGCAGTTGAATCACCATAGATAAACTTACAGTCGAGGTCCTGTCCCAGGCAATCAATTGAGACAGGTTGGGCGCCAAGGCTGCCGGTTGTGCCAATATCGGTATCAACAATCGTATCAGTGTTGGTTGAACAATCCTCATCGGCAGTACAGTCAGTGAAAACCAGGTCCCAAGCAGAAGCCCCACCGTCCGTGTAAATAATCTTACAGTTATTAGAACCGGTGCTGCAGTCAAGGTCTGATTTAACCTGGGCGCCGGCTCCGGCATCAATCGTGGTAATGACTCTGCCTGTTGCGCCGCAGACAGCATCAGTAGGACAATCAACGAAGAAAAAATCGCCAGCGCCAGAGTCGTTGAAGAGGAATTTACAGTTGGTGTCATCAGAACAATAAATTGAAGAATGCAAAACAGAGGTTGATGAGCCTAGATCGGCATCAACTGTGGTAAAGGTAGCCGAAGCGGTGGCGCAGGCACTGGTGGCACAGTCAACGAATACAGCAAGGGGGTTGGCTGAGTCCATGGCATCACCATAAACAACCTTACAGTTGTCAGTGGCCACACAGTAGATGGAGACTCCAGCCTGATCACCAGCTGCGCCAATATTACTATCCAAGGGAGTGACTGTTTTTGAGGAACAATCCTCATTGTCACAATCAACAAAGGTCAAGATTGGGTCAGCACTGTCAATATCATCCGTATAGACAATCTTGCAGTCGGTTGAAGTCACACAGTACATGTCAATATCCGAGATGCCATCCTGATCATTGGCTCCGGCATCACTATCTACTTGGGTTTCGGCAAAGTCAGCCGTACAGCAGGAGTAGAAATTGGTGGCGGTGGTGCCGGAAACCGAAAGCACCCAGAAGGTGGTGCCGTCAGTTGTTACCGAGTAAACATTGTCAGTCACATTGGCAATCTGCAGATTGTTCTTAGTCCACTCATCAACCGAAACATCAACCTCACTGTAGGATAAATCGCCATCCTGAAAGACCATGCCAACGCGGTTGCCGGTTATGGGAAAGACCACCGGCCTATCGCCTACCGTAATGCCTGAGCCAAAGGTGATGTTGCCGGGAGTCAGGTCAATAGTCCCATATGAGCAGCTTCCATCAAGCGAAATCGCATCAAAAGCATTAAAGTCGGTACCGGAATTGGTATCGGAAAAAGCCACTACGGCCTCGCTTGTCGAAACGGCAGCTGTCGTCACCATAAAAGTTGAACTCAAAGTCCCCTGATCTGTAGAGGTGCAAAGTGTCCCTTGCGCATCAGAACTGGCAGTATTGATGGTTCTGCCTTCAACCGCATCAGCACCATCATCAATCCAGAAAACAATAATCATGGTTGACGAAACACCAATTGAGGGATTGTAGTTGTCAGCGTCAGAATCAAGATCAACAGCTGAACCCCAAGTTGTACCATCTGATGACTTCTTATAAGAAATCTTACCTTCATCATTGTAAAAGGCATACCAGTTGGAATTAACGAAAACAACTTTTCGCTGTAATCCCCCAAATTGCACATTTTCTTCGGCGATTGCCGGCGAAACAATTATCGAAGGATCAACAATCACCGGATAAACCCGGGCAGGATCCAAAAACCACTTTTTGGCGGACTCGCCTGCAGTCTTTATTAATGTATAACCGACAATTGATTTTTCCAAAGAAAAGCTAAGATCATTGCTGACTTGGCCTTTGGCATCTTTGGCAAAAGGCGCAGAGAGCCTGAAAACCTCTGGACACTCGACTTGTCCTGAGCTTGTCGAAGGACATTCCTGCGGGTAAAAACCAAAAGTCGCCTGATTCAAATAAACGACTTTAATATCAATCGTATTGAGGCTCTGCTCGGATCTTTCAAAAATCGGCTTCTGCCCGCCGGTTAATGGCTCATGTAAGATGATTTCCTCTACCAACAAATCGCCTGTCATAGTGTATTTAATATCAATGTTCTCAAGAACCCCTTTGTAAGTAACTTCCTTGTCTTGATAAATTAAAGATTTGCTGGGGTTAACTGCCTGGCCGTTAATTGTCTTTGTTTCAAACTCAACTTCCCTGCCGCCAATTTTTAACCTAACTCTTGGTTCCTGATGAAAAATAGCTTCGATCTGGACTCCGCCTCTGTTGGTCTTGGTAATAACTCTCGGAGTCGTAATCTCTTGCTCGAAATGACCACTGTCCGATGCTGGTTTAGATCCACTAGTTGCTAATTCTGGTTTCTTTGCTTCTTCTGGAGTTTTTAAACTAAGTTGTGAAGCATAAGAGGTCGTGGTGGGCACAAACGGCGCAAAGACTGACATTAAAACAGTTATAGCAATTATCACTGCCAAAGCCAGATTGCCAACCCAGCGGACGTACCGAGGCCTAATGCTGATGTTGCCATGTAGTGGATTGTAAGCACTAGCCAAATTCAGCGCCAATCGGCCACCATCAGCGGTAACCTGCCTGCCGGCAGGCAAGGTCGGCACGCCCGCAGGACGGCCAAATATATTTCCAAAAAACTTAGAAAAGCCCGACCGGTCTAAAACATCTGTGATAAGACCCGTTTTTGGTGTTCTAAACCAGGGGCCTTCTTCGCGTTCTAAGAAGCCTTTAATGGCCGCATAAGCCTGAAATGGCACCACAATATATGAAAGGGCGATAAAAGAGAGAATACCGATGTAATCCCGCTCATCCGATTCCTCCAAGAAAAGACCGATGATATTCATAAGAGGCAGGGAGAGAAGGTTGGTAAAGACCAGTGACCAGCCAAAGGCCGCTGTCCAGAAAGGTAATCTTGCTCCTAAAATTGCCTCTGCCAAAAACCAAGAAAAAGTCCCAACAACCAAAAAAGCTGCCTGCAGATAGTAAGGAGCCAGGTAGGCAAATTCGAGTTTTTCCGCTAGGGTTAGTCTGGACGGAACCCAGACTCGATGGGTACCACGAGTATCAAGGGTATCATGAGTATCACAAGCTTCAGCACCAATACTTCCCTCATTGCCCGTGGTACCCGTGGTACTCTTGGAGCCCGTGATACTCTTTACTGCTTCCCACTTCCCAAATAGCATCCTTGCAAGCATCACCTTAACATTAAAGGAAGCGCCTTCGGCCCAGCGCATCCTTTGTCTGATTAGTCTCCTGACTGTGGAGACTGCTTCTGCCGGTGCCTGGATATAGGGGGTAAAGGCAATCTTGTAACCAGCTTCATAAAGTCTTAAGGTTAACTCAAAGTCCTCGGTAATTGAAGTGCCCCAGCCAAAGGCTCTTAAGATATCGGCGCGGATACAATAGACCGAACCGGCAATCTGCTTTAAGCCCTGGTAGATCTCCTCGCCAGACCGCTCAATGACATAAGAACCGGCATATTCGGTTCTGACCCCCCTTGTTATCCAGTTCTCACTCTTGTTAAGAACGTGCCACTGATAGCCCTGAACAGCCGCTATGCGACTGGCAGAGTTCGTAGTTTGTAGTTCGTAGTTTGTAGAAGCTACATTCTGACTACCTACTACCGACTCCCCACTACCTACTGTCAAAACTTGGAAGGTCTTCACAAACTGCTCTACTGTATCCGGATACGGCACAAAGTCGGCATCAAAAACACAGATATATTCGGCACGAGGGTCAGTTGCCTCCAAGGCTTTCTGCAGAGCCCCGCCTTTATAGCCATACCGTTCTTGACGGTGGATCAGAGTAAATGTAGGCTGGTTCTTATCTGTTGAAGTGGTTTTATAGATTGTTGCGGATTCAATCTGTGTAGTATTTAATTCCTTATATATTTCCTTAAGGGTATTGACGGCTATTTCCGTAGTTTCATCGTTGGAATCGTCGCAAATTATTACCTCATAATTTGGCCAGTCTTGGCTACTTACTGCCCGAATTAATCTCTCAATTACCTTTGTCTCGTTGTAAATGGCTACATGGATGGAGACAAAGGGCTTACTTTCAAGTTCAACCTTCTCCAGATTGATAAGCAACGGATTAACCCTTGACCTGCTTTGGTAATTTATAAGCTTCGGAATTGAAAATTGAAAATTGAAAATTGAAAATTTCTTCTTGTCAGTTGTCAATTGTTCCTTGTCACTTGTCTGACTTCCACCAGATTGCCTGTCCTCCATAGCTTTAGCACCGGAGGACGCCAGTCTAAGAACCATTAAAATCGTCAGATAATACTTCACGCTGTAAATAAAGAAGAATAATCCAAAAGTTAAGGCGATTGAGGCAAAGATAAGTCCCAAAAGAGAAGTACCGGAGGGTGCGGTTAAAAGAAGGCGAGTCCAAAAAGCAAAAATTACCAAAGGCAAAATACCAAATACCAAATACCAAATACCCTTCTTAGGTTTGGTAAAAAGCAATTTGGGGATAGTCACAAACGGGGCAATTAACTGGCGCAGCCGATACATCGGCATTTCAGGCACGTATTGCGGAGCTACTTTGACTTTGGGTTCTGCGACGTAGCCTTGGGCAAACAATTGTCTTTTGGCAAGAGTATTTAAACCTTCGCGCGCGAGCAAATTTTGCAATCCATGATGACCAATGAAATTAAGTTCTTGCGCTAAACGGTGGACAGAATAATGGGGATTCTGGGCGACAAAATCCAAAACCTGCTGTCTATTCTCTTGAGGAATTGCCCGGTGGTGCGCATCACCGACTGGCCGCGCGTCAGAAAGTCCATTTTCCCCAAGTTCCTGATATCGCCTAAGCCACTTATAAAAAGTTTTCCTGGAAAGCCCAAACTTGCGGCAAAGCTGTGATACGGAAGCATAATCTGCCAGTGATTGATTTATAAGAAGAAGCTTATCCGCCTGATTAAGTGTTTTAAAGCTAAATATCCGCTTAAAACGCCGATCGCTAAGTTTGAAACGAACAACATTCGGTTTGGCCTCCTTATATTTTTTAAGCCAGGAGTAAAAGGTTTTGCGGCTAATTCCGGCTTCCCGACAAATTCGGGCTACTTTCTCGCCGGATTGTACTCTTTTTATTAATGTCAATTTAGCTTCAACCGGAAAAGACCTCATAATTTAAGTGTTACCATTGATGGGTACTGAAGTCAAATCGTTATAGGACCATAAAATTTATTGACCTATAAAAATAAATAAGGCTAAAATCCAAAAAATACTGTATTTATTATAAGTTTTAAAAATTTTTACTATCAGTTATATATTAAAACCTATGAGATATAAGTAAAAAGAGGTATAAAAAGGGCTACTCTAATAACCTAAAAAGGGAGAGACCTTTTTTAGCAATCAAATTTAATGATCAGCGGACTTTTAATTAAAGAAGAGGAAAAATAACCAATTTAGCTTAAAAAAATGCTTTTTGGAGGCAATCAACGCCTCATAGCCTTAAATTACCGTCAAAATCGGATTTGAACAAATTATTATGACAATAAATAAAATATCATATAATATAATTTTTTATATCAATACATTATTTCTTGATACAAAATATATCAATAATTTCTTGGAGTCATTGAAAAACAAGAAGAACGGCAACTGAAATCACCAAAGCCAAAATAAAACTGATAATCAAAGGCAGGAAAGTTTTAAATATTAATACCAGTAGCAAAAGAACAGCCAAAAAAATAAAGGCTCTAATTGCCCAAAACCAAAAAGCTGATAGAATACTTTCATTAGTCGAAGATTCAACTGCAAAACCCTCACTTCTTAGGTATTCACCCAAAACCTCTCTGGCTTCGCCTTTAGCTTTAAATGCATAAGCGCAGGCTACGCATTCTTCGGAAGGTGACAGTTCATGCTCAATCTTCTTAATTTCACCAATTTCATCGGCTTTAATGGCCTCATAAAGCTCTACTAAATGATTCTCGCAGAATTTATGGATCATAAAATCCCTTTATCTCAGTATAACTTAAAAAGAAACTAGGATCTCTACTCATTCCTGAGATGAGTCAGCCCAATCCGCGTTAATCAGCTCTAATTCAGCGTTAATCCGCGTCTTTCGTCTCTAAAACAACCTAAATTCGCATGTTATTCGCGAGGCGGACCAACCTGACCTGTGGAATCAGCTTTATAGATACACGTCCGCCCATTCGTTTAAATTCGCATAAAAACCATTACGACCTCTCCTCAAGTACGAACGTATAGCTAAACCACCAAAAGAAAAATAACCAGATAAAAGTTAAGATCGTCGCCGCAAAGTAATCATGGTAAAGAAGCGCCACCAGTGTTCCCCAAGTGGCACCGACAACCGCTACCGAAGTCAATCTTAAAACCGTCAAAAAGAAAAAGCCCAAAATCCCCAAAATCACTACTTCTATCTTGGAAGATCGGGAGAAATTGCCGCTAAATCCCGCCCAAAATGAAAGCAGGGTCAATAGCAGCGATTGCCAGCCGATACAGCTCCACCAGATACTCACCAGAACATCATTAACATAGATACCGGTTGGTGTCGGCGCTACCCTAAAGCCAAAGGGTTTCAAAAGAACTGCCACGATTTTGGCTTCATGGGGCACAATGTAATTTTGGATAATTTGATAGCCGCCAATAGTGTTTACGACTTTAGTCAAAAAATGGTCAAAAGTCGTAATAAAGGGCAAGATTAACAAACTGACCGTCAGTAAAATGAATAAATATGTAAATGTCTTTTTAGGAAATGCGCTCTTCATAGCTTAATTATCAATGACCGGCAAGCATCGCAATCACCCTTCTTAAGATTCTTAGTTTTTTGAGCCGCCTTGCCAGCTTGGGCAGAAAATAGACTACCGGCGCCCCGAAAATCACATACTCCGGAACAGGGGCTGTGGCTACCTCAGTATTATCACAACCAGCAACTGGGTTACCTGAGCTATTATCACATTTAATCCGGCCGACACCGCCCGCACTGCCTGCCCCTGCCCCACTACCAGTACCGGCGGCATCACTTCCGGCTGCTGTACAATCAGTCGAACCGCCAATTCCACCTTTGTATCCACCACCCCCACCGCCATCACCACCACCGGCAGGGCTACAACTACCACCATTGCCGCCGGTTGAAGAACCGGAACCTGCTGAACCGCCGGTAGTATTGGCTGTGCCAAGGGTCATCGAAGAAGCTGCCGAAAGCCAAAGTGAACCGCCAGATCCGCCGCCGCCGCCGGCCCCATTGGCGCCGCCGCCGCCGCCAGCAGCATTCCCTGTCGAAACAACCGTTCCAGTTCCTCCAATGCTGCCGTTACCACCAGCACCGCCTATATTCCCACTTGCTCTAACTGTCCCGGAATTGGAAAAAGTATTGGTGCTAATGTAGATAATACCGCCTCCTGTTCCGCCTTCAGCACCTATTCCACCATCACCTCCCGTTCCGCCAGTGCCAGTAGTAGCGCCAGCACCACCTCCGCCGCCCGAGCCACTGCCACCTGATCCGCCTCCTGAACCCAAAAATAAGCAACCTGTGCCGCCATTGCAGGTCGTGCCGGAAAAATCGGCATCGGCATTGCCGTATGTTGAACCGGCAGTTCCGCCACTACCTGCCGAACCCGTACCAGCGCTGCCGGCAGTACAGGCTCCGAGGGGATTACCTCCTGCACCGCCAGAACCAGAAGCCCCTGCACTACCGTTTGATGCCGCTGCTCCGTAAGAACCGCCGGCACCGCCGCCAGCCGAACCGCCTGCTCCTCCTCCTCCACAACTGCGGGCAGGAGTTAGGGTTCCACCGCCTCCGGGGTTATTGACCGCTGTGCCGCCATTGCCAGCGCCTGGTCCAGATCCGGCATTGCCACTGGTACCGCCACTGCCGCCAGACCCGCTACTGGCGTACCCCCCGGCTCCACCCCCACCGCCTGAAACCTGACTCCCTTTGGAAAAGCCCTTACCATTCATATCAACTATGCCAGTAGAATTAACGGTAAAACTGTTGGCAATGTAATATATGACTCCGCCAATTGTGCCGCCCCAGGCAGTGGCAGTCACCGTCACGCCGGAATTAACCGTCACGCTGTTATTGATCTCGGCCTTAATCATCTGAGCTTTGGATGAGGCATCATTGGTGTAAGTATTGGTTTTATTTTCCGTCAAAGTCACCGTTTGAGTTGGCACATCAACGCTGGCGATTGTCCTTTCCTCAAAGTTGCCAGCTCCAGTGCCGGTCATTTGGATAATTAAGACTCTGTCATTGGCTACAAAACCGCTAACTGAGGCAACAGTTAGGGTCGCATTACCCGAACTTCCGGCCGCATTGCCGGTTTTGGTAGTGTTAATCGTCGTGTTATCTGAAAATGTTCGATCACTGCCAAAGGCATAGGCAGCCGGTGTCAAAAAAGCAAAGTAGTTTATGGAAATGGCCAAAGTTAAAAGAAGTACAATCAGTAGTTTGCCAAGGTATGGCAGGCGGCGCCTGATTTTAAATGAAATGGCTACCGGCGCCACAGCAACCTGATTGCCGAAGTTGTTGTAGGCAGAGGCAAAATTCAGCGCTAATCGGCCTTCATCTGCAGTAATCGGCGCCGGCGCAGGCCGACCAAAGGGTTTACCCTGAGCGGAGCCGAAGGGCCAAAGTCCAAAGCGAAAAAAGCTAATCCGTTTAACCGCATCAGTAATCGCCCCTGTCTTCGGTGTCCTAAACCAAGGACCCTCGGAACGCTCTAAAAAGCCTTTAATGACTGCATAAGCCTGAAATGGCACCACAATATATGAAAGGGCGATAAAGGAGAGAATACCCACATAATCCCTTTCATCTGATTCCTCCAAGAAAAGACCGATGATATTCATTAAGGGTAAGGATAAAAGATTAGTAAAGACCAGTGACCAGCCAAAGGCAGCTGTCCAGAAAGGCAGTCTTGTCTGAAAGACGGCTTCAGACAGAAACCAGGAGAGAGTGCCAACTACCAAGAAGGCAGCTTGTAGGTAGTAAGGGGCAAGGTAGGCAAACTCGAGCTTTTCGGCCGGGGTTAGTCTGGAGGGGACCCATTGTCTTGAGGTGAGAGGTTGGAGGTGAGAAGCTGGATTTTGAGGTGAGAGGTTGGAAGGTTCTGTCTCATTTCCCACTTCATTATCCATATTCTCACTTCTCACTTCCCACTTCCCAAAGAGCATCCGAGATAACATGACTTTAACATTAAAGGAAGCACCTTCTGCCCAGCGCATGCGCTGGCGAATCAGTCTCCTGACTGTGGAGACTGCCTCTGCCGGTGCCTGGATATATGGGGTAAAGGCAATCTTGTAGCCTGCCTCATAAAGCCTAAGCGTTAATTCAAAGTCCTCGGTAATTGAAGTGCCCCAGCCAAAGGCTCTTAAGATATCGGCACGGATACAATAGACCGAACCGGCAATCTGCTTTAAGCCTTGGTAAATCTCCTCGCCAGACCGCTCAATTACATAAGAACCGGCGTATTCGGTCCTGACTCCCCTGGTTATCCAGTTCTCACTCTTGTTAAGAACGTGCCACTGGTAACCTTGGACGGCAGCAATTCTGCTGCCTCGCTGATTTTCGCTGATATCGGCGCTAATCGGCGCCGCGCTGATAGGCGCGGATTCTGCGTTGTTCGGCGCCAAAACCTGGAAAGTTTTGACAAACTGCTCTACTGTATCCGGATATGGTACAAAATCGGCGTCAAAAACCACGATATATTCGGCACGAGGGTCAGTTGCCTCCAAGGCTTTCTGCAGTGCTCCGCCTTTATAACCGTACCGATCTTGACGGTGGATCAGAGCAAACGCAGGCTGGTTCTTATCTGTCGGAGTTGTTTTATAGATTGTTGCGGATTCAATCTGTGTAGTATTTAATTCCTTATATATTTCCTTAAGGGTATTGACGGCTATCTCGGTAGTTTCATCGTTGGAGTCATCGCAAATTATTACCTCATAACTGGGCCAGTTTTGGCTACTTACCGCTCTAATCAGCCTTTCAATAACATTCTTCTCGTTGTAGGTAGCTACATGGATGGAGACGAAGGGTTTCTCGGAAAGTTCGACTTTCTCCAGATTAACCAAAAGCGGGTTGACTCGCGACTGGTTTTGGGACTTGAAAAGCTTTGATAAAAGCTTCCCTAACTTTGAACTTTGAACTTCCCGACCTCGTCTCGACTCGGTCGAGGACGGGTTGAACTTTGAACTATCAGGAGCTACCGCTCCTGATTGCGCCAGTCTCAAAACCATTAAAATCGTCAGGTAATACTTAAGAGAATAAAGAAAGAAGAAGAGTCCGAAAGTTAGAGCGATTGAGGCAAAGATCAGTCCGATGAGAGAAGTGCCGGAGGGTGCGGTTAAAAGAAGGCGGGTCCAAAAAGCAAAAATTACCAAAGGCAAAATACCAAATAGCAAATACCAAATACCCTTCTTAGGTTTAGTTAGAAGTAGCTTTGGAATAGTCACAAACGGAGCCAGAAGCATGCGCAGCCGGTACATCGGCATTGTAGGCGTATAAAGCGGAGCAACTTTGACTTTGGGCAGAGACGCAGCGGACCCTTGGGCAAAAAGAATCCTTTTATCGATCGTGTTTAAATCAAGCCTTTTTAAAACATTGTGAACGCCGTGATTGCCCAAAACAGGCACATCGGATTGTGTTCTCATAAAAGCACTAATTTTATGACTGGAAAGTAAGGGGTTTGAGATAACAATCTGCTTAATCTTCTCCTCAACCTCTCCGGGCGCTTGCCTCCCGAAACGCTCGACTTTTCTTTCCTTATCCTCCAATGCCGAAAATGCTCTACCTGCTGTTTCATAACGCTTCCTTAATCTATAGAAGATAACTCTGGAGATTCCAAATTTTCGGCATACTTCTGATATGGTTATACCTCTTTTGACCATATCAAACATTATCCTTCTATCTCTAGGGCTTAAACCACTTGGATTCTGGCGAATAACACCTTTGTGATCTGTAGCAAATTGAAGGCGCAGCTCTCTCTTGTTTAAATTATTCCTCAAAAGAACATTCTGGATAGCATGACGGCTGACTTTTAAAGTCGGGCTTAAAACTGTGTGGAGCTGACTGACTGACTTTGTGGGATCGCAAGCAACAGTTTTTAAAATGCTCTGCTCAACACGCGGCGGTAATTGTCTTACAAACCGTTCAACTTTGGCCTTTTTAGGCAAAAGTGCCGCTTTTTGGCTATTTGATAAATTATATCTTTTAAGAAGTCTATAAAAGAGAACTCTGGAGATTGCAAACTTCCGGCAAAGGTTGCTAACCTTTTCCCCGTTTTGATAAGCTTGGATTAATTCTAGTCTTTGAGCTAAAGAGAGCTTGCTCTTCATTTAGGTTCTTAGCCCTAAATCGCTCCCCTTACACCTCTTACACCTCTAGATCTGTTTCAGTTCACCCTCCGGAAATCTCAGCACGAGGCGTGTACGAATAGTACCTGAAGCCGAGTGCTAAGATCAGGAGGGCCTCAATTAAAATGTTAACACCAAGTGGGTACTAATGCAAGATTTTTGACAATCATAAAACAAATCAAGGCTAAAACCCCAACTTAAGACCAGAGATAAACAACTGCACCAAAACCAAAATGAAATTAGCGAAAAAGTTAAAATTAGACTATTAAAATAACCTAAATCAAACAAGAAAAGAATTAGCACTCTTTTTGAATAAAAGTTAATTAGCCAGGGAATTAGCATAAAAAGTTAAATTTTAAGCAAATTTAGAATACCTAATTACTAAGGACTGGTTTTTTAAAGGAAGTTTATAGCTGATAGTAAAATATTATTTGTTTTAGCTTATTGTTGTTTTCACAGAAAATAATAAAAATTATCGTGAAATTATTATAAACTTTATTTGTAAACCATAAGTTGTGAAAAATAATCTAGCAATTTTGTGAAAAACTCGGTTTCTGCGTTTTTCAACTCACTCTTATCAATTTTCTATATCTTTTGTTAACTATACATATCTTTTAACTACTTATTATGTTATTCAATAACTAATGTAATCAAGATCACAAATCCCTTGTCAAAAGATTTTTAGACCCCTAAAATGATCAAGATGTTTAAAAAAATCTTTTTGACTGATTTAATCGCCGCTCTTGGCATCTTCGGTTCAACTTTAATTGTTTACATCCTTACCCTCTCGCGCTCTGTCTACTTTGGCGATAGCGGGGAATTTATTGCCGTTGCCAAGACCTTGGGAATTGCCCATCCTCCAGGTTATCCTCTCTACACCATGCTTGCCCACCTTTTTACTTATCTGCCCTTTGGAAATTTAGCATTTCGCGTCAATCTCTTCTCCGCTGTGACCTCCTCGCTAACCGTTATCGTTGTCTACTTTATCTGCTACAAATTAACCAAAAACAGACTAGCTTCAGCCTCTGCCAGCCTTTTCTTAGCCTTTTCCTACCTCTTCTGGCTCTATTCACTGGTTGCCGAGGTCTTTTCCCTAAACAATCTCTTTGTGGCTCTCATTATCCTAATTTCACTCCATATTTTTGAAAATCCCCAAGGTAAAAAACTCTTCTATCTTCTTGCCTTCGTTTTTGGTCTAGCCTTAACCAACCACCACACGATTCTATTCCTTACTCCTGCCCTTATCTTCTTAGTCTTAGCCACTAACCCCAAACTCCTCACTCAACCTAAATTCCTTCTTCCTGCTTCCTTCTTCTTTCTTCTTGGCCTTCTTCCTTATATTTACTTGCCCGTCAGAGCCTCTCAGAATCCCGTTCTTACTTGGGGTGATCCAACTACTCTCCAAAGATTCCTTGATGTCTTGCTGCGGCGGGAATATGGAACTTTATCTCTAAGTGCCGGAGTTGGCGTAAATCCGTTCACCATAAGTCCACTAATTTTTTATCTTATTTCCTCCTTTTGGCAATTTGCCGCAGTCGGCGCCATTCTGGCTCTTCTGGGAATCATCGCTCTCTATCAAAACAAAAAGGCCTTTATTTTTCTACTTTTAGCCTATCTATTTATTGGACCAGTCTTTGTCTTTCTAACTAAAACCTCTCCCGATAACGTTGGTATCGCTGGTGGTATTGAAAGATTTTTCCTGGCATCTCATGTCTTTTTTCCCATCTGGATAGCTATATCTTTCCAAATGTTGATAACCAATAAGTTAAAATTATTAAAATATGCTACATACCTCCTCCTTTTTGTACCAATTCTGCTTCTAATTTTAAATTTCGAAAAAGTCAATCAAAGCAAAAATTTTCTTTATGAGGAAATGGGCCAAAAAATGTTTGAAGTTATGCCCGAAAACTCGCTTTTGGTAACTTTCGGAGACAAAGGAACAATGATTGCCCGTTATTTTCAGGCTGGCTTGGGCCAAAGACGCGATGTAATTTTGGTAAACTTCCACTGGCTGCCAACCCCATGGTACAAGGAAAATCTTAAGCGCCAATATCCTAATTTTTCCTTCCCATATGATAAGTATCAACACATGAAACTTTCATCAATTGAAGCAGCTAAGATAATTTGCCTGGAAGTTGTTCCTAATATACCTACCTTTATCGAAGACCGCACTAATTTCTTTAATCCCTTAACTGACAAAAGCTGCTCTTATCACCCGCAGGGGCCCTTAATTAGACTCGATCTGCCGGATAAAAAAACCACCAATGATGAGTTAGAAGCGCAGGATCATGATTATTGGCAACCGCTGCAGCAAAAACTCAAAGAAGAAAATCCCAAAGATCTACGATCCAAAAGGGTTTTATTGGAGTATTCAAACGCTAAAACTTCATTAGGCATACTTTTGGGTACAATTGTTGGGAATCAAGCCGCCCTCAACGCCTACCTAGAAGCTTATGAAATCTCAAATTATAACGGGACAGCTGCCCATTTGACTGCCGAAATTTATCTTTCAAAAAACGACTTCCAACAAGCCTGGGAATGGGAACAAAAAGCGATAGGAGCCGAACCGAAGCTGGCCGAGCCTTACAACAATTTAGGAGTCCTGGCTATAAGATTAAAGCAAGATAACAAGGCTGCTATCTCTTACTTTCGCAAGTATTCATCGCTTGCAATCTCAAGTAACGAAAAACAACGGGTATTAAAAATTATCACAGAATTAGAAAAAAGCCCAAAATGAAATTAAACAAAAACCTTATAATCAATATTTCTTTCGCTCTCTCCCTACTTATCTTAACCTTGATAGTCTACATTATTACCCTTTCCCGCTCAGTTTACTTTGGCGATAGCGGGGAGTTTATTGCCGTTGCCAAGACCTTGGGTATTGCCCATCCTCCAGGTTATCCTCTCTACACCATGCTTGCCCATTTATTCACCTATTTACCTTTTGGCAATTTACCATTTAAAGTCAATTTGTTTTCAGCAGTTACCTCATCACTGACCGTAGTAGTAGTCTATTTTATTTGCTTGAAATTAACCAAAAACCGCCTTGCTGCTGTCTCTGCCTCGCTATTTTTAGCCTTTTCCTACCTCTTCTGGCTCTATTCACTGGTTGCCGAGGTCTTTTCCCTAAACAATCTCTTTGTGGCTCTCATTATCCTAATTTCACTCCATATTTTTGAAAATCCCCAAGGTAAAAAACTCTTCTATCTTCTTGCCTTCGTTTTTGGTCTAGCCTTAACCAACCACCACACGATTCTATTCCTTACTCCTGCCCTTATCTTCTTAGTCTTAGCCACTAACCCCAAACTCCTCACTCAACCTAAATTCCTTCTTCCTGCTTCCTTCTTCTTTCTTCTTGGCCTTCTTCCTTATATTTACTTGCCCGTCAGAGCCTCTCAGAATCCCGTTCTTACTTGGGGTGATCCAGACACTGTTGGGAAATTTCTCCATCATATCCTGCGTCGCGATTATGGAACATTCTCTTTTGGCGCAGGTGCCAAGCCAAACCCTTTTAATTTCGATGTCTTAAACTTTTATTTCTCATCTCTCTTTTCGCATTTTGCGGCAGTCGGTAGCTTGCTAGCTTTTGTCGGCCTAATCTTCTCCTTCAAAGAAAAAAAGGGCTTTTTCTACTTGCTTTTAGCCTATCTTTTCTTAGGGGCTATTTTTGTTTTCTTAAGCCGCCTGCCAATTGTCGGTAATATTGATGCCCAAGGGGCCATTGAAAGATTTTTTCTTGCCTCAGAAGTTATCCTTGCTATTTGGATTGGGTTAGGACTTGCCAAAATTATTGAAAAATTGCCCAAAATATTAAAACTAACCCAAATTCCCCTAGCATTTCTTTTTCTCATACCTCTTTTGTTTAACTTCCAAAAAACCAACCAAAGCCAAAATTTTATCTATGAAGACTTTGGCACAAAAACCTTTGAAATTTTACCCCAAGACTCGGTCGTTTTTGTTTTTGGCGACAGGCTTTCAATGATTGCCAAATACTTGCAAATTGTCAAAACTGAAAGACCAGATCTTAAAATTATAAATATTACTTTTTTAACCGACGACTGGTACAAAACTTACATCAGAAAACACTATCCTGACTTGCCAATTCCCTATGAAAAATTCCAATATTTAAAACTATCAGAGGTTGAGGTAGGAGAAATAATTTGCCAGTCACTCCTTTCAAAATATCCTGTTTTTATCGAAAATCGAACCAAAGGTTTCGATCCAGCAAGCAATAAGTATTGCATGAATGTCCTATACAAAAACTTCTGGAAACTTGAGCCAAAAGAATACCGTATTTCTGCCGAGGATTTAGTGGAAATTGACGAGTATAACAACTTCTGGAGGCCACAAATTGAATCTTTAACTACCAAAAAGCCCTACGATTTAAGAACAAGGGCAATTCTTTTACATTCAATAGCTCAACCGTTAACGAATTTAGGATTTAATTTGGAGAACAATTTTGGCAAAATTGATGAAGCCCACGAAATTTATCAGGATGCTTTTGCCATCTCACCTGACAATGCTGTTGCTCTATATCTTTCTGCCAGGAAATCCCTTAGAGAGAAAGATTTCGAAACTGCAGAGAAAATTGAAAAACAGACAATTCAAATTAATCCGACACTTGATGAACCTTACAAGCAACTTGGCTTAATCTTCTTCAAGGTAAAAAATGACAAAAAAACCGCCCTTTCATATTTTAAGAAATACTTAAAATATGCAGATGAAAACCAAGAAAAAAACCAGATTAGAAAATTAGTTGAAAACCTTGAAAAAACCCAATGAAATTCATTTTAAAGTTATTGCCGATCTTCATTTTAGCAATCTTAGTAGTTATTTTTTTCAATAAAACTCTAACCGGACAACAGATTTTTGTCACCCCCGATTTTGGAAGAAGCGATATTTTGCATTATGAGTACCCTACTAAGTTATTTTTGTCTGAATCTTTAAAAAACGGACACCTGCCTCTTTGGAATTCACTCATTACCAATGGTTATCCCCAAATAGCAACTATAAATGGTTATTTTAATCCATTAAATCTGATTATTTTTTTTCTATTTCCTATGCCTCTGGCATTCAATCTGGGTTTTGCACTCAGCTTTTTAATAATTGGGACATTCACTTACTTATTTACAAGAAGCATGGGGTTGTCTAAAATCGCCTCCCTTTTAGGAGCAATTTCTTTTTCGTATTCGGGGATATTTGTAACCCAGATCGTGCATTTTAATGTTATCCAGACACTAGCATTTTTCCCAATGGAACTCTATCTAACTGAAATTTACATTCAAAAGAAAAGGTCCTTTTTGGGAGTTCTTCTTGCTTTTGCGATAGGTTTTCAGACTTTGGCAGGATTTTATCAAGTTGTTCTTTATTCTCTAATAGTCCTTGTTCTATACGCTTTTACAAGAATTTTCTTAGTTGGAGAACCGCGCTTTTACAGATGGAGACTTATTCTTGGCATTATTGCCGCAATTATAGGCGGCTTATTAATATCGGCGATTCAACTCTTACCAAGCTGGGAATTAACTCAAATGTCCAATCGTAAAGGCGGTGTAGGCATTGAGGAAATCAAGCTTTTCCCTTATCAATTTAAACATTTAATTACTTTTGTCTGGCCTTATTTACTTGGAGATCCAAGAATTGGTACTTACCCCCAATTTTCTAAGGATTGGGGAATTTTTTGGGAAAGTACGGGTTTTATAGGAATTCTACCTTTAATTTTTGCCTCTTGGGCAATCATTTGGGGTATCGGGAAAAATAAAATAATCTTATTTTTTTCACTACTGTTAATCCTTTCACTACTTTTAATGTTAGGCAAAAACTCTCCGACTTTTTTCTTATTCAAACTGCCACCCTTGTCATTTTTTAGAGTTCCTGCCAGATGGATCATCTTTTTTACCTTTAGTCTAAGTATTTTGGGAACAATCGGCTTTGAATTTTTTCTTCAAAATCTAAAATCTAAAATAACCAATAAATTTTTTTGGCACTTAGGTACTTTTTTAATTTTAAGTATTTCAACGGTCAATATTTTTATATTCGCTCTAAATTACCATCTTCGAGGGAATTCAGAAAAATGGCTGCAAAAACCAGAGACTGCAGGATTTCTTGAAAAGGATAAGTCTTTATACCGAATATTAAGTTTAGGAAACGAAAATGTCTGGAATGAACAGTTCTTAAATCGAGGTTGGCTAAGAGCAGAAGATAGCTACTTCGCCTTCCGTGAAGCTCTCGATCCAAATTGGAATGTCATTTTTGGCATTAATCAGGCAAGTTCCTACTCCCCAATTAGTTTTGAAAGAGACATAATTTTAAGTAGTTTCATAGAACAAAACAGTCATTTAACTAATAATAAATTTATTATTGATAATGCGGCCAGAAGTTTACTCGATTTGCAAAATGTTAAATACATTATTTCGCCTTTTGAGGTTTCCGCGAGAGACTTAGATAGTGTTTTTAAAACCCAAAGTCAGCCTCCATATTTTATTTATGAGAATAAAACGGTTCTGCCGAGAGTATTTATCGTCTCAAACTACGAGGTTGCCCAAACAACCAAAGATCAAATCCGCGAGATTACGTCTTCCAAATTTGGCTACAAAACAACTGCCATATTAGAAAAAAATCTTGAAAACAAATCATTTTTACAAGCCAGTTCCGAGGCACAAATTACCAAATACGAAGATCAAAATGTTGAAATCAAGGCCAAAATGAACGAGGAAGGAATTCTAGTGCTTGCTGATGCCTATTATCCAGGCTGGAAAGCATTTGTTGATGGTAAAGAGTCAGAAATCTTACCAGCTAATATTAACCAAAGGGCACTCACTCTGCCAAAAGGAAATCACCTAGTAAAGTTCACCTTTGCGCCAACAAGTTTTAAACTAGGAGCAATAATTAGTCTTTTAACAACAGTTATTGCCCTGGCTCTTCTCCCTGTGTTTTTCATAAAACGGGACAAAACTGATTAATATATCGATCATCCTAGAAAATATGAGTCTTAGTCCAATTTAGATGAGTTACTAGCTTCATTAATTCTAAGTTCGAGAAGAAGTGGTCCTTGCCTTTTAAGGCTAAATCTTAGTCCCTGATCAATCAGATATTTACTCTTATTGAATTCTGAAACACTATTCACCATATCCTGTTCCCAAAGAACCACTTTATAGCCGTTACTGACCATATCTTTGAGTAATTTCACTGTGTCATCAAGATAAACATTGGCAACAAAAGGTGTAAACCAACCTTTTTGATCAAAGTGGTACCGGTAATTGAAATAACTATCATAGTTGCTCATCACAAAGATTTTTTGTTCTGATGGATAAACAGAAAAAAGGTCGGGGTTATTATCTATAACCTTATCCAGAGGATGCGTTTCAATCAATTTCCCATGCGATAAATGCGAGTAAGCTAAAGACAATTTAGGAAAAGCAAATTTAGCAAAAACGGAAGCAGATAATAAGATGAACAAAGATGCAACTACATAGATAACACTTCTTGCGAGATTTAATTTAATAAGTTTATCAAAACACATAAATAAAATTAACAAAAAAATCCCTGAGATATTAAGAATATTATTCTCGTGGGACCTTCCGTAAAAATAAACCAGTTGTAAAAGCGCTAAAATTAATAGAAATAAACTAGTTAGTTGATATTTTATAGACTCTTCCTTTAATACAAGGTAAAGATATACGGGTAAAATAGCAATAATTACCCAAAACATAGAATGAGGTAAAATTGGTATTAAACCATAATTAATATCCCTGTAGATTTTTCCAGCGGGAGACAACAAGGATCCGAAAAAGTAAAGCTGAAAAACAACGCTTACAATTATCGGTAAGGCTAAAAAAAACAATCCCTGAAAGTTTACTGCTTGGTTCCTGTATTTTCTAATACAAAATAGTAAAGCAATCATTAGTAAATAACCAATAAGGTACAAGAAACCAATAAAATTATCCAAAACGTAATTGAAAGCAAAGACCACTGCAGTTATTGGAGAAAAAAAGCCGAATTTATAGACAATAAAAAGTAACGGGACCCAAAGATCCAATCTAATCGGCGTTATTTGGGCATTAAAAACCGGATCCCGCATAAGAGAAAGAAACCGCAGCGTCACCAGAGCCGTCATAAATAAAAAGACTAAAAAATTTTCTTTGATTAGTTTTGTGGCCAGTTTGTAGTAAAGAAAAAACCAAAAAATAAAAATTATTCTTAGAGTCAATTCCATTTGGATAAGTTTAAACCCCAAATCCATCATCCACTTAAAAAGATAGGTACCAAGTAGGTTATATTGCATATAGAAAGAATCTAATTTCTCTCCTTGGATCAGCTTTAAAGCAGGCCCCAGATAAAAACCGTAATCTCGGGGATCGGAAGGCTCAAAAACCAATATGACCAAAAAGCCAAAAACAACGCCAAGTAAAATCAAATAGATTCGTCCAAACTTTTCAAAGGCAGAAGAATGATAAAATAAATAGCTTCCATACAAAAAAAACGCCAAAAATAATACCCATAATATATTAAATCTAGGATCGGAATTTGGTCCGTATGCTAAAAGATTTGCAGGATTGGTTCGAACGAGGATAATTGAAGTTGTCAAAAAACTTAATATCTGAACTATTTTATTTGAAAACCAAGTCAAAGTTTTGTAATTAACAACTAAAAAATAAGCAAAAACCAAATAAATAAAACTGCCGATAAACATTACCGGAAGCTCTCTGCCTTCATTTTGTGAAATCCATGGTCTTACCCATGGGGTAAGCGAATTAATATCGATGAGTTCTTGATGATGAATTTGAGGAGAAAAAACGAGAACTAAAAAATAAAATAATAAAAATAAAAATGACAGAATCGCTAAAATGTGAAGAAAATCCTTAAATGTTGAACTTTCCTTAAAGTCCTCACTTGGGAAAAGAAGAAATTTGATCATTCCTTTTTAGTCTCCAAATCTCTTTTCTCCCATTCTACCAAAGCCTTACCAAACTTAAACCTCCATATATTCAAAAAGAATTCAAAGTAGGTTTTGACGCTTCTTGTTGATTTCCCGCCCAATCTTGGTAGCGTTTTTGTTGGAATTTCTTTAATTTTAAAACCTAATTTTATTGCTTTTATTAAAAACTCAGCATCAATGAATGAGTCTTTTGATTTTAAACTTAATTTTGAAAGATGTTTATTTTGAAAAATTTTAGGTTTGGCATTAATATCAATTTTAGGGGTATTAAATAACAAAGCCATAACTTCGGTAAACAATTTTGAAGTAAAAACCCTCCAAGCGGATTCCCTGTTTTGACGCGTAACTGTCACTAAATCCCATTTTCCGCTTTTTATCTCCTCTAATAACTTTGGGATGGTTGAAAGATTAGTCTGTCCATCTGAATCCATATAACAGACGAATTTTCCTTCGGCGAGCGTTAATCCCTTTAAAACTGCCCACCCATAACCCTTAGGTGCCTCTGCCCACAAAGTATTAGAGTAATTTTGAGAGATTTTTTTAATAACTTTTAAACTATTATCAGAAGAGCCATTTTCAACCAATATAAATTCGGGTTTTTTTGTAATTTTTTTAATCGAGTGAAAAATTTCTGAAAAAACCTGCTCAATAATTTCCGCTTCATTCTGGACTGGGAGAATAATTGAAAGTTCAGTCACGATTTTTTTAAAAATTTTGCAATTCGCAAACTTAATTTTTCAGGTGTTAAACCGTAAATCTTTCTCAGATATTCCTGGCTTCCTAACTTTTTAGGAAAGTCATCTTTTATTCCTGAAATTAAAAATTCTGGTTTTTTTGCCGGGATTTGGGCAATTATTTCCGAAACCGCAGATCCCAAACCGCCTACCACCGAATGCTCTTCAACAGTCACAATATGGGAATAATTTTTTGCAAGTTGGACAATCAATTTTTTATCAATAGGTTTAACTGTATGAAGACTAATAACAGCACCTGACAAACCTTTTTTTTCTAAATTTTCTGCCGACTTTAAAGCATTAAAAACTATGTTGCCGCAAGCCAAAATCACAAAATTAGAACCCCTTTTTATCCAATTTCCTTGACCGATCTTAAGTTTTGGTGTTTTATCATAAATTACAGGTTCTCCTTTTTTCCCTAGTCGCAAGTATACAGGAGATTTCAAACGGGCAGCTTCTCTTGTTGCCCATTGAGCTTCAACCGGATCTGCAGGTGCCAAAACTGTCATATTCGGCAAGCCTCTCATCAGAGCTAAATCTTGGGTGGCCAGATGAGTTGGACCGTTGTCTGCATATGATAAACCGGCACCGGATCCGACAATAATAACGGGGGCTTTATGCAGACAAACATCATTCCTAATATGTTCATAGGTTCTAAAACTTGCAAAAGAGGCAATTGAATAGGCAAAAACTATTTTACCTGATAAAGCCAAACCTGAGGCAATGCCTATCATATTGGGTTCTGCAATACCCACATTGAAAAATTGTTTTGGAAATTTTTTGGCAAATTCTTCAAAAACAGTAAATCCTAAATCTGCAGTTAGCAAAATTATGTTTTTGTTTTTGGCAGCAAGTTTTGTCAGCTCTTGAATAAATGCGTATCTCATAAATTATCAAGCTCTGAAATTGCCCGCTTGTATTGTTCTTTGGTCAGATTTAAATAATGCCATTCTAATTTATTTTCCAAAAATGAGACACCTTTGCCTGCAACCGTATGAGCAATAATTACAGTCGGTTTTCCTTTTTTTAAAGGTACTGATTTTGTTGCCTGTAAAAGTTGTTTGAAATTGTGGCCATTAACTTCTCTAACTTCCCAACCAAACGCCTTCCATTTCTTGACAAATGGCTCTAGGTCAATTACATCTTTAACTTTGCCAAAAGCTTGAAATTTATTGTAATCAACAACTGCCACTAAATTATCAAGTTTTTGCTGATTCGCAAATAAAACTGCTTCCCAAACAGTCCCAATATCACATTCTCCATCACTTAATAAAACAAATACTCTAGAATTTAAGCTATCTAACTTTGCGGCAAGAGCCATTCCGCAACCTGCTGAAAGCCCATGTCCTAAAGAACCTGTTGAAAGCTCAATACCCGCCAGATAACCATAATCTGGGTGGATTCCTAAAATTGTTCCTTCTTTGCCGTAGCTTTCTAAGTATTTCTTTGGGAAAAATCCCCGATCCGCAAGAACTGCATATAAAGCTGAAGCCGCATGTCCCTTACTTAAGATAAATCTGTCGCGTTTTAAATTCCAATGATCTTGTGGACTAATCTTTAAGACACCCCAGTAAAGAACTACTAAAACATCAATTATTGATAAACTCGAACTGATATGGTGACGTTGACTTTTAAAAGCCATTGTCAGAATTTCTTTTCTTAATTCTTTAGCCTTTTTTTGAAAGAATGTTAGGTTCTTCACTTTTGATACAACTTAAAATTCTGCTCAAACCAAGAATAAGTTCTTTTTAATCCTTCCGCAAGGCTATATTTTGGCTGCCAGGAAAGCTCGGATTTTGCTTTTGAAATATTTGCAACCCAGAAACTGGTATCCCAAGGCCGTCTTTTATATAATCCGATTTTAAACTTTAATCTATTTTTTGAACACCTTTGGACTACTCCAACTACTTCTAAGTTAGTGTGTTGTATGCCGCTACCTATATTAAATATTTCTCCGGTTAGATATTTCTTACTCATAGCTTTAACATACGCACTAATTACATCCTGAACGCAGATAAAATCCCTGCTCACATTTCCCTTGGTTAAGTTGAGAATCCCTCCTGTCAGTGCTGCTTTTATAGCAGTAGGTATTAGCCTTGTAGCTTCTTCATAAGGCCCGTATACGGAAAAGAGCCGAAAAGTAATTACCGGTTTTTTAAACTGTCTGGCAAAAACTTGACAAATGAGCGTCGAGGTGGCCTTGCTTACACCATAGAAGCTTATTGGTTCCAAAATATCGCTCTCCTGCATGGGCTTATCTTTAAAACCGTACTCAGAAGAACTACCTGTATTGATAAAACACTGATACGGAATATCTCGTGTTGCTTCCAACAAATTAACAGTGCCTAAAATATTAGTATTAACTATCTCGCCAATATCAGTCTGGCTCGGGTAAGAACCATAAGCGGCTAGATGAAAAATATAATTTGGGTTGATTTTAGAACATACATTTTTAAGCTTTTTTAAATTTTGAAGATCAAGTAAATAGATATTAATATCTCTTAATATATCTCTTAGTCTCCAAAGATTTGTCTCTTTTTTCACTAAAACATGTACCTGAAAATTTCTTTTTAGAAAGTACTTAACCAGATTCGCGCCTACAAAACCCGCGCCACCAGTGATCAAAAGAGTTTTTCTGCTTGACAACATAACAAGGATTATATATCAGCCCTGCTGGCACGACAATGTCGTGCCGAGCTTCCTGAGATATATCAGAGGAGCAACATTGCCAAGTCAGATTTGGCAGGTTGACCTACTGATATATCAGCTTTATATCGCAACTATTAAGCTCTATAATTGGCTTTACAATGAAAAACCTACGATGCGCAATTTGCTCGGAAAAAACAAGAACAAGATTACTCTACAGGGCAAATTTTGATTTTGAAAAACTTAATGAAAAAACTTTTTCTGCAAGAAGAATTCCTGACAACATCCATTATCAATTAAACAAATGCCAAAATTGTGGGTTAATTTTCTCGAGTCCGATTTTAGCTGAAAAAAAAATTATCCGGTTTTACCAAAAAAGTAAGTTTACCTACGAAAAAGAGGCTGTCTATCTTGCCCAGACTTACCTATCTTACTTAAAAACCTTTAGGTCAAATCTTTCTCCAAAAACAAAAATTTTGGACATTGGCTGTGGTAACGGATTTTTTTTATCAGAGATTTACAAATTAGGCATTAAAAATGTTTTCGGAATAGAACCCAGTAAGGAAGCTGTTTCCAAAGCAGCCCCATATTTGAAGAAAAATATCAAAATTGATGTGCTTCACAAGAATATTTTTCCAAAATCGCATTTTGACATAATTACAAGTTTTCAAACTTTGGACCATGTCGTTAATCCCAATGAATTTGTCAAAATTGTCTATAGAATGTTAAAAGCGGAAGGTATTGCCCTGTTTGTTGTCCACGATACCAATGGCCTTTCCGTCAAGCTTTTTGGCGAAAAGTCGCCAATTTTCGATATTGAACATATCTATCTTTTCAACAAAAAAACCCTAGCTGGAATTTTTCGAAAAAATGGGTTCAAAAAAATCAAAATCTTTAACGTAAATAATAAATATCCACTAATTTACTGGTTAAAAATGACTCCACTTCCTCCGATACTAAAAAATCCTTTAATGACCATTCTGGTTAATTTGAAATTGGCTAAAATACCTCTAAGCTTAGCTGCCGGCAATATCGGAATTGCCGCTTATAAATAATTAAAATGTCCAAAAAAGATATTCTCTCAAACTACATCCTCCCTTTTCTGCTCTTCGCTTTCACGCTCATAGTCTACATCCTCACTCTTTCCCGCTCCGTTTACTTTGGTGACAGCGGGGAGTTAATTGCCGCAGCTTATACTCTGGGTATTGCCCATCCGCCTGGCTATCCTCTCTATACAATGCTTGCCCATTTGTTTACTTATCTTCCCTTTGGAACTCTAGCCTTTAGGGTCAACCTTTTTTCGGCAGTGACCTCTTCTTTGACTGTTGTTGTTATCTACTTTATCTGCTTGAAGTTAACCAGTAACAGACTAGCTTCGATATCAGCATCGCTTTTTCTGGCCTTTTCTTACCTCTTTTGGCTCTACTCTCTGGTTGCTGAAGTCTTTTCCCTTCATGCTCTCTTTGTTACCTTAATTATCCTTGTCTCGATTTCTATTTTCGAAAACCCTAAAAACTTAAAACTTTTTTATCTTTTATCTTTGCTTTTGCTCTGACCAACCACCATACTATCCTCTTTCTGCTGCCTGCCCTTCTCTTTCTGATCTTAACCACCAACCCCAAACTCTTACTTAATCCTAAGTTCATCATACTTAATACATTATTCATAATACTCGGCTTACTCCCCTATCTTTATCTGCCGATTCGCGCCTCCCAAGATCCAATCCTTACCTGGGGAGATCCTTATACTTTTAAGGACTTTGGTGACTACATCAGCCGCCGAATTTACGGCACCTTGACCTTAGGAACTCTCTCAAAAGGAAATCCTTTCACTTCCGACGGCATTACCTTTTATCTTGCCTCGCTTTTTAAATATTTTGCTTTTATCGGGCCAATTTTAGCTTTTTTGGACCTTTTAATAAGTCTGAAGAATACAAAAATCTTTACCTTTTTACTTTTAATTTTCTTATTGCTCGGACCTCTTTTTATCTTTATTAGCCGCTCGCCAGTTCATCCTTTTGCCCAAAAAGGAATCTTAGAGCGCTTTTTCCTGCCTTCAATGATTCCTTTTTCCATCTGGATTGCTTTGGAACTAATAGTTATTATCAATATTTTTCAAAAATACCTCGGGATTTTCTCAAAACTAATGCTTTTTGTTTTCCTTTTGCCGCTGTTTCTAAATTTTTCCAAAGTTGACCAAAGCAAAAACATGCTATTTGAAGAATTCGGGAAAGACATTTTTAGAATTTTGCCTCAAGATTCCATCTTTCTGGTTTCCACCGACGAAGGCCAAATGTCCTCGACTTACCTTCAAATCGCTCAAAATATGCGGCCAGACATCAAAATTGTCAACTACACTCTTTTAATAAGACAATGGTATCAAAATAATCTTAAAAAGCGTTACCCAAATTTAGTCCTGCCTTGGCAAAAATTTGATCAAAACATACGATCCCATACCGAGACCGCTGTCATCATTTGCAACGAGATCGTCCCCGATAATCCAACATTTCTCGACTATCAATATCCCGAATTTCAATCTTCCTCTAATAATGCCTGTTCCTATAAACCAATCGGCACACTGATTAGCCTGGGCTTACCACAAAACAAGCTCAGCGATGAGGATATTGCCAAAAATTACGACTTTTGGCAACCAAAAGTAGACAAACTAAAACAAAATAATTCAAAAGATATTAGAACCAGAACAGTGTTGATCGCCTACTCAAATTCCTTATCGTTTTTGGCGGTTAGCCTTTTTGATCTTAATAAAACCCAACAAGCCCGCCAGCTTTTTGAGGAAGCTTTTCAAATTTCACCCGAAAACCCGATTCCGGCAGGTTTACTGGCCAAAAGCTACTTTGACGCTAAAGACTTTGATCCGGCCCTAAACTGGGCCGAAAAGACACTTACCGCTGATCCCGATTTTGCCCAAGTACATAAAATACTTGGATTTATCTATATGGAGCAAAAAAACGATAAGAAAAAAGCATACTTTCACTTTCAAAAATACTTAAATCTCGCACCTCAAGCCCAAGACCGCGATCAAATCCAAAAAATTGTCGAAAAATTAAGAAAAGAACTTTAAAACTTCTAGGCAAAAACCAGTATGTACAGCGCATAGCAAATCGCAATTTAGTCTGCTAAAATAGTTAGGCAATGAAGCTAAATCAAAAAACAGTTAAAAAAATAATTAAATATTTTTCCAAAAAACCGGAGGTTGCCGCAGTCTATCTTTACGGTTCATATGCCCGTGGCGAAGCTAGAGCTGATTCCGATATTGATCTGGCGGTATTGGTTACCGACACCCGGAAATATAAAGGTTTTAGTATTCCCCAAGTTATCTTCTCTGCCGATCTTGAAAAAATAACTGGCAAAAAAGTAGAAGTTCAGGATTTAACGGCTTGCTCAGTCGAATTCGCCCACAGAGTACTTTCAGAAGGTAAACTCTTAACAAGCAACAATGAAAAAGAAAGGGTTAATTTCCAAACGTCAATAGTCAGAAAGTATTTTGATTTAAAACCGATTCTTGACGAATATAACTATTATCTGGCTAAAATCATCAAGAGAGGAGAGCTTCATGTTAGATACCCAACGCATTAACGAAAGACTCAGAGAAGTAAGGAGTCGAGTTTACAAACTTCAAAGCAATTTTCAAAATTTGTCAGAGGAAGAGTTACTCTCCAATGAAACTTCATATAACGCTGCGGAACACCACCTCCAAATCGCGATTCAAGCTTGTATTGATATTGCAAGCCACATTGTTGCTACTTTAGGTCTGCCGGCACCGTCAAAAGAAACCGCAGAGGTTTTTAAAAGTCTTGCCAAAGAAAAAATTATAACAAATGAATTTGCGGAGGTTATGAAAGACGTTGTAAGTTATCGCAATGTGATTGTTCATGGATACCTAGATGTTAATAGAAAGATTACCTACGAAAACATCCAAAAACATTTACCGGATTTATCCAAATTCGCCCAGTATATCGAGAGGTTTTTGGAAAAGAAGGCTAAAGCTTTGGGTCTTTAGTGTTTTTCGACCACGGTAAATGAAGCTGTATCTGGAGTCTGTGAAGCGGTGGTGTTTTCTACTATCACTCTAATTTCATAAGTGCCAAGGGCAAGCTCAGTTTCTCTTAAATTAAGCTCAGCCTTAAATTGATCTTTTTTCTCCTTGAGATCCGGGGTTAAGGTAGCTGTTTTGGTCGGACCGACCGGATTGCCACCCTCGTCCAGGATTTGCCAAACTTCAACCGTCACATTTTCAGGAGAGACCTTTTGACCGTCAGCATCCAAAAGACCAAATTCTATCTTGAGTTTCTTATCTTCTTTAATGTCAAATGGATTGTCTTTTTCTAAAAATTTCTCAATTTTCTTCTGCCAGTCAACGCTATAATTTGGCGAGCCGACCGCAAAGAAGGAAAAGGAACTAACAGTTCCAGTTACAGTATGGTTAACAGTATCAACCGAAGTCGTCGCATCAACCCAAACTCCATCCTCTAAGTGATAAATTCGCGGGTTTGGTGTAGTCACCGGATCATAAGGTATAGTCACCGTACAAGGACAGCGAATATTTGCTGTCGTGTTGAAATCATAATAAACTCCACTTAATTGAAACTCGCCTGTACCGGCAGCAGGAGGACTTGCACTTGAGGTAATAGTTGTTTGACCACCTTGTCCTAACACCCTATTGAAATTGATTGAAATTCCACCGTTAAAGTCATTGGTAACATTGGTACCACTTGGTGTTTGAGCAGGCAAGTTTGTGACAAATGTTTTAGTAACAACTTCTGTGTCTTTATAAAATTCAACTATAAAGGTATATTCTCCGGCTAATGTAGGAAAGGTGACTAACGGAACTCCTCCAACTTCTGCGGAAAAATTAAAAACAGTTGTAAGTGGTGTAGTAAAAATAACCGATTGAGGAGTATTAACTCTGAATGTGTGGCCTGTTGTGACATCCCCATCAAGAAAAATATCAATGATAGTCGGCTGGGGAGCAAAATCAGCCCTTAAGCGAAATTTATGGCCCTGTAGATTTGTATCATTTAAAAGTACAAATGGGAAAGTAAGTTCTGTTCCTGAAAAAACAGCGGTAAAAGTCCCGCTACCAATTTGAGCTCCGTTAGAAAATGAAGAACCAGAAGCAAAATCAAAACCTGCTGGAATTCTATAAATGGTATAGTCATCAATTTCGGTACCTGCAGGTTGCTGAATGGTGACAGTAATTCCTTGACTTTGAGAAATAACAACACTAACAGTAGCATCAAAAATGGCCGAAGCAGGAAAAGCTAAAAAAGGTGAAAAAACTAAGAAACCTGATAAAACTGACGCGCCAACGAGTCTCTTGAAGTTCATTTGCAATATAAAGATAGTAAAAAACCTATAAGTTGTCAAGCGGGAACTAATCTAATCTTTCAGGAACTAAACGTTCGCCAGTTGTTTTTGTTATCCTTTCTTCCTCAGCATACTCAGCATCAGTATTTATTCTCCATAAATTAAAAGTCCCGCCCAAAATATTCCTTGCTGCCAAAAGCCCTGTCATCATTGCGTGATCTTGGTTGTTATATTTATGCATACCATTTCTTCCAACAACTTGCAGATTTTTAAAATTTTGGAGATAATTTTTTATCACATTAACTCTTGATAAATATTCCTTATCATAAACCGGATAAGCTTTTGGCACTCGGATAACTTTTCCACTAAGAACTTCTGTTTTGTCAATAAGGCCTAAAAATTCCAGTTCTTTTACCGCAATCTCAATTATTTTGTCATCCGTTTTATTCCATAAATCGTCTTTGCTAGAACAAAAATATTCTAATCCTAAACATGTCATCTCGCTTTTCAGCACCATAAAGCGCGACCAGTTTTTAAAATTCTGGATTCTTCCAACGTGAACCTCTGGATCATGAATATAAATCCATTGGTCAGAAAAGAGCTGCTTTTTAGAAATTATTAAGACTACTATTAAGAAATCCCGATATTTTAAAGCTTTTGCCGCATTAAGTACCTGGTTTGGTGGTTCAGGGTTAAAACAAGTAATCAGGTCTGCTAGTGGCATGGAGGAAATAAAATGATCACCGTAAAACTTCACCCTTCTGTTATTAGATTCTACCGATAAAGAAGCAACTTTCTTCAAGTCATGATTAACCGAAATCACTTCTGATCCTAAAAGAACCTGAGAACTCTTTGTCTCAATTATTTTTTTGACTTTCTCCCAAAACATTCCCGGACCTAATTTGGGATATCTAAAACGAGTGGTTAATGTTTTAATAATTTCCTTTTCTTTCTTTTGACCAAAGAAGGCATTAATCAACACCTCTTTCAAGGACAAGCCTCTTATTCTTTGGGCTGCCCAATCAGCACTAATCTCTTTTGCCGGTATCCCCCAAACTTTTTCAGTGTAATTTTTAAAAAAGATTGTATAAAGTTTCTTACCAAACCTATTTGTTACCCAATCTTCAAATGACCTTTCATTTTTGATTGGAAAAAACCTTACCCATATGTAGCTCAGGCAGACAGTAATAGACACCCAAACACCTAAATTCTTCAAAGCATTCAAGGGCTTTAGAGGGTAATCAAAGAATTTTTTCTTATAGAAAATACGGGAAAGTCTTTTTTTGACCAACATTTCCTTACCTAAAATTTCAGTCCACAAGTTTTCTATTTCCCTGTTTTTAGAAAAAAACCGGTGACCGCCAATATCAAACCTGAAACCCTTAAATCTCATTGTTTTAGCCAGCCCGCCAACATATTTTGAATCTTTCTCAACCACTAAAGACTTGCAATTGTGAGCTGATAATTCATAAGCAGCAGTTAGCCCCGCCGGTCCGGCCCCAATGATTACGACAGGAAATGTTTTTTTTCTCTTCATTTGGCCGAATAATCTTACCATAGCCAAACTTGAATTATTTACAAAGCTCGACACGCATTTTAAAATGAGCAGGTGTTGAAATTATTAAAATCAGAAGGAATTGGTCTATCCCTCATCGTTTTGTTAAACTTATTCCTTCGCCTTTTTCGCCTTGATTCTCCAAATTTTGCCTATTTTGATGAGAAAAATTTCTTTTTGCCTGTGATCAGAAATTCACTCCAAGGACTGCCTGATTTTAGCAACGAACAACCACAACTAGTTAAATATATCATTGTCCAATCAATTAGACTATTTGGTGACAATCCTTGGGGGTGGCGGATTCCTTCGGCTATTTTTGGGATTTTATTGGTATTGGCAACTTATTTTTTGGCTAAAAAAATCTTTGGAGGCAAGTCTATTCCATTGCTTTCGGCACTTTTTCTGACCTTTGAATTTTCCCTGTTTATCCATTCAAGGATAATTATGATGGAAGTATTCTTTGCCACTTTTGTCATTTTTGGCTTTTTATTTATCTGGTCTTACGTTAAAAACCTTAAACTGCAAGATATTCTTCTGGCTGGTGCTTTCTTTGGACTAGCAGCCCAAGTCAAATGGGCAACAGCAATTCCTTTGGCTTTGGCTCTTATTTTTATCTTCTTCACCCAAGCTAACTTAATCAGAAAGGTCTTTGCAATCTTGGGAGTATTAATAATCACAATTCTGATCTATATTCTGCTTTATCTGCCGTTTATTACTGCCAATGGCCTATCTCAATGGATCAATCTGCATCAAAAGGTTTGGTACTATCACACTAGTCTCCTGCCCCAAAACTTTGAAAAATACGCCCCGGATTATATCCCGCGTTTTCAAGAAGTTGAAATTTATACCAGAAGCCGACTCTCTTGGCTTATTGACCCCCAGGGTTTTTATTTTGAAGATATGACCAGCTCTGCTCAAAAAACCTCCGTAATTCTTTTCTTTTTCAACCCAATCGTCTTTTTTGGCGGTCTTCTAGCAATGCTCTACACGCTTTTTAAAAATATAGAAGACAAAAGAGTTTTATTTACCAGCTCAATATTTCTCTCAGCTTATCTTCCTTTGTTTCTCACTCCCGGCCCAGCTTTTCCTCATTACCTTCTTTTTGGCCTTCCCGCTCTGTCGATCCTTTTAAGCTATTTTCTTACTCAATCAATCAAAACATCTATGTGGTTAATTATCGTTATCCTTATTCTTACAATTATGGTCTTTGCCCTTTATTACCCACTGATTTCCGCTTTACCAATTCCTGAGTGGTATTTCCACTTACTGACCCGCTTCTAAGAAAAATATCGAAAAATGCTAATTGATTGAGATAGTCTTTTGGAAATCAAGGGTAGTTTCATCAAACAAGGTGGCTCTTGCTCTGAAAGTATAGTTTCCAGAACTATCAGGTCCAGTAAAAATTAGGCCTTCCTGTGATGGTGAATTGGCAAAAATAGTCACTAATAACTTTGAGGGTTGTTTAAGACCTTCAATAAAATTCCTCTCCATTGTAATTTTATACCCCTCCAGGTTGTTGCCATCCACATAAGTATTAAATTTAGAACCGAAAAAGGAAACGCTCCAGTTAGCTTTATGGCCTTGCGCACTTTGATCATTAAGCACATTCTCTTCGGCAACTTGCTCTTTATCATTATAAATCACGTCTAAGAGAGCCTTGCCGATAACTGCCCCCTGACTGATATCTTGGCCATTGGTAAATTCGAATCCTTGAGGAATAGTTATTTCCCACGATTTGATAAATTCTGTATTAGGTTCATTGGAAAACTCGAATTGGATACTTGAGGTTGAACCTATATTGGGTCTTGAGACTTCTATATTAAAATCAACCCCTTGTTGTGAGGTTATGTCTTTAGCAAAACTTCCGGCACTTGATGTTGCCAACGGCCGATTGACAGGAAGACTACTTTGGCCAGAAGAATTACTTTCCCGTTTTCGACTATTTAAATTTAATTTCGTTAAGTAGTCTTTGCCGGTATGTAAGATGTAGTAGATCAGCCCCGAAAAAACTAAAATTATCACCCCCAAAGTTACAAGGTGTACAGGAAATTTTTTCGACATTTCGTCAATCAGAATATCAGTAATTTATATAAGGAGTCAAAATCAAAACCTCTTGCCATAGACATCTCACTTATATAAACTGATGTCTGTAAATGGCAAAAGCCCAAACCGACATTGGTCTAAAAAATTTATACAAAATCCCCTGGACCAAAAATAACAACCCCAATGGCTGGATTGAGCCAACTACTTATTGCCAACTGGCCTGTCCCGGTTGTTATAGAGGACTTGCCCTTCCTAACCCAATAAGAATCCATGAAAATTTGGCGAAGCTTAAAAAAGAAATTGATACACTAATCAAAATCAGGAATATTAAAATTCTCTCAATCGCCGGCGGCGAACCGCTTCTCTACCCAAAGCTAAATGCACTTATCTCCTATGCGACCTCGCGGGGTTTAAAAACTCGTTTGGTCACCAATGGTGCTGCTTTAACGATCGAAAGGCTTAAAGAGCTCAAAAAATTAGGTACGACTGAGGTTGCCATTCATGTCGCCCAATACCAAAACAGAGGCAACTTTGAAAGTGAAGAAAAACTCAACCTCATCCGCCAAAGATTTTGTCAATTATTTCGCCAAGTCGGTGGGGTTGAACTTAACTTTGTCATGACTGTTTCCAAGAAAAACTTTCATCAATTGCCAAAAGTTATCAATTTTTACAAAAAAAATTCCGATATAGTAAGCAGGGTTGTTTTTACTCTTTTTAAGGATATTTTTTTTAAGCAGAAAAATGGCGAAGATTCAATCAATTATATTACTTTAAGTAGGTTAGCCAAATTAATCGGAAAATTATACCGTGCTGAACCGTGCGCTTATCTTGGTAAAAAATTTAGCAAAAAAGAGCCCGGTTGGCTCTTTTTTGCACCGATTATTCTAGGAGAAAAAACAGTCGGGTTTGCTGACGCCAAAACTGCCGAAAAATTGCACCATCAAAATAACAATGGTAGTTGGAATTCATTCCCTGCAGGAGAAAAAAAATGGAGTCTTCTGCAGACTCTTTCGATCATGTCTTTAAGCTGTGCTACCAAAACGGTTATTGGTTACATAAGTTCGCTCCTTAAGAATCCCAAAAGCTTTCTTAAAACTCCTAAGTGTCAAATAATCGTTATTTTTAATACTCCAAATCTCACTAAGCATGGCTGGGACATTTGTGAAAGCTGTCCGGATGCCATGTTGTATAATGAAAAACTCGTTCCTTCCTGCCTTTTGGAAAGAGTAAAATTAGGCGAAAAAATTGAAATTTAGGCTTGGCCGGATCTAAATGCAGTTCTAACCAAAGAAAAACTGGGTAAAGTAAACTTGCCGCCTGCAGGTTTTGGTAAAAAACTCGTCGTCACATGCATAATTGTCCAGAATGGCGCCCAGAGTGGTGAAATAAGAATACCTGCTGAATTGGCAATGTAAGCAACGGGTGAATAAAAATAAAGCAAAAACAGGCCAAGCCAAATAGCCTGAAGTATAGCCACAAAAAAATAAAAACGCTTGATGTTACCCCGCCAGTAAAATATAAATTTTGCCAGACCAACTTGCTCGTCATTTTTAGGAAATTTGGCAAGTCTTCTGGTATAAAAAACATACCAAGAAACAATATGGAAAATTGCCAACAAAACTGTAGGAGCAAAAACTAAACCATTCCAAAAATAACCAAAGAACAAAATTACCGGCACCAAAAGCAAAACAAAAATCACCATGAAACCATGAGGTATTTTTTGGCCGTTGCCCGTTTGCTCAAAATACTTATAAATCAACGCTCCACCCAAGATCAAAAGTAGCATCCAAAGTGATCCCAGTATAAGACTTGAACTCCCCCCGAAAAGCCTCAAAGCTGAGATAGTCAAGGCGATTAAAATTAAAGCAATTGAACCCCATGAAAAAACTCTTGGCCAGGAATTTTGCCAACTCCTATAATCGCTTTTAACAATCGAGCTCTCAAACATCTGCTCATTGGAAAGAAGATGAATCATAAAATAAGCAAGGAATAAAAAATAAGCAAGATAATCCGGTAAGACGCGGTAAAATATTAAAGCAAGAAAACCGCCAAAAACGGCTACAGTTAAAAATGGGCCTATCAATTTCCTAGTATCGGTTGCCAGGTAACCCAGTATTCCCAATACAAAATGTGGGCCTCCCACAAGCATAAATACCGACCACAACAATAGAGAATTACCGAAGAGTAAGAGAAAAGGCAACCAAATCAGAAGCGATATGAGAAAAGCGAAAGTCGTATTTATTACATATTCAAAGTTCTGGTTACTGGCCACTTTTAACCTCCTTTAATACTCATTTCTAAACTATTTGATTTAAAACATTATATAAATATCTACTTAATATGAAAAGTTGTTTTAAGGCTGACCATCTTGGCAGATTTGTCGCCGGATTAACGTGCTCAAATGAATCAACCTCGATAAAATAAACCTGTTTTTTGGGAAGCATCTTGGCTAACTTTTCTCCCTCTATCTTTGGCACGAATGTATCTTTTTTATCGCTTAAAATGAAAAGTTTGGCCTTCAGATTATTTATATTTGTATCCGGTGAAAGCTCGACCAAAAGATCTCTTCCTCCTTGGGGTAAATTACTCTCGAGTTCCTTAAATTTTGCCACGTCCCTGTTGGCTAAAAAAGCATAGATGGATTTTGCCTCAGGAGATAATCCTTCAAACTCACTTTCGGGAATAGTCTGGCTGGCCATAAGTTTTCCTAAAATTAACTCCCGTTCCTCGGCAGTCGCCACAAAATTGACATAGCCTTTATTAAATGTCTCAACGGTTAATTCGGCAGGCTGCCAATCTACATACTCCCCTTTTATCTTTTGCCTCCCAAGCAACGTAGCTTCTGCCAGCGAAAACAAATTGGAGTATGGTGAAACCGCAGCAATAAATGCTATTTTATCTCTAATTTTCGCGTCTTCTGAGGCTACAATTGAAATAGATGCTCCAACGCAAAATCCTGCAAAGCCAATATTGTTTTTTTGGACAAAACTTTGCCTGTCCAAAAACTCAACAGAGGATATCAGCGAATTTAATGAATCAGTCCAAATAAAACCCGATAAAAAATCCGGTAGATCCGGTACTAAGACAACAAAACCCGATCTGGTTAATGCCTGGGCAAATTTAGTAACTGCAGGATTTCTTCTGGTAATTACTACGCCTAAAGTAAAAACAACCGCCGGATGCTGCTTGTTATCTTGTGGTCTATAAAGATCGGCTTTGATCTCTTTACCATCAACTTGAAGATTCACTTCACTAACTACTGGTTCCTTGCTAACCCATTCTAATGGTTTAACCGGAAAACCCGATGTCACTTCCGGCACCAAAAGGGCAGTTTTTAAAGCCGGCCGGCCCCAAGGGGTTGCAAAAAAAGCTGTTAGACCAACCAAAAGGACTAAAACTACCACTATATTGATCAAAAGGGCACGTTTCCAAAATAACATCTTACGCTGATTTGACTGAATTAAGCTGATTATGCTGACGTTGCCGAGCCTTTTCCCATATTTTTCTCTTGATAGTAAGGCTATTACTACCAAAATTTACTAAAAGGCCAAGCTTATATTCAGTACCCCTAAGATAATAGGATAGTTGTCTTTCAGCTTGAATCGGTAGAATCGGCACTGCCTTTAGCTCTATCAGCACCTTACCATCGACTATGAAATCTGGTCTGTAATTTCCAACTTTAGTTCCTTCATAAACCACGGATAAGGCCTTTTCTGTCTCATAAGGAATCCTTTGCAGGTCAAATTCTGCAATCAATGCCTTATGATAGACACTTTCTTTGTGCCCCGAACCAAGTGTTTTATGCACTTTATACATAGCGCCACGGATTTTGTATGTCAAATCTGGATATAAGAAATCTCCCACTAATTTTTTCGGCATGTATCAGCGAAATCAGCTCTTAATTATATCAGCATCATCGGCATTCTAAAATCAGCGTTAATCCGCGTCTTTCGTCTCCAAGACGAAAGAATACGAAAACCACCAGAACACAAAAAACCAGATTAAGACAAAAGTCAGGGAAAACCAGTCATGGAATATACCGGCTGCCGCCGAACCTACAAAAACCGCAAAAAAACCGACAATAAAAAGCCTCAAAAAGTTTATTAAATATGTCCCTAAAACCCCAATGACCAGCACTTCAAAACGGGAAACTTTGGAAAACTTACCCTGAAAACCGGTTAAAAAGCTGGCCAAAAGTAAAACCGCGCTCTGCCAGCCCAGACAATTCCACTGCAATTCTAAAAAGATTCCTTCCAGCCAGATTCCCCTTGCTGTTGGGGTAGCCGAAACCGGAAAAAGCGAAAATAATCCGGCTAGTGCCCGCGCCTGATAAGGCACAATAAATTCCTCCAGCGCCCGATACAGCTTCCATTTCAAAAACAAACTGGTCAAAAACTCGTTAAAAGTCGACATAAACGGCAGCATCATTAATAAAAGAGCCGCCATCATAAACAAAACCGAAAACTTTGACCCGTGAACATTCGAATCTGAACGAATTTCAGGCGAATTATCGCGAATGAGCGAATGGATCATATCTTCTTTTAGTTCAGGCACTAGGCATTAGTCGTTAGGCATTAGTTTTATATCGTTTTAGCTTACCTATCAGACTATTAAGCATCTTCATTACTTCATCTAGCTGACTAGAAACTGTTTCAAAATCTTTTTGTCCAACTAAACCAAGTTCTTTCGCTATCAAAAGTTGAGTCTCAAGTTCCGCACCTGAAGCAAAAGCAATTTGCAAAAACTGAATATATTCAAGTCTTCTGTGCCTCGCATACCCTTCAGCAATGTTCGATGGAATCGAAATCGCACAACGCCTCATCTGTGACGTCAATCCATAAACCTCCTCTTTGGGAAATTTTTTGGTCACTTCATACACATTTAATGCCAACTTAAAGGCCTTTTGCCAAACAATTAAATCTTTATAAGACCTAATCATTTTCTCACCTCCTTCCATTGCCTAATGCCTACTGCCTATTGCCTAATGCCTACTATCCTACTGCCTACTGGCCTATTGCCTATTGCCTCAATCACTACCGGCGCCAGCCTCCTCGGCGGATCATTCCCCATCCCTCGCTGTTTCTTTCTCTTCAATCCGCGTCGTTTCCACCATGAAACGATCTTCGGCAAAAACACCATCCCGGGCAGGGCAAAAATGGCAATTTCCGGCACGGGCAGAGCGGTTATTTGGATTACTAGCCAGGAATTGTTACTTGTTGCTGTATCAGCAGTACCAGTATTTACTTTCAGCTGGGCATCCAAATTGCCATCAGCCGGTTCAGAAACCAGGGCAGTACTGCGAACCCGGCTGACTGTGGCTGAAGTAGTAGTGACTTCGCCAACACCGCTATCCAGTCTGGCCAAAGCAGTGGTAGCACCGCCTTTATTATCATCATAGAGAATGTCAGACTCAAAATAGAAAGCCTTGGTACCGGTAAAATTGGTGGAAGTATAATTATTCTTATAATTCAAACTTGTATAAGTTGAGCCGGTTACAGAACCCTGTGTATTATTGTATTGCTGCATTGTCTCCAAAGCCGTTACCCCGTTGGTCGCGTCACTCTGATCCAGAATAATCTTGGCACTGGCAATGTTGCCAGTGCTGTTGGAAATTACTGCAGGAGACACTTTCGTATTAACTCTATACTGGGTTGACCCACTTAAAGTAATTGTTCCGCTTCGCGCTCTTGTATAGACATCAGATGACGATACCTCAGATCCCGAGACAGGACTACCACCTGTGGTGTATAAAGATGCAACGGAAGAAATACTCGCTCGGGCAATTGTCTGGGGAGTTGAGCGGCTTGAACAAGTTGCATTAGTACACTGGATGAATTTGAGGTCGCCGTTGGTGCTATCATAATATGAGATTTTGCAGTCTGTCGTGGCAGAACAGAAGATTGAGGCATATTGCCCAACATTGCCTGTGGTGTCAAGACTTTGGGCCGTTGATTTACTGGTACAATCAGCATTAGTACACTGGATGAATTTGAGGTCGCCGTTGGTGCTATCATAATATGAGATTTTGCAGTCTGTCGTGGCGCTGCAGTAAATAGAAGGATTTTGCCCAACATTGCCTGTGGTGTCAAGACTTTGGGCCGTTGATTTACTGGTACAATCAGCATTAGTACACTGGATGAATTTAAGATCACCGTTGGTAGCATCATAATATGAGATTTTGCAGTCTGTCGTGGCGCTGCAGTAAATAGAGACATTGACAAAGCCACCCGAGCCGATGGTGGTATCAAGAGTCTGGGCCGTTGATGTCGTTGAACAGTCGGCGGCTTTGCACTGAATGAATTTAAGACTTGGGTAGCTCGTGGCATATGCGATCTTGCAGTCTGTAGAAGGGGCAGATCCTAGACAATCAATGTCAGTTCCCGTTGATTGACTTGTGGTGTCAAGACTTTGGGCCGTTGATTTACTGGTACAATCAGCATTAGTACACTGGATGAATTTAAGCATGGTGTCATTGTAGTCAGAGTATGCGATCTTGCAGTCTGTCGAGGCGCTGCAGTCAATTGACGTAAACCGGCCGGCAGTAGTATCAAGAAGCTGTGCTGTTGATTTAGTTGAACAGTCGGCGGCCGTGCACTGGATGAAACTTAATTTGTCTTGACTTTCACCATATGATATTTTGCAATCTGTAGTTGTGGAACAGTATATCGAATCCTCTTGTCCCCGAACTCCGTTTGCGTCAAGTATCTGGCTCGTGGCATAGCTAGAGCAGTCAGCTGAAGTACACTGGATGAAATCTAAGAAACTATTAGTCGCATCATAATATGAAATTTTGCAGTCGGTGGAAGGAGCCGTCCCAAAACACTGAATTGAAGTATACTGACCAACATTCTGTGAAGAACTGCCGAGTGTCGCCTCAAAATAGGCGGTTGGCGTCGGCGACCAGACCGTACTTGCGTTATTAGTACAGCCTGTGCCTGTAGCCGTACTGCCGTAACAATACTGTTTCTGATTGGTTAAAGTAGCATAGCTCGTCCCCGTAATACTCTGCTTATCCCCCACCTCCACCTGCGTTTCGGTTTTGGTCAGCAGTGTGTTGTCTGTTTGGGTAATAATCAGCCGCGCCGCATTCATTGAAGCCGTCGTACCGACATCGCCACGCAAGCGCACAGTATAATCGCCGCTTGAGAGCGAAATCGCGCTTGAAGTCCTGACTCGGGTATACGAAGTACCGGTAGCTATTATTTCAACATTCTGCTTAGTGCCGCTTGAACTGTATAAGTCGGCAATGGCTGTTGCCGTTCCGGTATCCGGCGTCTGACCACTGCCCGTAGTACATTGGTCGTCATTACAATCATAAAAATTTAAATCCCCCCCCCAGGAAATTCTAGTATAGGCAATTTTACAATCCGTTGCGGCACTTGTGCAGTTAATGCTTGCCCACTGGCCGCTTCCGCTTGTCGCGACAGCCGTAGTCACATTGCCGGCGCTGCAGGCCCCATTGGTACAGGCGGCAAATTTAAGCTTGGCATTGGTCTGATCATAATAGCTAATTTTGCAGTTAGTATTAGTTGGACAAGAGATGCTGCTGTATAGCCCAGTGTTAACTCCTAGGTTTGTGTCACAACCTGTTAAAACACAACTCGAGTAGCCATCCAGATATTGGGGAGAATTGGCTGTACTACAACCGCTATTTTGACACTGATTGAATTTTAAAGCCGAGTTAGTGCTATCATCATAGCTAATCGAGCAGAGTCCTGAAACTGGACAATCAAGGGAAGTATAAAGGCCAACAATACCAGTTGTATCAACTGCCGCAAAAGTCCCGCTAGAACAAGCACTTCCTCCCGAAAAGTTGCACAGGGCGAATAATAAATCACTAGTAGTCCCATCATAATAGCTAATCTGAGAACGGGTAGAATAAATAGCATAAATCGAGCTGAACGCACCCCGATCAGCCGTGGTGCTGCAACTTGTCAATACACAGTCAGTGTAACCATCTAGAATAAGAAGTTCCCAACCGAGAGCAGGATCGCCGTAAGCCTGCTTCAAGGCAGTGTTGGTTACATCATAGTAAGAAATGTAGATGTCTAAATTTCCAATCGCATAAATTGAGGTATACTGCCCGACATCACCTGTTGAATCAACCGTATAAACGGTACCTGAAGAACAATCAGCAGCATCGCAATCTGCGTACTTTAAATCGCCGTTTGTCGCATCATAATAAGAAATCCGGCAATCATTTGCTCCCAGATTGCATTTAATCGAAGGATATTGGCCCACATTAGCTATAGTGTCGCAGCTTGTCAAGACACAGCCGCTGGATCCATCAAGCAGTGTTTTGGCAAAACCGCCGGTTGCCGGATTGCAGTCTGTGTCGGCGCAGTCAACAAACCTCAGGGCATGATAACTACTGTCATAATAGGCAATCTTACAGTCGGTTGAAGATGGGCAATAAACACTTGTACCTTTACCGACAGCGCCGTCTGTTCCGGAAACCTTCATCACTGCCTCGAAATTAACATTGACCGTACCGTCATATTTAGTCGGATCCCAATTAACAAGTCCTAAAGAATTGTCAGTTGGGGCAAAACTCTGACCACCGCCTGTAGCTACCTGATCAATAATATTAATCTGCTGCTCAATAGCCGGCGTCGAAGCATCTGCCTGCACCTCGTTTGATATTGGGAAAAAGGCCAGATAGTTTAAAAGCAGGGAAATTATCAGCAAAAAAATAATTGCGCTTCTGGCCGCATACGGCAGTCTTCTTGGCGAAATTTTATAGCCGGAAAGCGGATTAAAGGCTGTCGCCAAAGCGACACGCGGATTTCCGCTGATATCGGCGCTAATCCGCGCCGCGCTGATGAACGCGGAGTCGGCGGTAATCGGCGAGGCCGCCGGGCGGCCTAATACCCTAAATCTCTCAATCCATCTGTAGAATCTGGCTTTACCGAATACATCGGTGATTAAGCCGGTTTTGGGCGTTCGAAACCACGGTCCTTCTTCTTTTTCAAAAAGCGCTTTAACCGCCGCATAAGCCTGAAACGGCACCAAGATATAGGATAAAAGCACAAACGAGGCCACTCCCAGATAATCGCGCTCGTCCGATTCCTCCAAAAACAGCCCCACCAGATTCATTAAGGGCAGCGAAAGCAGGTTGACAAAAACCAAACTCCAGCCCCAGGCCGCTGTCCAGAATGGCAGCTGCGCATGGACAACGGTTTCGGCAATAAACCAGGAAAAAGTGCCGATTATAAAAAAGGCCGCCTGCAGATAGTAAGGCCCAAGGTACAAAAACTCAAACTTTTCCCTTTTCGTCATGTTTGGCGTCGCAAAAAGCCTCTTCCACATTTTGCGCACATTGTAGGTATGCCCTTCGGCCCAGCGCATGCGCTGGCGGATTAGCCTTCTGACCGTTGAAACCGCCTCGGCCGGCGCCTGAATATAAGGCGTGAAGGCAATTTTATAACCGGCCTCGTAAAGCTTTAGGGTCAATTCCAAATCCTCGGTAATCGAGGTTCCCCAGCCGAACTTTCTCAGGATATCGGCACGGATGCAAAAGACCGAACCGGCAATCATTTTTAAGCCTCCGTAAAGCTCAATCCCCGCTCGCTCAACCACATAAGAACCCGCGTATTCGGTTCGAACTCCCCTCGTCACCCAGTTTTCAGATTTATTCAAAACGTGCCACTGGTAACCCTGGACCGCAGCGATTGGGTTGTCTAACGCTGAAGGACTAACGTCTAACGCCGCTTCATTTGCGTTTGCTTTAGTCGTTAGTCGTTGGTCGTTAGTCGTCAAAACTTGGAAAGTTTTGACGAATTGCGCAAGCGTATCCGGAAAAGGCACAAAGTCGGCGTCAAAAACCGTTACATATTCTGTTCTTGAATCACTGTATTCAAGCGCCTTGGAAAGTGCCGCTCCCTTAAATCCTGCCCGGGACGCGCGGTGGATTAAAGTCATTGCCGGCGATTGAGAATGATTGGGTATAAATTCGCAAACTTCCTCGCCATCCCTGCCTTTTGTCTCTCTCAATTTACCGTTGCGATCGCCCAGAAACTCTTTGATGATCTGTGTCGTCTCATCGGTCGAATCGTCGATAATAATTACTTCAAAATTAGGATAATCAATCTCCCTGCAGGCGCGAAGAATCCGCTCGGCCACTCTTTTCTCGTTATATAAAGGAAGATGGATCGAAACAAACGGATAGCGCGCCAACTTTACTTCATCAAGATTGGGCTGCATGGCCAGAGGTTGTCCCCCAGTTGGCGAAATTATCTTAAAAAGATTAATTCTGTCCAAAAACTTGGCCAGTTTGCCGGCATCTGCCCCTTTTTGACGATTATCGTTCCGGCTTTGGCCGGGATAAGCCAGCACAATAATCAGCGAATAGTAGTATTTAAGCGAATAAAGAAAGAACAAAAGGCCAAAAGTTAGGGCCACTGTCGGGAAAAACATGGCCGGGCGAAGCAACTTGTCAACTTCAAAAATGTAAAGGGTAAGAATTAAAAGAGGTATAGCCAGAGGCCAGGTTAATGGAGTTCTGATAACAAATTTGGGAATGGTCGCAAACGGCGCATAAAGGAAACGCCAGCGGGAAGGCGCAGGCATGGCGGCCGTTTCGTATTCGGGGGCAGGCGCAACTTCCGGCTGCACCATGTAGCCCTGGGCAAAGACTCTTCTTTTCTCCTGGGTATTGAGGTTTTCGCGCGCCAAGAGATTTTGGACTGCATGATGTCCGGCAATCGGCCTGTCCTCAATTCTGGGAAGCTGGGCATAGAGCTGATGGCAGGAATAATCCGGTCTTTTGCGCACCAAATCCAAAATTGCCTCGCGAGTCTCCTGGCTTATTGCCCGATGGTGCTCATATCCCTTTTTATACAGCCTCCGCAATGATTCGATTATCCTTCCCTCTATACCCTCTAAATCCTCTAACCCTTCTGTTCCCTCTTTATATCTTCTCAGCCACTCATAAAAAGTCGGTCTGGATACTTTCCAAGTTTTACAAACATGGCTGATTTTGGCACTTTCTTTAAGGTACTGCTCAACGATCTTGGCACGGTAAGCCGGACTAAGTGCCTGCGCCATGATTGTTTTAACCGGATGTTCTAGGCTGAACCTGTGGCGAAGCTCTTTTGTCTGCAGTTCGTATCGAAGAAGAACATTGTAGACACCTTTTAAAGAGACCTTAAATCCCCTATCGGTAAGCTGCTTCCATATTATATGGACGCCTAAGTCGGGGTTTTTAATAACCAAATCCAAAACCTGCTTTTCAAGCTTGTAGGAAAGGCGCCTGTGGTGGTTTTTGCCACGCTTGTAGCCGTTTACAAGGGAACGGCTGCCGCTTTTGGGGTCTTTCTGGTATTTTTTAATCCATATGGAAAGAGTCTGCCGGCTTACTTTGTATTTTGAGGAAACTTCACTTAAGGTTTTATTTTTATTTAAAACCTCTCTGACAGCCTTAAGTTTGCTTTTAGGGGAAATCCTCCGCATGACTGAAACTCTAAATAACAATACTAATTTAATGTTAAAAACTATGGAAACACTTTGTCAAGTCCAAGTTATAGGAATTTCAAGGCTAAAACCGGGGGAAAAAGAAACCTTATTAAATCAGATCAAATAAAAGATAATGTCCTATAAAGGATAAGAAAAATAAGTTTTTCGCAGTATAGTTTTATTTAACACATCTTGTAGTAATAGTTACTCGGTTGATTTAACACTTAAAAAATTTTAAGAATTAAATTTTAAAAAAACATATCGGAATGTTCGTCTATAAAAAGACTATATTAATAGGCTAAAACATATATTTTGCGTATTTGGCAATCGCAAGACGCAGGTAGCAACAGCTATTACTTCGGGCCTTAGTACCCATAAATCTTTACATAATTTTTAACAAAATTACACGCAATATTTGAAAAAGTTAAACAAATACTCCGGTTGTTTCGGGTAAAAAGCCGTTAAAATAGAATAAGTAAGCTTAAAGAAGCTATATTTTTATTAAAAAGTTGCAAATTTTATTAAAAAATTAAAAAATTTAGCTATAAGCTCAAACATATTACTCTGATAGTAAATGACTATTAGCTGTAAATCACAAAATTATAAGTTTACTGTCACTAAAATGTAGAATACGCTAAAAAATGAAAATAATAATTACTCAAGCGATTATTATTCCGTTACAATAAGCTAAATTTTATAAAATTACAGTTTGTATATGTAACCGAACCACTTCTTACACACATACCAATTACTATATAAAAATATCTATCAAACCCTAGTATTAGACTTAAAGACCCTTTTTCCAACAATATTCACTAATATCGGTTTAATTTTGTTAAAAATTGAACAGTTTTATCTCTCAATTTTTTTGCGTTAAATATATGGAAATAATCTGTTTATTTCATGTAACTTATAAGAATATAATTAATGCCTTAGCTTATAATTTATCCAAATCACATAAATACCTATATAAATAGAATTACGGCTTTATACTTTCTACATCATAGAACATCTTTTTACAACCTTTTTATAACAGATTTTTATTAGTTTTCTTTTTAAATATTTCTATAAAGCAGGATTTATTTTAAAAATAATTTTATAATTAATTTTTAGCATCGAAGTTTATGTTGGTTAAATTAATTATTTTATTATAGCTTACTCCAGTACTATTTTTTAATTTTCAGCCTTTTAAAAAACCCTAATATTTGTCTTTATGTATGACAACTTAAGATAAGTTATGATATCTTTTGACCCTCTTGCTTTAATTGGTTTTTAACAATAAACTACTATCACCTCATCTTGCGATCTCACCTATTCAATCTTGCGATACAGCCGCCTCAAGGTCTGCCAAAACTGCCTAGAAAGATTAAATGCTTTTATACTGGGGTATGTTCACTGCCGGTTTCACTATCGGCGCTATTTTTTCTTTTATGACTTTTGCCGCTAAAAAACCGGAAGAGGATGCGGAATATGAAGCTGAAAAATTACCCGACCAGAAACAACAAGTACCCGAGTACCCGATACTCGACAAGTCCTATCCGTCGTATAGGTCATATAAGTCCAATTAGTCCTACCTCCTTCTTGCCTCCAGCCTTCTTTTAAAAAGGTTTTCCGTGTACCCGCCTTGTTCAACAAAGCTCTTATCGAGCGCCTGAAGCTGACGGTCAAGCAGAAAATTTGCCTGATGGATAAGACAAATTAGACAATTGGCAGCGCGTTCTGGGTTTTCTAGATAGGACATATAGGTCGTATAGGACTTATCGGACTTATAAGCCAAGGCGCGCACTTTGCGTGCTTTAGGATGATCTTTTTCCCAAAGCTCCAATCCTCGTTGCCTTAAAAAGTCTTCATAATCCGCAAGTAGCTCTTCCAAACTTGCCCGAGCCACACCAATTAGCTTAATCTCTGTCTTTTCAGAAGTCCCGGATGCTTGCGAACCTTCAGCGATGTTCTGTCTCCCGCTTCTTGCAGCCTGAACCATTTGATCTCGCGTACGCGAATACTTATCAATGTACCGTTTGCAAAACTCAACCGTCAGATCGTAGATAATCGTGGCCATCTGGTAAGATTTAAGGTTACGATAACCGCCGTGAGCCTTCATGAATTCGACCTATTGAACCTATATGACTTATATGACTTATAGGTCTTATTAAACACCCAAGCCACAGTCCCAAGGGTAATTAGATAGCCTAGCCAAACCGATAAAGGCCGGCCGTAAACTAATTCTATTTCAAATTTGCTCGCCTTTTTAGGTACAAGCACCATAAAATCCAAGGGGTCTTTAATTACCTTCCATCCCCGATTCCTAACCTTCCAACCGGGATCATAAGTCTGCTGAAATAAAACGGCCTCGCCGTTGCCGACTTCACCGGAAATCTGATATTTACCATCCACAAGCTTTTTGACCAAAAGCCTTTTCTCTGCTTTTTGTTCAAGCCACTCAAGATAGGCAAAAATCGGCTCCTTATCTATGGCATTATATGGCTTCTTAATCTGTTTGAAGGATTCGGCATCAACTACTTTGGCCAAAGAATCATTTTTAAGAGGAATATCAAAATAAATATCACCGTCTTCCGTAGCTATTTCCGAAGCTATAGCCTTAAATTTCTCCAACGGTACTTTATAATCTTTATAAGGTTCTGCAGAGCCAGGCGTTGTATAAACAAGTTTGCCGATGTTGGCAATCTTAAGCCAAGCTAAAGTAATTGACCCATCCTGTCCATTAGCCGTGTGATAATAAATATGCTCAGGCCAATCATGCGTTGATGATTGAAAAAGAGCTCCCCTGAGCTGTGGGACCGGTTCAAAAAAATTAAGCCAAAAGCCGTAATTTCCCGGCGCCAGAACCCGCTGATCGGTTCCTACGGTTAACTCCTTCAACTTTTTGGCCACTTTAAACTCAACCGAGTTTTCAATCCGGCCGACTTTGCCATCCGTTAGGTCGCGGGTATACTCTGGCAAAACAGCCAACAACTTCACTCCCCACCAAACTAGTCCGACAACCGGCAAAACGGCAACTGCAACGGCCAAAACCAAACTTGGGTACTTAATTCTCCCTTCTCTTCTTGTCAAAAATAAAAATAAATTAGATATGAGAACACCAGCTAGAATAGCAAGTGCTAAATCAACTTCTGTATTCAAACGCAGGGCCTGAGGCACATATTCGAGGCGGTTTTCTCCCGAGGCATAATAGATAAAAACGATCGCAAAGGCCATTAAAAACCAAAAAACCGCCAAGGGCACACCGCTAAACTTACCGGTCAACCTCTTAACCATTAAAAATACACCTACTAGAATTGCCAAAACGGGAATTAATCCCCAAGGGAAAAGCGCCAACCAATTGGTTAAAGCTCCCCCACCCTCCTTAAAAAAGGTTCGCAAAAACGGCCCATTGTACCAAAAAGCCACCAGTCCCAAACTTAGAACAATCAGGGTCAGAAGACCCTTACCCAAATCAATGATTTCGGTTTTCTCCCGGGTTATGGCCGCCAGAAAAATGGCCAAAAGTAATAAAACAGCTGCCCACAAGACTATGGCATTGATCAATGCAATCAGCCCTAAAAAGAAACTGGCCAAAAAAAGATTGGCAAAATTACGTTTCTCAACTAATCTTGAAGCAAATAATCCAAAGATCGGCAAAAAAACCAGAGCTAAAATGTGCGGGCCTTCCCCCCAGCGCACAAGAATTGCAAATCTTCGCGGCTCCCAAGAACCGCTCAGAGTATCCTGGGCAACCTCGTTAAAAATTAAGGCAATTATTGAAGGTAGAAAACTGTAAAAAAGTGCCGAAACTAAAGCGCCAATTTTACTCTTTCCTATCTGCCAGACAAAAAGATAAACAGAAACCGGTACCAAAACGTAACCTGCGCCCGTTAGCACTCTGTAGGCGTGGGCAAAACTGAAATTTAAAACATGATGCAGCAAAACTTCTAAAGCCGGCAAAAGAGGCGTATAGAAGACATGCCAAGGGTATCCCAGATACCAAAGCGGCTGCCATCCCGCCCCGTGGGACTCTACCCAAAACTTGGCCATTTGAATATAGGAAATCTCAATTGAGCCTAAATTCTGGTTAAATTCGCCGCTAAACCAGTATCGAATAAGTACGAGGTTGAGATAAATAATCGCACCAAGAGAAATAAAAACAATCAATAGGTGGATAACAATTGACAATTGCCGCCAGAGGCGAGCCTCGTCTTTGACGGGACCTTTAACAATTGACTTCATTCTTCCCCTTCATTTTTTAAAATCATATAAATCAAAATTGCCATAAAAAATAGACTAAGTGCCACTCCCAGCCATAACTGCCAGCCATCTGTATGCTGTCTGACGAGTCCAAAATTTTTTCCGGCAAAAGCCAATGTCTCTTGTCTGTCGGCAAGTACCCCCATTTTAATTTTTGTCCAAAGTCCATTGGGACCGGATATTAAAAGAGTCACCCATGGGGAAACCACAAAAGCGAGAATTGCCAAAAGCAAAAAGCTAACTACGCCAAAAATCAGAGCCCCCAAGGCTTTACCGGCCGCAGACCAAGTCTCTACCGCCAATGTTTTGACTAAACGCAGTCTATCGATAATCGCAGTTAAGGTTAAAGCCGAAACGATTGCCGCAAACATATTTAAATTAGGAACAAGCCTTTGGGGATGTGGCAACAATGACCGTTGATACCAAAGCCACTCGCCGACAAGTATTAGAAAAATTATAAAAAGCAGAAAGGAAAAAAAGATTGGCTGGCGATCTTCCCTCTTGCCAAAGAAAACGAAAGAGGCAAAAAGTGTCAAAAAGCCAATAGTCACAGGTAGTGGAAATAGAAACTTTAGATTGACTTTGAGCTGGTTGAAAAAACCAATCAAAGTCTCCTGCCAAAAACTCGGTGTGTACCAAAAGGATACCAGGCCCAGGGATATCAGAAGTACCAATAAAAACCGCTTGAATTTAATTCTAGCATTCCCTAAAAACAAATCAGTGAGCGCAACGACTGTTAAAACCAAAAACAAACTCAGCGCTTGGGATCGGCTGGCAAGAAGGATAAAAGCACAAGCCAAAACAGTTATAACTAAATCACTTGTTTTGTCCGACTTGATATAGCGCAAGAAAAAAAGGGCGGCAAAAGCAATCAAGGCTAAAGCCAGAAAATGGGCGCCGTCGCCGTATATTATCGTAAAAAATGATTTGGCGGAAATTAATTGGCTCTGATAGCGTCCTGAAAAGAAAAGGGACAAAATAAAAATAGGCATAGGCGGAATTAAGTAAAGAACAGAAGCTAAAATGGCCGTTACGCGCCTTTTGGTTAAATCATAAACAAAAAGATAAATCCCGACCGTAGAAATCATCAAAGAACCAATAAAAAGAAATCTAAGAGAGCTATCGGCATTAAAGCCAAAGATCGAAAGTACCGATATTAAAAATGGCACCAGCGGAGTAAAAAAGACTTCTTCAAAGGTAATTTTGGCAATAATCGGCCAAAAGATAACGAATGAAAGCAGGACGAAAACTCCGATATAGATAAGATTAATCCGATCAAAAAGGATAACGGGGTAACCATTTGTTGCTGATCTCCTATTAAACCAAAACAGCGGACGCTTGGGAATGTTTTGGGGATCCATTATTAACTAATATAACATCTGACAATTAATAATTGACAATTAACGGCCTGAAATCACCTGGGGAATCTGGTCAAAGATATCTGAAGCAACTACCCCTTCGCCTTTCGCATTTGCTGCCAGCTCCCCGGCGCGGCCGTTGATATAAGCCGCCGCATGGGCTGCTTCAAAAAGGCCGGTTCCGCGCGAAAGCAGCGCCCCTACAATACCGGCGAGTGTATCGCCGAAGCCCCCTTTGGTCATCAAGGGTGTGCCTGAATTATTGGTAATAGTCGTTGTCCCGTCGGTAATAATATCAACGTATCCCTTTAAAAGAACCATAGCGTGATATTTGCTGGCAGCCTGTTTGGCAGCTACTAACTTAACCTCAAAATCGTCGCTTATTTTGTCTTGACTTAAAAGAACAGCCAGCTCCCCGGCATGCGGGGTTAAAATAACCTGTTTGCCAAAAACGACCTGGGGTTTTTGGGCAATGGCGCGCAGGGCATCGGCATCCAAAACCATCGGGATGACAAATTTACTGATCAACTTTTGAATAGAAGCAAGAGTTGAGGGGTGTCTTCCCAGTCCGCAACCCAAAACTACGCTGTTTATTTTTCTGACATGGGCAATGTCTAATATTTGATTAAGATGTCGGCCGGAAAGATAATCACCCCGCAGTGGATAAGTAATCAGATCAGGCAAAGTGTATGAGGCCACATCAGCCGCTCGCTCGGGGGCAACAATAGTCACTAAATCAGCTCCCGTTCGAAGAGCAGATACCCCAACCAGAGTTGCCGAACCTGAGTAAAGTTTTGACCCACAAACAACTAAAACCGAACCGTAGTTGCCTTTGTGGACCCAATCGGGTCTTGGTGGATAGATTTTGGACAGATCCATGGACAGGTTTTGCAAAAAGTCTAAAGACTAAAGTCTAACGCCAGCAAATAGAAGCATTAGTCGTTAGTCGTTAAGCTTTAAGCGTTTCTAAACTACCAGAAATTTGCTTTTAGGGCAAGAATTAGGAGTACTGACCAACTTGAATTACCTGTTCAATCAATCGATTACTATACCCCCACTCGTTATTTTTGAAAATCTACGATTTTCAAAACTATATCAGCAGCGCTCCGCGCTCTGATATATCAGGAAGCGCAGACAACGAAGTTGTCGAGAAGGCTGATATCAGAGGAGCGCCATTGGCATGAAGTCCTGAACGCAGTCGAAGGACTGTGCCAAGGCGACCTGCTGATATCATACCGTCCAGCTTTGCTGGACTAAAAGCGTTATGGGTAATTACCTATCTGTATCACTTGTTCAACCAGTCGATTGGCATAGCCATACTCATTGTCATACCAAGCAAAGACTTTGACCATGTCGCCGTCAACTACTTGGGTTAAAGATAAGTCAACAATTGAAGACTCGCTGCGGCCGATGATATCCGAGGATACTAATGGATCGCTGGAAACCACCAAAATGCCCTTTGACTTGAGAGCAGCATCGGTTAAGGCTTTATTAACTTCCTCAACAGTCACTTTTTTATTTAACAGAAATGTAAAATCGGCAATTGATCCGCAAATTACCGGCACACGCAAGGCCACTCCATCAAATTTGCCCCTCAAAGTCGGGATCGCCTCGGTGGTAGCAATAGCTGCCCCTGTTGTTGTTGGAATAATGTTGACATAAGCAGCCCGCGCCCGTCTCAAATCCCCTGCCTTGCCTCCCGGCGGCGGTCCGTCTACCAGATTTTGTTCGGCAGTCACCGCATGAATCGTTGTCATCATCGCTTTTTTGATACCAAAAGCATCTTGCATTACTTTGGCAACCGGCGCGATACAATTGGTCGTACACGAAGCGTTATTAATAACATCCTGACCCTGATAGTCTTGCTCATTAACTCCCAAAAGCACGGTTGGCGTCTCTTTGGCCGGAGCGCTGATAACCACTTTCTTGGCGCCGGCAGTGATGTGTTTTGAAGCTTCCTCAAGTTTGGTAAAGCGCCCGGTCGACTCGACAACCACATCCACCCCTAAATTTTCCCAAGGGAGTTTGGCCGGCTCTTTCTCGGCAAGAATCGGATATTTTTGACCATTAACGATTAGGTTTCTCTCATCTGATGAAACTTCTTTGGGGTAAACACCATAGACTGAGTCGTATTTTAAAAGGTGAGCTAAAGTCGCCGGTTCCATCAAGTCATTAATGGCCACAACCTCAACTTCTTGGGCGTGGCGGTCTAGGGCTACTTTAAAAGCAGTCCGTCCAATTCTGCCAAAACCGTTTATGGCAACTTTGATCATACTTTAATTGTCAGTTGTCAGTTGTCAATCTATCTTGATTTTTTAACTTGAAAAGCAAGTTTTGCAATCATTGTCCCTAAAATCAACACCCCAATTACTAAAACTGCGGGCAAAAGAAAAGGATATCTTTCTGTTAACGGTTTTTCCCTGGCTTTTTCGGGAACAAAAGATGAATTCTCCTGTTCACTCCCCAGTACTGCAGCACTTACGTCTGAGGCGTTAAAGTACACTAAATACGACTCAATATCGTAATCTGGATAGCGTGCCTGGGGATTGCCGTAAAAAAGCTTATAAGTTTCGCCCAGAGCATATTCAAAAATTACTTTGCGTACCGTACCGAAAACCGCAAAATCAGTAAGTTTAACAGGAGAATTATCCCGATTAAATACTGTCAATCTTAAATATCTGAAATTTCCTTCACTAAAAGTGACGCTATCCTTCGCCCCATCAAATCTTGGAGTCTGGTAACTAAAAATTACGTCCTTGGCAAGATTGGTGAAATTATTATTATCGTTACTTCCTTCAATTAGTACTTCCCGATTGAAATTAACTTCCTTCGTTGAAAAACTTATTTTATTACTCGGGATACCTCTAGCACCCAAATCCAGAAGATAAGTGGAGGTTTGTTTTTCCTGATCATTTTTAGTTTCTAACAATTTAGGATCGTAAGTCGCCGTTCTCGAGGAAATATAGATATCGTTAATAACCGACGCTCCGGTAACTTTAATCGGTTCTTCTCCATTATCTAAAATCTTAATTCTCAAAAATCTTGCCGTACTTTGAGGATAATAGACAGTCGTGTTTTTAGCTTTAAAATCCATCGAGTAGTCATAAATGTAAGAGCCTTCGTCTGCTTTCTTTGCCAAAAGCCAATTGGCTGAATCATCGCTTGTCTCGACTTCGACCTGTCTCCTGAAGTTGACAGAAGAGGTCTGAATTGTAACCGAGTTATGTAAGATTCCCTGTCTGCCCAGATCTGCAATAAATTGGGTATTATCTCCAACCTTAATTCCCAAATCACGGATTCTTGCAGGAATTGTCTCAATCGTCTTCTGGCCGGACTCTATAGTCAGTTTATATTTAATCTCGTCACCCAGATTATTGATGATTCTCAAATCAGCCAAACCTTCCTTGGCATGTTCGTAAACCTGGTTATCAAGCGAAAAAGACGCCAGTTTTTGACTGCCGGTTACTCTAATCTCCCTGCTGTATTGCCATTTTTCAGCGTTAAAATCAGCTCCTGCCTCGCCGGTTACGAGTAAAAACAATACTGAAATCAGAAAGATTTTACTTATCATTTAAAAGAAAGGCGCTAATTTGTGTTTTGTATTTCTGATAGACAAGAGATGTTGCTAATAAAATTGTCCCTAAAACCATAAAGGCAACAATTCTGTAACCTTGTTGCAAGTTCCTTGAATCATAAACAAACACTTTAAAAATTGTCAGCATTAAAAATGCTAAGGCAAACAGTCTAATCGGTTTGTATTTAGCCGCAATACCTATGCCCAGCAGGATTACTGAGTAAAATAGCCATATTACGGACAGCGAAATATCTCTGGCTGATTCCAAACCTTTTATTTTCGTAAGGTCCTGGCTGGTTAAAGTTTTGGGTGGCTGGTAATTGTAATTTGGTCTAGGAACATACCTATTATATGGAGTCGGACTCGGATAACGGTAATATTGATAATTATTTGGCTGCCTTTCAATTTGTCCGCTGCCAGTTGCCGAGTAATTAGGATATGTATCGTAAATATTTATTCCCTGAGCAATTTTTATTCCCAGAACTCTAACGTCTGTTTCCAGCGACTGCAATCGGCTATTCCTAAATTGATCAATTTTCCTGCCGTAATATGAAATCGACTCCCAAGATAAAACCCATATCAGAAGAACGTTCAGTACGATTAAAAGAGAAGGTAGTATTTTCTTTTCGTCCTCGTCCAGATTCTGACTGTATTTAAAATACAGATACGAAGCGCAGCCCATTGAAATAACGGAAATCATAAACGTCAAAAATCGTATGTTGAAAATTAAGGTAAATTGAGAAATATCTATTTGCGTGTCAAAAGCCAATAATCTAATAACGACCAGTATGTAAATTATCAGAGCGGCGACTCTCAGTTTTTGACTGCTTATTAAAAAACCAAGCAGCAGCAAGGATGCCGCTTCAACTGCCCAGACAATCGTAATTAAATTCTTTTTAACCGAAAGAGGCACGGCGATTGTTAAAAAGAATATGGCAATACCCAAAAATCCTAAAGTCAAATAAGAGCTTTCTTTAAACTTTTGATAGCTTAAAGAACCCAAGGCAAAATAGAAAGCTGCAAGAGCGAAAGCAAAAAATCCGATAAAGTCTTTATAGCCGGCATCAGTCATCAAATAATAACCCAGGCCGAAATATACAAGAGCGTTAAGAAGCATCAGTATGATATCCGACTCTTCCGCTTCTTTTTTATATACGAAGTTGTAGATAAAAAGACTGATCGCAAAGATCAAAAAGATAATTGTCAGGAAGGTAATTGTTTCAAGAAATTTTTCCGCCTTCCAGTGGATACCTGCCCAGGATACAAAAACAATATAAGTACCGGCAAAAGTAGCAATGCTAAGCTCGCGCCAGTTTTTGAAAAAAGCGACAGCCAAAACCCCAAGATTTAAAATCACAATATATGACATCAAAACTATCTCACTGTCAAACCCTTTCCCCAAAAGAATCGGTGTCGCAAAACCGCCGATTACCCCAAGAACACCTATGTAAACGGCTTCATAGCGAATTGCCAAAAGCGAGGACAAAATGGTAATAATTGACATCGAAGCAAGAGCTACATATGGCGAGATAAGATGGAAAAGTCCTAAGGCTGCCCAGATTGAAAGATATAAAACGACAATTCCTCCTGAGCTTATTATCTGACTGTACTTGTGGACTTTTTCTCTTAAAAATTCTCCGGCAAAAATTAGAGAAATTCCAAATACCAGTCCGATGACCACTTGGCCAACGGGACCGATTAACCCGTTGTCGAAAGCAAATTTCAAAAAGAAAACGACTGCAAAAACGATCGCTACTATCCCGACAATCGCGAACCAATTGGCTGCTAATTTGAACTCTAAACTCTGTTCTTCCTCTGGCGGCTTTTCAATTTCTAAAGTACCTGAGATTCCCTTAACTTGCTCTGTCCTTAGTTCACTCGGTTCTTTTGAGGATTTTTTGGCTCTTTCCCTGTAGGGCAAAATCGATTTTAATCCTAACGCTCCCAACAATATTCCAATCACTATCGGGACTAAGTAGGCAGAGGATGAGGAACGTCCGAGGTTAAACAAAAAATTTGGCAGTGAAGACAAAAGAATTAAACCACCGACAATTAAAAGAATTACTCCACCAATCGGGAAACTCGGTTCTTCGCTTTTAGATGGAAAATCTTTAGAGGGAATTACTGTTTCTGGCGGTTTTGTACCTGTTTCCAGCTTCATGAGGCGGCTTTCGATATCCGAAATGCGCCTTTCCAAATCACCAATTTTGTCTTCCATCTTCTAACTTCAGCTTAACACTTCGCCATTTACCTATCAATTATTTGCCAATTGTCGTTGAAACTCAATCGTCAATTTCAACTAGCGGTTCGATCTTTCCAAAGGATAATTTTGGTGATCTTATTGAAATTGCTGAAGACTTTTTAAAAAACTTCCTTGCCTCCTCCACCCAAATAATCAAAGTCGAAGCCAAAAAGGCCAAAAGCCAATGGGCTAGTGTTAGTTTTTGGGTATGCAATAATTGATTGCCAAAACTGGTCTGAATTACCAAAATCTGCAAAACAAAAACAATACCAACTGCCGCAAGTAAGTAACCGTTATTTAAGGGTATTGAAAAGATCGATTTTTGCCTTGAGCGTACATTAAAGGCATTCATCCATTGACTGGCAGCAAGAACAACCAAGGCAAAGCTTCGGGCATAACCTAAAGAATAGTTTTTTTCAAAAAAGATAAAAAGAGGTAGAGTTGCCAAAAGCATTGAAAAAGCCATTAATAAACTTCGATTGATGGCCAAACTATCGACAAGATTTTCGCTTTGCACTTCATCACGCGAATGGATTCCATCCTCCGGCGGCTCCTGCGCAAGAGCAACAACCAAAAACCCGTCAGTCACAAAATTAAGCCAGATGATCTGCACCGCCACTAGCGGCAGAGGCAAACCAATAAGAATCGCACCGGCAATAACCAAAACTTCTCCAACGCTGGTCGAAAACAAATACAAAATCACTTTTTTTAAGGTTAGATAAATGCTTCTTCCCTCGCCAATTGCCTCGCAAATTGTCGAAAAATCATTGTCGGTTAAAACTATATCGGAAGCATCTTTGGCAACTTGAGTTCCCGACCCAAGACCGATTCCCAGATTTGCTGCCTGCAGAGCCGGCGCGTCATTAACACCGTCTCCGGTCATCGCCACTATGTGGCCTTTTTCTTTATAAAGATTGACGATTTTGTGCTTGTGCTCGGGCGTAATTCTGGCAAAAACCGATACCGCCTCAAGTGATTCTAAAAGTTGCTCTTTAGAAAATTTTTCGATATCCGCGCCGGTTAACACTTTATCACCTTCCTCAAAAATACCAACTTCTTGGGCAATACTTTGGGCAGTCTTTGGAAAATCGCCGGTCATCATCACCACGCGAAGACCGGCCCTCTTTGCTTTCTCAACTGAGGCCTTAACATGCTCGCGAATTTCCTCGTCTATTGCCAAAAGTGCATGAAATGCAAGTTTATTTTTTCTGGGACCATAGACGGCAATACCAACTACCCTCAGTCCCTTTTCGGTTAAATTTTGATAATCGGAAGATAAATTATGATCAATTTTTAAATCTCGGCTTAAAAATTCGGGTGCGCCTATGTAAATATCCCATTGACCATCATCACCGGTGAATTTGGCCTCAATATATCTCTTTCTTGAATCAAAGGGTTTGGCGACAATCGTTTGATATTCTTTTTCCAAATCTTCTTTGACAAGTCCCAGCTTGCGGCAAAGAACCGCAATAGCTGCCTCGGTTGGATCACCGACCGGCTTAAAACCGCTACCTTCTTCAAAAATGACATCGGCCTTAAGCGAAAGATAGGTTAAGGCCAAAAGCTTTTTAAGATTTACCAAAGTTTCCTTAGTCCCACCCTCGATTTTACCCTCCGGCGCATAACCTTGCCCGCTAATCTTAAAATGGGTTTTGCCAAAATAGACTTTATTAATAATCATTTGACCGGTTGTCAAAGTTCCGGTTTTATCAACTAATAAGGTATCGGCATTACCCATAGCCTCGACCGCTGCCATCTGCCTGACAATTGCCCGGGCGCGGGCCATGCGCCAGACTCCTCGCGCCAGAACTATGGTTACTGCCACCGGCAAACCTTCGGGGACAACCGAAACTGAAAGACCGATAACCGCTGTAAAAATCTCACGAAGGGCAATTCCCCGCAAAAGCCCAATAAACAACATTAAAATGGCAATGACTAAAACTCCCCAGGCAATTACATGAGTCAGTCTGGTTATTTTTTGAGCCAAGGGCAGAGGGATATCGGCAGTTTCAAGTAAGCCTTTGGAGATTTTGCCAAGCTCGCTTTCAAAACCTGTCGCTACCACGACTGCTTCTGCATAACCCGAAGCAACACTGGTCCCGGCAAAAACCATGTTCTTCTGATCACCGATGACCAGATTTTTACGACTTAAAACATCGGGATTTTTGGCAATTGTGTAGGCTTCTCCCGTTAAAATGGCTTCATCGGTCATTAAACTTTCCACATGAACCAGTCTGGCATCAGCGGCGACTCGATCCCCTTCGTGCAAAATTAATATATCTCCGGACACAACTTCTTCAGAAGGCACAAGCATTTCTTCACCGCCCCGCCTAACTACTGCTTTGTGGCGTATCAAATTTCTAAGCCGTTGCAGGGAATTTCTCGCTCTTCCTTCTTGAACCGTACCGACTATGGCATTAATGGTAATTACCGCCAATATAACTAAAGCGTCAATGCTTTGGCCAAACATTAAAACTAAAACCGCCGCAAAAATTAGAATGTAAATTAAGGGGCTTTTGAATTGTCTTGCGAAAATATCAAAAATCGTTTCTTTTTTAACTTGGGCTAAAATATTAGGGCCGAAGGTTTTTAAGCGGGAGCTGACTTGCGTCAGAGTTAAGCCTTCTTGAGCACTAACCAATAATCCTTGGCAAACTTCCTTGGCAGTTTTTTGATAATAGGTCATTGTAATAGACAACTAACAACTAACATCTAACAACTAACTACTTACTGGAAAATCACTCCAATGCAACTAGCCCCGGCAGTTCTTTACCGGATAAAAATCCCAGCATTGCTCCGCCGCCCGAGGAGACGAAAAAAAATTTCTCGAGAAGTTTTTTAGATGCCAAAAACTCTGTCGTTTCCCCACCACCAACCACACTGTAAGCACCACTCTTAATAATTGCATTTGCTACTGCCATCGATCCTTCATCAAACCTCTCCTCAAAAACTCCCATCGGCCCGTTCCAAACAACCGTCTTGGCCGTTGCAATGATCGACCTGAATTTCTCAATCGACTCTCGATCAATATCTTTTGTGTCCTCCGTTAATTGGGCAATTTTGATTTTTTCATTGTAATTTCGAATTTCTTTTGCTAATGCTCCTCCGACAATTACCCAATCTGCAACTTTCGCCAAATTCTCAATTACCGGCACTTTCGTCTCTATTTTGGCGCCGCCGACAATGGCCACAAACGGCCTTTGGGGATTTTTAAGAAGTTCAGATAAAACCTCAATTTCCTCTTGAAGGTGCAAACCCACTGCATGAGGCAAAAGGCTAGGCAACGCCACTACAGACGCATGCTCTCTATGACTGACACTTAAAGCGTCATTGATATAAACATCTGCCATTGATGCCAATTGCCGCGCGAATTCCAAATCATTTGCTTCCTCTCCCGGCCAAAATCGCAGGTTCTCCAAAAGAACAACTAATCCTGACCCCGAGCTGTCTACCTGGTACACACCAGGTGTGGGTTGAGTAGACACGTCGGGATAGAAAGCAATTTGACTTTTTAAAATCTTTTCCAAAACCGGCAAAAGCTGTTTTGTCGAAAGCGCTGGATCAATAACCGGCTTGCCGCTCCGTAGCCTTGGCGAAGGACGGTCAATATGCCCGGCAATGATTATCTGAGAAACCTCATGTTCCAGAAGATAATCAATCGTGGGCTTCAGGTTTGTCAGTCTGGTAGAAATTTCGAGTTCTGCGCTAGTCGTTAGTCGTTCGCCATCTACCACTTGCGCTTCGCGCAAAGGCACATCAAGATCCGCCCTCACAAAAACCCGCTTTCCAAAAACATCAAGATCAGAAAGAATCTTCACTAATTTAAGTATTAAGTATCTGGTAGTAACTATCAAGCTGCGGCGGAAACTAAGAAGATTTTTACTCTAGTTGATTGATCTTTCTTCAGCAAGTGGATTGGAGTTTTCTTGTCGAATATGCTCATAACCTAGAAATTGATCTCCTTCACCAAAATTCAAAACTACTGCTTCGGCTTTACCCAAATAATCATCATCTCTTAACTTTTTGGGCAGACCTCCTTCCGGATGCTGCAGCCACCAAAGCGCAAATCTTGAAGGATCACCGTGGGTAACCACAGCCACCGTTTCTTCTTGATGGTTTTGCTTGACAAATTTAAGAAACCTTGACATCCTGTCAATAACGTCTTGGGGAGTTTCGGAACCGGCAACCTTAATTTCTGGTCTAAAATTATCAAACTGAACAGCTCGAACTACATCCATCGGTTTACCTTCAATGCCCGGAACAGCCGTATCAATCAATGCTTCATTAATCTTAATATTGGCTAAGCCAAACTCTCTTTTGATAATTTGGGCTGTCTGCACTGCCCGCTCAAGTGGACTTGAATAAATCGCCTCAAACTTGACGCCTTTTGATCTCAAAACCTCGGCAAGCTTCTTAACTTGTTCCTTGCCTTGTGAAGATAAAGGAAATCCCTGCATCCGGCCATAAACTATATCATTGGGATTTTCCACCGCCCCATGGCGGATGAGATAAATTTTAGTCTCTGGTGCCATGTAGCTATTTTACTGACTGGATCAAAATGAAGGCAAATGCCAGATAGTGCGGACTTCCCCAACCAAATACAGCGAGCCAGTGATTAGAACCAGTTCGCTAGTGCCTAGGGTGCTAGAGTCTAGTGCACTGAAAATAGCTTGCTGAGAATTATTAAAGTATCTTGTATCTTGTATTTTGTATTTAGTATCTAGATAATCTTTAATCTCTTTTGGATCAACTGCCTGATACCTTCCCATATCTGTTACCGCATAAAATTTCGTTGCGATGACCGTCTTAACCTGCAAATTTTTGATCAATAAATCAATCATCTTTTGCCAATCTTTACCTTTTTTAAAAGCAACTATAAGAACAATTGACATTTGACCGGTGACATCTGACATTTTTTCTTTTGTCAATTGTAAATTGTCAGTTGTCAGTTGTTTTTTGATCCAGCGGATCAAAAACTTAATTTTGTCAGGATTATGCGCTCCGTCTAAAATCACTCGATCGTCAATTTGCTCGAAACGGCCGGGAAAAGGTAAGGACAACATTTCTTTCAATGACGACTTCGAAACTCTAAATCCTAAAGTCTCCAAAGCTGAAACTGCCAGTAAAACATTTTCTAACACAAAGTTTTGAGTTCTATGTCGTACTATATCGTAATATTTAATAAGGTAATCTTTAGCATCAGATTTTAGGGTCTTTGGCCAACTTTGAGTATCAATTTTGATCAACGGAGCTTTTTTGCTTTTTGCCACTTTCTCAATTACATTCAGTGCCTTTCCCGTAGCTCCAGTTACTACCGATACTCCAATTTGATTCACCTTTGGTACTTTTGATACTTCTCGTACCTCTCGTACTTTTCGTACCTGTAACTTGATTATCCCCGCCTTCTCAAAAGCTATCTTCTCAGCAGTACTTCCAAGGATTTCCGTATGATCCAATCCTACATTGGTAATCACACAAAGTTCCGGTTGCAAGACATTAGTCGCATCAAGCCTTCCTCCAAGGCCAACCTCCACCACCGCCCAATCAACTTTTTCTTGGGCAAAATAAAGGAAGCTCGCCGCCACCAAAATTTCAAAGTAACTCGGCGTTAATTCGAACTTGTCTTTCTTTATCTTTTCGACAATCGGTCCAACTTCATTAAACAGTCTTAGAAATCTCCCTATCGGCATCAACTCGTTCTCAAACTTTGAACTTTCAAATATCTGCATCCGCTCTCGAATATCAACTAGATGAGGAGAAAGGTGTAAGCCGACTTTAGGAGTACCACGAGTATCAAGAGTATCACGGGTACCAAGAGCTTCTGATACTTTTGGTACATTTGATACCTCTAATAATCTTGCAATATAAAACGCCGTCGAGCCTTTGCCCGAAGTTCCGGCTACATGAATTGATTTGAATTTATCCTGCGGGTTGTCCAGAAGTTTTAGAAGATATCGAATCCGCGCCAGCCCTAATTCTTGCTTTGTCCAAACTTGGGGAATAAAATTTTCTAACCAAGTTCGAACATCAATATAACTTTCAAACATATTAGAAAATTTTGCAGTCCTCATCCACTTCGTGGCTTGCGGGCCTAAAAACTCTCCAGCCAATCGCGAACTTCATAATAATCGCCAAACATGCGGGCTCATTATACATGCTGCTGACCTTCTTTAGATCCTTGTACCTGCATATTGGCAGCAGTTCCCAAGGCCACGGCACCTAAAAAATTAGACACACCTAATTTACTGCAAATATTGTCTCGAAATAGGTCAAATTGTAAGGGTACAATCTTCAATTTGCGCATAATTGTCCAACTGTCAATTCGTCCTACAGTCAGAGCCAAAATCAAGGCCTCTTGAGCCGATAAGTCTCTTCTTGGCTTTTTTGCTAAATTTTCAACAGAAAGTGAACCATCTTCAACACCATCAATGACTGCTGGAATTAGATTATCCTTAATATCCTTAATAGGTCTAGTTCGATTTGGATCTGCCTTAAGTACGATCCCCAGCACGATTCTTTTAATAGTAAAGATACTTTTCTCTAATTGTTGGGCAATCTCCCGTTCATCCAACCCATCAACTAACATCTGAAGAACTACATCCCTAAGTGTAGAACCGGTTTTCGTTTCATGGAGAGTTATCCCAGATCCCATGTTTGTCTCAGGCGTCATGGCAGCGCAATTTAGCACGAATAATGGGGGAAAATCAACTTCGTGAAGCTATTTTCTACTTAGTGCTGCGAATCAGCAGCTAGTTCTTCTACGAAATTATGGCTAGTATAGACTTTTTCAACCGTAACTGCCTGACCATCTTTACCAATTTTGGGAACCAAATTACCCAGATTATCCCGTTCGTAAATCGGAATTCTAGCACCATCAAGACTTGTTGCTTCCAACCATTCTCCATAATAGCGACCATTGATGAAGTGATTATAATCATCAAAGTAAGGGCTTGGATAGGAATCACCGTTAACAAGAATTCCTTGAAGCTTAGTATCAACTTTTAGGTAACCAAGCTGAGTTTTATCATCATCCGATGCATGATAGATAGACCGGGCGATGGCGTATTCCCCAACATTAGGTCTGACGATATAGATGCCTTCTTTTGCACCTTCGACTGGCTTCCCTTCCATACTAGAAGAAAACCCAAAAGTACTCTCGATCCACTTCATCGGACCTTCAATACCCGAGAAAATTCCGACGCCAACCACAGCAGCAGCCGCTGCGCCGCCAGTCAATTTTAATAAGCGCCTTCGGGAGAGTTCTCTTGATAGCTGCCTGTATGGCTGCATTTCAATCCTGCTCATGATAACCTATAATTATAGGGTGCCAGCGTTAAAATGTCAACCGACTAAATTGCCCCAAAAGCTTCCTTCTGTTAAATTTAAACTAATGGCCAATAATCTGCCCCAAGAACAAAATTATCTCAGCTGGCACTACAGCACAGCGCTTCCTGAATTTATCAAAAACCGCCAAAGACAGCTTACCTTTACCCTTAGCTTCTTTAATATTGGCGGCTTTTTAAGAACCCTTTTTGTTCCGTACAGACGCCTGGAAATCACCGGCAAAGCGCCAAGTTTGATTGACAAAATATCCTTTAATCTAATTTCCCGCACCATCGGTGTTACCGTTCGCATCCTTTTAATAATTGCCGGTATCGGCTCAACTATACTTTTTGCCGTTTTCCAACTTATGCTAATTTTTGTCTATTTAATTCCTATTTTTTCCCTTGCAAAATATCAAAGACTTAAAAAGAATAGTTTAGTATCATCCGATCTTGAAGATGTCGGCAAGTTCACCGCAAAACTAACCGCAACCGATCTTTTCCAACTTTTAAGCACCTTTTTTCCCGGCGATTTTGGACCGGTTTTTACAAATCTGCCTGCTCCCTCTACTTTAGATATTAAAACCACCGACAAACTAGTTGATGTATTTACTAAACTTGCTAAAAACTTTCAAAAACTGGCAATTTATCTGGAGCAAAAAAGCATTAAACCCCAAGAATTTGAACTGCTAGTTAAAACATTAAATCACCATCTTGAAAGTCAACCGCCGCCTCGACCCGCTCCGATTGGCCAACTTTTGGCTTTTGGCTATACCAACACTTTGGACAGATTTGCAACAGAACTGACTGGTCAAACTTCATCGCATATACCGGCCGAAAAATTTGAACTTCTTGGTGAAATTGCCAAGGTTCTCGCGCGGCCCCAAAATAACAACGTGCTTTTGGTCGGCGAACCGGGAGTTGGCCGGCACACGACTTTACATTTTCTGGCCTCGGCCATTGGCCACTTGCAGCTTTTGGAACTTGCTGGCAAAAGATTAATGCTTTTAGATTCAGTAGCACTTGCCGGCACCGGCAAAAATCTTTTAGAGGTCAAAGGTAATTTTGAAGCGGTTATGACCGAGGCCAAACATGCCGGCAATATTATTTTAGGAATTGACCAAATCGACAGACTCTCAAGCTCTGCTGATGGCCGCATTGATCTTTCTGAAGTCTTAACCACCATGCTAACTGATAACTCCCTACCGATAATTGGCATTACCACTTTGGATGACTTTAGCCAGTTTATTCGGCCCAACTCTAACTTCTTAAAACTTTTTGAGAAAATCGACATTGAAGAAGCAAGCCGCCAGGAAACTATCGCCATTCTTACTGATAAGGCACTTGAAATCTCCAAAGGCGAAAAGATTGCCACATCATTTGGGGCAATTCTGGAGATTGCCCAAAGATCAGATCAGTTATTGCCCGATCGCAGACAGCCTGAAAAATCATTAATCTTATTTGATGATTTAGTATCTGAGGCTAAAGCTCGCAATCTTTTAACTATTGAAGTTAATCTGGTTGATGAAGTCATAAGTACAAAGACCAAAACTCCCATTGGTAAAATCTCAGAGAGCGAAGCTCAAAAGTTAAAAAATCTTGAGGAGATCTTGCACAAACGAATTGTCAATCAAAACGAGGCCATTGAGGAAATTGCCCGCGCCATGCGCCGCGCCCGCGCCGAAATTGAAACAGGCGCAAGACCAATCGGTTCGTTCTTGTTTTTGGGACCAACCGGCGTTGGTAAAACCGAAACTGCCAAAGCCCTGGCTCAAATTTATTTCGGTTCGGAGGAAAAAATGGTTCGCCTTGATATGTCCGAATATCAAGGGACAGATAGTCTTTCGAGATTAATTGGCGATATCAGGAACAAAACTCAAGGACAACTGGCTAGCTTAATTCGCCAGCATCCTTTTGCACTCTTATTGGTTGATGAGTTTGAAAAAGCCGACTCCTCTGTACACAATCTTTTTTTGCAAGTTTTGGATGAAGGACATCTTACCGATGCTTTTGGTAAAAAGGTCAGCTTTGACAATATCATTATTATTGCCACTTCCAATGCCGCAGCCGAGTTTATTCGAGAAGAAGTAACCAAGGGAACAGCGGATTTATCAAAAAAACTAATTGACTATATTTTAGAAAAAGGCCTCTTTTCGCCGGAGCTTATCAATCGTTTTGATGCCGTGGTTGTTTACCAACCACTGACCGATGAACAAACTGGCCAAGTCACTAAACTCATGCTTAATAATTTGGCCCAAAAAATAAAAGAAACTAAAAATATCACTTTGGAAATTACCGATGAGCTTTGCCAAAAAGTCGCCAAAGCCGGCTATGATCCGACTTTTGGCGCCCGCCCCATCAGGCGCCTGATTGCCGACAAAATCGAAGACGGAATCGCAAAGATGATAATCGAGGAATCGGCCAAAAACGGGGATAAAATTGCACCCTCAACTCTTCTCAAATTCGTGACCTAAAAAGTCCTTGACATCATTTCACCCGAAGGCCATACTAAAATTATGGAAGATAGTTCAACAATAGAAGTCACCGAAAAACCACGAGTAGCCACCGAACCTCAGGATGCTCCTAAACAATTTTTTCGAACAGAGGAAGGCAAAATTTTAAACCGTCAACAAAATGAGCAGTATGTCCAGAAGAAGGTTGATCAGCAACCAGAGCAGTTTAGCCCAACTCATGAACAAGTCTTGTCTGTTCTTGGTCATGTTGAAAAATCACGAGCTCCTGATTCCACTCCCCAACCTGAGACAGCAGTAACTACTGCCGATGCCGAAAGAGCCCTTGAAGAAGTACGAAATATCTTGGCCGAAACTGATCCCACTAAACTTGTCGAAAGAACTCAACGGGAGGCCTCAGAGCTGGTTGAGGACTTAGGTCGCTTAAGAAGTGCTGAGGGCAGATCATCCCTGGCCAATTTGAGAAGAATTCTCCTGCGGCTTTCTCCATTAGTTTTGGCAGTCAGCGCTATCTTGATGCCGCGTGATACTGTCAATGTTGAAGGTCAGAGCGCAACAACCCCAGTTTCCCCTCCCGCGGCTGCTGAACCAATTACGCAACCTCCAACTAGCGAAATTTCCGCTACCCAAATCGCCCCAAAAGAACCAGAATTTACCGCCTACACAGTTCAACCCAGCGACAGTATTACCGGTATCTTAGCCAAAATGCATCCGGAGAAATATCTTGATGAGCAAGGCCATTTCAAGGCGGATGAAATTACTCAAGATGAGCTTTACGCCCGAGTAGGTGAAGTCTTAGATTTAAATCGCGATACACTACAACCACAAAATCCAGATTTGTATGGAAGAATCGACGAGATCAGGAGTGGTGATAAAGAAGTAAGAGGTTATGATTTAAGAGGTTTGGTTCAGCAAACCGGCGGACCTTATGAGGTGGTTACCATCCAGCCGAGCCAAAGGCTAACATTCCCAAATAAGTAAAGTTTAGCGAGGAAACAGTCCTGTGGGTCCGGGAGGGATCGAACCTAATTCTTGCCTTTCGCCTTTTCAGTATTATTCATACACGGCTCAAGGCGCGAATTTTACGGGGCAGGCCTCCGACCTCCGTCTTACTCAGACTTCAACTTGCGCTTTCCAATAACAATTAAAACAAAACCAGGGATACTCCATATTAGAAAACCTATGACGTTTGCGTAAAGAGTAAATTTTTCATATCCTTCTTGAGAACTAAAATAATGTGGATTTCCAGCAAGAAAGACTATCGCTATTATTACAGTTATCGAAACCCACAATACACCGATCCACAAGTAAATTTTACCAGCTGAAGTCTTCATAAATTAATTAATACAATTAATACGATGGGTCTGGGAGGGATCGAACTTTTCGATAAAATCTCAGGACTATAGCCTCCGACCTTCACATTTAGGCCCACAAGCCATGCAATGGCTGAGAACCGCAAGAAAAATATTTACTTGTGGGTCGTGAAGGGATTGAACCTTCGACCTCGACATTATCAGTGTCGCGCTCTACCACTGAGCTAACGACCCCAAAATATTTTTCTTATCAGTGTGACGCCTTGCTCCGCCGAAGCTTTAGCGAAGGCGAGTCTACCACTGAGCCACGGACCCAAAAATCCGTTAATTGTCAATTGTTAATTGTTTACTTTTGAGGCGCAGGCGGGAATCGAACCCGCGCATCGAGGTTTTGCAGACCCCAGCGTTTCCACTTCGCCACTGCGCCATTATTTACTTGCCTTACCAACTTGCTTGCCCGCCGAAACTTTAGTGACGGCGGTGGCACCAGACAAATGTCAATTATTATTTCTTCTCTTAATCCTTTTTAAGCCTTCTCTTGATGCTTTATGCACTAAGATGGCTCCACTGACTAAAAGTGCCACTCCGCCAATTGCTGGAACAAAAGGACCAACAATCAAGGCTACTCCTGTCGAACCCAACATAATTATGTTCTCCAGTCGACCGCAAACTCCCCTTTTCGGGTCCGGCTTGACTGGTCGGTTCGTGTTCGATCATCTCGTGTTCTTCCCTTTCCACAGCGCCCAAGCGCCACCGACTGCAACTACTCCAACGGTAATCAGTTCGGCGGCCTTAATAATAGCTCCAACCGCCGCCGTTACCAAACCGATTTTAAACAACCTCGAATTCCAAAGTGACTGGTCTTCTTTTGCAACAGACCTTTCAGCACTCATTAGAAGTCAATTTTATCAAACGGGCTTGTCAGTTTCCAGTTTATTGTTTATTGTTTAAAGTGTGAAAATCATCGCCCACTCTGTCGGTAATTTAAAAGAAGCCAGAAATGCCCTTAAAAAAGGCGTAGACTTCATAGAAGTTGATGTTTCCAAAAGAATTTTCTTGCCCAAATTCGTGGTTCAGCATTCCGCCATCAAAGGAATCCTCGGAGTCGGACCGATTCTGGCCTCACTTTTTATCCCAAGTGTCCGTGACAGGCTATTTTTGGATTTAAAACGGGCAACATTTTCTCTCTCTTTTGCCGGCAAGTTTGCCCATTTACTTTCAACTTTTAAAGTTAAAGGTGTTAGAATCTGCGGTCTTAATTGGCCGGTAATCTCTCAGCTTTGCGAGGGCAATAATTTGTTGCCATTTTACACTTTAAGAACCAAAGAGCATGTTGAAAAAATCAAAAAAATCTTGCCTTCTTTAAAAAATCCTGCTGGATTTTCTGTGTATTACGAGCTTATCAATAAACAATTTATCGAAAAATTTAAAGATGACCAAACGCAAGTTTGGGCCTGGACCGTCAATGACCTCCCGACTGCCAACCAGCTAGCAAAACTGGGAGTTGATGGAATAATTTCGGACAAATGGGAAAATCTTCTAAAACTTCACTAAGCGATCTTATTCGTACCAATTCGCGGTTGAGAAAGACCTTGTAAATTTGTTGCCGTTTAAAGACTTATACAGCAATTTTCGACCAAATTAGCACATTCGCTCTAATTCGCATCTTATCAAACCCTGAAAAGTGACACCCATCCCTAGAGACTGTATGTTGGGCATACAGCAACCCGAGGATTTAACGATTCCCCAATCGTCACTTCTACCACGTGAGAGGTAGAAAATTGCAGAGTTTCTAGACCCTAGTTTTCCTAGACTCTAGACTCTGATTCATTCTCCTTAGAAAGGAGGTGATCCATCCGCTCCTTCCAGAACGGATACCTTGTTACGACTTAGTCCCCATCGCCGATATTGCCTTGGGGCCGCTAAATGCGACACTTCAGGCACTCCCGACTTTGTTGGCTTGACGGGCGGTGTGTACAAGACCCGAGAACGTATTCACCGCGGCCTGCTGATCCGCGATTACTAGCGATTTCAGCTTCATGAGGACAAATTGCAGTCCTCAATCCGAACTGAGGGTGCTTTTAAGGGATTAGCTTCACCTTGCGGCGTTGCGAACCCGCTGTTTATCACCCATTGTAGGATGTGTGTAGCCCAGGACATAAGGGCCGTGCTGACTTGACGTCATCCCCACCTTCCTCCACGCTTTTAGCGAGCAGTTTCCCATGAAATTTAACATGGGATGGGGGTTGCGCTTGTTAACCCACTTAAGGGTGCGCCTCACGGTACAAGCTGACGACAGCCATGCAGCACCTGTCCCGCCACCTTCAAAAGAATCCAATGTTTCCATCGGCTTGCAGGCGGGATGTCAAACCCTGGTAAGGTTTTTCGCTTTGTTTCGAATTAAACCACATGCTCCACCGCTTGTGCGGGTCCCCGTCAATTCCTTTGAGTTTTAGCCTTGCGGCCGTACTCCCCAGGCGGGACACTTAACGCGTTAGCTTGCGCCAGCCACCATAAGGCAGCCAGCTAGTGTCCATCGTTTACGGCTAGGACTACGCGGGTCTCTAATCCGCTTCGCTCCCCTAGCTTTCGTGCATCAGCGTCAGATCTCACCCAGTAGCCTGCCTACGCCATCGGTGTTCCTTGCAATCTCAACGCATTTCACCGCTCCACTGCAAGTTCCGGCTACCTCTGTGAGCCTCAAACCCAGCTCATTTCCTGTCCGTTTCTCCCGTTAAGCGGGAGGCTTTCAGACAAGATGAAGCTGGGCGCCTACGCAACCCTTTACGCCCAGTAAATCCGGATAACGCTTGCACCCTACGTTTCACCGCGGCTGCTGGCACGTAGTTGGCAGGTGCTTATTCTGCCCGCATTACACGGGCCAAAAGGAGTTTACAACCCGAAGGCCTTCTTCCCCCACGCGGCGTCGCTGGATCAGGCTTTCGCCCATTGTCCAAGATTCCTGGTTGCTGCCACCCGTAGGTGTAGGGACCGTGTCTCAGTTCCCTTGTGGCTGGCCGACCTCTCAGTCCAGCTACCCGTCATTGCCTTGGTAGGCCGTTACCCCACCAACAAGCTGATAGGACGTAGGCCGCTCTTTCGGCGGGCGGTTAAGCCCTTTCTCCTTGCGGACTTATGCAGAATTACCCCTCCTTTCGGAAGGCTATTCTCCACCAAAAGGTACGTTCCCACGCGTTACTCACCCTTCCGCCACTGGTCCGCTTGCGCGGACCCGTTCGACTTGCATGCCTAAGGCACGCCGCCAGCGTTCATCCTGAGCTAGGATCAAACTCTCAAATAAAAAAGTTCGATCTTAAAATTTACTCTAAGGAATTTATGCGAAGCTTACGCTTCGCTGGGTGCCACTTTCCAGAGTTCAAACTCCTATTATGTCATTCCCGCGAAAGCGGGAATCTAGATCCTCGCATTCGCGAGGATGACAAAAAGGGGTAGCACTGAAAAGCAGCATTACTCTCTTCAGTTGTTAAGGTACAATCACGTTAGACGCGATTAACGAATTTGAGCCAATGCTTATGTTGTTAAATTTATTAATTTACATTCGCAGCAATAAGAAGTGCTATTAAAAAATAATCCTAACCAACGAATCAATGCGAATAAATATTACTTTACTTTCGCATTCGCTCACATTCGCAATTAACAATTCTACAACTGTTGACAACACCTGTCAATCGATATACGCTTAAATTAATGCCCCGCGCTTTGCGAACAGTTAACAATAAACGGGAAACAATAAACAAAAATTATTCGTTTCAAGTTTCAAGTTTCAAGTTTCAAGTTAAGAAGGGTTTTACGCTAATCGAGCTCCTCATCGTCATCTCAATCATCGGTCTTTTAGCCGCACTGACGCTTGCCTCATACGGCGGCGCCCAAGCAAAAGCCAGAGACGGTATTAGAAAAAGTGATCTTGCCCAGATTAGAAGGGCCCTGGAACTTGCCAAATCGGATTGCACTGGTAATGCTTGGTATCCAAATGTGACATCTTATTCTGCTCTTCAAACTTATCTTAAACCACCGAACAACTACATGAGTTCCGTCCCAAATGATCCTAAAAATGTTTCACCCCAGGTCTACTCATTCATACCAGACCCAACTAATGTCAATCTAAGCACTTCTCCCTATGCTTGCCCTGGTAATACTACAGGGACTGGAAACTATTCATTGTATGTAACTTTGGAAAGAAACACCGATCAAGACGGCCTTGCGTCTTATCAGAAATGCGGCGGAGGAACATCAAATGCAAAACCTGGGCTCCCAACTTCAGGCGGTGATGCCTCTTACACTGCTGGTCAATATTTCGTTTGCAACAGCTAGACTCCTCACATTTGACATCTGACATTTGACAATTGACTCTGAAACTTTACACTTTGCACTTTAAACTTTAAACTTAAATTAATGCCCCGCGCTTCGCGAACAATTAACAAGAAACTGAAAACAGTAAACCAGAAACAAAAGTTTCAAGTTTCAAGTTTCAAGTTTCAAGTTAAATCAGGCTTTACATTGATCGAACTTCTGATCGTCATTACCATTATTGGAATTTTGGCCGGGATGGCTCTAGCTTCCTACGGCGGCACTCAGGAAAGGGCGCGCGATTCCAGAAGAAAACAGGAACTGGATTCTATTAAAAAGGCTCTAGAACTTGCCAAACAAGATACTCCCGGAGCCTATTATTATCCCTCATGTGTTACCTACGATGCATCAGGTGGTTGTGCGCTGACGGATACGGCAACCAATCCATCACTAACTTCTGGTAGTACTCCTTACATGAATTCTGTCCCGCTAGATCCCAAAACTCCCGTAGGCTATAACTATACTCCCACTCCTGCAAATTGTAATGGAACCTGCACCAATTACTCCCTAAAAGCCTGTTTGGAAAATAGTAAAGATTTGGACGGAATTGCGGATTTAGGATGTGCGTCTGGTAAAGCTTATACTGTCAGACCCAACTAATAAAACCTAATACAAAACTTGACAGATATCTCCAATTAGCCCTATTCTTAAATTAATGCCCAAACTAACCACTAAACGCGGCTTCACTTTAATCGAACTTCTTGTCGTTGTGGCTATTTTAGGTATCTTGGTTACTATTTCCATTGCTGCTTTTGGCGGTGCTCAACAAAAAGGCCGCGATAGCAGAAGAAAATCAGACCTTGATGCCCTCAAAAAAGCGCTGGAGCTTGCCAAGGGTGATTCAACAAGTTCTGCCTATTACCCAGGTTGTACCACAGCCAGTCCTTGTCTATTGCCAACAATAGCTCTTCTACCAGCACTTGAAACAACTTATATTAAAAAAGTTCCCCAAGATCCGAGTGGCGGCGGTAGCTGCACACTTGGTCTTGCCTACTGCTATGATTCACTAGTTACGCGTGGTGGAGCTACTTGCACCACATCATATTGCGCTGGTGCTTATAATCTAACTGCTTGCCTCGAGAACAGTACAGAACCTGTTGGAGGCAATGTTACACTAGTAGCATCCACTAGGTGTGCAAGTACTAAACTCTATACTGTAACAGAACCATAAATCCTCATATTTATGTTTATAAAGAACTTTCGCCAGGCTGACCATTACGTTTAAGAATTTTAGACCCATAGTGAAACGGCAACCGCAAAAATTTTACCTTAAAGAACTTTATATAAAACTATAGCTAAAGATACCATTACATTAAGACTTTTATTAATCCCAAACATCGGAATCTCGACGATTTGATCACAAAGCGCTAACGCTTCCTTGGAGATTCCCTCTGTCTCGTTCCCAACCACAAATGCTACTGGTGCCCGATAATCTACATTTCTAAAATCAATACTTCCCTTCCCCTGCTCAATTGCTATTATTTTTATACCTGATACTTGATACTTGATACTTGATACTGCTTCAACTACAGTCGAAGCGTACTGCCACTTTACCCATTTATCCGTTCCCACTGATGCCTTGCTAATGCGGCTGTTCGGTGGGGTTTCCGACTGACCGCACAAATAAACGCCTTTAGCCGCCACCGCATCCGCCAGTCTGAAAATCGAGCCGATATTATAAGTATCCAAAACATTGTCGCAAATGATGTAAATCTCCCGACGTTTTATTTTCGCCAAGTCCGATTTAGTTGGCTGACTTACCCGCAGTTCCTTTGCATCAAGCCTTAGGTTAGAATTTTGAACTTTGTATTTTGTATTTTGTATTTTCATACTAGATACCAGATACTAAATACCTACTTTACCGTCACGCTTTTGGCTAAATTTCTGGGCTTGTCCGGATCAAGTTTTCTTTCCAGCGCCAAATAATACCCAAAAAGTTGCGCCGGAATAACATTGGCAATAATTGAGGCAACTCCCAAATCTTTAACTTTGATCCACCTTTCAAAAACAGACTCTTGGATCGGACCGATACCGATAATCAAACCGCCTCTTGATTTAATTTCTGCGGCATTGGAAATAATTGCCTCATAAGTTTCATCAAGTGGAGCAAAAACCACACAAGGAGTACCTTCGGAAATCAAAGCAATAGGTCCATGTTTTAACTCTCCCCCGGCCAACCCTTCTGTATGGATATAACTTACTTCTTTCATTTTCAAAGCAGCTTCTAGTGCCGACTGAAAAGAAAGACCGCGACCGAGAGTAAAAATATGCTCATGTTTTGCCAGTTCCCTAGAAATCTTTTCAATAGTAGAATTTTCCTCGTTCAATAACCTTTCAACTTCCGCTGCTGCTTCCATTAATAAACTCTGACTATTTTCCAACTTTCCGATAAGTCCATTGACAATCAATAAAAGTATTGCCAGTTTTGCAATATAGGCCTTGGTTGAAGCCACTGCAATTTCCGGCCCAGCGCCAAGAAGCATTTTATAGTCTGCCATTTGCCAAATTGTTGATCCCTGATTATTCACAATTGCCACAATTTTGCTACCCTTCTCTTTTGCTCTTTTTAAGGGTTCTATGATATCAATCGTTTCGCCAGACTGAGAAAGGGCGATTATTAAACTGTCTTTTGTTAAAAAATCTTCAAGATAATTAAACTCGGAAGCAACTATCGTATTAACATGTTCCTTGGCGATTTTTGAAAAGAGATAAGATCCAGCTAAACATGCATGGAATGCACTGCCTGCACCGATAAGAAATATGCCGTGGGCTTGCCTAATAATCTTACAAAGCTGGTTAATCTGCTGCGTATAATTTTGGGCAATATTTCTAAGGATCTGTGGCTGCTCATAAATCTCCTTAAGCATAAAGTGTTTAAACCTACCCAGCTCAATTTCTTCTGCCTTCCAGTCGATATTTAAAACTTTAGGCTTAATTTTTTTTCTTGTGACAAGACTGGTTATTCTGACATTATCTGCGCTAATTTCTGCCAACTGGCTATCGCCAAGTAAAATTGCCTTTTTGGTATAAGACAAAAGAGCATTTGGATCCGAAGAAATAAAATTATCCCCATTACCAATACCAATTACCAATGGAGTTGCGCTCTTTACTGCAAATATTTGGTCTTTATCTGAAATGAAAACAAAAGCATTCAATCCGGTAATATCCTGAAATGCACTCCGCACAGCTTCTTTTAAAGATTGCCTTTTTGCATATTCTTCAACCAAGTGGACAACTACTTCCGTATCGGTTTCTGACTTAAATTTATGTCCCTTTTTACCTAAACTTTTTCTAAGTTTCTGATAGTTTTCGACAATTCCGTTGTGGACTAAAGCTAATTTACCCGAACAATCCAAGTGCGGATGGGCATTGGCGACCGTAACCCCGCCATGAGTTGCCCAGCGGGTATGACCGATGGCAAGTCTAGAGCTTAGGGTTAAGAGTTTAGAGTTAAGAGAAGAATCAGAAATTTTGCCAACATGCTTCTCTATAATTAAGTCTCCTGTTTCTTGTTTCCTGTTTCTCGTTTCCTGTTTCGCAACGATTCCCCACGAATCATAGCCTCGATACTCAAGCCGTTTAAGACCCTCAAAAACAACCTTAGCAGCATCATTGCGCTTTCCAATATAGCCAAAAATACCACACATGGAGTTGATTTTACTCTTTGGAGAGTTCGTTCTTCAAGAAATCAACATTGGGGATTGGTGAAGGATCACGATCATATAACATTGCCAGATAGAAAGAAACCCAACTGCCAAGGGTTAAAAATTCAAATACTTGTTCCAGTTTTGTCGTAAACTGCGGCTCAATGATAACTGTTTCAAATCCATTTTTCTCAGCAAGCGTTTTAGTGATATCGTAACGCTTCAAAACCCTCGGTGAATAAAGATTGGATTTTAGAAAGAAAAAAATAACCCTTTCGTGAATCTCATTTGTTGACGGCAAACCCTCAATCAGATGATGATCCACTTCCGGCAAAGTAAAATAGGAAGATAAAACTTTGGCATTTTCATTAAGCTGATTAGCAAAAACATGAATATTACCAACCAAATGCTCGGATGCAAAAAGAAATGGAATTTTGTTTACAAATTTTTTGGCAATCTGTTTTGCCGGATTATTATCGGTCGCAACATCAATATTAGATTGTGAATTGGCTTTGCGAATGGCTACCAAAATCTTGTTTAAATCATCCTGACCAAATTTTAAAAATCCCAGTTTCGCCAGAATTAAAACCTGCGACAAAATCGAATAGCCCAAGCCCATTCTCGGTTGTCCCGAAGGGTTATATTTGGGATCAAAGATATAGCCCTCAACCTCGCCAGATCTAATCTTTTGGCCTAAATCTCCGCCTGATGTAATAGCCAAAATTTTGGCCCCTTTATCTTTGGCATCATCATAAGCTGCCAAGACTTCTTCAGTTATTCCGGAATATGACGAAAAAATCACCAAAGTCTTCTCATTGATATGGCCGGGAAGAGAATAGCCATTGATAATCTCAAGCGGCACTTTTAATTCGTTAAAATAGAGTGACTTTAAAACATCAGCGCCCAGTGCCGAACCGCCCATACCGCAGACAACAATTTTTTCGGCGTTGGCAAAATCGGGGTTAATTTGAAGGTTAGCAATTTCCCCAAAAACCTGCTCGCATTGATTGTCAAGCTGCTCAATCGAACCGGCCAGATTTTTACTGTCTAATTTTTTAATTGCTGCGGGCAAATCAAGATCGGCCATAAGAATTAAACTATTCTAACACGAATCTAGGCTGCTTTTTGTAAGTGGGAAAATAAATCGCCAGCAAAGGATTTGGGGTCAACCGATAAAACTGCAGTTCCCGCTCCTTCCATAATGCCCATATCAGACTTAGTCCTTCGTGTAAAAACAGACATTGGCCTAAAATCCTTCCAGTATGCATCCGTTCTCGAAAGCGGCGGCAGATATAAAGCGGTGTTAAACTGCTCTACCCCTTGTTCTGTCATCATAAACTCTTCAACTTCCCAACAGGTATCTATAAATCTCTGGCCCAAATGGAGTGGGTCTTTAAATCTGGGACCGATAACTGTTACTCCACAATCCTTTTTAGGAGTTAATGAAGCCACCACTAAAACTTCGCCTTCGCTATCTTCCAAACTTCTTGCTAGGCCGATCATTTCGTGTGCAGCAAACCAATCTCCTGTGAAATCGCTGCCTGTTTCGAATCGATATCTTATTGATGCCTCATGCCATCTTTCAGCATCGGGGAAGTGCATCGTCCCAGCAGAAATCATCACTTGTTTGTGCTGATGGTATTTTGAGGCTCCAGCATCAGGACCTTGGTTTTCACCAATCATCATGAATTGGGCTGCAGAATCAAATCCATGAACTCGACGGGCAATTTCTTGGGCAATCGCAATCTGAGACCTAAAAACATCGCGAGTCTTGTCAAAAGGGTTATGCGGACCAGCAATAATTTCATGATACTTGGCAAACTTAGTCAGATTGGCGAAACTCTGATTATACTTATCTTTTAAACGACCAATGGCAACAGTTTCCGGGGTATTCTTTGTGGGATCGCAAAAAGAGCAATTTTCTCTGGACCTCTCAATATCTTCTCGATAAGTATCGGGTCTGACTAGATCTCTTGGTCTATTGAGTCTATTTAGATTATAAATTCCTCCTTCCTTAGTAAAACGATTTCTAACCACCAAAACCCTTTGATTACACATTGCCTCTAAAGTTTCTTCGGGTGTCTCACCATCACGCTTAAATCTATCTACTATCCAAGATTGCATCTCAGCTGGAAAATCCATCCTCGATCCATTGCCATCTTGCCCATTGGAAACTTCAATCTCGAAAACTCGGTTAAATAAAGCCTGTTCTTCTGGAGACAGTAATCCAATGGCCTGGGGTAGTTCTAAAAGGGGCAATTCTCTAATGTAGTTTTTTTTCTCGTAGGTAGTATAACCAGTTGTATCTTCTCTTCTCTCAATAGTAGTACTAACCATCTTTGAGGGTAACCAATCTCAGTATAGGCACTTGTGAAAAAAAGTGTCAATCCTTCGACTTTGCTCAGGATTAACACTGAATGGAACTGAAGTGTTAATGGGTTTTACTGCCCGAAGCGGCGCTGGCGGCGAGAAAAATCGGCAATAGCGCGCTTAAGCTCGGCCAAAGAAAAATCGGGAAAGAAGAGTTTGGAAAAGAAAAGCTCTGTGTAAGTTGTTTGCCAAGGCATAATGCCGGAAGTTCGCATTTCCCCAGAAGTTCTAATTAAAAGATCCGGATCCGGTATTCCTGTGGTTTCAAGATTTTGGGCAACTGTTTTTTCGTTAATTTGCGAGGGTTTAAGTCCTTTTTTAACAATTTTTTTAAAGGCATTAATTAGCTCCTCATGTCCACCATAATCAAGCGCAATATTTAAAATATATTTAGTATTTTTGGCAGTGGCTTTCTCAATCTTTTCTAAAATTTGCTTTAAGGTTTTGGGTACTCGGTCACGTCTTCCTAACCAATTAAATTTGACTCCTTCTTTGATCAACTCTCCCAAGTGCTTTTTGAAAAACCAAGAGTAGAGCTTCATTAAGTATTTAACTTCAACTGATGGCCGACTCCAATTCTCCGTCGAAAATCCCCAGAGAGTCAAAATCCGCACACCTAAATTTCGCGAACCACGAACGACTTTCAAAGCTGTCTCTAAACCCTTTTTGTGTCCCTCAATCGGGGCCAATCCGTGCTTTTTAGCCCAACGGCGATTGCCGTCCGGGATAATTATTACATGTTGAGGAACTGCTTTTCTGGAACTTGATTTACTCACTTAAGGTTAATGATAAGGATAACAAAAAAACTCCAGCGATTCAACTTTCCCTCTCAATTACAAAATCAGCCAATTGGGATAATATTTGGCGCAAACTAAGCTCCTCGGTAATCTTTTGAATATGGACTTTTGCCTCGCCAACTAACTTTTTCTTTTGCGCTTGATTCCAATCAAATGCACCAGAACTTATGATGATTTGCCTAATTTTTTTAAGATCAGCCATCTTAGCATCTTTTTTGCCCCAAAGCCTCTCCAGCTCTCTTTTGTTTTGACTCCTGGTCATTTCTCTCGTTTTATAAATAAGCACGGTATTCTTGCCTTCAGAAATATCAGAAAGAATTGATTTGCCAAGTCTTCTCTCATTGCCAAAAACTCCCAAAAAATCATCCTGAAGTTGAAAAGCTGTCCCAACTAGTAATCCAAACTTATCCAAAGAACCTAATTGTGATTTACTTGCCTCTGACAAAGTCGCCCCTAAAGTTAAAGGTCCAACAAAACTGTATTTGGCAGTCTTGGCTTGCATCATCTGCCAAATTGCCTCAAAAGTCGCCTCTCTATAAGAATACTCTATATCTAAAGCCTCTCCATAACCTGTTTCCAGAAGGGTGAAGATCAACTTTTTTTGACAATCAACTTTTTGGCTCTCGGAAAAATCAGAATTGGCAACAAGGCTGAAGGCCTCAAAACAGGCAATATCGCCCAAGATTATGGCTTGACTTAAACCATAATGCTTCCCAAAAAACTTCTCGTACCTTTTGTGAATTGTTAACTTACCTCGCCGACTGTCAGACTGATCAATAATGTCGTCATGAATTAAAAGAAAACTGTGGAGAAGTTCATAAGCTAAAGCAATGGGCAGGATTTCCTTTATACCCTCTCCAACTTTGTTCCTTTGTCTCTTTGTTACCTTCCACAACCGATACCCAAGCCAAACTAAATATGCCCGCAGCTTCTTACCACCTACTGTAAAATCAGAAAGATCTTTATAAAATTGATGAATCAATAAAGGATATTTTTCGCAAGACTCTATTTTCCGGGCAAAATATCTTGTGGCATATGGCTCAAAAGAGGCTAAAAAAGATTTCAGAGAGTTTTCAAAATGCATTTATCTTTGCGTGGCCACCCGATGTTTTTCGACCCAAATTCGACCCTTAGAAGTTTCTTTGACCAAAGACACCAAATCATCAGGCAGAGGAAACGTAATATCTTCCCTCAAAACTTCTAAGTTTTCGACCTGAACATTTGGATTCAACTTTTTAATATGATCAACAAGATTATCCACCAAATACTCAGGAGCGGAAGCACCTGAGGTAACACCCAAAGTCTGAGCATCGCCAAACCACTTGGGATCAATCATCGTCTCATCATCGACAAGATAGGCGTAAGTTCCTTCTTCTTCACAAACTTCCCGAAGCCTTTGGGAATTCGAGCTTGTTTTAGAACCAATCACCAAAACCAAATCGGACTTTTTCGCAAGTTCTCTTGCTGCCGCTTGTCTGTTTGTTGTCGCATAACAGATATCAGAGGAAGGAGGCGAAATTATATTGGGAAATCTTTTTTTTAATTTTTCGACAGTGTCACGAGTATCGGAAATTGAAAGAGTCGTTTGGGTCAGATAAACTAATTTTTCTTCTTGAGGAACCACAAGTGTATCAACTTCGTCGGCTCCCTCAATTAAAACCGCCGTACCTTTGGGTATTTCACCAAAAACCCCCACCGGCTCCGGATGGTCCCTATGACCGACATAAATAACAAAGTAACCGTCATTGACATAGCGCCTGGCTTCAAGATGGACTTTTGTGACTAAAGGACAAGTGGCATCAATTACTTTATGTCCCCGTCTTTTGGCTTCTTCTTTTAGGGCCGGATCGGTCCCATGGGCACTAAAAACCACTACTGATTTTGCTTGCCTCGCCTCTGGCGGGGAAGGAATTTCATCTAAATCCTCCACAAAAATTGCACCTTTGATCTTTAAATCTTCAACCACATGAAGATTGTGAACAATGGCATGTTTGACATAAACAGGAGGTCCAAAAATCTCCAAAACCGCCTCAACTACATCAATCGCCCGATCAACGCCCGCACAAAAACCGCGAGGGGTAGCCAGTAAAATTTTTTTAATCATGAAGTTTACTTATTTCACTCTGGTATCCTTTTTCTACGAGAACTTTTTTGATTTCTTCGATAAAACCTGGTAACAGTTCTGCCTCCTGTAGCGTTTTTACAAGTTTTCCATTCTTAAAGATCGCACCTTGATTTCTGCCGCCACAGACGCCAATGTCGGCAAAACTGGCTTCGCCCGGACCGTTGACCACACAACCCATGACCGCCACTTTAATTGGAGCATCAACTTTGGCAACAATCGCCTCCACTTTCTTTGCAAGATCAATAAGATCAATCTCTGTACGTCCGCAAGTCGGGCAAGCAATAATCTCAACTCCTTTTTGGCGAAGTCCCAAAGACTTAAGAATTTCCCAACCTACTTTTACTTGCTCTCTGGGATCATCGGCTATAGAAACGCGTATCGTATCACCAATTCCTTCAGCAAGAATTGAACCGATTCCCACGGCACTTTTGATGGTCCCTGCCCAAAGAGTTCCGGCCTCGGTTATACCGACATGCAAAGGGTAATTAAAACGTTTGGCAAAAAGCATGTAGGCCTGACGAGTTAAAACATTACTAGACCCTTTTAAAGAAACTACGATATTGTAAAACTTCAAACTTTCCAGAATTTTAATGTGGCGTGTCGCTGATTCAATCATTACCCGAGCGACGCCAAACCGGCCATATTTGGCATAAAGATCCCTCTCTAATGACCCCATGTTGACGCCAATTCTGATTGGAATATTTTTTCTTTTGCAGGCGATAACTACTTCTTTAACTCTATCAACTGCGCCAATATTCCCAGGGTTAATCCTAACCTTATCTACTCCTTGTTTAATTGCCTCAAGAGCGAGTTGATACTGGAAATGAATGTCAACAACTAGGGGAATGTTTATCTGTTTTTTTATCGCACCTAATGCTCTTGCTGACTCCATATCAGGGGCAGTTACCCGAATGATCTCGCAGCTAACCTTCTCAAGCTGGGCGATCTGTTTAACAGTCGCTTCAACATCGCTCGTTCTGGTTTGGGTCATTGATTGAACGCGGATAGGATTACCACCGCCGATAGTTAATTTGCCTATTTTTACCGGTCTTGTTTTATCGCGTGTATACATACATTCTTGTCATCCTGAGCATAAGCGAAGAATCTTGCTCTTAACTAATTGTCCGAGAAACATAAATTTTTCTATAAGCACCATTTAACCTCTGTTTTGCTATTTCTGCCTTCTTTTTAGAATCAAAGAATCCTACAACCGAAAGCCCTGCGCCCGCCATAATAGCAGAAAGCGCTCCTAATCGATTCAAGTTCCCCTTCATTTCATCAATCACCGGAAAATATGAAGAAACATCCTTCTCGAAGTCATTTGAGAGATTAGAAAGTATTCCTATCTTATCTTTTTTCAAAATTGCCTCTTTTAACTTTGCTATTTTACCAAAACCGTAACCAATGTTTTTCGCCTTTAAATGCTCATAAATCCAGCCAGTTGATGGTTTATCTTCTTTCGGAACTAAAATTACCAGCCAAAACCGTGGTAGGCAAGCACCTATTGGTACTACTTTATAATCCTTTCCGTTCCCGATCACCTCGCTCACGCGGCCATAAACACTGTAATAAAAATCCTTTCCTAGATCTTTGGCCAAGTTTTCAGCCAAGTTATCAGTCAATTTAATCTTCCATAGCTTACAAAGGCCTACAAGTGTTGCTGCCGCATCAGAACTACCACCGCCAAAACCCGCCTTGATTGGAATGTTTTTAGTAAGTGTTATTTTCGCTCCGAGTTTGTTTTTGTTAATGTTGCTTCTTAAAAGATCAGCAGCCCTAAAGATAAAATTATCGCGGCCTTTGGGAACCTCTGGATGATCACAGACAACTTCTATATCGCGATCCTTGGGTTCAAATAACAATTTATCCGCAAGGCTCAATTGACAATCGATATAGTGTACAGGATAGTATCCATCTAGTCTTTTTTTAGGATTAATATGAATTGCTAAGTCAAACTTAGCATAAGCGGCTACCTTAATCATGCGAGAGTAAAACAATACAGATTGCCTGAACCCCTAACCCCTTTCCAAATGGGGTCAGTCCTTCTCCTGAAGTAAAAGTTATCCCAACTTGTCCATTACCAATTCCTAAAAGATCCGCGATAGTCTTTTTCATTTTTGCTGCGGCCTCAAGTTCAATAAATGGCTTTTTTGCTTCCATGGATATTGAAACATTTTGAACTTTGTATTGCTGAACTTTCACCTTCGCAAAAATTGTCTCGACATACTTTTTGCTATCTTTTATTCCCTTCTGGCACATATTATCAGACCACGTACTTAGAGAATCACCACCCATTGCCGATGAAAGAGCATTGCAAAGGCTGTGTAAAATGACATCCCCATCTGAATCCCCTGCCAATCCCCCAGCTTTAGCTACTTGAACCCCTCCCAAGATTAATGGTTTATTAGTGGTAAATCGATGTGAATCCTGACCAATACCTACTCTGTCCATGTTTTTAATATTTGAGCGGCCATTGCTAAATCCTCGGGAAATGTGATCTTAAAGTTTTGATTAGAGCAGGGAACAATTTTTGGTTTAATACCAATTCTTTCCAAGAGTTGCGCATCATCTGTGCCTAAAAATTTATTCTTGCGAGCCTCCAAATGTGCTTGGTATAACTTACCAAATTTTGCGACCTGAGGCGTTTGAGCATACCAAGAGTGTTGCCGAAGAGGCGTCTGGATCACTAACCCTCGATTATTTGTAATCTTAACAGTGTCCTTTGCCCTCTGAGCTAAAAGCGCTACACCATACTTTTGGGCACTCGAATAAACTTTTCGAATCTCATCCTGACTGACAAATGGATTAACAGCATTATGGACTCCAACTAAATCATTCTTTTTAAAAAGTAATTTAAGTCTCTTCAAAATCATGAAGGTCGAGTCCTGCCGTGAAGTACTTGCACGCATTAACTGTTTTACTTTCTTAAATTTATATTTTTTAATAAGCTTTTCAATTTTTTTCATATCTTTTTCTCCCGCTGAAATAATAATGCGATCAATTATCTTGCCTTTTTCAAACGCCAGAAGAGTCCAGTAAAGAAGTGGGAAATTGCCAATTTTGGCAAAAATTTTATTGACGCCCAAGTGCATCCGCTCCCCTTTTCCCCCGGCTACAACAATTAACCAATTCATATTTGTTTACAAATACTAGTTTTCGAATTTTACTACAAATTCGTGGGCTTTACTCCTCGCCCAGCGATCCACTTCTAAAATTTCCGAAAGCGACGAGTACTTCCGATTCTTGTGTACTAGCAGCGTTGACTCAACTACATCGGGTATCCGCCAAAAAGGCAACTTTTCCGCCAAAAATGCTTCAACCGCAATATCATTGGCAGCAGTCAGAACTGCTGTTGCGGTTTTCCCAATCTTTATTGCCCTATATGCCAAATCTAAACATCTAAACGTTTTCGTGTCCGGTTCCTCAAATGATAGTGTTGAGAAATCATCAAACGAAAATCTTCTAAAGTTATTTTTCTGACGTTTTCCTGGATAAAGTAGGGCAAATTGAATCGGCAGTCTCATA